>VOFD01001531.1_pt1 | contig 34846 bp, 52 predicted proteins | sample 5384101 | NCBI WGS metagenome assembly VOFD01 (sample SAMN12384723, study PRJNA508395) | human gut metagenome | isolation source: healthy gut C | host: Homo sapiens
AACCATATATCCGCGATGGCCGGAGGCCCCCCGACGCGGCTGTTGCTTCTCGAGTGCAGGCAAGCCCCGGTTTCAAAAACCATGTCACCATTGCGTCACCCATTCCTGCGACCTAAAATCTTGCGGGAGGAGGGCAGATCATGCAGGGATCTACCATAACAATATCAGGGCTTGCATCTAAAAACAGATAGGCGTCAAACACACCCCCGGTCATCATACATCGCGCTGAGAGAAGAGCGGGGAGTCTGCTGAGCACACCTGAAATCTGGCATCTTCGGAAAGCCAGAGCAGGCAGAGAAAACGGAAAGTCTTTCTGCCTGCTCTGAATACTGGAGTTACTTCTTGTAGTAGGTGGGTCGGCCCTTCTCGTCGTGGTCCTTGTCGAAGGTGGGATAGGCGCCGCCGTTGAAGCCGTTGTAGCCCAGGGATTGCGGAAGCCCAGGGGTTCTTGCCCACGGGATGGGTCTCCAGCAGCTCCTTGATCAGCTCACTGTAGCCCTCCACAACAGCCTCCACCAGCTTGTCGCCCTTCTCCTTGGTGGCCTTGGTGGGGTTGCCGATGACGCCGTAATCCAGGTCGTCCTTCTCCAGCAGCGCGAAGGTGCCCTCAGCGCCGTAGAACTGCCAGCGGTGAATGCCTCGCCGGGAGCCATCTTCCACTGGGGTCCACCAGGGGCGTGCCGCCGCCGTCGATGGCCAGGTCCATGTGGACCAGGTCGCCAAAATACAGGGACAGCGCCATGGAGGTCTCTGCCTCGTCAGCGTGCCACATGAAGTCCTCCAGCACGTTCTTGTTGTCCCGCAGGAAGTCATACCAGGTGGAAGCCAGAACGAAGTAGCCCTCCATACCCAGCTTGTGAACGGCGGGGATGAAGCTGGAGTCGGCGCCGTGGGCCACCAGCATGATGAACTTGTTATAGCCCACATTGGAGGCACTGGCGATGATGTCGTGCAGCAGGGCCATGTTGGTCTCATAGTTCAGGGTGGGTGCCGGGCATGCCCATGTGCATGTAGGGATGACCGCCGTACATGGGGCAGGGAGCACGGTGGCGCCGGACTTCTCCGCCACCTTCTTGGCCAGGCAGATGGCGTTGAAGCTGTCCAGGCCGTTGGGGCAGTGCGGGCCGTGCTGCTCGATAGCGCCCAGGGGCAGGATCGCCACGTCGCTGACCTCGTGGGCATACGCGATGTTTACGGGTGCGGTGTTCTGGTCAAAAACACAGAGTCTCTCTTATACAGCTTGAACTCCGTCTGCTTCTTCATCTCAGCCATGTTTCTCAAGTCCTTTCTTTGTTTCCCAAATGTATGTCTTTCTTTATGATTTCCAGTCGGCTTTTGACCAACAAAATCAATCGCTTATGCGCAAAAACCGGGGAACTGTTTCAATGTTTGGATGAACATGTCGACTTCTTCTTTGGTGTTATGCTTATTAAAACTAATTCGCAATGCGCCGCGAATGACAGATGGTGAATAATTCATGGCATTTAACACATGACTGGGAGCCCCTTTGGTGCAGGCTGATCCTGTGGAAAGATAAATCTGGTGCAGACTCAAGAAAGAGACCAGCTCATGGGATTCAATGCCGGGAAAAGAAACATTTAAGATAAAGGAGAACTATCTTTCGGACTATTGATGTGAACAGTCGGGAATTCAGTGAGCAGCAACTGTAATAAATATTTTCTGATGTCAGAGACTTTTTTCAGCATTGGAGGTCATGGAATATAGGGCACGGTCTGAAGCGAGACCAAAAGCACATGCAAGGGGAACGCTTTCTGTTCGGGATTGACTTTTCCTTCCTGGCTTCCGCCGAACTCCAGAGGAAAAACCAAATCAGGGCGACGAAGGTATAGCGCACCAATTCCTTTTGGGCCATGAATTTTATGGGCGCTGGCAGAAATCATATCCACATCATAAACATGAAGTTTGAAAGGGAGCTTTCCAAACCCTGTACGCAGTCACAGTGAATAAGGGTCTTTGGGTTTCGCTTTCGCACCCCATTTACGATTTCCTTAATAGGAAGAATTTCTCCTGTTTCGTTATTAACGAACATCACGCTTACCAGCACCGTATCGTCACGAACTGCATCAATAATATCCTGCGCAGCAATATGATGCGTATCTGGATTTGGCGCTACATAAGTTACTTGCCATCCGCCCGATTCCAAATACGCACAAGCTTTCAAAATGGGAATCGTGTTCAATGGCAGTTGTTACAATATGCTTTCCCCAACGACAGGCGCGGGCCGCACCTTGCACCGCAATATTATTGCTTTCCGTGCCGCCCGAAGTAAAGTAGATATCGCCGGTTCTCGCCGCTATCATTTTAGCAATTTGGTTTCTCGCAATGCCAAGTTCCGTGTACGCCGAGGAACCGACTCCGTGAAGCGAAGACGGATTGCCAAATTGGCGGCACATTATTTCTACGGCGCGATCTGCAACCTCTGCATCCACACATGTTGTTGCACTGTTGTCAAAATATATCATTCTGTCCCTCCGCTCGGCAATTTGAGACAACGGCCTGCCAGTATATGGCAGGCCGTGTTTGGAAAGCTTATGCGCGCATGACCTCCAAGCCCAAAGCCTCGGCAGCTTCAGCAATTTGATCACCATAATCCCCCATAAACAAGAGCGAAATGATGTCCCACATATTTCTGACAGTCGTGGAAATGCTTGGTATCAGCGACCTTGTAGCGGACAGCCAGTTTGCACTCCGGTACGAGGTAGTTGTCACAGCCTGTAATCTCGCCTTTGACGATCATGATTTTCTTCATATCAGGGCTGAGGTTGATTGCAGTGATGGTTTCTCCGACATCCTGCGCAAAATCATAACGCAGCGTAGTGCCCCAACCATCCATTGCAAAGGAAACCAGTTCCACAGGAAGAGCAGGCTTGTCATACCCTTTCATATAACGAGTGGGGACATCATGCAGGGTCCGGACCTCATTTTCTTCCGGATTCCAAACCAAGGTGTTACCCATATATGGAGCCGCGTTGGAGACAGCCATCAAGATGGCTTTGGAGATAACAGACCCGACATCTCCGGCACACGCTGCAGGAATACCATCTTCAGTCAAAATAGATTTGGCAAGACAGAAGGTAAACTTACGGGCATTGAGCTGTCTGGTGGCACAAACTTCAAAGCAGGGGATGGTAAAAGCATTGCAACCATGGTGCGCCATCAGCTTTTTGATTGCAACATAGAACTCCATATCATTTTTCACATATTCTGCCGGCATGTGGACACCTTTTGCAGAGGATACTAGTTCGTCGGCCATGTGAGAAGCCTCGGCTTTTTTCTTCCGGAGTCAAGGCGTCAATCTCATCAAAAACCTGCTCTGCATTGATATGGGAAAAACGGGTGCCAAACTGTTGCGTAATACCATCGAGTGTCAGATAGGAACTCTGGCAGCCGAAGGTCAGCTGTGCATTTTTCAGGGGGAAGAAAATCTTCAGGTTCTTCAGGATCTTTTTCACACGGAGAACGTCTACTGCTTTTACGAAATCGTCCATGTAGCGGCAGGGATAAACATCTTTGCGGCCCATTGCCAGAAGATGTGCGCTCATGTCGACATCATCACAGGGAGAGTGGGATGCCTCGTGGGGGACAAAGGCGATTGCTTTGGCGGTACGACTTGCCAACTCCACAGTAAAGTAGCCGGAAATGCGCAAACCGCAGACGAGGTAGATATCCACTTTTTCGTCTTCGGCCAGAGCCTCTTCCCATACATTATCATGGATTACGAAGTCTTCGTTCCAGTGCAGCAGGGAGCCATCCAAGACCTCAACCTTTTTCGGATCTACTGCCTCATGAATGCGCTCAAGGAAGCGATTGTATTCTTTTTGGGCAACTTCCATGTCGGCTTCGGTCGTCAATGCATAACCCTGGCCATACCGGCACGGTCCTTGATATGCATGGATATGATACATGGTCCACAGGATGGGCTTGACAACGATTTTCTCTTCCAGAGGACTTTTGATTTCAGGAACGACGCTCATGATGATATCTCCTTTATTATGTTTTGAATGCGCAGTCATTTTGCAAAATAAAAAAATACCGAATCATCCCCTCTGGTATTACGGTATAATTCCATTGATATGCTCGATATCAACAGAAATGACTGCGCATTCATTTCTGGAATAAAATATATACCCCTTTCTCCTTACCTGTCAATATGAGAAAAACGCTGTTTTTGAGGCTTGGAATTTATGCATTTTGCTCGGCTTGATGCTTCCTCATTTGAGTTGAAGTGCGAATAATGAGTTTCATGGGGCGGATGATCTTCTTTTCGGTGTTTCCGGTTCTGCAATCAATTGGAGCAACATTTCTACTGCGTCTCTGGCAAGCTGCGTAGTAGGCTGCGCAAGAGCAGTCATGGAATATCCCTGAAAATCACCAATAATGGGAGCGTCATATCCAGAGACTCCGATATCGAATCCCAAACGCAGAGATGTCTGCTGCCGGATGGCGTCGATTACGCCGAATCCGTTGATATCGCCACTGCAAAAAGATTGCGTCAGGAACATCTTTCTGACTGAGGAGGAAGGTGCCTGCTTCCCAACCGCTCTTATAACTGTATGCCGCCGGAATAATCTGGCATTTATCAATTCCGTGTGCAATTAGCCCACTGAGAAACCCCTCTTGACGAGAGCGGAGATTCAAGTGTGGGCTTTTTTTCTGCTGTGACATAGGCAAACCGCTGATACCCCATTGCCGTCAGATATTCAGCCATTTGCTCACCACTGTGAAAATGATTGCTTTGTACCATGCTTACTTCGGCATCTGGGAGATCACTGTTGAAGAGTATTACGGGCATACCCTTGCGAGTCCAGGAACCAGTGACATTCTGTCCAAGAACTGCGGAAGTGACAATTACACCATCAACCTGATATTGATACAGATTCTGCAGGAGATCGTTGATATTATCTGTCGGCGCTGAAGTAAATACCATTGTTCGCAGGTCGTACATTTGAAACACATTGGTTAAAATTTGGAGAATATGATAATGGAAAATATTATAGTTACTTGGAACTACGATGCCAATAATGCGGGACCGTCCGGATGCCATGGTTTGTGCAATGGCATTAGGAACATAGCCGAGCTCTTCTGCAGCCTCAAGCACCTTCTTTCGCGTTTTATCACGAACCAGTAAACGGCTATCCGGATTAAAAACTCTTGAGACTGTGGATTGCGATACGCCTGCACGGTTCGCAACATCAGTGGCTGTAACAAATTTCCCCCAGTTGCCATTTAGCACCTCTTTTGGTATAGATGTTGTAAAATAATGCATTTCATATCCTTTATCTATATTATCAACGATAAGGAGCCCTGTCAATTATTAGCTAATGATAAATCTGGTGCTAGGAAAGACGATGTTGCTTTTTCCAAATTTAGCACCGTAAAATAAGTAACGAGGGAAATAGAATGGCGAGCACCGGAAGGAGATAAAGAGACTATGATTGACGCGAAGAGCTTGATTGAGATGCTGGAGTCCTCTTATGATGGGATATGGATTACGGATGGGAACGGCAGGATTCTCTTTGCCAACTCCGCCAATGCGTCTTTACTGGGGGTGACCAAAGAGGACCTGATGGGAAAGAGCACGGAGGAGCTGCTGGAGAAAAAAGATCTTTTCCGACTCTGTGTGCCTTGAGGCCATTGAGCAGAAGCGGCAGACCTCTAAGGTTTGCTACAACTATAATACGCAGCTGTCGGTCCTGGCCACGGCCACGCCGATCTTCGGTGAAAATGGGGAAGTGCGCTACATATTCAACAATGTGCGGGATATCACATCTCTGAACAATATGCAGGCCAGCCTCCGGGATAAAGAAGAAATTATACGCAGGCAAAACAAGCAGCTGGAAGATATGAAGATCCGTTTGGGCGTTGGGACCATTATTGCAAATAGCGAGTCGTTCCGAAAGGTCGTTGAACTCGCCCAGCGTGTAGCGACCTTTGACGGCGCCACGGTCCTGATCCTTGGGGATCCGAGCTGTTCGGCTATGAGAAGGGCGCATTCACCGGGGCGGACAACAGGGGACACAAAGGGCCTCTTCGAGGCGGCGAACGGCGGCACGGTCTTTCTGGATGAGATCGGCGATCTTCCGCTGCACATGCAGGTGAAGCTGCTGCGGGTGCTCCAGCAGCGGAAGGTCACCCGCGTGGGGGGCACCGAGCCCATCGATATCAACGTCCGGGTGATCGCGGCCACCAACAAGAACCTGGAGCAGATGGTTCGGGAGGGACAATTCCGGGAGGATCTGTACTACCGCCTGAATGTGGTCAGTGTCCAGATTCCGCCCCTGCGGGAGCGGAAGGAGGACATCGTACCGCTGCTCAACCACTTTCTGACGGTGGTGAATCAGAAGTATCACACCCAGAAGACGATTTTCTCCGACACCATCGACGCTTTTGAAAACTATCCCTGGCCTGGTAACGTCCGGGAGCTGGAAAATGTGCTGGAGAACCTGGTGATCACCACTCCGGGAGATGAGATTCGGCGGGAAAATCTTCCCAAGAAATTCTGGTCGGAGAACGGGGAACCCGCCGCCGTGGGCATGCGGGAGATCCTGCCTCTGAAGGTGACGGTGGAACGGGTGGAGCTTGCTGCGATCCAGCATGCCATCGATCAGTGCGGCTCTGTCCGGAAGGCAGCTGCCGCTTTGGGAGTGGATCCCTCCACCATTGTCCGTAAGATGCAAGGGCATAAAGAGAAGTAGGAGTGTGACAGGCACCATTCCGGCAGCCTGACACGGATGCAGCTCCCGGCAGGGGAGCGGCCTGACAGCCGCGCCCCCTGCCGGGAGTTTTTTCAGCCGAAAGGAGGGGGGGCGGGAAAAGCGTACGCAAATCAGCAACGGATATGAAAATGCGCATACGCACACAAGGGCAAGAAGGGAGTACATCTGGCTAAAACGGTTTGACGAAAGCCAAAAGCTCACGATTTGTTTTGTCTGAACGCACAAAAAAGAAAACGCGGGTATTTGGCATTTGTCCAAAAAACGCCGGTTCTGTGATATGGACAGATGTGGCACGTGTTTTGCTATATTAGACGGCAGAAAAATTCTGAATCAAAGGGATGTTGTTATGCGCGAAAATCTTTTGAAAAAGAAGATCCAAAATGGGGAAAGTGCCATCGGCACCTTTGTGAAGCTGACGGATCCGGCGGTTCCGGAGCTGCTGGCCCTGGCGGGGTTCGACTTCTTCGTACTGGATACAGAGCATGTGGCGGTGGACCGGGAACAGCTGACCAACATCGTCCGGGCAGCGGACGCGGCCGGCATCACGCCCATTGTGCGGGTTCGGGAGAACCAGCAGGTGGAGATCCTGCAGAATCTGGACCTGGGATATGCGGGCGTGCAGGTGCCCAATGGGATACCCCGGAGCAGGCCCGGAACCTGGTGTCCTATGTGAAGTATCCCCCCTGGGCGTGCGGGGCCTGTCCCCAGCGTGCGGGCTTGTGACTACGGCACCTGCGGCGTGCAGGAGTATATCGACACCGCCAATGCCAACACGATGATCGTCTCCCACTGTGAGAGCAAGACCTGTGTGGAGAATCTGGACGAGGTCCTGAAGGTGGACGGCATCGATGTCATCTTCATCGGACCCATGGACCTGTCCCAGTCCTACGGTGTACCCGGCAAGACCACGGACCCAGAGGTGAAGGCAGCCATCGACACCATCACCGCCAAGACGCTGGCAGCCGGCAAGGCAGTGGGCACCACGGCGGCTTCCGCCGAGGCGGCCAAGGCGCTGATGGCCAAGGGCGTGCAGTATATTCTGCTCTCCTCTGACGAAGGGATCATCGTCAAGTGGGGCAAGGAGACCATCAGCCGGATCCGCGGCTGAGAAGGAGCGTACATAAACATGGAAAAGGTATTTCTGACCGAGCATATCCACCCGGATGCGGTGGCGTATCTCCGGGAGAATTTCGAGGTCGTGCAGGGCACTTCCACGGAGAGCGGCGAGATCATCCGGCAGGCGCAGGGATGCTCCGCGATCCTGATCCGTTCGGCGAAGATCACGGCGGAGATCATGGACGCCATCCCGACGTTGAAGGTAGTCGCCAAGCACGGCATGGGCGTGGACAATATCGCGGTGGATCACGCCACGGAAAAGGGGATCCTGGTGGTCAACGCCCCCTACTCCAACCTGAACGCCGTGGCGGAGCATATCGTGATGCTGCTGCTGGCACTGTCCAAGCGGACGGTGCAGATGGATCAGCTGACCCGGGCCGGCCAGTTCAAAGAGCGCAACACCTACAAGACCATCGAGCTGAAGGGCGCCACGGTGGGCATCATCGGCATGGGCAAGATCTCCCGGCTGGTGGTGAAGAAGCTCTCCGGCTTTGAGATGAACATTCTGGCCACGGATCCCTATGTGGAAGCAGGCGGATGTCGAGGGACTGGGGATCACCATGGCGACGCCGGAGGAGCTGTATGCAAAGTCCGATTTCGTCATCGTCCACACCTCTCTGTTCCCCTCTACCTTCCATCTGGTGGGTGCGGAGCAGTTCAAGGCTATGAAGAACACCGCCTTCATCATCAACGCCGCCCGGGGTGCCGTGATCGACGAGGCCGCCATGATCGAGGCCCTGAAGTCCGGCGAGATCGCCGGGGCCGGCCTGGATGTGTTTGAGCAGGAGCCGCCGGCTGATGACAATCCGCTCTTCTCCATGGAGAATGTGATCGTCTCTCCCCACAATGCGGCACTCAGCAACGGGGCGCTTCGGGCTATGGCTATGGACAGCGCCCAGGGGATCACTGAGTATCTCACCGGTAAACCGGTCACCTATCCCGTCAACAAGGAAGTATTGAAATAATTGCATTCAAATCAAGGAAAAAGGAGTGGACGCAAATGTCTTACACAACTGTATACCGCTTTCAGGACCTGAACGGCTATGAGAGCGTGATCTCCAAGGCCAACTCGGATATGACCTATGAGGGATTCGGCCGAATCCTTCTCAACCCCGGCCAGACGCTGGAGTACAAGGTCACCGGTGAGGAGCAGGCCATCGTGCTGCAGCAGGGCGACATGACCTGCTGGGTGGAGTATGAGGGGCGTGACCGTTGTGAACGGGGCCAAGGGCACCCGCGGCAACGTCTATGATGAACTGCCCACGGCCCTGTATGTGCCTCCCAAAGCCACAGTGAAGCTGTACAGCGAGAAGGGCATGGAGGCGAGAGTTTTCACCGCCTATTGTGAGGAGGGCAATGCCCCCTATTTCTGCCCGCCTGAAAATATCGAGGAGGGAGAACCCGGCGAGTACATCTACAAGCGGAAGTACCGCTTCATCTTCGGCCAGCCCGGCAAGCACAACGACCACATCACCAAGCTGCTGATCGTGGGCGAGACCGTGTCCGTGCCCGGCGGCTGGATCGGATTCCCGGCGCACCGGCACGACTACGAGCGCCCCGGCAAGGAGTGCGTGTTGGATGAGATCTTCTCCTTCCAGATGACCTCCACCGAGGATGGCCCTGGCCGCGGCGGCGTCATGCAGCACGGCTATGATCTGACGGACGAGAACAAGAAGATCTGGGACGAGGTCAATGTGATCGAGGAGAACAACACCGCCGTGGCGCTGCCCACCGGCTACCACACCACGGTGGCACTGCCCGGCACCCGTGCGTATCTGCTGTGGGGCCTGGCTGGCGATACGAAGAAGTACAAGGTCCAGTTTGACGAGCGGTATTCCTGGCTTGAGGGCTGCTTATATTGAGGAACTGAGAAAGGTAGTAGGATGAATCTCGCAGAGGAAATCCGCAGGACACAAGTGTCACAGGGAGAGCTGATGATCTGCTGGCTGGGGCAGGCGGGCTATCTTTTTAAAAAGATGGACACGGCTGCACATTGGCTGTGGATCCTTACCTGACGAACTGCGGTGAACGGATCCGCGGCTTCAAGCGGCTCTCGCCGATGCTGCTGCCGGCGGAGGATTTTGCGCCTGATTACTATGTGATTACGCACACCCACTTCGATCATCTGGACTACGACGCGATCCCCGTAGTGAAAGAGCGGTCGCCGAAGACACAGTTTTTCGGCCCCACCAGCTGCCTGGATGTGCTGGCAGAAATGGGAGTGGAGAAGAGCCGCTGCCACCGATTGGATCGGGGGATGCGCTATGGGGACCGGCGGGTGCTGGTGGAGGCGGCCACCGCTGACCACGGCACCATGGCGCCGGACGCCATCGGGGTTTTGCTGGAGATGGGTGGGCACCGGCTCTATTTCTCCGGAGATACAGCCTTCCATGAGGAGCTGTTCTGCGGGGTGGCGAAATTCCAGCCGGAGATTGTGTTCATGTCCGTCAACGGGAAGTTCGGCAACATGAATGCGGAGGAGGGCGCCAGAGCGGCGGAGCTGACGGGCGCCCGGTATGCGGTGCCGTGTCACTGCTGGACCTTTGCGGAACACGGGGAGATCCCGGCTTGTTCTGTGAATGCCTGCGGGGCGGGCGCTGCGTTCCGGTCTGCTTCCGGCAGGGAGAAGCCCGGACATTGGACTGCAAAAGACTATTTCAGCAAATGGAGGAATCGGCTTAATGAAAGCAATTCGTTTTATGGAGCCGGAGGTCATCGAGTATTCTGGGGTGGCAACGCCCGAGCCGAAGGACAATGAGGTGCTGGCGCAGATCGCGTACGCAGGTTTCTGCGCCACGGATATCGAGCTGCTGACCGGCGACATGATCCACATCAAAAACGGCTTTACCAAGTATCCCATCATTCCGGGGCATGAGTGGAGCGGCACCATCGTGGCTGTGGGCAGGGACGTTCGGGACCTCAAGGTCGGCGACCGCATCACCTCCGACGTGAGCCTGGGGTGCGGCGAGTGCGACGAGTGCCGGAAGGGTCACTACAACCTGTGCCCCAACCGGGAGGTGGTCGGTCGGCTCCTACCGGAACCGGCAGGGCGTCTTTGCCGAGTATGTGGCGGTGCCCCAGCGGCATGTGTACAAGATCCCTGAGAACGTGTCCATGGAGGAGGCGGCCCTGGCGGAGCCGGCGGCCACCGCCATGTACGCGGTGAGCAAGGCCAAGATTCCCGCCGGGGCGGAGGTGCTGGTGATCGGCGACGGCCCCATCGGACAGCTGGCGGCACAGCTTGCGAACATCGCCGGTGCCAGCAAGGTCATCATGGCCGGCAGCTGGGATGAGAAGCTGGCCATCGCCCGCTCCTGCGGCATTCAGGGAGACCATCAACTACCACAAGGAGGATGTGGTCCAACGGGCGCAGGAGCTGACGGAGGGCGGTCCGGAGATCGTGATCGAGACCTCCGGCAGCAACGCTGCGCTGGATATGGCCGTGCGGGCGCTCAAGCCCACGGGCCGGATCGTGGCGGTGAGCTGGTACAGCGGCCCCTCTGTCGCCGTGGCGATGAATACCGTCATCGTGAAGGACGCAGAGCTGGTGGGTTCCCTGGCAAGCCCCAACTCCTTTGGACCGGTCCTGCGCTATATGGCGGAGGGCAAGCTGAAGGTGAAGCCCCTCATCACCCATGTCAAGCCCCTGTCCGAGCTTGCTGATGTGGTGCAGATGATCCGAGAGAAAAAGGAGATGCGGATCAAGGTTTTGCTGAAGCCGTAAAACAGTTGATTTTGTTGGTCAAAAGCCGACTGGAAATCATAAAGAGAGACATACATTTTGGAAACAAAGAAAGGATTTGAGAAACATGGCTGAGATGAAGAAGCAGACGGAGTTCAAGCTGTATAAGAGAGACTCTGTGTTTTTTGACCAGAACACCGCACCCGTAAACATCGCGTATGCCCACGAGGTCAACGATGTGGCGATCCTGCCCCTGGGCGCCATTGAGCAGCACGGCCCGCACTGCCCCAACGGCCTGGACAGCTTCAACGCTATCTGCCTGGCCAAGAAGGTGGCGGAGAAGTCCGGCGCCACCGTGCTCCCCTGCCCCATGTACGGCGGTCATCCCTACATGCACATGGGCATGCCCGGCACCATCACCCTGAACTATGAGACCAACATGGCCCTGCTGCACGACATCATCGCCAGTGCCTCCAATGTGGGCTATAACAAGTTCATCATGCTGGTGGCCCACGGCGCCGACTCCAGCTTCATCCCCGCCGTTCACAAGCTGGGTATGGAGGGCTACTTCGTTCTGGCTTCCACCTGGTATGACTTCCTGCGGGACAACAAGAACGTGCTGGAGGACTTCATGTGGCACGCTGACGAGGCAGAGACCTCCATGGCGCTGTCCCTGTACGGCGACCTGGTCCACATGGACCTGGCCATCGACGGCGGCGGCACGCCCCTGGTGGACCCCAAGTGGAAGATGGCTCCCGGCGAGGCATCTCACCGCTGGCAGTTCTACGGCGCTGAGGGCACCTTCGCGCTGCTGGAGAAGGACGACCTGGCTTACGGCGTCATCGGCAACCCCACCAAGGCCACCAAGGAGAAGGGCGACAAGCTGGTGGAGGCCGTTGTGGAGGGCTACAGTGAGCTGATCAAGGAGCTGCTGGAGACCCATCCCGTGGGCAAGAACCCCTGGGCTTCCGCAATCCCCTGGGCTACAACGGCTTCAACGGCGGCGCCTATCCCACCTTCGACAAGGACCACGACGAGAAGGGCCGACCCACCTACTACAAGAAGTAAGTGCGCCGGTTTTTCCGGCAGTACTGCCGGGGGCAGGACAGTCATGGACTGTCCGCCTGGGACAAAGACTACGCACAATCATTGATAACTGAGGATACGCATGTCTTTTTGATACGATCGTGATGTGGATTATGGCCAGCGGTGCGCTTCTGGGCGCGGTGGACAAGGTCCTCGGCAACCGCTTCGGCCTGGGAGATGAATTCAAGAAGGGCTATGAAACGATGGGGCCTCTGACGATGGGAATGGTAGGCATTGTCTGCCTGACCCCATTGATCCAGAAGGGCATCAACTCCACTATCGCACCGTTGTTTACCGCCATCGGTGTGGACTCCGCCTTTTGGGGGCGATTCTGGCCAACGACATGGGCGGCTACCAGCTCTCCATGGAGTTGGCGGCGGACCCCAGGGCAGGCGAGATCGCTGGCCTTCTGGTGGCTTCCACGTTGGGGGCAACACTGGTGTTTAACATTCCGGTGGGACTTGGCATTATCAAGAAGGAGCAGCAGCCGGACTTTGTCCGGGGCTTGCTGGTGGGCGTCATTGCAATCCCCTTCGGGAGCTTCTTCGGCGGCTTGTCAGCAGGGTTTCCCCTGGCCCTGGTGGCGGCCAACATCGCTCCTGTGGCCGTCATTTCGATCCTACTGGCGGTGGGACTGAAATTCATCCCCAGGCAGATGACCAGGGGCTGCCTGATCTTTGGCTATCTGGTGAGCGCGGCGGGCTGTGTAGGGCTGGCGTGCGCCGGATTTGAATCCATCACCGGCGTGGTGCTGATTCCAGGCATGGCCCCTGTAGAAGAGGGCATGGCCACGGTGGCAGAAATTGCCATTGTACTCAGCGGCACTTTCCCGGTGCTGGCGATTTTGATGAAGTTCCTGAAAAAGCCGCTGTCCGCACTGGGGCAGAAGCTGGGGCTGGACTTTGTGAGTACCAGCGCCATGATCTTTTCCCTGGCGAATTCCGTGTCCCTCTTTGTGATGATGAAGGATATGAAGAGGCGCGGCATTATCATCGCCACTGCATGGATGGTGACTGCCAGCGCCGTGCTGGGTGACCATCTGGGCTTTACGGCCAGTGTGGCGCAGGAGATGATTTTACCCCTGGTGGTGACGAAGGTCACAGGCGGTATCGTGGCAGTGGCGCTGGGCCTGTATCTGACCCGCAAGCTCCCGGAAACAGACGCCTGAAGCACCGGGGCTGAGATCTACATGAGGAATTGAAGGAGGAGTACAGTACAATGTACAGGGCAGACAAGCTCTACAACGACATGATGGCTGTGGACACGGCTATCAAGCAGTTGAAGGTGGAGGATGAGGCATCCCTGGCGGAGTATTTCCGCCTGTATACGGAGCTGATCTTCAACCACAAGTGGATAGGCAGCATCTATGACATCTACTCTGACAATGCTGATATCTATCGTGAGAACGGCCTCTATCTCCACGGTGCCCACGAGATGATGAAGGACACCCTGAAGCTGACCTCTGCTTTCCCTGACATGCAGGTGACCATGCGGGATACCTTCGCTGTCAAGAGGGATGACGGCTACAAGCTCTGGCGCTACTACACCATGTCTGGAACCAACAAGACTTACAGCATCTATGGCGCCGCCACCAACAAGCCCCTCAACTCCGATGCCTGCATCGCCATGAGTATGGCGACGGTGAAGAAGATCAGCGGCAGATGGCAGATCGTCAAGGAGTTCACCATGTACAGCATCGATGAAATCCGCGACACCTGCACGGCCGAAGATGCGCCTGGTGCCGCAGCAGAGGAGGTCGCAAAATAATGAACATTCGTGATATTAAGCGGAAGAAGATCACTGAGATGACCACAGACGAGATTCTGGCTGAGCGCAAGTTCTACGAGGATGTGATCGCCAACTGCAAATATGAGAAGCCCCAGGACATTGCCGACCTCTTCGAGGCTTACACCATGCTGATCTGGAAGCACAAGCAGGTGGGCCGCGTGTACGACTTCTATTTCGATGGCCTGAAGGAAGAGCGCGACGGCGGCGACAATCTGGAGGGTTCCGATCACGTCGTGCTGGATACCCTGCGTGCCCTGGCCCGGACGCCGGACTTGAACGTGGTGTTCGAGGAGATCCACTGCATCGGCAATCCCAAAGACGGTTTCCGTTTCGGCCAGGTGGTGTGGAACGACGCCACCACCGTGGACGGCGTGGGGCCCGATGGCCCCGGCTCCGGCCTGGGCTATGAGGACCGGGAAGACCTGGAGATGTGCGAGTGCTGGATCCGGAAGATCGACGGCAAGTGGCGTGTGGCCAAGGAAGCCAGTATCCGCAGCAACGCCGCATACAAGCGGGTTCTTGGGTGAGTTTTCAGGATTTTTTCAAAATCTTAAATCAAAATTAGAAAGGAGCCCTCGCAATGAGCACTATGCGTAAGATCATCATCCCGTTGCTGCTGTTTATCTACCTGATCGGCAGCGGCATCATCCCTCCTCTGATGGGAATTTGGAACAAGGAAGGGTACCTGTTCGGCATCCCCTACTTCTTCGTCGGCTGCTGGTGTGTCAGTGCGCTGCTGGTTTTATTGACGCTGTTCCTCTACTGGTATGAGCGTAATGACAAGACATTTGACGATTGACACGATATAGCAGGAGGAGAGACGAATGGAAAATGTTCAGCTGATTAAAAGCCCCATCCCCTTTATTATGATGTTGGTCTATATCGCTGTCGTTATGGTGATGGCCTGGTATCAGGGCTTCTCCAAGATGGCACGTGAGCGGAAGAAGAATCAGACGTTCGAAGATTACATGACCGCTGGCAAGGCCCGCAATGCTGTGATCGTATTCCTCATCACAATCGTTACCTTCTACTCCGGCACGACGTTCACCGGCCGGGTCGGTTTCTTCTATAACTTCGGCGTGGCCGGTCTGGGCTCTGTGATTGTCTGTTCCGCAACTGGTATGGTCATGTTCTTCCTCAGCGAAAAAGTGTGGCCGATTGCCAAAAAGTACCGCCTCTCCACGCTGCCGGATATCATGGAGCTGCGCTATCAGAGCCGCTGGGTGAAATTCTTCGTCTCCCTGATTATCGTGTGCTTCAACATCATCTGGCTGATCACTGAGATCCGTACCCTGGGCCTAGCGGTGAACCTGGCTTCTGGCGGCGCAATCGCCACTGAAATTGTTCCGCCATCGCTTTCGCGATCATCATCCTGTATGTTGCCACCGGCGGCGTTCACTCCGTGTCCATGGTGGACAGCTTCTCTGCCTGCGTGATGTTGGGTGGCTCCCTGGTGGTGCTGGGGTATCTGGTCAACTTCTTCTTTAACGGCAGCTTCGTGGATATGTTCCAGTCCGCCGACACTGCCGCCCAGATGCTGTATGCCGGCCAGACCCAGGAGTCCATTTTTGTCCTGGCAAACTGGAAACTACAATTTACCCTATTGGATCTCCAACGTCGTTCTGGGTACGATTGTTATGCTGGTCTACCCCTCTAACTTCATGAGCATCTGCTTGGCAAAAGATGTGCGTGAGGTCAAGAAGTCCTCTCTGGCTACCTCTGCCTCCGGCATCTGGTTGTCTATCTACGCCATCTTCGGTGTCGTGGTGTTGGGTGCCGTTGCAAAGGGCTACATGGTGAGCGACCCGGAAGCCGGCATTCTGGAGCTGTGCTCTATGGCCGGCAGCCCCCTTATGCTGGGCCTGGTGTGCACCTTCATTCTGGCCGCCGCTCTGGGCACCCTGGACTCCACGCTGATCTCTCTGTCCGGTCTCGTGTCCAATGACCTGATCACCAACATGGTAAAACTGAAGAACCATGAGCCCACCATCGGCGCAGATGGCGGCGAGACCCTGGCGACCATTGATACCCGTGTGCAGCGGGATGCCAAGAAGGAAGTGCGCATGACCCGCATCATCGTGGTGGTCCTGGGCGTCATCGCCTTCTGCTTCAGCCTGACGGATCTGCCTCTGCTTACCCTGCTCACCGACATGGCGACCAACGGCATGTCCCTGGTGGTCCCGACCGTTGCCGCGGGCCTCTTCTGGAAGAAGGCCACTCCCCAGGGTGCCATCGCCAGCATGGTGACGGCCGAGGCTGTGTACCTGGGCCTGTATGCCTCCGGTGTCCGCTATGTGTGGGCGGCTTCTTCCTGGGCTTCCCCGCCATCGCTGTCGGCATCGTGGTGATGATCGTGGTCTCTCTGGCCACGCAGGACAAGTACTACAAAGCGCACGCTGCCCAGCAGGGTGTGTTTGAAGACTTCTTTGTCCGCGGCCGCGTGTCCGCCTGGATTCGTGAGAACATGGGTACGAAAGCAGCTAAGTAAATATACTTTCAAATGCAGAAGAGCGTACTTTATCAAAGCTGCGTATTCAACGAAATATCCGAGCGATTCGAACAGTAAGATTCGAATTTATCGGTTAGTCTCGGGTCGTTAAACAACTGGCGGCGGTAGCCATTGCGGGTATTGGAAAAATTTTGGACGGTATCTGATTCGGTGGTGATCCGCCGCAGTTGTTTAGAGGCGGCTCCCCGCAGCTCTCAACTTTATGAGAAGGATAGACATGCAAATGCCGGTAAAAGAAATGCAGGAGCGTCAGAGAAAAGGAGGAAACGTCTATGGGACGAAAGGAAGTCCTGGCTGAGAGAAGAGCACTGGAAAATTTTTACTACAATTGCAAATTGGAAACACCGCAGGAAGTGGCAAAAGCAGTTCGAGGTCTATACCAGACTGATCTGGGAATTCCATCAGGCAGGCCTTTGCTACGATTACTACTGCGACCAGACTGTCACCCATCTGGAGGGCGTGGGCACCTGGGTGGGAGGAAAGGATGCCCTGGAAGTAGAAACCCTCCCCACTTTTTCCGCCTATCCCAATAAAAAAATGCAATTTTAAGGAGATCTACGCCGTAGGTGATGCTGAACAGGGCTATCACTTCGGGCAGATCACCAGCAACTCCGGAACATTTTCAAGAGCGGGAGCCACTATGGGCGGTCTGGGCGATGGCTCTACGTTTGATGAAGATAGTTCTTACTGCCTGTGTGAGTGCTATGTCAACAAGGTGGAGGGGCGCTGGTGTATCGTCAGCGAATTCGTGGTCAATGGGCAGGAAGCGATCCGGCGCCGCACGGCAAACACCCGCCCCTTCTGCAAAACGATCCTGGAATTCTATGAGGGACTTGAAAAGAAGCTTCCGTTCCGGAGCTTGCGGCGGGAGAGGAGACTGCGAAATGAGCATGGTCTGTTTTGAATTATCCAGAGAACTCCATGAGCAGGAGAAAGCGGTGCGCGGATTCAAATCGCGGACGCGGATTCTCTCTGTAATTATTTGAAGGGCTTTTGGGAGTTTATCTATAACCACAAGATGTTCGGCTGCGTCTATGATATTTACAGCGATGACATCGAAGTCCGCCGGGAAAATGGCTTTGTGCTCCGTGGGATTCCTGCTGTGGAGCACGCCGTCATGCGCCTTTGCTCTGCCTTTCCGGATTTGAAAGCGGAGGTCGCCACAATTTTCGCATCTTCACAGGGGAGAGAATCGTTACCAGGTTTGGATGCGATACTATTTCTCTGGCACCAATACGGGGCCCAGCATTTATGGCCCTCCTACGGGATTGAAGCTGGAAAAGGAGAAAGCACTGAACATCAGTTCCTTCCATGTGGAAAAGATCGACGGCGAATGGCTGATCGCGCATGAAACCACTGGACTTTGCTGCGACTATATCCGAGCAGTCTGCACTGGGGATAAAAGATTCAGTTGTCTGGAAATGTGAGGACTGGATTCCGATGATGCCGCAGCGGATACGCTGAACGTGCCTGGAGTCCGTCCGGCAAACGGTGCAAAGTGAAAGGAACAAATGAAATGGGACGTAAAGAGGTTTTGGCAGAGCGAAAAGCGCTGGAAGAGTACTACTACAATTGCAAGCTGGAGACACCGGAAGAGGTTGCAAAGCTTTTTGAAGTCTATACGAAGCTGATCTGGACCCATCACCAGGCGGGCCTGGTATATGATTACTACTGCGATGAAACCGTTATCCGGCAGGAAGGCGGCGGAAAGATGGTAGGCGGTGTAGACGTGGCAGAGATCCACACCATCCCCGCCTTCTCAGCTTATCCCAGGAGCAAAACCACGTTTTTGGATATTTTCTGCGTAGGTGACCAGGAGCACGGCTACCGGTTCGGCCAGTCTACGACCAACAGTGGGATTTTCTCGGCAAAAGGAGCCAATAGCAGTGGTCGGGGCGATGATTCGGTGTTTGAAGAAGGGACCTATGTGAACTTCTGCCAGTGCTATGTCAACCGGGTGGATGGGCGTTGGGTTGTCACGGAGGAATATCTGGGCTACGGCAATGAGATCAAGCGTCAGATGATGGCGGGGGCGCAGCCCCTATTATAAGACCGTGCTGGGCGATCCGGCAGAGCGGCAGCTTCGGTATGTGAGGAATCGGCGCAGAGAGACGATGAAACGGTGTGCGAGGAGGAGAAGGCATGATCTGCTTTGAACGGGCGGATGCCCTGCATGCCCATGAGAAAGCGCTCAGGGCGATTCAGGTCACAGATGCAGATACGTTATGCGCATATCTGAAGGGCTTTTGGGAGTTTATCTATAACCACAAGATGTTCGGCTGCGTCTATGATATTTATTCCGATGACATTGAGCTGTATCGCGAGAACGGTTTTGTCCTGCACAGCATCGAAGAAGTGGAGCACGAGACCATGAATCTGTGTGCCGCCTTCCCAGATCTGCAGGTGCATATTGCGGACATCTTTGCAGTTCCCAGCGGGGAAGAGGAGTATCGGGTCTGATGCGGTATTATTTTACCGGAACCAACAAAGCGTACAGCATCTACGGCGCACCCACCGGCCAGAAACTGGAGGGAGAAAAGGCCATCAATCTCAGCGATTTCCATGTGCGGAAAATCGACGGAGAGTGGCTGATTGTTCTGGAGCGAACTATGCACCCCTGTGACTATATCCGGGCTGTTTGCACTGGAGATACGAGCTTTACAAAACTGGAAATGTGATATCATAAGCTGACAGCAGCATGTTCCAACTGCTGCTGTCAGCTTTTTTATCCAATCTAAACAACATCGGCATATTGGGAGTTCCATCACTCGGTGATGGGGCTCATTACACATCTTGCGTCAATACGATAACGTTTGGCAAAAATATCTCTATATATTTAATGGGCTCAAGTTAAAGCAATTGTTTGTATGCTGATCGGTTGCAAACAGTCCAAGTTTTTTTAGATCTGAATCCCAGTGTCTCATTATGCTGTGCGGGGAGTTTGAAGTGCATCATCTGTTTATCCCAAAAGGAAATGCTTTATCCCCGCAAACTGTTGCGGCATAACAGCCGGAAGCTTCCCATTTTCACCGATCAGACTGCTGCATTGTCTGTAAAAGGCGGACTGGGAGGCAGGAAAAAAGGCGCTCCAACCCGGATGGAAAAGCCTGGAATCCCGATGTCACCACTACTTTTCAAAGAGATTTTGGCTAGATTGATGGCGCAATGTGGAAAAAAAGAAACCGCACAGGCCCAAGATGACGCCTGAGCCACAGCTTCCATAGGAGGAAAGCGCCCCGCGCCGGTTCCGGGGCGGGGCAATCCTGCGCGAAATAACCGGACAGTATGGAGGGCTACGCCTCCATGACCCGCCAGAGAATATGGTCCGTTTTGAGAAGCCCTGCCATCATAATGCCAGAAGATCCCACTGGACAAGGGGGCGGAGTCAACGTTGAGCTATTTGAAAATGCGGGTGCAGCTGCCCACTGCTTTGCTGGTGTGCCTGCTGCCGACTGGATGTGTGAAGAGATGGGAGACATCCTCCGGTGGGGAGACCGGGCCCCGTCACGGTACTGGAATACGAGCCGTTTCCGGATCCGTCTGAAGAGACGGTGACGATCTCCGCCCGCTTCCAAAATGAAAACGGCATGGTGCTTCGGGAGGAGAGGCCTGTCTGCGGAGGGTATCTGCACCAGCTTTCCCCTGGACGAGGCTGGGGAAAACCGGGTGTCCGGCCTGCCCGGGAAGGGACCCTGGACCTGCCTTCCTGTGATAGGAGGGACCGGGAACAGGATGTGTTTTCCTTGGGAGCTGGTGATTGACGCCTCCACCAACGAGAGCGGCAACATTCTGGCCCAGGTGTTGGCACTGAGTCCTCTCCATAAGGGGGCATTGGAGTGCCCGCCCGATTTGGCAGAGCGACTCCGAAGGCGTTCCTCTCTGGAGATGGTCACGACATCACTTTGCCAACAAGCGGGCCGGACACAGACTGCGCGGTGCTGCTATAAACGATTTCGGCCATGATGGTGTTCAGGGTGATATTGGACCGGAGATGGACTGGGATGAGCCCAGCATCCGGAACTCAAACTTGTTGCCGGTGAAGGCCATAGGGGAGGTGCGGTTCCGATCGGTGTTGTCCTGGCGGATGGCGGGCAGGGCGTCCACGCCGATCTCCAGGGTCCGCTTGCCGGCGCCCTGGAAGTCGGTGTCGTGGATGATGGAGTCCACCACAGCGCCCAGCTCATCGCCCAGGAAGATGGACATTACGGCCGGCGGCGCCTCCTGAGCGCCCAGCCGGTGGTCGTTGCCCGGGAAGGCCACGGTGGCCCGCAGGAAGTCCTGGTAGTCGTCCACACCCTTGACAAAGGCAGCCAGGAACAGCAGGAACTGGGCGTTCTGGCCGGGGGGTGGAGCCGGGCTTGAAGAGATTCCGGCCGGTGTCGGTGCCCAGGGACCAGTTGTCGTGCTTGCCGGAGCCGTTGACGCCCGCAAAGGGCTTTTCGTGGAGCAGGCAAACCAGATCGTGGCGGTCCGCCACCTTCTTCATGACCTCCATCACCAGCTGGTTCTGGTCGCAGGCGGCGTTGGCATTGGAGTAGATCGGGGCCATCTCATGCTGGGAGGGGGCCACCTCGTTGTGCTTGGTTTTGGACAGCACGCCCAGCTTCCACAGGTCCTCATCCAGGTCCTTCATGTAGGCGGCCACCCGGGGACGGATGGCGCCATAGTAGTGGTCGTCCAGCTCCTGTCCCTTGGGGGGCTTTGCGCCGAACAGGGTCCGGCCGCACATGCGCAGGTCCTCCCGCTGGCTGTACTGGGCCTTGTCGACCAGGAAGTACTCCTGCTCGGGGCCCACCTGAGGAACCACCCGCTTGGTCGTCGTGTCCCCGAAGAGCCGCAGGATGCGCACCGCCTGGCGGCTCAGCTCATCCATGGACCGCAGCAGGGGCGTCTTTTTGTCCAGGGCCTCGCCGGCGTAGGAGCAGAAGACGGTGGGGATGCACAGGCTCCCCTCCTTGATAAAGGCGAAAGAGGTGGGGTCCCAGGCGGTGTAGCCCCGGGCCTCGAAGGTGGCCCGCAGGCCGCCGGAGGGGAAGGAGGAGGCGTCGGGCTCACCCCGGATCAGCTCTTTGCCGGAGAACTCCATGAGGATCTTGCCGCCGCCCACCGGGGCAATGAAGCTGTCGTGCTTTTCGGCGGTGATGCCGGTCATGGGCTGGAACCAGTGGGTATAGTGGGTGGCGCCCTTTTCCACGGCCCATTGTTTCATGGCCTGGGCGATCTCGTTGGCGGTGGAGATATCCAAGAAGAAGTGCCGTCTGTAATGCACTTCTTCCACGCCTCATAAGACGCAGAGGACAGACGCTCCTTCATAGTGCCTCATTGAATACCAGACTCCCGAACAGCTCGGCAATTTCTTTCGGGTTCATCCTCCTGTCTTAAATTCGTTCTGTATCAAAAAGGAATGCGGAGAGCTTTCTCACATTCCGCTCTGACCGTAGTTGGAGAGGACCCGGGCGGAGGGGTCGGCCACGTCGCAGCCCTCCCAGGTCCGGTTGGGCATCCAGAAATCCCGGATCATGTGTGCCTGGCCGGGATAACACTTGCTCAACAGCTCCCGGTACAGCAGGCTCTCTTTGGTGAAGGGCGGACAGTAGTCATACTGTTTGCGTCGGGTCTCAAACTCAGAATCCGTGTAGTGCTCCTCCGCGTAAGCCTTCAGATCGTCCACCATGGAGTGGCCCACGGCGTCGGAGAAGGCGGCCTTCTCGCGCCAGAGGATAGCGTCAGGCAGCAGGCGGTCCTTCTCAAACGCCCGCCGCAGCAGATACTTGCCCATACCATAGGTGTTCAGCTTCAGCGCCGGATCCACCGCCATGACGTACTTCACGAAGTCCAGGTCCCCGAAGGGGACCCGGGCCTCCAGAGAGTTGACGCAGATGCAGCGGTCCGCCCGCAGCACATCGTACATGTAAAGCTCCTCCACCCGCTTTTTTGCCTCGGCCTGGAAGGCCTCGGCGCTGGGGGCGAAGTCTGTGTATTTGTAGCCGAAGAGCTCATCGGAGATCTCACCGGTGAGCAGCGCCCGGATGTCCGTGTTTTCGTGGATGGCCTTGCACAGAGGTACATGCCGATGCTGGCCCGGATGGTGGTGATGTCCCAGGTGCCCAGGGCGGGATGACGACGGGCAGGGCCGCCAGAACCTCGTTCCGGGTCATATAGACCTCGGTGTGGTCGGCGCCGATGAAGTCCGCGGCCTGCCGGGCGTACTTGAGGTCAATGGCGTCCGTGTCCATGCCGATGGCGAAGGTACGGATCTTCCTGCCCAGCACGATCACCGCTGATGGCACACACCAGGGAGGAGTCCAGCCCGCCGGAGAGCAGGAAGCCCAGAGGGAGCGTCCGCGTCCAGCCGCTTATCCACGCGCGATCAGCTTGTTGCGGATGTTGCGGCAGATGGTCTCCAAGTCATCCGGGGGAGTACTGCGTGACGGTGGTGAGATCCGCATAGCGGACAAATTTTCCGTCCGCGTAGTAATAGTGTCCCGGCGGGAAGGGGCGGATCCCCTTACACAACCCCACCAGGTTTTCGGTTCGCTGGCAAAGACGATGGCGCCGTCGCGGTCATAGCCGTAGTACAGAGGGCGGATGCCGATGGGGTCCCGGGCTGCGATGAGCTCATCCCGCTTGGAATCGTAGATGATGAGGGCGAACTCCGCGTCCAGCATGGCGAACATCTCCAGGCCGTACTCCCGGTACAGGGGGAGCAGCAGCTCACAGTCGCTGCCGCTGCGGAAGGATAGCCTCTGTTCCTCCAACTGACGCTTCAGGGGCCGGAAGCCGTAGAGCTCGCCGTTGCAGACCACGTAGTCGCCGTCCAGCTCAAAGGGCTGCATCCCGGCTTCCGTCAATCCCATGATGGCCAGGCGGTGAAAGCACAGCCAGCCGGACGGCGTCTCGAGGATCTGAGACATGTCCGGTCCCCGGGACCGGGTTCGGTCAAAGAAGGGCAGAAGTTCCTCCTTGGTGTAGGTCTTTTGGAAAAACCCATAATTGCGCACATAGATAGAAGCACCTCCGAATAATAAAAAGATCGCAGCTCCGTCCTGAAATTTTAGGACGAATAGCTGCGATCCGCGGTGCCACCTGACTTGCCCCCTGATCGGGGACCTCTTTGACTAGGCTCCAACAAGCCCGCGTGAGGTAACGGTCACGACTCGTTTCACTTACTGGCGGTCTCCCGCGTTCAGATCACAGCTACGGAGTGTTCTTCCCGCGGATTCTTTGGTACGGGGTTCTCACCATCCCCCGCTCACTGGCCCGGAACATCCGCGGTACTTTTCTCCATCAACGCCTTTGCTGATGTTAAAATTATGGTCTAAAAAGATTACCACTGGGGATATCCGCTGTCAATGTGGGAATATCCCAAAACCCAGCTGAAAATTTCCTGAAATATCTCCATCCTTGTGTCAGGGGGATGTCCCATCTACCCAATGGAGCGTACCAGATTCGTGTAGCCGGTCAGATACCGGTCCACCTCCGCAGCGGCGGAGCGCCCTTCGGCGATGGCCCACACCACCAGGGACTGGCCCCGGCGCATATCGCCAGCGGCGAACACCTTGTCCGCATTGGCAGCATAGCTCCCCGGCGCTGTGCGGACCGTCCTGTCCGCCTCCACGCCGAAGGCCTCGCACACGCCCCGCTCACACCCGGCAAAGCCGGTGGCGCCGATCAGCAGCTGGCAGGGCAGGGTATCCCCCTCCGTGGTGACCACACCGGTCAGGGAACCGCTTTCCCCCGCCACCAGGCTCTGGACCTGGACGCCGAACCGCCGGGGATCCTGGCCCGTAACGGCCAGCGCCTCTTCGTGGGCGTAATCCAGCGGCAGGCTTCCCGCAGCGTCCAGGTAATCCGTCCGGGGACGGCGCACCAGCTGGGTCACGGAGCGGCAGCCCTGCCGCAGGGCGGTGGCCACACAGTCGCTGGCGGTATCGCCGGTGCCGATGATAACCACATCCAGCCCGGAGGCGGAGGGAACCGCCGCCTCCGCCTTGCCGAACTGAGCCCGCTCCACAGCAGCCTTCAGGTACTCGGTGCCGTAGCATACGCCGGAGATGCCGGTGGTGTCCAGTCCCAAGGGCCGGGGTGCTCCGGCCCCGCAGCAGAGGACCACGGCGTCGTACTCCGCCAGCAGCCGCTTTGCCACGGCACCCTCTGAGGCGTCCACACCGCAGACGAAGGTGACGCCCTCCTCGGTCATCAGGTCGATGCGCCGCCGGACCACAGATTTGGGCAGCTTCATATTAGGGATGCCGTACATCAGCAGACCGCCGGGGTGCTCCGCCCGCTCGATGACGGTGACCATGTGGCCCCGGCGGTTCAGCTGGTCCGCTGCCGCCAGGCCAGCCGGGCCCGAGCCTACCACGCAGACCTTCTTCCCCCGACCACTGGGGCGGCCGGCGTGGGCGGAGCTTCCCGGCGCCAAAGGCCGCTTCGATGATGCTCAACTCATTGTCCCGGACCGTAATGGGGTCCCCATAGATGCCGCAGACGCAGGCGTGCTCGCAGGGGGCAGGGCACACCCGGCCGGTGAACTCCGGAAAGTTGTTGGATTTCAGCAGCCGGCTGAGGGCGTGGCCCCAGTTGCCGGAGAGGATCATGTCGTTCCACTCGGGGATCGGGTTGTGCAGGGACAGCCAAAGGCCTTTCCCTCATATATCATCCCCGCCTGGCAGAAGGGGACGCCGCAGTTCATGCACCGGGCGCCCTGCTGGCGCCGGATCTCCTCCGGCAGGGGGAGGTGGAACTCCTCCCAGTCCCGGACCCGCTCCGCCGCGGGCCGGCAGGCGTCCTCCCGGCGGGCATATTCCAAAAAACCAGTGGGTTTTCCCATGTCGTCCAGCCTCCTTAAGCTCTGGTATTGGCGTAGAACGCCTCGATCTCCGCCTGCTGGCGGCTCATGCCCTTTTCCTCGAACTGGGCGATGGACCGCAGCATCCGGTCGTAGTCCCGGGGCATGACCTTTTTGAAGCAGGGGACATAGGACTTGAAGGCCGCCAGGATCTTCTTCCCCCGGGGGGAGCCGGTGGCGGCCACATGGGCCTCGATCAGCGCTCGCAGTTCGGCGATGTCGTGGCTCTCCGTCAGGGTGTCGGTCAGCACCTGTTCCTTGTTGAGGCGCAGGTACAGGTCGTGGTGTTCGTCCAGCACGTAGGCGATGCCGCCCGACATGCCGGCGGCGAAGTTCTTGCCGGTGGGGCCCAGAATGACGCAGCGGCCGCCGGTCATATACTCGCAGCCATGGTCCGCCCACGCCCTCTACCACCGCCACGGCGCCGGAGTTGCGGACGCAGAACCGCTCACCGGCCCGGCCGTTGATGAAGGCCGCGCCGCCGGTGGCGCCGTACAGGGCCACGTTGCCCACGATGATGTTCTCGCCGGGGTCGAAGGTGCTGCCCTTGGGGGGATAGAGGATCAGCTTGCCGCCGGAGAGGCCCTTGCCCAGCCGTCGTTGCAGTCGCCCTCCAGCTCCAGCGTCAGCCCCTTGGGGATAAAGGCGCCGAAGGACTGGCCTCCGCCGCCATGGCAGGTGATGACATAACTGTCATCCGGCAGGGAGTCCCCCCGCCGGCGGGTGATCTCGGCGCCGAAGAGAGTGCCGAAGGACCGGTCCGTGGAGGAGACGGTGAGCTCCAACCGGCCGGTCGCTTCCCCCTTCAGCGTCTTGCCCAGTTTGGCCAGCAGCACGCTCTCATCCAGGGTCCGCTCCAGATGAAAGTCGTAAACATCTCCGGGATTGAAGTGGGACGGCCGCCGCCCAGGGATTTTCCAGCAGGCTGCTGAGGTCCAGGGTCTCCGCCCGGTGGGTCACCAGCTTTTCCCGGACCCGCAGTAGATCGCTGCGGCCCACCAGCAGTTCCTCCACGGTGCGGATGCCTAAGCGTGCCATATACTCCCGCAGCTCCTGGGCCACGAAGGTCATGAAGTTGACCACGTACTCCGGCTTGCCGGAGAAGCGGGACCGGAGCTGGGGGTTCTGGGTGGCAATGCCGGCGGGGCAGGTGTCCAGATTACACACCCGCATCATGCAGCAGCCTAGGGCCACCAGGGGCGCCGTGGCAAAGCCGAATTCCTCGGCGCCCAGCATACAGGCGATGGCCACGTCCCGCCCGGTCATCAGCTTGCCGTCGGCCTCCAGGCCACCTGGGTCCGCAGACCGTTTGGAAGAGGGCCTGGTGGGCCTCCGCCAGGCCCAGCTCCCAGGGCAGGCCCGCGTTCGGGATGGAGTTGCGGGGCGCCGCGCCGGTGCCGCCGTCGTGGCCGGAGATCAGCACCACCTGGGCGCCCGCCTTGGCAACGCCGGCGGCGATGGTGCCAACGCCGGCCTCGCTGACCAGCTTGACGCTGATGCGAGCCTGGCGATTGGCATTTTTCAGATCGTAAATCAGCTGGGCCAGGTCCTCGATAGAGTAAATGTCGTGGTGAGGCGGCGGAGAGATCAGCGCTGACGCCGGGGGTGGAGTACCGGGTCCTGGCGATCCAGGGATAGACCTTCTTCCCGGGCAGGTGGCCGCCCTCGCCGGGCTTGGCACCCTGAGCCATCTTGATCTGGATCTCCTGGGCGCTCACACAGATACTCGCTGGTAACGCCGAAGCGGCCGGAGGCTACCTGCTTGATGGCGGAGCACCGCTCGTCGCCCAGCCGCGCCCGGGCCTCGCCGCCCTCGCCGGAGTTGGATTTGCCGCCGATGCGGTTCATGGCGATGGCCATGCACTCGTGGGCCTCCTGGGAGATGGAGCCGTAGCTCATGGCGCCGGTCTTGAACCGCCTGACGATGGACTCCACCGGCTCCACCTCCTCGATGGAGATGCCGCCGCTCTCGTCGAACCGGAAGTCCAGCACGCCCCCGGAGGGTGTGGGGCTTGGCAGGCTCGTCCACCAGGGCGGAATACTCCTTGAAGGTCTCGTAGCTGCCCTCCCGGGCCGCTTTCTGCAGCAGCAGGATGGTCCGGGGGTTGTACATGTGGTCCTCCTTGTCGGGGCCGGAGCGGAGCTTGTGGGACCCGGTGGAGTCCAGGGTGGTGTCATAGCCCAGGCCCAGGGGATCGAAGGCCTGGTTGTGGTTCCACTCCACGCCCTCGCCGATCTCTCCAGGCCCACACCGCCCACCCGGCTGACCGTGTTGGTGAAGTACTTGTCGATGACCTGCCGGTTGATGCCCACGCACTCGAAGATCTGGGCGGACTGATAGGACTGGATGGTGGAGATGCCCATTTTGGAGGCGATCTTCACGATGCCGTGGAGGATGGCGCCGTTGTAGTCGTCCACGGCCGCGGCGGGGTCCTTGTCCAGCAGTCCCAGGGCGACCAGCTCCTCCACGCACTCCTGGGCAAGGTAGGGGTTGATGGCCTGGGCGCCGTAGCCCAGGAGGGTGGCGAAGTGGTGCACGTCCCGGGGCTCCGCGCTCTCCAGCATCATGGACACTGCGGTGCGCTTCTTCGCGCATCAGATACTGTTCCAGGGCGCTGACCGCCAGCAGAGAGGGGATGGCCACGTGGTTCTCATCCACGCCCCGGTCTGACAGGATCAGGATGTTGGCTCCCTTCTTGTAGGCCCGGTCCACGTTGACGAACAGCCGGTCCAGGGCGTTGGCCAGGGGAGAGCCCTTGTAGTACAGCAGGGAGATGGTCTCCACATGGAAGCCAGGCCGGTCCATGTAGCGGATCTTCATCAGATCCACGGAGGTGAGGATGGGATTGTGGATCTGCAGCACGGTGCAGTTCTCCGGCCGCTCCTCCAGCAGGTTGCCGCCGGAGCCGGCGTAGACGGTGGTGTCGGTGACGATCTCCTCGCGGATGGCGTCCATGGGGGGATTGGTCACCTGGGCGAAGAGCTGCTTGAAGTAATTGAACAGAGGCTGGTGCTTTTCCGAGCACCGCCAGCGGTGTGTCCACGCCCATGGCGGAGGTGGGCTCCGCCCCGTCCCGGGCCATGGGGAGGATGGAGTCCTTTACCTCCTCGTAGGTGTAGCCGAAGGCCTTGTACAGCCGGTCCCGCAGCTCCTGGGAGGTGCCGCTCCACACGTCGGTTAGGGATGGGAAGATCCCTTGAGTATACCAAGTGGGCATCGAGCCACTCGCCGTAGGGCTGCTGGCGGGCGTACCGCTCCTTGACCTCGGCGTCGTCCACCAGTCGACCGGCAGTCAGGTCTGCCAGCAGCATCTTACCCCGGCTGGAGCCGGGATTTCTTCACGATCGCTTCCGGCGGCAGGTCCAGCACGCCCACCTCCGAGGACAGAATCAGCTGCTTCTGGTAGTCAGATACCACCGGCAGGGGCGCAGGCCGTTGCGGTCCAGCACCGCGCCCACCGTGTCCCCATCGGAGAACACGATGGCCGCCGGGCCGTCCCAGGGCTCCATCATGGTGGCATAGTAGTGGTAGAAGTCCCGCTTCTCCCGCTCATTCTCCGGTCGTTGGCCCAGGGTTCCGGAATGCACATCATCACCGCCCGGGGCAGCTCGATGTCGTTCATCAGCAGAAATTCCAGGGTGTTGTCCAGCATGGACGAGTCGGAGCCGCTCTGGTCTACCACCGGCAGGATCTTGTCCATGTCGCCTCCAGTACGGCCGAGTGCATAGTCTCCTCCCTGGCCAGCATCCGGTCCACGTTGCCCCGGATGGTGTTGATTTCACCGTTATGGAGGATGTAGCGGTTGGGATGAGCCCGCTCCCAGCTGGGGGTGGTGTTGGTGGAGAACCGGGAGTGGACCAGGGCCAGGGCGCTCTCACAATCCGCGGCTCCGTCAGGTCCGTGTAGAACCTCCGCAGCTGCCCCACCAGGAACATGCCCTTGTACACGATGGTCCGGCTGGAGAAGGAGCAAATGTAGGTGTTCACATTGGATTGCTCGAACTCCCGCCGGGCCACATACAGCTTCCGGTCGAAGTCCAGTCCACGGGCACAGTCGCCGGGCGCCACAAAGCAATGGTAAATGCAGGGCATACAGTCCAGGGCCTTCCGGCCCAGCACCTCCGGGTGGGTGGGCACCTGCCGCCAGCCCAAAAACTCCATGCCTTCCTTGGCGACGATGATCTCCAGCATCTTCTGGGCCTGGGCACGCTTGAGGGGGTCCATGGGGAAGAAGAACACCCCCACGCCGTAATCCCGGGGGCCGCCCAGGTCGATGCCCTCCGCGGCCGCCGCCTTGACCATCAGCTTGTGTGGGATCTGGATCATCAGGCCCACGCCGTCTCCGGTCTCGCCGGAGGCGTCCTTGCCGGCCCGGTGCTCCAGCTTTTCCACGATCTTCAGGGCATTGTCCACGGTGGCGTGGGACGGCGTCCCCTTCAGGCTCACCACGGCGCCGATGCCGCAGGCGTCGTGCTCCCACAGGGGATCATAGATATTGTGTATGTTCTGCGCTGGTCCACTCATTGGGACTGCCTCCCTTGTCGTTTCATCGTCAGGCTTCAGCCTGTTGTGTACCGCTCCAGGATCAGCCGGGCGGTCTCTGCAAGCCGCAGCCCCGTGTCCATGCTGTACTTCTGCAGAAAGCGGTGGGCCTCCGCCTCGCTCATGAGGTTTACCTCCATCAGCACCGCCTTGGCCCGGCAGATCAGCCGCTCCTCCTCGGCACTTCGCTGGATATGAAGCCGGGAAGCCGGGGCGCCGCCTGCAAGGACTCCCTGGGCCAGATCCAGCGAGGCGAAGAACTCCGCCCGGGAGGAGGGGACGGCCAACTTGATGAGGTTCCTGTCCCCGCACAGCTCCAGATTCCCGGGAGAGGAGATGACCAGCACCGGGGCGATGCCCGTGAGGTCCACGGCCAGCATCTCCGCAGTCATGTCCCGCAGCCGGAAACCGCAGATGACGACGGCTCCGCCCAGCTTCCGGGCGGCTCGGATGGTTTCCGCGCCGCTGAAGCAGGAGATGGACGGCGCGAGGCCGCCGGAGCCCAGAATGCGGGTGATCTGGGCGTGGGCTTTCTCAGAGGCAAACGCCAATATGATCCTGTCCATGGAATTTGCCCCCCTCCTCTCTCTGCGGCCCTGTCAGAAGGGCCGGCAGGTCAGTACGCCACCAGATACTGTTCCAGCTCCCACTGGGACACCTGGGCGGCGTACGACCGGCACTCCCGACGCTTTCCGGCCAGATACTGCTCCGTCACGTGGGCACCTAGCGCGTCCGTAATGACGCTGTCTGCCTCCAGGGCCCGGACGGCCTCCTCCAGAGAGCCGGGGAGCCGCTGGATGCCGGAGGCGTCTCCCACCTCGTAAAGCCGTTGCCGGTGAGGGGGGCGGGGGACGTCATCTGCTGCTCGATCCACCCGTCCAGTCCCGGGCGGCAAGGCAGCGGTTGCCGAGGGCCAGGGCCAGATAGGGGGGTTGCAGGCGGGATCAGGGGCTCCATCCCCGGGGCCAGAAGTCCCGATGAATGCGGACCAAGGCGGAGCGGTTGCCGGTGGACCAGGCGTGGCGTGCAGGCCGTTCTTCTGCGCCAGCAGCTTGACCGCCAGCTTGAAGGTCATGATGTTGTCCGCAGCCGTCAGCGCGTCGGTGTATTTGAAGTCGATCTCATGCTGGCCCACCGCGTTCTCGTGGTGGCTGGCCTCGATCTCGAAGCCCATCCTCCAGGCACAGGCAGATCTCCCGGCTCTGTGAACTGCATACGGATGAACTGGGCATCCCCCTCCCGGACCAGCCGGATGATGTCCTCCTTGGTGTAGTGACGCATGAGCCTGACTCCTTTCCGATGGTGACCGTGTATGGACGCGGAGCGCCCCTCCGCGAAAAAATTTTAAAAAGAAAAAAGAGCAAAGGATACCGCCAAAGGGCGCCTTTGCTCTCAGTGCTATTATTATACGAACTCTAAGGCGGTGTTGTCAAGACACTTGGGGGCCCGGAATCCCCACAGACGGAAAATTTGTGGGACCGCCTAAAATCGTTCCGCCGTCCCCAGGAGCTTTGGCGAAATCGACAAAAAATGGAGGAATGCGTTGACAGCTCCGACAAAGCTGACTGCGCGCCCGCCATCAAACAAAGGTACTTTGGCCCACCATCCCACAGCGCCTTGTTTGATACACGCAACGAGACATATCCCATTCAATGGCGGGGGCATTTCTTTTGGCAAAAGAATATGACCGACACATCAGCGGTTATGAAGATCGTAAGCACACCATCTTGCAGGACAGCGATTGCCCCGCAGGCCCCGGATGCCCGGTCCCCTGACCACGCCGGACGAAAAAGGGCCGTTGCCCGCAGGCTGTTCTGGAACGGCCCTTCCGGGGAAATCTTCCATTGGCAGCAGTTATCCCATGACTTAGGATGCCCGCTGCCGTGCAGCTGGGACCGCGTTTCCCCCGGCGGGAAGGAAACACAAAACGCGCCCGGACCGGGAATCCCGGTCCGGGCGCGGCGCGTGGAGACAGCGCGGATTTACGGCTGCCGCAGGTGGATCTGGCAGGAGGGCAGATCGTAGAAGGGCTCTGCCGCCGTAGGGGTCAGGCCGGATACGGCCCCGGTCTGGTACAGGACGGAGGAGGACTTAAAGCACAAGGGCAGAATAGGCGCTTGCTGCTGAAGATAGGCACACAGGTCCGATAGAGCTGCGGCCCGGTCCTCCGCTGCGGCGCAGGCGGCCAGGAGCTGCTCCGTCTGGGGATCCGCCCAGCCGCCGTAGTTCAGACTGCCGCCGGTGCCCACCAGGGCGGAAAGGTCCCAATTCGCAGGCAGCCGCACTTCGCCATAGTACAGGTCGAAGTTCCCGGCGGCCAGGGCGGCGGCATACTCCTCCCAGGGCAGGGCCTCCCACTTGGATCTGAAGGTCGAAATCCGACAGGGCCTGGGCGATATGCTCCGCAGCGGAGACCTTGAAAGTGTTCTCCTGATTCACCAGCAGGGTCACTGTGCGGGTCCGGCCGGTGTTCAGTCCCGCTGCCTCCATCGCTGCGGCGAAATCGTCATAGGAGGATAGGGACTCCAGCTCCGCCGGTAGAGCAGGGGGAGACAGGGGAGACCGGGAACTGGGCCGCCCGGGCGTGTCGGACAGCACGGCGCTCACCAGCGTCTCCCGGTTGATGCCCAGGCCCAGGGCCCGGCGGGCGGCGCTGTCCTGAAAGGGGGCGCGGGCGGTGTTGAAGCCCAGGAACTGAAGCACTGTGGTATCCGCATCCTCATAGCTGATGTTGCCGGTGGCGGTGATGGGCTCCGTGCCGATCAGGTCGGCAGTAATCAACTGCACCTCGTGGGAGGAGAACTGGTACAGTATGGCCTCCCGGTCCCTGGCGGCGGAGAGGGCGATCCGCTCCGCGGGGCGGGACTCTCCCCGCCACCAGCCGCTGTGGGACGCCAGACAGGCACCCGCTTCATCGGTGGTGAAATAGTAGGGCCGGTGCCCACAGGGGTGAGGCTTTCCTCGGTTCCGGACTTGACGATGGGGGGGATGTCCAGCAGGGCCGGGAGGCTGGAGTCCGGGCGGGACAGGGTTACGATTACCACCCCGTCCCCGGCGGAGACAGCGGCCACATGGGCCAGCCGGGCGCTGTACCGCTGGGAACTCTTGGCCCGCCGCAGGGTGGCCGCCGCGTCCGCCGCCGTCAGGGGGGACCCGTCGGAAAGGTGACGCCGCTGCGGAGGGTGAACGTGTAGGCGTCTAGGTGTAGCTCTGGCACAGCCACGGCTGGGGTTCCAGCTGGCGGTCCAGGCGGAAGAGTCCCTCGTAGATGAGGGAGCCCGCCACCTGCTGCATACCGTCGGCACAGGTCACCGGGTCCAGCGTCTGGTCCGGGTCATAGGGAAGGGTGAACGCCGCAGGGAGGATCACCTCCTCCTGCTGGTCGGCGGGCTCCTGGTCCCCCAGCAGGCCGTTGGCGGACTCCACGGGGGCTTCCGTCCAGCAGCCGGACAGCAGCAGGGTCACTGCCCCAGCAGGCACAGGATCTGGATGCGCTTGGTCTTGGTCATGGCACAGGCCCTCCGGCAAAGAGTGTTTCAAAGGCAGATCACGGCCAACTGTGCGCCCCGGGCCTCGCCCATCTTCCGTGGGACCAGAAGAGGTCGGGGGGCGGCAGGCGGTACACAGGCCGCATGTCGATATGCTCCGGCGCGACACCGGCGTGGGCAGCCACGGTTCTGACCGCCAAATCTACATGGGGGCCTCGACGCTCCAGTTGGCCTGCCTGGGCCCAGGCAGAGTTCGCTGCCGTCGGTCCAAAGCAGATGCTTCAATGCAGGGCCTCACGGCAGCTGGGGATGCGTTCCGGCCTGGCGCCCAGCAGGCGGACCACGGTTTCTCCACGATTCTAGCGGCAGCGCCCCGCCATTCGGCGTGGACTGCTCCTCACGCACCGGCGTCCGGGCCGCGGAGCAGGCGGCGCCGCAGTCGGAGAACAGTCGCCTGGCCGCGCGGCGTCTCTTTTTCAGCGGTGATGAGGGCGTTTGCCGTAGTCCGGTCCCGGATCGCGAGGTTCCTTCCTGGCGCCGCAGGTGCAGCCGCACATCATCCGGCGGGATTTGCTGGAGTACGGCATGCTGAACCAGGCGGCGAAAAGCAAGTGCAGAAGCCCTCCTCTGATGTCCCCGCGTCCAGCCCAGGTTCAGGGTATTCCATTTAGTATGCCGACACCGCCCTGCCGGGTGAGAACCGTGGCGCACCCCGGCAGGGGAGAGGCGAGCAGCTGTGACCAGACTCTGTTGCTGTTCATGGCATGCCAGAATCTCCTTTGACTGAGAGCATATGAAAAGGGACGCCGTCAGAGCCGTCTTGGGGATCGTTCATCGGGTCCAAAAGGCAAAAGTGGGAACCCTACCACCAGATGGTACCAGTCAGAAACAGAGTGCTTGACGAGCAACAGGGCTGTAAGAACAGGCCTTCGGCGAATAGGAAATCCAAAGCCGCCAGCAGCCCCTGGGCAGATATCACGACCCAGTGCCGATCAAATATTTCGAACTGCAGCAGCAATATTTAAACTGAACGAAGTAATAATGGAG
>VOFD01001571.1_pt1 | contig 34724 bp, 35 predicted proteins | sample 5384101 | NCBI WGS metagenome assembly VOFD01 (sample SAMN12384723, study PRJNA508395) | human gut metagenome | isolation source: healthy gut C | host: Homo sapiens
AGCGAGCGTATTTCTATCCACTTTACAAATTTTAGCGATTTTGCGTTGTGAAACTTCAGCTTTCAATAGTTCTTGTATGAGAATTTTCTTATCATGGAGTTTGTACTTCTCTGGAGCACTTTTTTTCCCTTTAGGACGTCCTAATATTACCCCTTCTATTTTCTTTCGTGCTAAGGCTTCTTTTGTTCGTTGGCTAATAAGGTTACGTTCAATCTCTGCTGACAGTCAAAAGCAAAAGCCAACACTTTACTTTGAATGTCCCCCTAACTTATAGTTGTCTTTGATAGTCCAAACCCTACATTCCTTGCTCATGCAAATATTCAGAATTTCCATTATCATAAAGAGATTACGACCTAATCTGGACAATTCAGCGCAGATAATCAAATCATCTGGCGGTCGTGGCGGTCGCCAACAAACTTGTAAGGCAAGCCTTTGCCAGCGTGGTCACGCAAGGAAAGCCGTATGTCGATGGGTTCAAGTCCGAAGGCAATAATACTCATCTGCTGAGGGGAACGCCATGCGGCAACCTTAGATTTACGCATCAAAATATTTATCTTTGAATTGATATTGAAAAGGAAAGCAAAGGAAAACCATCAGCGGCAATAGAAGTCAAGTCTAAGTCCCTATTCGGTCCTTTGCTCCTTCCTGAACTCAAACCCATATAAATTTCCAGTAAATACCATTTAAGATTATTAGGTCAGGATTCAGGTCCTTTCTTTTTTCTTGTGTTCAAAAACAAAAGAAATCATAGTTTTTTATTTAGGAGTTGATGTAGGTAAGAAAAAATTGGATTTATGTTTAAAAGAGACAGTAAGGACATCCTTTATGATGTTATTCCCTAATCTATCCTCTATTAAATCTTGTGTTAACAAGAACCTCTCTGAGGACAGTTTGGTTGTCTGTGCGGAACATACAGGGCAATATACCTATCCTTTGGTCTGTGCAACAAAAAGTATAGGAGTCTACTTATGTTTGGAAGATGCAGCTAAAAATAAAATATTGTCATGGAATACCTCGTGGCAAAAATGATAAAATAGATGCCTGCCGAATAGCAATGTATGCAGAAAGATATAATGATTGCCTACAACCGTATACCGCATCAGAGCTTATAATACAAAAACTCAAAAACTTATCAACAGAACGCAGTATGCTTGTTGCAGATAGGGCTAAATATCAATCCCAGCTAAAAGATCAGGTAGACTATATGGAACACTCAATATATATTGCTAAATGCAATAGAGTTGAAGGATTATCAATACATTTACGGATTACATAGCACAAATAGACCTTGAAATAAAAGAACTTATAAATCAAGCACCTGTCATTGCTCATCAAATGGATTTACTCATGTCTGTGGATGGAGTTGGGGAACGGCACTATCTGTTTCACAAGTGAAAAATAGTCCATTGAAGAAATATTATGACAGAAAGGTCGAAGAGGGAAAAAATAAGATGTCGGTTCTGAATGCAGTTAGAGCGAAATTAGTTACGATTATGTTCGCTGTAATTAGGGCGGATGCTTTTTTTCGAGAAATTATCAAAAATTCGCTTGCGTAATCCATAAGAATAGGGGCTGAGCAGTCAGCCCCGACGAGCTTTCCATGCACGACAACTGCATAAATATACTAATTATCGTTAACCATATTCAGTTTTCTTATTATAGTCCATTTTTCTTTCCATTTTAAATAGCTTCCTGTCAGAAACTCAAATTATTGAAATACAGTTCAAAATACTTTCCAAAGGCACTTCCGGCTGGGTGTCGTGGTTTCCGACTCCCCCTCCGGAGCTGTTTGAAGAAGGAGTTCAATATATTTTTACCGTTTCTCCGTTATCGCCTTTTACTTTCCGACCGGTGATGAAAAAGTCCTTGTGGGCGCCACCTCTTTCCGGTCCCCGGAAATGCGGTTCAAATATGAACCTTTAGCAGCAACGTATATCCGGCATCTTCTTCCCGTCGATATGATACGGATTTGGGGGTTCCTTTCAATGCTGTCCATAACCATAACTTCTGATTTATACATTAATTCCATGTGATAACCGGGTGTTTGGTCAGGCGGACGTTCCCGGTGGCGGATTGTCGTCCTACGCCGCAAAGAAAAAAAGATAAATGTATGAGGAATACCTTGTCAGTTATAGTCATATATTCCGGCGGGAGGCGGGATTCTTCCCGATATTGCCGGGATTGTGTAAAAAGTACGACAATCCGTTGATAGCAGTATGAAAAGAGAAAAAATGATTGAGGAAGGAGGTCGTGAAACCAGCCTCCGGAAAACAGGATACGGCGGAGATCAGATACCGTGAAAAAAAAAAAAATCCCCCCACCGGAGATGAATGAACCGGCAGGGAACGTAACAATAAAAAGGAACGGGCTTCTCAACCCTTTGATGTAACCGTACTCCGGCGTTTTCAGGTCGTCCATGAGAAATTCATCATGTACTCTTTATCGGTGCACCCGCTGTCAAACCAGCTGCCCTCACGCAGGAGGCGTACAACTCGGAAGGGCCGGAGGCGGCAATCCCTGCCGCCATCCGCCAAAATATACATATGCCTGTTCATGCCGATAATTTTTAGTTCTCAGTTTATAATATAGTTTCTGTTCACCATCCAGGAAGGGGATGTCCTGGAGCGCGGTGCCCGCAGGCACCTGTCCCCTTTGTGGCAAAGGTAACCAATTTGTGGAGAAACAGCACCCAATTTCGCATTTTTGTGAAGCTGGTCGTTCCTGAATGCTGCCGGAACTCGACCGTCTTGTGCCGTGAGTAGGCCTCAAGGTTCACCTTGTGGTAACGGTCACCGATCCTTCCTTTCAGCTCGTCCACCGTCCGGGCGGAACGTATCATCCGTCAGAGACATGGCCCAGCCCACGGCAGCAGTAGTTGTCCCTGCGGGATGCAGGCATGAACCTGTCGATGACCGGTTCCAGGTGTTTGTAGCTCAGGGCCAGGTTGCGCCAGGTCTCCATGCTGAAACCGGCGGCATCGATATGCACGTGAAGCCCGCAGCTCCTGTTCACCTTCACATCACACAGCTCAAGCACCCAGCAGACCTTCTCCAGTTCACGTAACCCGGCTTCGCCGACAAGGATCGGACTGACCAGCTCGAAGGTGTCATTCCCGTTCAGACTACTGTCTGTCACGAGTTTCCAATGCGGACGGGTGGTATGGTTGTAACCTTCCACCACAACCTCGATACCGGACTCCCTGAGCTCGCGTGCGAGCCGTTCGGGAACAGTTGTAAGCCTCGATCTCGATACCGAACTTGCGGTTGAAAGTGTAATCCGGTGCGGCTGCCAACGGTTGGATGTTCGACCGCACTCACATTCACTCATACGGCGCAGGGCGTTCACTACAAAGCCGTAGTTTCCGTTGGTCACCATTCGTGCGATTTCCGCACGGGGAACACCCAGAAGATACAGTTGCCGGATCTTGCTCGTCTTTGTCGTTTCTTGTGCTAAAATGCTTCTGATTTGCTCGTTCATAATTTATTACCTCCTTTATTATTACACTACTAAGGTAATGCTTTTTACAGGAGATATCGTAATTATAAGATCCTTATTATCACGCCATTAGCTTACTTTATCTTAGGCTAAAAGTCCTTATTTAAGGTGTCTATACCCTGACATCCGCTACCGGTCGGTATCGGGTTCCTCCAGGCCGATGGTACGGCATATCTCCTCCACCAGTTCAGGAAGGCCGGGCCTTTTCTCCTGATGGGGATCGGGTGGAAACAGCGTGGAACGGAAGACACCCTTGCAGACAGGGTCCGCCTCCCTGTTGTAGCGGAGGGTGTTTCGGAATGTGAGGACAGCAGCCGCAGCCCCATCTTGTCGATGACCCGGTTCCAGGCGTCATACAGGTCCTTCCGCCCCCTCCTGTCCACCATGTTCCAGAACAGCCAGGTCCCTTTCAGGTTGCAGTTCTTCCCTGGCGACCAGCTCCTCTTCCAGAGCCTTGGTAAACTGCAGGGGAACTCTGCATGACGATGTTGTCCGCCTTGAGCGGGACGAAAATGTAGTCCATCGCGGCAACAGTATAGACCACCCCCTCGCTGCGGAGCGTTCGGGAAGGTCGAAAAGCACGATATCGAAAGTTTCCCCTTTTCGTCCATATAACGATGCAGGTCCTCCACCGCCTTTTCCGGGTGCAGGGCGGCAGGAATATGCAGTGACCGGCGCTGCACGCCCGCAATGCCATGCAGGTATTCCTCCCCATAGACGGACGGCTGCATGGGGCCGCTTTTCCTTGCGGGACGCATTATGTCGTTACCGGACGTTCCACGTCCCTTCCGGGGACAGGCAGGTGCTTCCCCATGATCTCACGGATGCGGTCCGCGTCCATCCCGCCGGGACCCATCCGGTCTTTTACGTTCTTTCCTGTCATGATATATCTTCTTGGACAATGACAACATTTTATCGGCGGGCCGGTTCTCCCGGCTGCCCCTCCTCATCCCCGGGACGGTAGACCTCACCGAGCAGGGCGGCGATATCCTCCCTATGTTCCTCCATATGGAGCTCCAGCAGCCGGATGATAAACCCGGAGATGCTGCCGCAACCTAATTCATTTGAAATCACAAAACAGATTGAACCGAATGTGGTTAGTTTGTCTGTTTATTTCATGTCCGAATCATTAGTATGCTATGTTGCAAAGTTCGTATTCATTATGAAAAAATCCGCTTACGAGAACAAGATATTCAGGTAATTTGCCATCCTTTCCCCAAAGAAGTTCGATGTTAAAAAAGTCAGAAAGCGTTTTGGCTATGTCAAATCCGAAGGCTTTTGAGTGACGGACGCACTTTTTCCGGGTGTCGGCATGGTGTGCCGCAGTTACGCGTACACTCGTTATCTGAGCAGTGAAGACATTTACCTATATAGGCAAATGAACGCCCTCCATATTTCCGTTCCATATCCAATAATTCGCTCTCGATTCGTATCCGTTCCGGTAAAATGAGTTTTTGTGTATATTCAATCGGAATATCTTTGTCTTCAGGGATTATCTTCGTTGCCATAAGATGTGCATACTTGTATTGTCGGAGAAACGATTCCGTATCAAAATCAAATGGAGGACACCCCCAACTTTTACCGTAATTGGTACATTGTTTGCAAAGTTCAAGAAAATGTAGTTCGTCACGAAATTCGGCGATGTATCCTTCAACAGTGATGTCTGAAGTAAAATTTTCTACAGTGTATATACTCATTGTTTCAAAATCATTGTACCGCATAAGGAGTCGAAACGGATGTTTTTCATTTTGGAAAAGTCTGTCAATGTATCCGCTTTTCTGCATTTCAGACGCGGTCAAGCAACTTAAATTCGGGGTATCTAACAATGCTATCGAATCGCACATGGACAACGCGATGTCAAGTTCATGTGTCGAGAACATGATACATTTTTTTCGTCGTGGACAAGCCTACGAAGCAACGCCACAAGTTCGTAGCGATTAGGCATGTCAAGAAAGGAAGTCGGTTCATCAGACTTGCACCGGAACTGATGCCAAGGACATAGGGACCGGCAAGAGGATTACGGAGAGGGTCTGCATCTGAAGACCGCTGACCGATAAGGCAGCCCCGGCCAACAGTGCCACTATAGCTTTTATGAGGCGTATGTTGAGTACGATTTTTCCGTGGCACGGGAACAATTTCCCCGGTCAGTGCTGCCCCATACATCGCGGATCGGAATGTTGACAGCTCCCACGGCCAAGTCCAGTAAAAAAGACCGACCGTGAGCGTAATCAATATGGAGAATAATATAGTCGAACGGGAACGCATCTATTTCAGTTGCTTGTAATACACACACTCTTCCTGCACCAGTTCAGGATGGAATATCTTCACGAGGTCGCGGAGCACGATGTCAGGATTCACGACGGCAGACTCGTAATAGTCGTTACCCCGGCTGTGTGTTGGTACGGGCGTTGTTGTTATCGACGCGAGCAGATATGCTTCTTCTAAGTCAATGGGGATAGAAGCGTTTCGTGTTCTTCTGGTAGATATAGCGGCCTCCCGCATCAGTAATCAAGCGGGCTACATAAATTTTGGGGTTGAAGGCATGAACCACGAGTCGCCATAGGGAACATTAAGTAAGTGCCGAGGGTACTGTCGGCCACTTTTTTTTCAAGGCGTTGTATCTGACCGGGATTGCGGCAAAGAAATTTTTTTCACCCTTCTCGTTTTCCTGTGACTTCTGAAAGCACTACCATCCATTCGGCCTTGCCGAGGCGACTCTTCAAGATAATCGCCGACATACATGAACGGTATGTCGGAGTTCTTCGAGTTTGCTTTCCATTGCGCGCCGACATCGAAGGTCAGGATCGAGCGAGGCAGCAACTCGTAGTTGATGTTCCCTTCATAGCCGACATCGCCAATACTGTCGCGGCGGGCTTGGATGTCTGGGTTGGAAATGTAGTCGATTCCCGAAACGCCGGTTATACACCGGACTTCACCGATTGCGTCAAGCATGGCGATATGAGTGGAAGACATCGCCACGATGCGTTTGGCGTCTCCTTTGAGTACCTGTCCTGCAAACCCTTCGGGAACCTCTTCACCGTTGCGGACGATAAACAGCCATGTGGTTACACTGTCCGCTCCCTGCCAGGGATTCCTGACGCAGATTATCGTTTACTATTTTTGTTTTTTCCGAACTTGGGTGTTATGCCGATGAATATCTCGAAATTGATGCCCGGCATGGGACGGGACAATACGGAAAGGTATTCTTCATCGAACAGGTTGTTGATGCTGCCCTTTAGCGACAGATCGGCCCATCGGAAAGAGAGCTGTTTTTCCAGTGTCACGTTATTCATGAAGTAAGGGGCAGATAGCCCGTCAGGGTATAGTCATTACTCGACATGGTATAACGCTGGCTGTAATAACACCATTTGTAAAGCAGGCTCCATGTCCGCCATGACAGACGTCCGGTCACCGTTGCGGAAAACTCCGGCACGTATGGCAACTGTTTGCCGACGGATTGGTCTGCCGGACTCATCGGTTCGCTCTCGTTGATCGAGGGAGTCCACGAGAAAGTTCCGTTCATATCCAGTTTCCAGTCCTTTCCGAGCATTATATCAAGGTGGGCGTTGGTCTCTGCCCCGTAAGCATGTACCTTTTTGAGGTTTCTGGGGAGAAGAATCCCTTGGTTGTGGGTAGCCAGATGATCCAGTCGTCGATGTGCGAATCGAACCAGTTGATACCACCGCTCAAAGCATATACATTTTCTTTCCCCACCGAGAACGACAACCCCACGTCGTATGTGAAGCCGTGCTCGCTTTTTCAGGTCGGGATTACCGCCCGGCAGAAAATAGAGGTCGTTCAGCGTGGGAAAACGGTAGTTCCGGGAGATGGATGCTTTCGCCACGATATTGCCTTTTTTCGACAGTACCCCGTCGATGAAGAAAGCCGGGATAACCGGGGCCCATTCCGTACCGAACATATCCTCGCGAAGGACAAGCGAGGCGGCAAAACGATCGACAGGCCGCCATTTCGCAGAAACGGAACCGGAAAACTCGACACGTCCCTTGTCATACCCGACAACAGCCTTGTTACCTTCCTGCGAGATGATATTTTTGTCCGCGCTTTCCACCAAATGCTGGTGTACGGAAACACCGGCCGTGAACAGCCATTTCTCTGAAGGAGCATAATCCCCGTCCGCACTTCCGTAGAACGTGTTAATCTTACTGCGTGAGCGGGTCATCGAAGCCATTTCGCCGTTTCCCTTGTCCCGCTTGTAATCATAGGCCATCCATGTGTGTATATAGCCGCCTTTTACACCGACCTTCCATTTCTCCCGCACGCGATCCCACGAGAGGACGCCGCGAAACGTCTGCTCCCTTTGGCGGTTCTCGAAGTCCATGTCGTTCCCGTAATCCGTGCTGAGCATCGCCAGTTCCCGGTTGGAATTGATATACCAGGCGTTTAGCCCGAACTTGTCGCCTTCGCCCGTGTTATAATAAATTTCCTGCAAGACGTGCAGATCCTTATAAGCCCCGCTGCGGTTGCGTTCCGTCGGGTAATAGGAACCGATGATGTTCTTGTCCTCGTCATAGATGTTTTCCTTCTTGTCCCGGTTTCGGTATTTGTAGTCGTTGGGGAAGAGGAATACACCACACGGGTGGAGGACTGCCAGTGTTTGTCACCGTAGGTCAGGCGGAGAAACTCGTCGAACGTGCTGAACGACCCCACTCCCTGCACGTACTGCAACCCGAACCCTTCATGGTTGGCCGGAGAAGTGGAGAGCCTGACCAGACCACCCAAGCCGCCGCCCGTTTCGTTTACCGATGACGTTCCGTGCAGCAGCGAGGCATCATCGATAAAGTAAGAAGGGATGGTGGAAAAATCCGTCATGCCCAGCATCGGGTTGTTAATGCGCATACCATTCCACGTCACTTGGGTATGCGAGGGAGAGGTACCCCGGAAAGCCACGGTGGATAACGTGGCGCGTCCGTAGTTCTTGACAAAAACGGATGAGTTGAATGTCAGCACATCGGCCATAGACAAGGCGATGTTCTCTTTCATGGCGATGGAATCGAAACGGGTTCGTTGCACGCCTATATCCTTCATAGGTCGTTTGCCCACCACCGTAACCTCCGGAATACGTAGTACCCTTTTGGTAATGCTGACGGAATTTTTCTGCTGGGCGGCAAGCAGAAAGGGCAGGCTTACCCCCACGAACAATAGAATAAGATGTCTTTTCATTTTTGTCCTCCTTCCTCGTTATTTCCAGCAGAAAGCTCCCGGAATGATTCCCACGTAAAATTCATCGATCAGCTTGCCTTGCGGCGAATAGCGATACACGATACCTTGTTGCTGGTAATCAATAGCGTCGGCCACATATACCTCCCCGTTGTTGGGATTGACCGTAAGGCCGTAGTATTTGGTGTCCCGAAACTCCAGAAAAGGCCGGACGGGAACACGGTCGGCTTCCACCGGCATTCGCCAAATATCGTTGTTGATCCAGTAAAGTGTATCCCGTGTACCGTTGAGCTGGACTTCCGAAGGCCAGTCGCCCAGCTTAAACTTGAACTGTTTCTCTACGGTGAAAGTCTCGGCGTCTATACGATAGAGAGAGGGAGCCTCGTAACCATACGGGCTGCCCTCGTAACCGCCATCCGTGATGGTCCACATCTTGTTGTATTTGTCCATGACCAGCGAAGTTGGCTGAATGCCGATGGTCAACTCGTCCACGACCTTGTCCGTCTCCGTGTCGATTTTCAGGATGCGGTTCTGGTACGACCAGCAGTTCACATAGACGTACTTGCCGTATTGTACCATTTGTTCGGTGGAACCCGATTCCATGTCCATGTCTGGACATTCGATATAGCCGGTAATCTCGTATGTCTTGGGGTTGATGATGAAGATACGGTAGTCCCATATCTGCGTCACATAGGCTTTCTCATCCGACAGAAAATGGATATACCGGGGTGAGGTGAAACCTGTGATACGGCCCACTTCCTTGAAAGTATTGATGTCGATGGCGAAAATCACATGCGAGTTGTTCACCACGATCCAGCCTATACCGTCCCGGATAACCATAGACTGGGCCACATCGCCCAACTTGAACCCGTTGGCACGGTAAAACACTTCATTCTCCACTTCGCACGTGGCGGGATCGTAGTAGGAAAGCGTGGCATTGCTGTACTGGAAATTCCCCTCGTTGGTAATGAAAAGACCAGAGGCCGATACAGAGAAATCTTCCATCTCTCCGTAATCCCATTTCATGCAACTGCCGAAAACTGGCAGGCAGAAAAGAAAAAGGCAAATCCGTTGTATTGTTCTGCTCATTGTCATTCGGATAAAAAAGAGTACCCGAATCATTACGGGTACTCTGGTTAAGGTATAAGGTTTAATCCTGCTGCGTATATTGTTTGTCCTTCATATTTTGGAAGGTTGGGTTATACCCACATTTCGTCACGCTCCAACTTTCCCCCGTAATCATTCCGTTTTCTATAAACTTGCCGAAGAAAGTGTAGTCGGTAAATTTCGTCAAACCGTCAAAAACAACCCCATGCAAGGTCTCCAACTTCTCCATGGAAAGTGTTTCCTGAGAAAGAGAAGTCGCACTTTTTATCTGTAGCGTACCATCTATAGTCTGTAATTTATCACAAGTAATGCCTGTTGCTTTATTAACGAACAACCCTTCACCTCCTACGTGAAGCAATTCCGGAATATCCAGCGATTTACTTTGTAAAGATATTGCTAACGAACCCTCTCCCTCTTTATAATATACAGGAGAAGCTGAACAACAAACTTTGGATAGTAAGGGCAAGTTACAACTGGTAAAATTTCCAGATAAATAGAACTGTCCTCCCACTTCTTTCAAGACTGGCATTGTGATTGAAGCAAACATGGGTATTTGGATATATCCATATCCATCTATGATTTCCAAGTCGGGAAATTTGGCATTGCTTCGCATTTGGCCTGTCACATTTAGATTTCCATATACATGTTGAATTGTCGATATGGTATAATCGATATTGTTGGTGGTTGGCTTACAAGTGAAGTCTTTGATATTCTTGAACGTGATTTCAGGGAACTTATTATTCGTGAGACTGGTGATGACAAAATTTACATTTGACAAATCTTCGGCTGTTTCAATTTTGGAGAGCTGCACCTTGTTTATAATTTCAATCTGGGGCGCTGTTTCTCCGAAGGTTTCAAATCGGGCGTTCGGCAACAGCAGTGTTCCGCTCACATCTTCAAGATAATCCAGCGTGATGCTTCCAAGTGTGGTGATCTTGCTCCAGTCGGGAAGTTGTTTGAGTGCCGTGAAATTCTTTATCTTTATCTGTCCCTTTATCGTTGTCAGTTTGTCCATTCCACCGAAAGCCTGAAGCACGTCATTTCGTTGGGGAACAAAACTACCGGTAGGAGGAGCTTCCATATTGGCTTCCATAATAATACTTCCGTTTACTGTTTCGATTTCCGGAAGGTTGATGGTTTCCAACATCACGGGGACGGTATGGAAATCAAGGCCACCGGTCTCTTTCAGCTTAAGGAAGCTCATGGAAGTCAGCTTGGCAAGATTGTTTACGGACAAGACCCCTCCGACACTTGTCAGTTCCGGTATTTCCAAAGACGCAATCGAACCGGCTGCTGTGTTCTCTTCATTGAGTCCTTGAAGATTCAGATCCTGACCTACAGTAGTCAGAACCGGAAACTCAAAACTCTGTAACGACGACGCATTGAACATCACGCTTCCTTCAATAGTTGCCAGTTTCTCGAATAGGACATACGTCACTTGGTCGTTATATACCGATATGTCTCCGGAGAGCGTTTCCAATGCTTTCATGGAAATCATGTGAAGTTCCGTAGCTTTCGAGGCGACATCGGTCGAACCTACCTGTAAACCTCCGGCAGAAACGATATTATCCAACCCTGTCAAGTCTGCACCGTTGTAACTGTTACGAATGACAATGTTGCCAGTAACCTCTTTCAAAGATCCAATGCTGATATGTCAGTGATTTTTTCTGCCTCTTCCGCATCAGAGCCGATAATCAGGTTCCCTTTGACAACGGTTGTTTTGGTTGCGGCAAAAGAAGCTACCTCCTCGGTGGTCTTCAACTCCACATCTCCGTCAGATTCTATCTCGCTTTTCACGACCTTATAGGTATATTCGCGGGCATCTCCGTTATAGGATGTCACCCGGAAGGTTCGTTCGTTATCCCAGTCCGTTACCGTTGCGGGATCAGGCATGATCGCCGCGGAAGATGTGTACTTGAACTCTACTTTGGCATTATTCAGCGATACCGTATAGGGAACGGTTATTGTTACTGTATTGTCCGCAATGTCGGCCGTGTACGATTTCCCGTCCACGGTCATTACAACTGACGTGATGAAATTCTCATCTGCATCTTCAGGTATAATTTCATCGTTTTTGTCACACGCACCCAAAAAAAGAACAAGGATAGGAGCATGGGAAGAAAATAATTTTTCATACTTGCAATTTTTATTATTTGGTTAAATCCTCAAAAGAAAATACTTCCGTTGAAACTTCGCCCAGCCAGCCGCTTTTGGCCAAGACACCGCATTGTACTTTGATAAAGTCAATATATTGCAGATTGGCTTCCGTTCCATCGGCATGGATGGCATTGGAAATTTTGAAACCGTTCCTTTGACCGCTTCCATCCACCGTACTGCCGCCTTCTATCCGGTCGTTTCCGAAATTATCCACATACCCCCAGTCGTAGGCCCGGTTATCCCAGTATCCGGTTTGTGAATCTTGGGTGTTTCGGGCAGCCAGACAAGTGCCTGTCAGGGTGTAACTGTTTTCCGAAATCCAAGCCGGATAATAATAGTCCTGCGTATGATAAGCGGACAGATAGTCTACCCAACCGTTTCTTTCAGTTCGTACCACTCGTCATCCGGCAATCCGTTTCCGTTTATATCTTGCATGACCCATACGATACCCGGTTCGGAACTGCCGTCAAAAGGCGTTCCCCTGAACACAGAAATCATATTGGTTACCCGAATTGGGAATACTGTGGTCGAAGCCGACGATGATATAACCCCCGAAAAGAACCTAAAAAGAGACGTGCAGTTTGTCTTTCAAACGCTGTGTTGCCCATGCGACAGCCGCTTCAGGGGATGTTTCGTTGCCGGTCATACCACCTATCGTCACAGGCCGACCAATTTCCGGGGAACATTGAAATAAAATTCCGGTTTAGCCATCCATGCCTGATTGTAAGCATCCACATATCCGTAAAATTAAACATTGAAAGGAAGAGATATTCTTCCGGAGTATTGTCGTAAATGGTGGTTACTTGAGGATACCCTTGGTACGAATAAAGATTTTCTCCGGCCGAGGTAGGTCCTGCTAACATGCCGGAATCGAAATCGTCGAAAGTGATAGTCAAGGTACCGTCCGGATTTGTCACAGCACGGGTTTGCGGAGTTCCGGAATAAACCGGTTCCATCAAAAAGTCATCGTCCGAGCTACAGCCGGAGAACAAGGCGGTTGCGGTAAATAGACAGGCACCTGCCAGAAAGCGTAATTTTCTTTTCAAAGGTCACTCGTTTTAATGTAAAACATATTATTAACAGACCTGTATATCCCGCAGGTGTAAATCTCATTCCGGTCATGGCAGGTCTTCTGACTCGTCCCGGTCATCGTGCCTTCCCGGTATTACACCAGTGGCAAAAGTTCGATGTCCGTTTTTGTGGACTCACAGCAGCGGGTACTGTCCCGGATTTACCGGTTCCTCTTTTCATTCGGAAGGCGTAAACCCTCCTGAAACCATTTCCCCGACTGCAAAATTATCTATATTACATATCACTCCAAATATCTATAATATTTATAATAAACACACAAAGCATGACAACCGTACTGTTTTAATTAGAGCATTCAAGTTTACGACAAACGAAGACGGTAATTATCATACACAATATCCATAAACCAACAAAACAGCTTGCCATTTTCCATAACAATGCGTTCTGGAATAGATAACTGTTAGCTGCAATTATGCAAGCAAAAAAGCAGACAGAATAATGACTATTAATATCATGCACCAGAAATTAATCCTATAAATTTATGGAAAACAAGTAAGGGAATGGAAGTTCCGTTGCCGCATGGATGCAGGTGAAGGACCTTCTCTTTTAACGTTGGATACGCCAATGACATAGCGGTTATAGACTTTCTTGGCTGTAACAAAACTGTCGTGGTCGCAGATGTACTGGTAGTGCCTGGTGATTTGCGCCTTGATATTGTCAAGCTCCTGATTGAGTGTACGGGCCTCCTCGGACTTGCCTTTGGCCCGGTTGGTTTTGACGTCCCACAAAGCGAGGGACACTTCTTTCTTACAACTGAAACCGGCTTGGGTTCCATTGATGGTGATACGGCCCATAATCGGTGTCTTTCCGTTTTTTACAGACTGTTTATTCTCAAAACACTTAGCTATACATGGTCTGCGATAAGCTAAGAGAGATTCCCCTTACACAAAAAGCATGGCATCTCCTTGTCGTATCTCGCCTTTATACTTTTTATGTATAGTAGTCTACCGGATCGAATGAACAAGACCTATCCCATACATAAACCAATTTAGACTGCTATGTTATTTTTGAGGAAGAAGATGGAATGAGACCAGATACCCTCTTTAAGGCTGACTGTAAGTCGATTAAATGTAGAAAAAAGATTGCTTTTTGTCACAAGTAAAGTGTATATTTGCATTGAAAGAATCGTTCTTTGACAGAGGCAAAAGAAAACAGAATATTGTAATTCGCTCGTTTCTAAATCGTTACCTGATATTAGTTAAACAGAAATAACTGTTTAATTTTCAATTAGATAGAGATTGTATGATGTTTCTCTTTTAAGTATTTATAAGTTTAAAATACTTGTTTTTTGCTTTGGAGGTTGGTTTATAGGTGTGTATTTTGCGGTCGAAATTCAAGGGGTGTAAAAGCCTGGGTTTGGATTGTCATATTAACAAATGATTAAATGACGAAAAAGATGTTTTTTATATTAAATGTGTATTGTTCGTGCTCGTGTTGAGTATAAGCGGAGAAATATCCGCTCAGGAGAAGCGTGATTCGGTAAGGATCTATTTTCATCAAGGAAAGGTAAATATAGATACATGTTTATTTTGACAATGGGAACGAGATGGAGCGGTTTGCTAAAATCTGTTCCGCATTGAACGACTCCGTCCGTCTTATCAGGAAAATTCAAATAATAGGAGGAGCTTCCCCGGAAGGAGGGGGCTGTTGAATGGAAGGCTGTCTGAAAAACGAGCAGAGGTTTTGTGGCGGTATATATCACCTTATATAAAGATTCCGGTATTGGAGATGGATTTTCATTTTTCGGGAAGTGACTGGAACGGACTTATAACGATGGTGAGAGCGGATGTGAATGTTCCGGAGAGGGAGGATGTCCTTCGTTTGTTGGAGAAGATCGTACGTTTGGAAAACCAGGACAGCCCTTATTTGGGGGGGGAGAACTGAAAAGACTGAAAGGGGGAGGCCATACTCATATTTGTATAAATTCCATTTTCCGAAACTTCGTTCGTCGATGGTGAAAATATGCTATGATAGTGATCCGATAAATCCCGTCAGAGATACGGTATATATACATACACGTGATACGTTGTGCATCCGTGATACCGTTACCGTCATAGCTCCGGTAAAGAAACGGCCGTTTTGCATGGCGGTGAAAACAAACTTGCTTTTTATGACGCTGTTTTGATACCTGACATCGGGGTTGAGTTCTGTTTGGGGAAGAACTGGTCTGTGGCCGGGAATTGGATGTATGCCTGGTGGAAAAGTGATCGGAAGCATAATTATTGGCGTATCTATGGGGGAGATGTGGAGTTGCGCCGCTGGTTCGGTCGGAGAGCGGTGGAAAAACCGTTTTCCGGGCATCATGTCGGATTGTACGGGCAGATCGTCACCTATGATTTCGAATTGGGTGGGAAAGGTTACTTGGGGGATAAATGGAGTTACGGGGAGGCGTGGCTTACGGCTACTCGTTACCTGTGGGACATCGGTTCAATGTGGATTTCACGTTGGGAATCGGCTACCTTGGAGGATCGTACAAGGAGTACATCCCTTTGGACGGTCACTATGTATGGCAGACCACTAAAAAACGCCGCTGGTTCGGCCCGACCAAGGCGGGTATCTCTTTGGTGTGGTTGATCGGCCGTGGCAACTACAACGAGAAGAAAGGAGGCAGGCAGTGATACGGATACGCTTTTGTCTGGTGTTCATATTTTTATGGATAGGACTGACGGCTTGTGAGCATAAGGATTTATGTTACGATCATCCGCACTTTGCCAAGGTGCGGGTAGTATTCGACTGGACCAAGATTTCCAATCATGACAAGCCTGAAGGCATGAGGGTCGTATTTTATCCGACCGACGATGAAAGCAACACGTGGATATTTGATTTCCCCGGAGGAGAGGATGGGGAAGTGGAGCTCCCCGAGAATGATTACCGGGTAATTTGCTTCAACTACGATACCGACGGGATGGTTTGGAAAGAAAACGGCAGTTACACGCTTTTTACTGCCGATACGCGTGATGTTCGGTCGCCGGATAACCGGACAATGGCTGTCACCCCACCCTGGCTGTGTGGCGACCATATAGACAGAGTTATCCTCAAGGACATTCCGGGAGGAAGCGCGGAGATAGTACGGCTAACTCCCGTAAACATGGTATGTCACTACACGTATGAGGTGAACGGTCTTCGGGGACTGGATAGGGTGGCGGATTTGCGGGCCGCTCTTTCCGGCATGTCCGGCTCGCTTAACATGTCCGGCGACAGTTTGCCCGCCGGTCTTTCGGAGAGCCTGCTCTTTGATGGAATGGTTTCACGGAATCAGATTATAGGCGGATTCTATACGTTTGGACATTCCGCACTTGAAGGAGAGCCCAATGTTTTCCGGCTGTATCTCAAGAACCGTTCAGGCAGCATGTCTGTATTGGAACAGGACGTGAGCGACCAAGTGCATGATGTCCCGGTAGCGGGGCATATCGGTGATGTGCATCTGGTGTTGAATTTTGATTATGAGGTACCATCCGAGCCGGGAAGTGGCGGTCCGGGATTTGATGTGGACGTTGATGATTGGGATGATGTGAATGTGGATATAGTGTTGTAATCGAGTTTTATTAATTATATTTATTAACAATTTTATTCATTTTATGAAAAAAAAGTACAGTAATGCTTGGGGCAATCTTTTTTTGGAACATTGTTGATGGGTTGCTCAGACGAGGAGATTGCGAATGTGGAAACCTCCTCACGGAATGCGATTGGTTTTAACGTGTTAAGTAATGCGGCGGAAACGAGGGCTACCCCTACTACCCCCGACAACTTGAAGAACACCGATTTCGACGTGTTCGCTTTTACGGGGGATGGTACTGCCTTCATGGGAAAGGTAGACACGGAATTTGGACATGACGGAGTGAATATCGTGTACAATAATGGTAAGTGGGATTATGACGATGCGAACGACCTTCGTTATTGGCCTTCCGAGGCTTTGGACTTTACGCGTTCAATCCCGGAACGGTTAGTGAAGACATGATGATGAATTATATGTGGGAAGCCTCGGGACTGTCCAAAAGATAAGTTATACCTGCATCGATGAGTATGGAGCCAACACGGGTCATGCAAACTACGACGTGATGTATGCCATGGCCAAAGGCCAGACAAAAGACATGAACAACGGAATAGTGAAATTTAATTTCAAACATATTCTGTCACAGGTCGTATTCAAAGCAAAGACCCAATACGATAACATGCAGGTGGACATCGACATGATCAAGATTCATAATTTCAAATTTGCCGGCGCCTTCACATTGCCTGCGACAGCCGATGGAACGGGAAGTTGGAGTGATCCTGCTGATTTACCAAGTGAAGTATCAGGTCTGGGCAAATTTACCGTAGTGAAAGACGTAAACATCACGGTCAAAAGTAATACTATAGCTACCGATATTTCCACAACTACTCCTATGCTGAATAGACCACAGGAGCTGACTGCTTGGAAAGTTTCGAAACAGCCACCAAAAGCAAGTTGGAGGCCGATAATGCGAAGCAATGTTATCTGGAGATCGCCTGCAAAATCCGGCAGTCCGGAGCTTATCTGTTGGGTTCAGCAAGCGAATACAAAACAATTTATGTTCCGTTCGGAGATACATGGGTAGCGGGCAAGCGTCATATCTACACGTTGATTTTCGGTGGTGGTTATAATGATCAGGGAGAGGCTGTGTTGAATCCGATCCAGTTTGATGCAGAGACAACAGACTGGGGTAATGCAGATAAAGCAGATAAAGACGTAAACGTCTAACCTTAATCCAAACGTTTATTAATATCGTACCCGTTGGCAGGTTAAACATACGCAAGATTAATCCTGCCAACGGGTTTTTTATTGCTTTTATCATCTGTAATTTATGTGTAGGGTTGCTTTTCTGCGTACCTTTTTCCTGGAGAATTTCTTTTTGTGGAGTGTTTGCCCTGTATATTCCCGATACGCTGTTATAGCAGGGAACTGTTTTTATACCAAGTAGTCAGATATAGCCTCTTGCAATACCGATTTTAGCGAATCGCCTTTGCGGATCGCGATCAGCTTTAAGTTCTGGTGATAGGTTTCGTCCATGACAAAATTACAATGCACGGTTTTTCGCTTTCTTCGGCTTTTGAGCCTCTTTTTGCCCGGCCGTGGATTGGATCAGGCTGTCTAATCCCCCGGTCAGCCCGGCCGACATACTGTTTTTTAAATCGTTCTTCTTTGCCATATGGTTACTTTATTTCTGTTAGCAGTTCGTTACATACCTTTTCGTAGTCCTCTGCCCCGGCAGATTTGGGGGCATAGTGAAAAATATCCTGCCCTTGTGTCGGGGCTTCGGCCAGCGCAATGGAGTTGCGTATATGGGTGCTGAACACTTTGCCCTGGAATGTTTCCTGTACCAGTTCCGAAACGCTCTTGTTCAGGTTCTTTCTTCCGTCGTACTGGGTTATCAGAACCCCGGCTATCGAAAGATCCGAGTTCAAACGTTGCTGCACCTTGTGGACGACCTGCATAAGTTTGGCCATTCCACGCATTGCCAGGAATTGAGCCTGAACCGGGATAATCAGCCGATCCGAGGCCGTCAGTGCGTTAAGCGTGAGCAGCGACAGCGGGGGGACAGTCGATCAGGATATAATCGAATTTCTCCTTTTGGCCTTTGATAAGGTGGGCTAAGATAAGCTCCCGTCCGGCCTCGTTGATTAACTCCGTTTCAACGGCCGAGAGATCCAGGCAGGAGGGAACGACGCTAAGACCGTCCTTATGCTCGTAGATCGGCAGGTCGTATTCGCCTTTCATCGCACCGTAGATCGTTTGGGGAAGTTCCGCAGAGAAGCCCAGCGATTCGGTCAGGTTGGCTTGTCCGTCAAGGTCGATCAAAAGAACCTTGTACCCTTTTTTGACGTAACGCGCCGCCCAGGTTGATCGTGGTTGTGGTCTTTCCTACCCCCCCTTGTGATTCAATACGGAGATTACTTTTGGACGACAATATCGTTCTGGCGCACGGTTTCGACGAAGCGTTCAATGGCCATGATTACTTCATTCCCGCACGTTATTTCCTTTCGAATTATAACAACCTTTACAACGAGGTTATGCCGGACGGCTGGTCGGCGAGCGATACCGGCGTTCGCGAATGTCCCGGCTACGTCATGTTCGGAGCCAATCAGGACAAAGGAAGCGGGTGGCTTATGACTCCCCCGCTCGCGAAACTCGGCGATACGCCTTCCGAAATCACCGTTACGTTCGATCTGGCTTTCTATGCGTCGGCGGCTTATAAGAATGAGACCAAGTCGATGTCGGTCTCCGTCGAGGGGCCGGGAACGGTCGGAGCACAGCCCGATTACAGCGATCTTCCGAGCATCAATGGGGCGACGATCGCCGAAATGGAGGCTACGGATAAGGCCTATTTCAAGTGGTACGAAGGTTATCAGGTGAAAATATCCGGAGCGACGAAAGATATGCGGATCAAATTCGCAACCGCCAACGGCCGTCATTTCCTGGACAACATTGTCGTGACGAAAGACTGACGGAGTTGAGGAACGGGATTCCTGCGAATTCCGGAGATTTCGGTCGAAAACGCAGATAAACAGAATCGGAGGGGTCGGGAACTTTTCGTTCCCGACCTTTGTTCTTTCGCCTCTTTTACCGGTACACGCGAATGATTTTATCCCATCCAGGACGATCCGCTGCCATTCAGCCTTACGGAGGAAACGGTCCCTGTTACCCCAGCCGCGACCGCCGTCGGGATAGATCATGTATGGAAACTTCTACCCGATTTCCTTCAACATATCGAAACGGTTCAGATTTACATAATGCACGGCCATGATCTCAGCCTCCCTTGAAAATATCCGGCGACATTCCCAAAAGCGAAGCGGAACGGAATCGCACCTTCTTACGAATTCAGTTACAGCTCTTTCAGGCGCAAGTTCGGTCTTCGCAGCAGAATCTCCCTTTCCGGTCTCCGGTGCCGAACGTCATCGGGAAACAGAGGTCGAATGGATAAACGACCTTCTTATGAACGTCTGAATACTATCCGATCCTATCACAGAAAATCGCGGCAGTCAAATGACTGCCGCGATCGAACGATCGGGAACCGCCGCAACGGTTTCCGGCACACGGACGCCCGCCGATGCGGGCCGCCCGCATCTCCCGATTAATACCGTCTGCGGTTGTAACCGCCGCCGTAGCCGCCGTTACCGCCGCGATTGCCGCCGCCGTAACCGCCCGACGAACGCTCCGTCTTCGGACGGGCCACGTTCACCGTAAGCACCTTGCCTTCGAACTCGCTGCCGTTGATCCGGTCGATGGCTTTCTGCCCCTCGCCGTCATCGGGCATCTCGACGAACCCGAATCCGCGGGAACGCCCCGTCTCCCGATCGGTAATCACATTTGCCGACGATACTTCGCCGAACTGTGCAAATAAATTCTGTAAGCTTTCGCTGCTTGTACCCCAGCTGAGGTTCGAAACATAAATGTTCATCTGAATCTGTAAATTAAAAATTGTTATTTGTTGCTGATCGCTACGCGCACCGCGTTCATCCCGCGCGTGCCGCGTTCGAGTTCGAATGTCACCCGATTGCCCTCGGCAATCGCTGCGGGAGCCTGCGTGATATGGAAAAAGTACTTTTCGCCGTTGTCCGAGTTCCGGATGAAGCCGTACCCCTTGGCTGCGTCGAAATACTCCACGCGGCCCTCGAAAGGGACGATCTCCTCCGGTTCCGACCTGCGGGGTACCGAGACCTCGATCTGCGATGCGTCGATCTCCTCGCGTTCCCCGACTTCGGGCGGTGTCGTGTGAAGAACGCCGTTTTCATCCACATAAGCCAGCATCTCCTCGAAATTGCGGCTGCCGCTGCTCTGGCGTTCTTCCCTTTTCCGTTGTTTGTCCAGCCGCTTGGTCTGTTTGATCTTTTCTCTTTCTCTTTTTCCCGATGTAATCCGTTTTGCCATTTATCAATTCATTTTTCTGAGGGTTCCGACACCGTGCGCAATACGCCGCAACAGCGTACACTGCGCCCGCCGCAGGCATATTGCCCCAAACAAAGGAGCCGATAATGACGTCGATTTTGAGAATAGAAAGACCCGCGTATACGACCGGATCGAACTCTTACAAAGAAAGATTCAGAATAAAACTCGATTGTTTCCCGACAAAGATAGGTATTTTATTCCGTATTTCCTATTTTCTTGAAAATCTTATGACATCCGACCTCTTTTTCTTTCCGCGGCGACCGGAAAAGGAAGCCGCGGAGACGGTGATTCCGGAAAAAAGCGTATTTTCGCTCCCGAAATCATACACCGCAAAAACATCCGACAACGATGATACGCCAGATCGAATTCACCCTCCGCCCCCGCAGCAGGGGCTTCCACCCGATCACCGACGAGATCGAAGCGAACCTTCCGCCGCTGCCCGCCGCGGGATTGCTGCACCTCTTCATCAAGCACACCTCGGCCGGTCTGACCCTCAACGAGAACGCCGATCCCGACGTGCGCACCGATCTGGAAGCGATCTTCGACCGCCTCGTCCGCGAACGCGAAGCCTACTACATCCACACCTGCGAGGGCGACGACGACATGCCCGCCCATGCGAAATCGACGCTCGTGGGGACGGCGCTCACGCTTCCCGTCAGCCGCGGGCGCATCAACCTGGGCACGTGGCAGGGGATCTACCTGTGCGAATTCCGCAATCGGGCCGCAGGCCGGCGCATCGTCGCCACGGTCGTCGGGTAAGCGTCCGCAGGAACCCGCAGCACCGACCGGCGTCACTCCATCGCCACGACGACCTTTCCGCGAACCCCGCCGCCTTCCAGCCGTTCGTGAGCGCGGGCGATTTCGCCGAACGGGAAGACGCTGTCCACATGTACCCGCAGCCTGCCGCCGGCAAGCAGGTCGGCGATACGGCGCATCCCCTCGCCGCTGGAATGCATCAGGATGTGCCTGTAATTCCCGACGCCGTACGCTACGGCCGCTTCATCGGCCTCCGCCTTCCGATCCGAAGGCAGCAGCACGATCATGCCGTCGGGACGAAGCACGTGCAGCGACCGGACGAAATTCTCGCCGCCGACCGTATCGAGCACGAAATCGATCTCCTTCGCCCGCTCCTCGAACCGCTCCGTGTTAAAGTCGATCACCTCGTCGGCACCGAGATTCCGCACGAAACCGGCATCCCTGCCAGCCGCCGTCGAGATCACGTAACAGCCTAACGTCTTTGCGATCTGCACGGCATGATGCCCCACGCCGCCGGCTCCGCCGTGAATCAGCACGCGGGCCCCCGACCCGATGCGTCCCGTCTCGACCAATGCCTGCCAGGCCGTCAGCGGCGACTGCGCAGCCGCCGCGGCCTCTTCGTGCGAAACGTTCAGCGGTTTGAGGGCGAGGTGTTCCGCCGGTACCGCAGCGAACTCGGCATAGGCGCAGCCCGGCCCGGGGAAATTGACCGTTCCGAAGACAGGATCGCCGATGCGGAACTCCTCGACGCCCTCCCCCGTTTTCGACACGACACCCGAAAGATCCCATCCGAGGATCATCGGCCTCTGCCGACGCAGGGAATCGGCGATCCCGCCGCCCCGACGCGTCTTGACGTCGATCGGATTCACACCGGCGGCCTTTATCGTGACGAGTACCTCGCCCCTCTTCGGAACGGGGGCGGGAACCGTCGCCACGGCGAAACGCTCCGTTCCGCCGAAACGTTCGAGAATCATCGCTTTCATAACGGTAACTTTATGCTATCCACGGGAAACGCCATCCGGCCCCTCCGCCTCGGGAATGCGGGAGTCGGTAAAACAGAGGCAGCCGTCGTAAACGGCAAAGGAGTCCGACCGGCAGTTCCCGCCTCGAAGGATTTTTCGTAGCCGGCACACAGAGCCCGCTCAGAGAAACCGCCCCCGAAAATTTCCGTGACGGAACAGGAGACACCGTCGTGCCGACGCGGAAACCAGACGCACATCCTGCCTCTCTCGCAGATCGCAATTCCGGTGGGTTGCACTCCTCGGAACGAGGCTACGGGAAAAATGCCGACGCGGTCGGTCTCCGTCGTTTTCATAGCGGTCAATCGTTTTTGTCCCGCTACGGCAAAGATAGTGCCCCGCTGCGTGCTTCTCTCGGCAGGCATCGCCGTTCGGTCCCTATTTCGCCCGCCCGAACCGCCGCCGGCATCCGAACGCCGCACCGAGGCATCGATTTTGCATATCGAATCGAAAAGCATACGAATTCGGCTCCGTCGACCGTTTATCCGATACGAATCAAAACAGAAAGACTATGGCAACGACAAAATTCAAGGACATGCCGGTACATCTCTCCGGTGACTTCATCGCAACGGGCGCTGCGGCCCCCGACTTCGAGCTGGTCAAAACCGACCTCGGAACGCTCTCCCTGAGCAGCTTGAAGGGCAAGCGCGTCATTCTGAACATCTTCCCCAGTCTCGACACGGGGGTCTGCGCCATGTCGGTGCGCAAATTCAACCAGCTGGCAGCATCGCTGCCCGACACGGTGGTGCTGGCCATATCGAAGGATCTTCCTTTCGCCCACGCGCGTTTCTGCACCGTAGAGGGGATCGAAAACCTCGTTCCGCTCTCGGATTTCCGCCATTCGGATTTCGATGAAAACTACGGCGTGCTGATGGCCGACGGCCCGCTGCAAGGATTGCTCGCCCGCTCGGTCGTGGTCATCGACCGGGAAGGCAAGGTCGTCTATACGGAACTCGTTCCCGAAATCACGCAGGAACCCGACTACGACCGCGCCGTCGAAGCGGCAAAGAGGGCCTGAGTCCGTCCGAAAAACACGGCGGCCGGCATCCGAGAAAGGATGCCGGCCGCCGTGTCGAATCTACTCCTCCATCGGACGGAACTTCTCTTTCGGCGCCCCGCAACGGGGACAGTGCCAGTCGGCAGGCAGCTCCTCGAAGGGCGTACCCGGGACGATTCCGTGCTTCGGATCGCCTGCGGCCGGATCGTAAATCCACCCGCAAGCGCTGCATTTATACTTTTTCATGGCTTCGTCGTCTGAACCGTTACAGCCTGTCGGCCACCTTCTGCCAGTCGACCAGATCCCACCAGTTCTTCACGAACTCGGCGCGCCGGTTACGGTAATCGATATAATAGGCGTGTTCCCAAACGTCGACCGTCAGCAACGGTTTCAGTCCCCGCGTCATCGGGTTGCCGGCGTTGGATTCCGCCACGATCACCAGCTTGCCGTCGGGCTGCTGTGCGAGCCATGTCCAGCCCGAACCGAACAACCCTACGGCCGCCTTCGTGAAGGCCTCCCGAAAGGCTTCGACCGAGCCGAAGTCGCGCGCCAGCGCCGCCGCCAGTTTTTCGGGCATCGGCTGCTGGTCGGGCGTCAGCGTGAGGAAGAAGAAGGTATGGTTCCAAGTCTGCGCGGCGTTGTTGAAGACGCCTCCGTCGGCCTTGCGGACGATTTCGTCGAGCGGCATCTCGGCATAGGGCGTCCCCTCGATCAACTTGTTGAGATTGTCGATGTAGGTTTGGAGATGTTTGCCATAGTGGTACTCGAAGGTCTCCGCGCTCATCTTCGGCGCGAGCGCTTCCGTTTTATAGGGAAGCTGAGGCAACGTGTGTTTCATAGTCTGTCGGTTTTTACTGTTTGACAATGTGTCGATATTTGTTGTTAAAACGTTTTGCGTCACGATTTTATTATCCGGATTCTTCACGAGGATATATCCGTTGAGGTAGGTCGCGAAGAGGATCCACAGCACGTAGGGTGCAAAAAGCCACGCCGCCGAAGGAGTCCGGTGCCGCACCCGGCAGATGTAGACGATCACCAGCGCATCGAGCAGGAGGATGTCGACGAATCCCGCCAGCGGGCTGCGCAGGTAAAAGAAGAAGACGCTCCACAGAAAATTGACGGCCAGTTGCAGGAACCACAGCGTGACGTAGCGTTTGTCGCCGTATCGGAGCACGCGCCCCAGCGAAAGGCCCATGCAGAGGTAGATGATTCCCCATGCGATCGGAAAGGCGATGTCGGGCGGCGTCAGCGCGGGTTTCGCCAGCAGGGGATACCATACGGCGACGGACTCCGCTTGAAGACGCCCCGCCACGAGACCCGCGATCAGACACAGCAGGACGGGGACGGCGTAATAAGCAATCTTTTTCATAGGGCAAACGTTGCGTTGCAACCGAACGACCGTGCAAATTTCAGGCGGAACGCACTCCCAAGTTAAGAAAAATTCGGACAGATTGTTACGCTCTTCGGAAGAAAAAAGTGCTGTTTCGGGCCGAATGCCGAAAACGGTCGCCGATCTGCGCCGTTCGTACCGCCGGTACGGCATCCGATGCAGTGCAAACGCGCCGTTCATGCCGCCGGCACACACCGACGGACGGAAAGCCGGCAGCGACGGCCGTTTTCCGTTTTTTTCGTACATTTGTCAACGAAAGGCACCGGAAATGCACTGCACGTCACACATGGGAAAACGGTTACTGCTACTCCTCTTATCGATAGGATGCTGCCTGGCGGGATTCGCCGCCGAGAGCTACACGCTGCGCGGCCGTGTCATCGACCGGCTCACGCGCCGCCCCGTCGCCTATGCGGCCGTCGTACTCGACGGACAGGGCGACAAGGGCGCTTCGACCGACTCGACGGGACGCTTCGCCATCGAACGCGTCCGCCCGGGCATCTACCGGCTGGCGGCCTCCTGCATCGGCTATCGCAACACGCTCACGCCCGAATACGTCGTCTCGGCCGCCACGCCCTTCATCGAGATCGAGCTTGTGGAGGACGCCGCGCAGCTCGACGCCGTGACCGTCACCCCCACGCCGTTCCGCCGCACGGCCGAGAGCCCCGTCGGGTTGCAGGTGATCGGCCTGCGCGAGATCGAGAAGAGCCCCGGCGCCAACCGCGACGTTTCTCGCATCGTGCGCTCCTATCCCGGCGTGTCGTTCTCGCCCGTGGGTTACCGCAACGACCTGATCGTGCGCGGCGGCGGCCCCTCGGAGAACAACTTCTACATGGACGGGATCGAGATCCCCAACATCAACCACTTCGCCACGCAGGGCGCCTCGGGCGGCCCCGTGAGCATCGTCAACGCCGATCTGGTGCGCGAGATCAGTTTCTACACCGGCGCCTTCCCCGCCGACCGGGCCGGAGCGCTCAGTTCGGTGCTGGATTTCCGCCTGCGCGACGGCGACCCCGAAAAACACTCCTTCAAGGCGACGCTCGGCGCATCGGAAGTGTCGCTTAGCGGCAACGGCCCCCTCTCGGAGCGGACGACCTACCTCTTTTCCGTACGCCAGTCTTACCTGCAACTGCTGTTCAAGATGCTGGGACTTCCTTTCCTGCCCAACTACATCGATGCGCAGATCAAGATCAAGAGCAAACTGTCGGCCCGCGACGAGCTGACCGTGCTGGGACTTACCGGCATCGACAACATGCGTCTGAACACCGACGAAAAGGGCGAGGAGGCTGAATACCTGCTCAGCTACCTGCCCCGCATCCGGCAGGAGACCTTCACCGTAGGCGCCGTCATACCGCCACTACGCCGGACAGCATACGCAGAGCGTCTCACTGAGCCACAACTATCTGAACAACCGCAACCTGAAATACCGCGACAACGACGCATCGAGCGACGAGAACCTGATGCTGCGGCTGCGCAGCGTCGAACAGAAGACGACGCTGCGGGGTGAAAACCGTTCGTGGCTCGGACGATGGACGCTGACCGAAGGCGCCGAACTGAACTACCGCCGTTACACCAACCGCACGCTGCAACGCCTCTACGGCCGTGAAACGGACTTCTCCGACTACGACACCCGCCTCGGTATCGCGGGCTGGGGGCTCTTCTTCACCGCCGCCTACGAGTCGTCCGACAAACGGTTCACCGCCTCGGCGGGGCTGCGTGCCGACGGCTGCGACTACTCGGCGCGGATGCGGCAGTTCTGGCGGCAGCTTTCGCCGCGCCTGTCGCTGGCCTATGCGCTCGGCGACGCATGGTCGGTCAAGGGCAGCGCCGGCATCTACCACCAGCTGCCGCCCCTGACGGCGTTCGGACTGCGCGACAACGACGGCGCGTGGGTCAACCGCAGCCTGCGCTACATGCGGGTGAAGGCCCTGAGCGCGGGGATCGACTGGCGGCTGCGCGACCGGCTGATCGTCTCGATCGAAGGATTCCGCAAAGGCTACGACCGCATCCCGCTGTCGCTGGCCGACGGCATTCCGCTCGTCTGCAAGGGCGACGACTACGGCACGGTGGGCGCCGAACCGCTCGTTTCGACGGCCGAAGGCCGCGCCTACGGCGCCGAACTGACGGCTCGCTGGCAAATCCCCGGCAAAATCAACCTCGTCGGCTCGGCGACGCTCTTCCGCAGCGAGTACCGCAACGGCCAGGGCCGCTACGTCCCCTCGGCCTGGGACAACCGCTACGTGGTCAACCTGAGCGGCACCTACGATCTGCCCCGCTCGTGGAGCGTCGGAGCGCGCCTGAGCTGGATCGGCGGAGCGCCCTATACCCCTTACGACGAGGCAAAGTCGTCGCTCGTCTCGGCCTGGGATGCGCAGGGGCGCCCCTACTACGACTACGCACGTTACAATACGGAGCGGCTCGCGGCCTTCGGGCAGCTCGACCTGCGCATCGACAAGACCTTCTATTTCCGCCGCTGCATGCTGGGCCTCTACGTCGACCTGCAAAACGTCACGGCAAGCCGGCTCGAACGCCCCGACGTACTGATGTCGACGGGCGTCATAGCCAACCCCGCGGCCCCCGCCGACGAACAGCGCTACCTCATGAAATACATCGGCCAGTCGAGCGGGACGCTGATCCCGACGCTCGGCGTGACCGTCGAATTTTAATCCCGCAACCATGAAAAACAACCTGCTTAGCGAGAAACTGGTCTACACGGGCGACACCCGCACCCCGACCCACCTCCATCTGGTGCGTTATACGCCGGACGAGGTGCACGAATACACGGCCGACAGCCTCCCGCCGATCGAACCGCAATTCTCCGAAAAGGGGATGATCTGGCTTCAGGTGCACGGGCTGAAAGAGACCGAAACCGTGCGGCAGGTCTGCGACCGGTTCGGTATCGACTTTCTGGTGATGCAGGATATCCTCAACGCCGACCACCCGACCAAGGTCGAGGAGCACGAACGCTACATGCTCGTCGTGGCGAAATTCTTTCGCGGCGGGGAGGAGATGCAGGTCTGCCTGGTGCAAGGCGCCGACTTCGTGCTGAGCTTCATCGAGAGCGAAAGTCCGCTTTTCGACGACATCCCGCAGGCGATCCGCAACAACGTGCTGAAATTCCGGTCGCGGCCGTCGGACTACCTGCTCAGCGTACTGCTCAACAGCATCACGGCCAACTACGCCACGCTCATCTCCAAACTGGACGGCGACCTCGACGACCTGGAAACCGGACTGCTCTCGACGACCGACTGCCGCGACACGGGCGGCCAGATTCAGGAGCTGCGCCACCGCTACCTCCAACTCAAACAGGCCGCCCTGCCCCTGCGCGACCAGTACGCGAAACTGCTCCACTCCGACTCGGCGCTGCTTCACAAGAACGTGCGCCCCTTCTTCAACGACGTGAACGACCACCTGCAATACGTCGTGCAGCAGATCGACCTCTGCCGCGAAACGCTCTCGTCGCTCGTCGACCTCTACATCTCGAACAACGACCTGCGCATGAACGCCATCATGAAACGGCTGACGATCGTCTCGACGATCTTCATCCCGCTCACCTTCCTCGTGGGCGTATGGGGCATGAACTTCCGCCGGATGCCCGAACTGGAATGGGAATACGGCTATCCGGCGGCTTGGGCGGCGATGCTGTTCATCGGCGCGGTCGTCTACCTCATTTTCCGCAAGAAGGAGTGGCGCTGAGGCCGCCGGTCGTTTCGGAACTCTCGCCGGAACGCAACTGCGGCCTGCAAATTGCATGACCCAAAATGCCGGACAACGTCGTCCGCCACAACGTTTCACGTCATGCCGAACAATCGCAACAATATCCTCGTCGACCCGCGCGGGGAGTACTACCACGACGCCTACCCCGCCCAGCAACAGGAGCCGCCGGGACTCGAAAGCCGGATGCAACCCCGTCCCGACACCGGCGAAGAGAGCTATCGCGGACACGGGCGGCTGCTGGGGCGCAAGGCGCTCATCACGGGCGGCGACTCGGGAATCGGCCGCGCCGTCGCCATCGCTTTCGCCCGCGAAGGGGCCGACATCGCCGTCAACTATCTGCCGGCCGAACAGCCCGATGCCGCTTCGCTCCGCACGCTGCTCGACAGCGAAGGAAGCCGCCTGACGCTGCTGCCGGGCGATCTGAGCGACGAGCAGAGCTGCCGCCGCATCGTCCGCGACGCCGTCCGCGCACTCGACGGGCTCGACACTCTGGTGCTCAACGCCGGCACGCAGCACGCCGTCAAGGAGATCGCGCACCTCTCGACCGAACAACTGGAATATACCTTCGCCACCAACGTCTTCTCGCTCTTCTGGAGCGTACAGGAGGCGCTTCCCCACATGGAAGCCGGCGCCAGTATCATCACCACTTCTTCGATCCAGGCTTTCCAGCCGTCGTCGTTCCTGACCGACTACGCCGCATCGAAAAGCGCCGTCGTGGGGTTCACCCGCTCGCTGGCCAAACAGCTCGCACCGAAGGGAATCCGCGTCAACTCGGTCGCTCCCGGCCCCGTCTGGACACCGTTGCAGGTGAGCGGCGCGCAGCAGCCCGAGAATATCCCCGGTTTCGGAAGCCGGACACCGCTGGGGCGTGCAGGGCAACCCGTCGAAGTAGCGCCGAGTTACGTCTTTCTCGCCTCCGAAGAGTCGAGCTACATTACCGCCCAGATCATCGGCGTCACGGGCGGACGCTACATTCTCTAAACCCCGCGACCATGAGAACACCCGCCGCCCACCCCCGACCGCCTCACGGCCGAAGAGCGCCGCGAACTCGACGACAATGCGTTCGGCATCCCCTCACGCCGCGAATTTCCGCTCGTCGACGCCGCCCATGTCCGCGCCGCCGAGAGCTATTTCCGCTACGCTCCCGAAGCCGACAAACCCGCCCTCGCACGGCGCATCCTGCGCCAAGCGGCGGAGTTCGGCATCGAGATCCGCAGCGAAACGATCCTGCGCTGGGCGGCACAGACCGCAAAGCGGTAACGGCAGACAGCTGAAAAAAACGTATCTTTGCAAAAAACGATGTACATGAAATCTCTTATTCCCGTTACCGCCGCCCTGTTGTTGCTCGCGGCCTGCGGCCAACGCAACGCATCCCGACAAACCGCGCCGGCCGCCGCGCAAACCGCTGTACCCGACATGCACGACGCCGAAAACGCCCTCGACTACCAGGGCACCTATACCGGCGTCTTTCCGGCCGCCGATGTACCGGGCATCGCCGTCACGCTGACGCTCGGCTCCGACGGACGCTACACCGAGGTGAACCGCTACTGCGAACGCCCCGGCCAGTTCACCGACTACGGACGCTACACCGTCCGCGGGAACATACTCACCCTGCGCCCCGATTCGCCGAAAGACATCCCCGCCTACTACCGGGTGGGCGAAAACCGGCTCTGGCGGCTCGACAGCCACCAGCAGCCCATTACGGGACCGTTCGCCGACCAGTACATCCTCACCAAATCGGATTCGGCAACTCCCGCAGGCTGCTACTGACGCCCCTGCCGACACGATCCATCCCTCCGGTACGGGAGTCTCCGCCGTCCGCCCACGGACGGTCGCGGCACCGCGGCCGCCGCCCCGACAGGGGGGAAATCAAAAAACCTCCCGCACGGGTTTCGTGCGGGAGGTCGATCGAAACGGCACCGAAGCGCCGCTGAGGCGTATGCGCTGCTATTATTTGTTGTTGTAGGCAGCCATCTTCTCGATGAGCATGAGCACCTTGTTCGAGTAGCCCCACTCGTTATCGTACCAAGAGACAACCTTCACGAAGGTGTCGGTCAAAGCGATACCGGCTGCCTTGTCGAAGATCGAAGTGCGGGGATCGCCGAGGAAGTCCGACGATACGACAGCGTCCTCGGTATAACCCAGAATACCCTTCAGTTCGCCTTCCGAAGCCTCCTTCATGGCAGCGCAGATCTCCTCGTACTTGGCGGGCTTCGCCAGGTTGACGGTCAGGTCGACAACCGAAACGTCGAGGGTAGGAACACGCATCGACATACCGGTCAGCTTACCGTTCAGGGCGGGGATAACCTTACCTACGGCCTTAGCGGCGCCGGTAGACGAGGGGATAATGTTGCCCGAAGCGGCACGGCCGCCACGCCAATCCTTCATCGAAGGACCGTCAACGGTCTTCTGGGTAGCGGTGGTCGAGTGAACGGTGGTCATCAGACCGTCGGTGATACCGAACTTGTCGTTCAGAACCTTGGCGATCGGAGCGAGGCAGTTCGTGGTGCAAGATGCGTTCGAAACGATCTTCTGACCGGCGTAGGTGTCGGTGTTCACGCCGCATACGAACATCGGGGTATCGTCCTTCGAGGGAGCCGACATAACGACGTACTTGGCACCGGCTGCGATGTGGGCCTCGGCCTTCTCCTTGGTGAGGAACAGACCCGTCGATTCAACGACGTACTCGGCGCCCACCTCGTTCCACTTCAGGTTAGCGGGATCCTTCTCGGCCGTTACGCGGATAGTCTGACCGTTGACGATCAGCTGGCCCTTCTCGACATTGTAGTCGATCGTGCCGTTGAACTGGCCGTGCATCGTATCGTACTTCAGCATGTAAGCCATGTAATCCACCGGTACGAGGTCGTTGATGCCCACTACTTCGATCTGATCGTTGGTGCATGCGGCACGGAACACCAGACGGCCGATACGGCCGAAACCGTTGATACCAATCTTAATCTTTGACATAGTCGTAATTTTTATTGTTAGGAAAAAACTTTACTGTTATTCGCGTCACAAAAGTACATACTTTGTATATATTTAACAAATAATCCAACTAAAAAATTTTAATTTCCGATCCGACGCCCGATCGTGGAAACGGGTTCGCAATTATCGTGCTAACCCCGCCCGCCACGGACGGGGAACCTTCTGCGCCGCGACGACACCCGCCCGATGCCGGCGTTCCGCGGCGCGGAAGCGTACGAACAGGGCCGCAATCCCCCGAATTTTAGATAATAAAAATATCGTTCAAGATTGATTTCTAACAACTTTTTTCCGAAATTTGCATCAACAATACTCCAAAGAGTGTTTTTTTAGCAAAATAGTTTTTATCTTTGTGCTGTCGACGACTCCGGTCGCCGACGGACATATTCGATGAAAGTGTTTAGCTTTTTTGTCCTTGAGCGAAAATGTGGTAGTTTTCAGTAAACAGGGATAGCAATAACACTCGTCACTTGTATTGGTACGCGATGTGCTCTGCTCCGTGCTATACAGGTGTGGAGTATTGTTTATTTGTTTACGGGTATACCACAACCTTCGCTCAGATAAACTAACGACTCCACACTTGAACCGAAGTATGTTTTTTATCAATCTGATATACAGTTATAATCTATTATTTTCTTGTATATTTGATACCCAATAGTTCCCAGACGTATATTTGTTGAGAAGGACTACTAAAATTATATAGTAACAGAATACTGCTATTTCGAGGATAGTAATACATAGAATAAGTTTATGCTGATTTTGTTAATCTATGTATAACTAACCTAATGTCAGATATTGTTTTTCTAACTTTTGTTTCATGCTCTTTCAAAAAATTGTTGGGATATTACAAAATTCGCTTCTTGCATATCACCATCTGTAAGCCATTTCCAATATGACGTCGCTAAATTTTGTATTGAATTTTTATCGTTTAGAAATTTAGGAAAAGATTCTTTGATTTCTTCTAGTATCATATCAGAAATGACATCTCCTCTGTGAAATGTCATTCTAATATCGGTTTTTGCATCGTCTAGGGATATTTCACCTTTACTAAGCTGTTCTAAAATAGACATATTCCTACTATATACATCGCAAAGTTCCATTAAATCTTTGGATATTATATCGCGAGCCACATTCCTTTTATTTAGCGAATTACCTAAATATACAACAGCAATTGTTAATGCAGTTGTAATAATGAGCATTAACGCATCAATAATATTTATCTCATAGTTTATACATCCTCTAATAAAGGATAAAATTACTAGAGTTACAACTATTCCTATTGCAGCTCCACTAGCATATTTAAGTAGTTCTTTCATTACCTGTCTCTTTTGGTTGGATGTTCTATTTCCGTTATGATACGTTTTTTTCTAATTTCACTTTCATTAGAAATAAAATCAATTGTAGAAAGAACAACTTCACTTCCCATTTCTAGAGAAAGTTTACCAAAAGCCCCTGATACAAATGAAGATGGATATCCCCACACTCCATCCAAATTAATGATGAGTTTTACTTTATTTCTTACTGCTTCTTCAAATTTGGGTTTTAACAATACCTCAAAAAACTCTTCGCCAGAATGTGGTCCGTCTTTACGATATCGAGCTCCTGGAGAGTCAGAGAAATCAGCCTTTATGTCTATGATAATATCTTCCATATTACTTTTTCTATGTTCAACAATCAAACCAAATTAAATACAAAGATACCACATTTAATGGTCTAAACCGTTATTATGTTTATTAAAAATACTATATGTCTTTGTTTGTTGTATCTCCGTTTGTTAATTCCCAAAACAGCATAGTACCAGAAAAGTTGTGTTCGAGAGCTTTGCTGTCTTATCTTTTAAGTTTATTTTCACATCATTGCTTATTATATAGGCTCGTGCAAAATATTGAGAATTGCTATTGACAGCTATTTGTGGAATCCCCTTTCCTCTAATTTTATTGTCTACTTTTTCTCGTGATTTAATTTTTGCCGTCAAGAAGATCGGGCACTAAATCAGTATTATTTTCCAAGCCTATAACTCTCTTGATTTTTTTTAAATACCTGTACAGGGATACTATCAAATATACCAACACCTAAATCTATAAATGTATACATCGTGTGCCCATTAGGGGCGTTATAAGTATATAACCACCATTTGAATTGATTTGCATTTGAATTATTGCTTGCGTGATTATTGGTATTTGACATTGCTTCTATTAGCATTTCATATAGATCTGGGAAAGGTTTATTACTTCCAAACACATGTTTTGTTCCTAGTATACATGCGTTTTTTGCTATATCTGATTGCACTTGATAATTGCTTTCTTGATGGAACAAATTAGTATCACTTTTGTGTGCAGATTTTAAAACCTTTGTTGCTTTTACATGATTATAAAAGCCAGACTCTGTAAATAATTTAAGAAGTTCTGGATCTGTAGGTGCATTTCCCCTAATGCGTCCTCTTTTTCCTAAAAACGACTCATCATTAGCACATGCGGCAAGTAATGCTATTGCATCTGAAGATAAAGCTGTTATATGTGACAAATCACATTGAACCTTTTCCTTATTATGCAATAACGATTTGCATTTTATGAAATATTCTAGAATTTCATTTGTATTATCTATGAATGAAAAGTTTTTAGGAACCTCTAGTTCTACATAAGCTTTACGTTCCCATTTCAGTTGTGCCACAAGTCCTCTTCGTCTATTTTCAAGACGATGCCTACGGCGCAACTTGTAACTTTTGCTTTGACGCTTCATTGTGCGCCTCATTCGTTTGAGTTGATAACGCCGTCTTTTAATCTCTTTTTGGTTTTATAATTCACGAAATTACAATTTAACGATAATGTTATAATTTATTAAACGCTGTTCTATAAGTGCATTATTTTACCATATTCACTTTGGGGCATTTAGTTATTTATACTACAAAAGTATAAAAATAATCCGGACTATTGA
>VOFD01000838.1_pt1 | contig 34677 bp, 41 predicted proteins | sample 5384101 | NCBI WGS metagenome assembly VOFD01 (sample SAMN12384723, study PRJNA508395) | human gut metagenome | isolation source: healthy gut C | host: Homo sapiens
ATGTAGTAAAGGTGGCGCTTGATTGTGAATCTTTTGGTGCTGATGGTATCACCGTTCATCCCCGTCCTGACGAGCGTCACATTCGTCGTTCGGATGTATATGATTTGCGTCCTCTGTTGCGGACAGAATTCAATATTGAAGGTTATCCGTCCCCGGAATTTATTGACTTAGTGTTGAAAGTGAAACCTCATCAGGTGACGCTAGTTCCTGACGATCCTTCGCAGATTACTTCCAACTCCGGTTGGGATACAAAAGCAAATCTGGAATTTCTGTCTGAAGTTCTCGATCAATTTAACAGTGCCGGCATCCGTACTTCCGTTTTTGTAGCGGCTGATCCTGGAATGGTGGAATATGCGGCAAAAGCAGGGGCGGATCGTGTCGAACTGTATACAGAACCTTATGCAACAAACTATCCTAAGAATCCGGAAGCGGCCATCGCTCCTTTTATCGAAGCTGCGAAAACTGCCCGTAAACTGGGCATCGGCTTGAACGCCGGTCATGATTTGAGTCTTGTGAATTTAAACTATTTCTATAAAAACATTCCTTGGGTGGACGAGGTTTCTATCGGGCACGCTTTGATTAGTGACGCATTGTATTTAGGATTGGAACGTACCATTCAGGAATATAAAAACTGTTTACGCTGATGAATGCAATGATATTGTTAGCCCAAGGGGCTATGAATATGGCCGACTCGCTGGCTACTGCCAACCCCTGTGCTGACGGAGGTAAACACTCCTGAAATGAATATGCTTGATATGGCTATCAAGGGTGGTTGGATTATGATTGTGCTGGGCGTACTGTCGGTTGTCTGCTTCTATATCCTGTTTGAACGTAACTATATGATTCGTAAGGCAGGAAAAGAAGACCCGATGTTTATGGAACGGATCAAGGATTATATCCATAGCGGTGAAATCAAAGCGGCTATCCAGTATTGCCGTACGATGAATACTCCTTCGGCGCGCATGATTGAAAAAGGTATCAGTCGTCTGGGACGTCCGATAAATGATGTACAGGTTGCCATTGAAAATGTCGGTAATATTGAAGTTGCAAAGCTGAAAAAAGGACTGACTGTGATGGCAACTATTTCCGGAGGCGCTCCGATGCTCGGATTCCTCGGTACGGTGACCGGTATGGTACGCGCATTCTACGAAATGGCGAATGCGGGAAGCGGAAACATCGATATAACCTTGCTTTCCGGCGGTATCTACGAAGCCATGATTACAACGGTCGGTGGTCTGATTGTCGGTATCATCGCTATGTTTGCCTACAATTATCTGGTGATGCTGGTAGACCGTGTGGTAAATAAAATGGAATCTCGTACAATGGAGTTCATGGACCTGTTGAACGAGCCTGCAAAAAATAATTGGCAGATGGGATTAAAAAAAGAAGAAATAGAGTATCGCCCAATTTCAGCATGGCCTCCATGACGGACGTCATCTTCCTGTTGCTGATATTCTTTATGATAACCTCTACGGTGGTGTCGCCCAATGCCATCAAGGTATTGTTGCCTCAAGGCAAGCAGCAGACTTCGGCCAAACCGCTGACAAGAGTGGTTATCGATAAGGACTTGAATTTCTATGCCGCTTTCGGCAATGAAAAAGAGCAGCCGGTGGCGCTGAACGATCTGACCTCTTTTTTGCAGAGTTGTGCAGAGAAGGAACCGGAAATGTATGTGGCATTGTATGCGGATGAATCGGTACCTTACCGTGAGATTGTAAGGGTATTGAACATTGCAAACGAGAATCATTTTAAGATGGTGCTGGCTACCCGCCCGCCTGAAAAAAAAATAAGAAACAATGGACAGAAGAAAAAAGGGTGAATACATAGGAGCGCTCGGTGCACTATTGGTGCATGTGGCAGTGATTGCTCTTTTGATTCTGGTGAGCTTTACTGTCCCCCAACCGGATGAAGATGCAGGTGGAGTGCCCGTGATGCTGGGGAATGTGGACGCAGCGAGCGGTTTTGATGATCCTTCTCTGGTAGATGTGGATATTATGGATGAAGATGCGGCAGCACCGCCTGCAGAAACAGAACCGCAACTTCCTTCGGAACAGGATTTACTGACACAGACTGAAGAGGAAACGGTCACTTTGAAACCTAAAGCGGAAGAACCGAAAAAAAAGAAACGGTGAGACCTAAAGAGGTAGTGAAGCCCAAAGAACCGGTGAAGAAACCCGAAAAGACAGAGGCGGAGAAAGCTGCCGAAGCGAAACGTCTTGCCGAAGAAAAAGCGGAACGTGAACGGAAAGCCGCCGAAGAGGCTGCTAAAAAGAGGGTGGCCGGTGCGTTCGGAAAAGGAGCGCAAATGACAGGAAATAAAGGAACAGCGGCTAGTGGCACGGGAACAGAAGGCAGCAAGGAGGGTAATTCTTCCACCGGAGCGAAGACCGGAACCGGAGGTTACGGAACATTTGACCTCGGCGGACGTTCTTTAGGTACGGGCAGTCTGCCAAAGCCTGCCTATAATGTGCCCGAAGAAGGACGTGTGGTAGTCAATATCACCGTGAATCCTGCAGGGCAAGTGGTGTCTACCAGCATCAGCCCTCAAACGAACACTGTAAACTCTGCTTTACGTAAAGCAGCGGAGGATGCAGCTAAGAAAGCCCGTTTTAATACGATCGATGGAGTGAATAACCAGACAGGGACAATCACCTATTATTTTAACTTGAGATAGTATCATTAACCAAATATATTAAGCATTATGGGAACTGTATACGCTTTTTTTGCAGATGGTTTTGAAGAAATTGAAGCCTTTACTGCTATTGACACGTTGAGACGTGCCGGACTGAATGTAGAAATCGTATCCGTTACACCGGATGAAATTGTAGTGGGAGCACATGATGTATCTGTTCTTTGCGATATCAATTTCGAGAATTGCGATTTCTTTCGATGCTGAACTTTTGTTGTTGCCGGGAGGAATGCCGGGAGCTGCTACACTTGACAAGCACGAAGGATTGCGTAAATTGATTCTTGATTTTGCTGCAAAAGGTAAACCTATTGCTGCCATTTGTGCTGCTCCGATGGTGTTGGGTAAACTGGGGCTGCTGAAAGGAAAGAAGGCTACCTGTTATCCGAGTTTCGAACAATATCTGGATGGCGCCGAATGTGTAAATGCACATGTCGTACGTGATGGAAACATCATTACGGGGATGGGACCAGGTGCTGCTATGGAATTTGCCTTGGCCATCGTTGATCTGTTGGCAGGTAAAGATAAAGTAGACGAACTGGTAGAAGCGATGTGCGTAAAACGCTAAGCTGTCTATGAAACAATCTGTGATTATTGTCGCCGGTGGAAAGGGCTTGCGAATGGGAAGCGATCTCCCAAACAATTCCTTCCCATGGGTGATAAACCTGTGTTGATGCATACCCTGGAAGTCTTCAGGAGATATGACGAGACACTTCAAATCATATTGGTGCTTCCGCAGGAGCAACAAAGTTTCTGGAAGCAACTTTTGTGATAAACATCATTTTACGGTGAAACATGTCCTTGCGGAAGGAGGTGAAACACGTTTCCATTCCGTAAAGAATGGGCTGGCATTGGTGCAAGAGCCGGGATTGGTGGGGGTGCATGATGGAGTACGCCCGTTTGTATCAGTGGAAGTGATTCGCCGTTGTTATGAGTTGGCAGAGGTGCAGAAAGCCGTGATTCCTGTGGTGGATGTAGTAGAGACGCTTCGCCATTTGACAGATGCAGGAAGTGAAACAGTCAGCCGGATGGATTACAAACTGGTGCAAACACCGCAAGTGTTCGATGTAGAGTTGCTGAAACAAGCCTACGCACAGGAATTTACCCCTTTTTTACAGATGATGCTTCCGTTGTGGAAGCGATGGGAATGCCCGTTTATCTGGCAGAAGGTAATCGTGAAAACATAAAAATAACAACTCCCTTTGACCTGAAGATCGGGAGTGCTCTCTTGTAAATGTTCGATTTAACCACACGCGACATCAAATTTATCTCCGGTGTAGGGCCTCAGAAGGCCGCAGTATTGAACAAGGAGCTGGAAATCTACTCGTTGTACGATCTGATTTATTATTTTCCTTATAAATATGTTGACCGGAGCCGCATCTATTACATTCACGAAATAGATGGCAATATGCCGTATATCCAGCTGAAAGGAGAGATTCTCGGCTTCGAGACGATAGGCGAAGGGCGGCAACGGCGGCTGACAGCGCATTTTTCGGATGGCACAGGAGTCGTTGATTTGGTGTGGTTTCAAGGCATAAAGTACATCTTGGGAAAGTATAAACTTCACGAGGAATATATCATCTTTGGCAAACCGGCTGTTTTCAACGGGCGTATCAATGTGGCGCATCCCGACATCGACAAGCCGGATGATCTGAAACTTTCTTCCGTCGGACTGCAACCTTATTATAATACGACGGAGAAAATGAAACGCAGTTTCCTCAACTCTCACGCGATTGAGAAGATGATGGCAACGGTGATTCAGCAGATACAGGAGCCTCTACCTGAAACACTTTCTCCCAAGTTGCTGACGGAGCATCATTTGATGCCTTTGACGGAAGCGCGCTCCGGAATATCCACTTCCCGACCAATCCCGATGTCCTTCGTCGGGCACAATACCGTCTTAAATTTGAAGAACTGTTTTATGTTCAGTTAAACATTCTCCGATATGCCAAAGACAGGCAGAAAAGGTATCGTGGATACATCTTTGAAAAAGTGGGAGATGTGTTCAATACATTTTATACAAAGAATCTTCCTTTCCAACTGACGGGTGCGCAGAAACGGGTATTGAAAGAGATACGGAACGATGTCGGCAGTGGCAGGCAGATGAATCGTCTTTTGCAGGGAGATGTAGGAAGCGGAAAAACACTGGTTGCCTTGATGAGTATGTTGCTGGCATTGGATAATGGCTATCAGGCTTGTATGATGGCACCTACCGAAATCCTGGCAAACCAGCACTACGAAACCATCAAGGAATTGCTTTTTGGCATGGACATTCGTGTTGAGCTACTGACAGGTTCTATTAAAGAAAAAAAGGAGAGAAGCGATTCTGACCGGATTGCTGACCGGAGATGTGCAGATATTAATAGGAACCCATGCCGTTATTGAAGATACTGTCAATTTCTCCTCTTTAGGTTTCGTTGTGATTGACGAACAACATCGTTTTGGCGTGGCTCAGCGTGCCCGTCTTTGGAGTAAGAATGTTCAACCTCCGCATGTACTTGTAATGACTGCCACTCCCATTCCCCGTACGTTGGCGATGACCTTGTATGGCGACTTGGACGTGTCTGTGATTGATGAACTTCCTCCCGGAAGAAAACCGATTACTACCATCCATCAATTCGACAATCGCCGGGAAAGCATGTATCGTTCGGTGCGTAAGCAGATCGACGAAGGACGTCAGGTTTATATTGTCTATCCGCTGATTAAAGAGAGCGAAAAGATTGATTTGAAGAATCTTGAAGAAGGATATCAGCATATTCTGGAAGAGTTTCCGAAGTGTACGGTTTGCAAAGTGCATGGCAAAATGAAGCCTGCCGAGAAAGACGAACAAATGCAACTTTTTGTTTCGGGTAAAGCACAGATCATGGTAGCTACCACCGTCATCGAAGTGGGAGTGAACGTTCCGAATGCTTCGGTGATGATTATAGAAAATGCAGAACGTTTCGGGTTATCGCAGTTACATCAGTTACGTGGCCGAGTGGGGCGTGGAGCTGATCAGTCTTATTGTATTCTGGTGACGAATTACAAGTTGACGGAGGACACCCGGAAGCGATTGGAAATCATGGTGCGCACCAATGATGGCTTTGAAATAGCAGAAGCCGATTTGAAATTGCGTGGTCCCGGTGATCTTGAAGGTACACAGCAAAGTGGCATTGCTTTCGATTTGAAGATTGCGGATATTGTCCGCGACGGGCAACTGTTGCAATACGTTCGTGCTATAGCTGAAAGTATTGTAGAACAAGACCCTGCAGCACAAAGTCCGGAGAACGAAATCTTATGGCGACAGCTTAAAGCCTTACGGAAAACGAATGTTAACTGGGCTGCCATAAGTTGAAAAACGGTTAAACATGCAGTTTATTTGCGTAAATGTGTTGCAAAACATATTTCGTCTCTATCCTCCCTATTTATAGGAGTTTAACGCCCTGATTGTCCCTTCTTTCCGTACTAGGCATCTGAAAAATAGTTAATAACTCCCTTGCCTTTTCATAGGAAAATACTATCTTTGGAGGAATTTTTTTTAGTAAATGTATTGTTTAACCATTTGTAAAGTCGAGTATTATGCTTGAAAAAACGCTGGTCATTTTAAAACCGTGTACCCTTCAACGGGGATTGGTTGGTGAGATTACTCACCGCTTTGAGCGTAAAGGATTGCGTTTGGCAGGAATGAAGATGGTGCAGTTGACTGATGAATTGTAAGCGAACATTATGCCCACCTTAGCGGCAAACCATTCTTTCAGCGAGTGAAAGATTCCATGATGACGGCTCCCGTTATCGTTTGTTGTTTTGAAGGTGTGGATGCTATTCAAGCAGTCCGTACGTTGGCGGGACCAACTAATGGACGTCTAGCTGCGCCAGGCACCATTCGTGGGGATTATAGCATGAGTTTTCAAGAAAACATCGTTCATGCTTCTGATTCTCCGGAAACTGCGGCTATTGAATTAACGAGATTTTTTAAACCGGAAGAGATATTCGATTACAAACAGGTTACTTTTGATTATCTGTATGCAAATGACGAATATTAAATGATTTGACGAAGAACGAATGAATTTTAGCATTATTAAAACCGGATTGGTAGCTGTAGCAGCTATGGTTAGCTTGAGCTCTTTCTCTCAAGACCTGATTGCCCGCCAAGCACCGATAGACAAGAAATTGAAAACTGTTGACTCTTTGGCATTGCAGAAGCAAATCCGTGCCGAACAGTCCGAATATCCTGCCCTTAGTCTTTATCCTAACTGGAATAACCAGTATGCACATGCTTACGGCAACGCTATCATTCCCGACACTTATACAATCGACCTGACAGGCTTCCATATGCCGACTCCGAGTACGAAGATTACTTCGCCTTTCGGTCCCCGCTGGAGAAGAATGCACAATGGTCTGGATCTAAAAGTGAACATCGGTGACACGATTGTATCTGCCTTTGATGGTAAGGTACGTATCGTGAAATATGAGCGTAGAGGTTATGGCAAGTATGTCGTTATTCGTCACGACAATGGTTTGGAGACTGTTTACGGACACTTGTCTAAACAATTGGTTGAAGATAATCAATTGGTAAAAGCTGGCGAAGTGATCGGGTTGGGTGGTAACACCGGACGTTCTACAGGTTCTCATCTCCATTTGAAACCCGCTTCCTGGGAATCGCAATCAACCCGATTTATATGTTCGACTTCCCGAAACAGGATATCGTAGCCGATACTTATACTTTCCGCAAAGCAAAAGGCGTGAATCGTGCAGGTTCTCACGACACTCAGGTAGCCGACGGAACGATCCGTTATCATAAAGGTGAAGAGCGGAGATACATTGTCCCGCATTGCTAAGTTACGCGGCGTATCGGTCAGTACGCTTTGTAAGCTGAACCGTATCAAGCCGACGACCACCTTGCGTATCGGACAAGTTTTACGTTGTTCATAAAATAGATAGCTTATAAAACAGTAATACAATATCTTTAGAAGAGGGCACTTTAATATAATTTAGAGTGCCCTCTTTCTGTTTTTACTTAATTATTGTTACCTTTGCGCACTATTTGGAAGAAGATGAAAGATACCAAGCAACAATTTGAACATGTCATTGCCTTGTGCCGTGACTTATTTTCCAAGAAGCTGCACGATTACGGGCCTGCATGGCGTATCCTGCGTCCGGCTTCGGTTACTGATCAGATTTTTATCAAAGCCAATCGGATTCGCAGTATCGAGACCAAAGGGGTGACCTTGATTGATGAGGGAATCCGTTCTGAATTTATTGCGATTGTCAATTATGGCATTGTCGGGCTGATCCAGCTGGAATTGGGCTATGCCGAATCTGCCGACATCAGCAATGAAGAGGCTTTGGCTTTATATGACAAGTATGCAAAAGAGGCATTAGACCTGATGCTTGCCAAGAACCATGATTATGATGAGGCCTGGCGGAGTATGCGCGTTAGCTCGTACACAGACTTGATCTTGATGAAGATTTACCGTACCAAGCAGATTGAGAGCCTGGCCGGCAACACATTGGTGTCAGAGGGAATTGACGCCAATTATATGGATATGATTAATTACTCTGTTTTCGGACTGATTAAGATAGAATTTGAAGGATAAGAACTTACATATCATTCAGGAGGTAGTGGCGAATACGTGTCGCTTTCTTTTGGCGGCATCGTTCATCTTTTCCGGATTTGTAAAGGCAGTTGATCCACTGGGGTTCCAGTATAAGATACAGGATTATCTGACCGCATTCGGAATGGATTCCTGGTTTCCTTCTTTCTTCCCGTTGTTGGGAGGCATCACTTTATCAGCTATTGAATTTTTTTATCGGTATCTCCTTATTTTTTGCTACCAGAAGAACATTGGCTACTTCGTTGGCTTTGATGCTGATGATTTTCATGACGCCACTGACCTTGTATCTTGCCATCTTTGATCCGGTTTCGGACTGTGGCTGTTTTGGCGATGCTTGGGTTTTGACGAATTGGGAGACATTCGGTAAGAATATAGTTCTGCTGTTTGCAGCAATGATGGCTTTCCGTCACAGAAGGATGCTGATTCGTTTTATCAGTGTGAAGATGGAATGGCTGGTTTCATTATATACACTGTTTTTTGTGTTTACTTTGTCATTTTATTGTCTGGACCGTCTGCCTGTTTTAGATTTTCGTCCTTACAAGATCGGAAAGAATATATTGGAAGGGATGACAATTCCCGATGGAGCGAAACCGAGTGTATATGAAAGCATCTTTATCTTGGAAAAGAACGGAGAGAAGAAAGAATTTACGCTGGATAACTATCCGGACAGTACTTGGACATTTATCGACACGCGGACAGTCTTAAAGGAAAAAGGATATGAACCGGCTATTCACGATTTCTCTATGATTGATCTGAATACGGGTGAGGATATAACAGACGATGTATTGACGGATATAGGATACACCTTCCTGTTGGTTGCCCATCGGATAGAAGAGGCGGATGATAGTAATATAGACCTTATTAATGAGATATATGATTATTCGGTGGAGCATGGCTATAAGTTTTACTGCCTCACTTCCTCACCCGAAGAACAAATCGAATTATGGAAAGACAAGACTGGTGCAGAGTATCCTTTCTGTCAGATGGATGATATAACTCTGAAGACGATGGTGCGTTCCAATCCGGGATTAATACTGATTAAGAACGGAACAATTCTGAATAAATGGAGCGATGAGGATATACCGGATGAATATGTGCTGACGGACAAGCTGGAAAATCTGCCGTTAGGAAAGCAGAAAGTGAGCAGTGATACTCATACGGTGGGATATGTATTCTTATGGTTTGTTATTCCGTTGTTGTTAGTGCTTGGAGTGGATGTTTTGGTCGTTCGCCGCAGAGAACGGAAAAACGCGAAGCGGAAGCAACGAGAGGAAGAGGTGAAAAACAAAGAAATGGAAATAAAGAACCAAGGAATAGAAGAACGAGAATAAGAAATGAATGATAACGATCGACCCTCTGTAACGAACACTAATTTCAATCGTTCAATCGTCAATCGTCCAATCGTAAATTTATTAACCCTTTAAATATAGAGAACAAAATGAGAAAGAACATTGTTGCAGGAAACTGGAAAATGAACAAAACCCTTCAAGAGGGTATCGCTTTGGCAAAAGAACTGAACGAAGCATTGGCTAACGAAAAGCCCAACTGTGATGTAATCATCTGTACTCCGTTTATCCACTTGGCATCTGTTACTCCGTTGGTAGACGCTGCTAAGATCGGTGTAGGTGCTGAAAACTGTGCAGACAAGGCATCCGGTGCATATACAGGTGAAGTTTCTGCTGAAATGGTAGCTTCTACAGGTGCAAAATATGTAATCCTGGGTCACTCAGAACGTCGTGCTTACTACGGTGAAACTGTTGCTATCCTCGAAGAAAAAGTAAAATTGGCTCTGGCTAACGGTCTGACTCCGATCTTCTGTATCGGTGAAGTGCTGGAAGAACGCGAAGCTAACAAGCAGAACGAAGTAGTAGCTGCTCAGATGGAATCTGTATTCTCTCTGTCTGCTGAAGACTTCTCTAAGATTGTATTGGCTTACGAACCGGTTTGGGCTATCGGTACAGGTAAAACTGCTTCTCCTGAACAAGCACAGGAAATCCATGCTTTCATCCGTTCAATCGTGGCTGACAAGTATGGCAAGGAAATCGCTGACAACACTTCTATCCTTTACGGTGGTAGCTGCAAGCCTTCTAACGCTAAAGAACTGTTCTCTAACCCGGACGTTGATGGTGGTTTGATTGGTGGTGCTGCTTTGAAAGTGTCTGATTTCAAAGGTATCATTGATGCCTTCAACGCATAATTAAAACTTTTTTCAGGCACGGATTACGCGGACTACACGGTGTTTTTGTCTATGAAATCTTAAAAACCGTGTAGTCCGCGTAATCCGTGCCTAAATACTGTTTATTAAATGAAGAAAATAGCCTTACTTACTTTGTTGCTGGCTTTGGCAAGTGTTGGCATACAAGCGCAAAGTATTATCAAGAGTCTGGAACGTAACATTCCGGGGCAAGGAAAGGTGACTATCCATCAAGACCCCCGCATTGAGGCTCTCATAGGTATGGAACGTCCTGCAACAGGTGAACAGAAAGTAATAAAGACTTCCGGGTTCAGAATTCAGGCGTATGCCGGTAACAATACTCGTCAGGCGAAGAATGATGCTTATCATGTGGCATCACGTGTGAAAGAGTATTTTCCTGAATTGACGGTATATACTTCGTTCAATCCACCTCGTTGGCTTTGTCGTGTAGGTGATTTCCGTAGCATTGAAGAAGCGGACGCAATGATGCGTCGGTTGAAAGCTACCGGTATGTTTAAAGAGGTCTCTATCGTCAAAGACCAGATCAATATCCCTTTATAAATCTGTCATGTTAGAAAAAGAAGAAATTGTCTCTCCGAATTTGGAGGAATTGAAGAAGTCATTATCGTAGTATTATAACTTTGTTGGGCGAAGATGCTGAACGGGAAGGACTGTTAAAAACTCCCGAACGGGTGGCTAAGGCAATGTTAAGCTTGACGAAAGGGTATCATATGGATCCTCATGAAGTGCTTCGTTCCGCTAAATTCACAGGAAGAATACAGTCAGATGGTGATAGTGAAAGACATTGATTTCTTCTCTCTCTGCGAACACCATATGTTGCCGTTCTACGGAAAAGCACATGTGGCTTATATTCCTAACGGCTATATCACGGGGTTGAGTAAGATTGCCCGTGTAGTCGATATATTCTCTCATCGTCTGCAAGTGCAGGAACGCATGACACTGCAAATCAAAGAGTGCATTCAGGAAACCCTGAATCCACTGGGTGTAATGGTAGTGGTGGAAGCCAAACACATGTGCATGCAGATGCGTGGTGTAGAAAAACAAAACTCTATTACTACTACTTCTGACTTTACCGGAGCTTTCAATCAGGCAAAGACTCGTGAAGAGTTTATGAATCTGATTCAACACGGAACTTTGTAGAGAAGACCTCTAAAAAATGCGATTTTGTTCCAGCACCGGGGAACGTAGGCTTCGGCATCAATGAGGAGGGTGTGCGGCACCGGTGAAGGCATGGCTTCGCACCGATGAAGATTTATCGCAGAACAACCCGGTCTCCCAAGCGTTTTGCCATAATGCTTTGTACGGTTCTCAACTCATTATAGCGTTGCATAAGTGAGTCACATTTCTCATTATCATGGGCAAGAGCAGGATCTTGTAGGGCATAAAGCATGTGTTTTAATTCCTCTGTTACGATTGCATACTTGAAGTTAATCATCAACATGGGAACCAGTTCGTAGAGCCGTTCTTCATCTGTCACAATCTTCTGTGATTTGGAGTGGTATTTACTAAGCTGATAACGCACATTAATCAAGTCTACACTCAATTTACTGATTACCGGATCAGGATGTGCCAGGAAATAACGTTCGGCAATGAAGTTGGCATCGTGCATGTGTGCGGCAGCTTCCGATAACATTTGGCGGTGCAGCGGATTATGGAAGGCCAATTCATCCTCTTTCAAGTCATTGACAACATATTCTATGACAGTGACTGGGATTTCATTTCCTTCTTCATCGGTCAGGTTACACATGATTTTCTCACCATAACGAACTACCGCCTGTAATATCAGCCGTTCGAATTTGTAGAATTCCTGCCCTTCCTTTCCTTCCTGTGGAATAAAGGAAGCATAGCTGTCTTCCTGCAGAGCAGGAGGAACATCTGTATATCCGCCTCCACTTCAGGAGGCAACGGGATATCTCCATTAGGTATTGGAACATCTTCAGGAGGTGTGCTACCCTGTGACATCATAGCTGTTCTTTCAGCCATCCGGCGTTCTCGTTCCGTTTGCTCGGCTCGCTTTTCCGCTTGCGTTTCCCGTCTCTTGGCTACTTCCGAAACCAACAGTTTATCTTCTATATGTAATAGTTGGGCACATTCTTTGATATACACATCCCGTACAATTGCTTCCGGTATGACAGAAATACTTTGCACCAGGTTACCAATCAGTTCCGCACGCTTGATGGGTCTTTTCCTGCATCCTCCAGCAATAAGTTCGTTTTGAAGCGGATAACGTCCGTTTCGTGTTCCGAGATGAAGGCCTGGAACTCCGTAGAGTTATGTTTGCGGGCGAAAGAGTCCGGGTCGTCACCGTCGGGAAGCAGGCAGACTTTGATATTCATCCCTTCCTCCAATAACATATCAATACCACGGATAGAAGCTTTGATACCTGCGGCGTCCCCGTCATAAAGCACCGTCATATTGTTTGTGAAGCGGTGAATCATACGGATTTGTCCCGGGGTAAGCGCTGTTCCCGAGGAGGCCACTACATTCTCGATGCCGGATTGATGCATGGAGATTACGTCCGTGTAGCCTTCAACCAAAAAGCAGCGGTCTTGCTTTTTTACAATAGCCTGTTTGGCGAAATATATACCATATAATTCGTTGCTTTTGTGGTAAATTTCCGATTCGGGCGAATTGACGTATTTAACTTTAACCCCTTTCGTTGCACTGGCAAGTACACGTCCGCCAAAAGCCACCACTTTGCCGGAAAGCGTATGTACAGGGAAAATAACACGTCCCCAAAAACGATCCCGTAACCGGTGGTCGTCCGTTTCGTAGCAAAGTCCTGTTTTCACAAAGTACTCTTTCTTATATCCTTTCTGTATTGCTTCTTTGGAAAATGCATCATGACTTTCGGTGCAGTAGCCTAACTGGAATTTCTCAATAATGTCATCGCGAAAGCCACGATTACGGAAATAGGCCATACCGATGCTACGGTACCGTCTATATGATTCTTTAGTATATTCTGGAAGTAATCGCGTGCGAAGTTATTGACGATAAACAGGCTTTCCCGTTCGCTTTGCACAAACTTCTCCTCGTCACTTAATTCCCGTTCCTTGATTTCGATATTATATTTCTTGGCAAGGTACTTCAATGCTTCCGGATAAGACATCTGCTCGTGTTCCATAATGAAATGCACGGCATTTCCACCTTTTCCACAAGCAAAACATTTGCATAATCCTTTAGCGGGAGAGACATAAAAAAGAAGGGGTTTTATCACTGTGGAACGGACACAAACCGACATAATTCACTCCACGCTTGCGTAGTGTGACAAAATCTGAAACGACATCCATGATCTGTGCCGCATCCAATATCCGGTCTATGGTAGCTTGATCTATCATTCTTTATCTCCTGTAAATCTGTTTTTGCGGATACAAAGGTACACATAAAAAATCCCCTGCAAAGAACTTTTTTGCAGGGGACCGTTAAATCTTGGCACCGGTATTGATTATTTAATCTTTTCCCGGATCTTCGTCAGATACTTTTTCATACCTTCCGCATCCTTGTTCTCAATTATTTCGAGAAGGTTTTTCAGCTCTGTACGGATGTTGGCCACCTGTCCCGGGGTGCGCGGGTTGAACAGGATTTCCTGCAGCAGGTAGTCATCTTCGCTCAGCAGCCCCTTTGCGATTGCCATGTGCTTTTTGAACGTAGTTCCCGGAGCTTCCTGATGCTTCATCACGGCAGCAAATACGAAAGTCGATACGAATGGGATGGAGAGCGAGTATGCCACCGTTTCATCATGTTCGTCGAACGTATATTCGAAGATGTTCAACCGCAAGGTCTGGTAGAGGTCTTTGAAGAATATCTTTCCCGGTGGTCGCCTTCACTGATGATAATGGCGTTCTCGCTGCTTAGATTGCTAAGGCTGGCGAAAGTCGGACCGAACATAGGGTGACTGGAAACATAACGGAAGCCGCTTTCTTCGTAGAACTTCTTCAGTCCCGTTTTAACAGAAGCAATATCACTAATGATGCAGTCTTTCGGTAGTACAGGCAGTATTTTGCGAAAGGCATCCAACGTGTACTTTACTGTTGCGGCGTTGATAACCAGTTCCGGTTCAAAATCCTTGATTTCTTCCAATGTGGTGAAACGATACGTGTTATAGACGAAACGCAACTGGTGCGGGTTGACGTCGAACACGGCCGTCTCGTGTTGGAAGCTCAAAATATCAGTAAAGAAGGAGCCCATTTTACCGGCTCCAAGGATTAATATTCTCATAATGTTTATTATTTAGTGAGAGTGTGTCAAAACGCAGATTAACGCAAATTATTGCAGAAATAATTTTATAAGTCGTTGATTAATATATCAATATAATTGAAATAATCTGCAATAATTTGCGTTAATCTGCGTTTTATTATTCATTATGACACACCTTCACTCTAACTACTTATTAATAATTTCCATCTGTTGACGAACTGATTCTTCGTGGATGGCTTCGAAAATCTTCTTCATAAACTCGCTGTCCATACCGCATTGTTCTCCTTGCGCACCGCGTTTTCCAGAATCTCATTGTAACGTCCGGCTTGAAGAACTGTGATTCCGTGCTCTTTTTTGTAAGTACCGATTTCACGTGCCACACGCATTCTTTTTGCTAATTCCTGAATGATATTGTCGTCACATTCGTCAATCTGTTTACGGAGCTGTGCCAGACTTTCGGTAGATTGTGTTTCCGTACGGATTACCAATAGATTGAGGATATAGTCGAGTACATCCGGTGTCACTTGTTGGGAAGCGTCACTCCATGCACAATCCGGATTGCAGTGGCTTTCTACGATCAGACCGTCGAAATTCAAGTCCATAGCCTGTTGGCAAAGCGGTGCAACCAACTCACGTTTTCCACCGATATGGCTCGGATCACAGAAAATCGGAAGATTAGGGATGCGGCGGCGCAGTTCGATAGGAATATGCCATTGGGGAAGATTCCGGTAGATTTTTTTTGTCATAACTGCTGAAACCACGATGAATAGCACCTAGACGTTTCAGACCTGCATTGTTGATACGTTCCAAGGCTCCGATCCACAATTCAAGATCCGGATTCACCGGGTTTTGACTAACACAGGGATATCAACACCTTTCAGTGCGTCAGCGATTTCCTGTACGGCGAAAGGATTGGCAGTGGTACGTGCGCCTACCCAAAGGATATCGATTCCCGCTTTCAGACATTCGTAAACGTGTTTGGCAGTCGCAACTTCGGTTGCGACATACATACCGGTTTCTTTTTTCACTTCCTTCAACCAGGCAAGACCTTCGACGCCGATACCCTCGAAGCCTCCCGGTTTGGTACGCGGCTTCCAGATTCCGGCACGATATATTTTTTGTCCTTTAGCAGCCAGTTGTTTGGCTGTATCCATTACTTGTTCTTCAGTTTCTGCGCTACACGGGCCGGCAATGACAATCGGTCTTTTAGCTTCAACGCCCGGTAATAAAATTGATTCGAGTTCCATATTCTTATTTGTTTTTTATTCTTTTAATCACTTGTTTTTATTGAACTTATTCTGTCTCATCTTGCTGTCGTCCTCTCTTTGGAAGAGGTTAGATTCTTTTAATTCTTTCCAGTGCTTCTGCCAGCTTATTGTCCTTGCAACAAAGTGAGATACGAATATACCTTGCTCCGTTACTGCCGAAGATAAAGCCCGGAGTAATGAACACACGTGCTTCGTGCAAAACTTTTTCGGTCAGTTCTTCTACATCCTTGCAGGAAGCAGGAATCTTCCCCCAGAGGAACATGCCTACTTGTTTCTCATCGTAGGTGCATCCCAGTGCTTTCATGATCTCACCGGCAAGATGACGACGGTTGCGGTAATTCTTATTATTACCTTCATACCAGTCTGTTTCAGCCTCAAGGGCGGTAGCTGCTGCCAGTTGCATGGCACGGAACATTCCGCTGTCTATATTGCTTTTCACCTTTCAGAATCCATTGTACAAACTCAGCATTTGAGGCCAGCATACCGATACGCCATCCCGGCATATTGTGGCTCTTGCTCATAGAATTGAACTCGATGCAACAGTCTTTGGCTCCCGGTACACTTAGGATACTGATAGGTTTTTCGTTCAGAATGAAGCTGTATGGGTTATCATTCACGATTACAATATTCTTGCGGCGGGCAAAGTCAACGAGACGCCCGTATAATTCCGGAGTTGCATTGGCGCCTGTCGGCATATTCGGATAATTGGTCCACATCAGTTTTACGCGACTAAGATCCATTTTTTCCAGTGCCTCGAAGTCAGGCATCCAGCCGTCCTTCTTCTTTGAGGTCGTAGCTGATTACTTCCGCACCGAGTATTTTACTCAGAGAAGTATAGGTAGGGTATCCCGGATTAGGAACTAGCACTTGTTCTCCCGGATTGACAAATGCCAGAGTGACATGGAGTATTCCCTCTTTAGAGCCGATCAAAGGCTGTATTTCCGTGTTCGGATTCAGTTCCACTCCATACCAACGTTGATACCAGGCTGCGAAACCCTTACGAAGTTCCGGTATGCCCACATACGGTTGGTAACCGTGTCCGTTGGGATCGTGAGCATTGTTGCACAATGTTTCGATGGTAACCTTTGAAGGGGGCATATCGGGGCTTCCGATACCGAGGCTGATAACATCTTTTCCTTCTGCATTCATTTGTGCTACCTCTTTCAGCTTCTTTGAGAAGTAGTATTCGCTGACACTTGCCAGTCTTTCGGCAGGAGCGATTTTATACGTTTGACTTTCCTTCTGCATATTCGCCTAATATTTTAAGTTCTTTGGTTAATGGAGTGATTGCAGCAATAGACTGCTTGTATCTTAGATAATCGTTGAAAGCTACATCTACGTAAAACTGATATTCCCATTCCCGTCCGATGATCGGCAGCGATTGTATCTTTGTCAGATTGATGTTGTAGAACGAAAGAATGGATAATACTTGCGACAGGCTTCCTTCTGTGTGTGGAAGAGTGAATACAATACTTGCCTTGTTGGTTGCATTGGCATGATGTTGACGGAGTTCGTCTACTTGCCAGGGATCGGCAACAACCAGAAAACGGGTGAAGTTTGTGCTTGTTCGTTTCGATACCTTCCTGAAGGACTTTCATGCCGTAACGTTCGGCTGCTGCTTTGGAGCAGATGGCAGCGTGTCCTTTCAGATTTTCATTCTTGATGATTTCCGCGCTGCGGGCCGTATCTTCTCCTTCCACTACTTTGAGTTGCGGATGTTGATTCAGAAATTCGCGGCATTGCATCAGGGCGATAGGGTGGGAATTTACTTCCGTCAGGTCTTCCCAACTTTCGTCGGGAAGGCAGACAAAACTGTGTGAGATACGCAACTTGTATTCACCGATAATCTGTGTGCCGCTTTGTCTCAACAACTCATTGTTGTGCAACAAGCTTCCCGCAATTGTATTTTCGATGGCGAGCATTCCGATTACCTGGCTGTCTTTTCGTATCGAAGTAAACACGTCCTCGAAGTTGGCACAACAGATTAGCTCTATTTCTTCCCCTTCGAAGTACTTGTGTGCGGCGATATCATGGTAGGAACCTAGTGTTCCTTGAATTGCTATCTTTTTCATTGTTCTAAATGTTTTATATAAAAAATCCCGCGTCCATATGGAAGCGGGATTTATATGATTAATTTCTTCATTCAGTCCTTAAGCATCACTGTCACTTGATACATACAAACTCCCGCTCTACTTTGTTGCTAAAGTAAAAGTAAAAAAGAAGTAATATGCATAAGTAAACGATTTCATTCGATCCTATCTGTTTTTGCTTTGGTTTCTAATTCTAGGGCAAAAGTAATAATTTTCTGTTAGATGCAAACAAAAAACGATACTTTTTTGTTTTCTTGCTTAAAATACATGAAAAGGATACTTAAAAGATGCCGGGAAGTGCTTCCGGTTTCGGTCCCAGGTTCTTGAATTCTCCGTTCAGACTAGCTTCGTCTTTTGGATTCAGCTCCAGTGACTTCTTCATGTCTTCTATGGAACCGTCTTTGTCGCCGTTTAACAGTTTGGCACGTCCGCGTTCCTTATAAGCTTCTGCGAAGTTCGGATTCAGCTCAATGGCTTCGTCAAAGAGTCCGATAGCTTCCGTCAGTTTTTTCTGGTTGATATAAAGTTGTCCTAAATAAAGGTATGCCTGTTCGTTGAACGGGTTTATTTCCGTCACCAGTTTGTAATCTTCTTCTGCCTCTTCGTCCTTGCCGTCTGCTTCTTTCACTTTTCCGCGCAGGAGCATGGCTGTCTCTTCTTCCGGATTCTGGGCGAGCACAGCATCTATATCTTCCATCATATCTTTATACTGTTTCAGGTTCATCAAAGCTTCCGCGCGTAACAGGCGAGCTTCAATGAAATCATCTTTCAAAGTGATTGCTTTGGTGAGATGGGCAATAGTCATCAGGTCGTCATCCTGTCCCTTACGGGCTTTCCAATAGATAATGAGCCACGGCATTTCCTTCTTCGATGGCAATCGCTTTATTGGCAGCTTCTTCCATTGCCTGATAATCTTCTTGGATGAAGCATACATTCGCCAATGTCAGGAAAGTATTGGTAACATGAGGTTCCATTACAGCCATTTTCTCCAAAAGTTCGCGGGCCTTTGCCGTTTCCCCCATCTGGATGTAGAGTTGGCTAAGATAGCCCATTGTTTCAAACTCTTCCTTGATGGCAAGAGCTTCGATAAAACATTTTACTGCATAATCCGGGCGTCCCATGCGTTTGCGCGCGCAAACCGTCATATTTGAAGATCTCGAAATTTTTCTGATCGTTTTCTGCTTTTCACTTTCCAGTGTCTCCGATTTCCCGGAGAAGAAAGATTTAAAAAAGTTCGGCATGATATGTTGTTTTTGAGTTACTTTGCAAATGTAATAACTTATTTTGAAATATGTATCATTCCATCCTGCATCTTCCATTCACCTTCCTCCAATAAATATTGGATGACTTCGCTGATGCTCTCTTTTTCCGCTTCTATCTTATCGGCTATTTCTACCGGTGTCAGCGGTTTCTGGGTAAGTAATTCTGATATTTTCTTTTTTCAGTTCCTCGAAATCGAAAGAATTCTCGGTCAGGGCACCAGTTGCACGGTGACTAAGACATACATCACATTGCCCGCAGTTGTGTTCGTTCTTTTCTCCGAAGTAGCGGAGAAGCATCCGGCTCCGGCACACATTCTCCGAAGTGACATACTCTTCCATCGCTTTGATGCGGGCTTCATACCGGGCTTTGCGTTCTTCGTAGACGGAAGGAGGAATATGCACAAAACGAAGTTCCTGCCGTTCGCGCGTATATATAATATAAGGTGTCTTTTTGCGGGGAATGTAGTCCACGATACGGCGTTTGGTAAGCGTGACCAGTATATTGTAAATTTGTTCACGGGTCAGTCCGGTACGTATGGACAGGGTTGCTTCGCTGATGTAGGCATAATCCGTGAAAACCCCTGTGTATGAACGAAGGATACTCTGTATCAGCGCTTCGGTTTCTTTTCCCATCTCCCGTAGTTTGTACAGTTCGTCCCGGTGAATCGTAAAAAGGATGCGGGAAGCATTATCCTGTTCGTCCGTATATTCCAGATAACCGGCTTGCGTCAGTATCTTCAGCGCACTGTCTACCGGGACCGGAAAGTATTTGAATTTCCGGCAGAATTCTTCCAGATTAAATTCGCGGACACATTGGAAACCGTCGCCCATCGCCATCTGATAGTAATATTGCAAATGTTCGTAGACACTGAGAATATACTCTTTGTCGGGAAAAGTATCCACAACGCGCCTGTGCAGCGTCGTTCTGTCCGTTTTGGTGTATAAGATCACAGCATACGCTTTTTCACCGTCTCTTCCTGTACGACCGGCCTTTGGAAGTAAGCTTCGAGAGAGTCGGGGAGATCGAGATGCAATACGATGCGCACGTCGGGTTTATCAATCCCCATTCCAAAGGCGTTTGTCGCTACCATTACACGAACTTCTCCGCTTTGCCAGCGTTTTTGCCGGAGGTCTTTTACGGCATTATCCAGTCCGGCGTGATAGAAGTCGGCGGTAATATCTTCGTTTACCAGTAACTCGGTGATTTCTTTGGTGCGTCGTCTGTTGCGGACATAGATAATGGCACTGCCGGGTATCTTTCGTAAGATATGCAACAGCTCTTGAGTTTTGTTATCCGTTTGTCGGACGATATACGCCAGGTTTTTCCGTTCGAAACTCATGCGGAAAACATTCTCTTCACGGAACTCCAAACGGGCTTGAATATCCTTCACTACTTCCGGAGTGGCGGTGGCTGTAAGTGCCAGTACCGGAATTCCCGGTAGCAATGTCCGTATTTCGGCAATTTTCAGATAGGCAGGCCGGAAGTCATATCCCCATTGGGAGATACAGTGACTTTCGTCTACTGTGATCATGGAGACTTTCATTGCCTTCAGTTTGGTGCGGAAAATCTCCGTATCCACACGTTCCGGAGAAATATAGAGGAATTTGTAATCACCGAAGATGCAATTTTCCAGTGCGGTGAGTATCTCCTGCCGTGTCATGCCTGAATAGATGGCAAGCGCCTTGATGCCCCGTTTACGCAGGTTCTGCACCTGATCTTTCATCAGGGCAATGAGGGGAGTAATGACAATGCAAATACCTTCTTGAGCGAGAGCAGGCACTTGGAAGGTAATAGACTTTCCACCGCCTGTAGGCATCAGCCCCAATGTATCTTTGCCTTCGCCGATACTGGTAATGATCTCCTCCTGCAAGTCGCGGAAGGAGTCATACCCCCAGTATTGCTTTAATATCTCCTGATACTTATTCAATCGGCTTTATATCCTCGATTTGAAGTTGGACTTCGCCACGCTTGTGCGTGTTCTCCTCGATCGTATAGCAGATGTCGAACGAACGCTTCGTTTTGATATAACGTACGTGTGAGCTCTGTCCGAACGCGATACCGTTCATTACATTATTCGATTTATTATCGACCAGTTCGAGTTTGATATGTTCCTGATCGCGTCCCACCACTTTACTTGTTCCGTAGTCATAGACATGGTGAGTGCAGAAAATAGGTTTCGTGTTATCAGGACCGAAAGGATTAAACTTTTTCAGGTCGTTGAAGAACTTTGACGAAATATCCCTGAAATCAATTTCAGCATCAATTTCGATCACAGCACTGGTTTGTTCCGGCAAGATATGCTGTGAAACGTATTCTTCGAATCGTTTGGTAAAGGCATTCACGTTTTCTACTTTCATGGATAGTCCGGCAGCATACGTATGTCCTCCAAAGTTCTCCAGCAGGTCGCGGCAATGTTCGATTGCTTTATATACGTCGAAGCCGGAAACTGAACGTGCGGAACCTGTTGCCATATCATCCGTCCGGGTCAGTACCACGGCAGGGCGGTAGTAGACTTCTGTCAGTCGGGAAGCCACAATACCGATCACTCCCTTGTGCCACTCTTCGTTGTAGATCACGATAGAGCGGCGGTCGGCAAGCCCTTCCAGATTGGCGACGATATTGTTCGCCTCTTCCGTCATACTCTTGTCGAGGTCTTTCCGGGTTTCGTTGTACTGGTTGATTTGTCCGGCTTTCTCCAGCGCTACCGAGAAATCTTTTTCGGTGAGTAAGTCTACCGCTTCTTTTCCATTTTGGATACGTCCCGACGCGTTGATGCGCGGTCCTATTTTGAATACGATATCGCTGACGGTGATTTCCTTTTCAGAAAGTCCGCATACATCGATGATGGCCTTCATGCCGACGCTGGGGTTACTGTTCAGTTGCTTCAGGCCGTGATAGGCGAGAATACGGTTTTCGCCCATAATCGGAACGATGTCCGATGCAATACTCACAGCTACAATATCCAGCAAAGGAATCAGGTGGTGGAACTCGATACCGTTACTGATAGCGAACGCTTGCATAAACTTGAAACCGACCCCGCAACCGGAAAGGTGTGTGTACGGATACGTATTATCCAAGCGTTTGGCATTCAGAATAGCTACGGCCGGAAGCACATCATCCGGTACATGATGATCGCAGATGATGAAATCAATCCCTTTCTCTTTGGCATAAGTGATTTCTTCTACTGCTTTAATTCCACAATCGAACACAATAATCAGTCCTACACCGGTTTCTGCGGCATAGTCAACTCCTTTTTTAGAAATGCCATACCCTTCATTGTATCGGTCGGGTATGTAATAGTCAATGTTCGAATAGAACTGTTGAATAAACTTGTCGACCAATGCTACGGCAGTAGTACGGTCTACATCATAATCTCCATAAATCAGAATACGCTCTTTCTTTCCCATCGCCCTGTTCAGACGTTCTACTGCAATATCCATATCCTTCATCAGGAACGGATCATGCAGGTCGGGCAATTGCGGGCGGAAAAACTTTTGGCATCTGCTGCCTGAGGTAATTCCCCGTTGCACCAAAAGTTGTCCAAGTATCGGGCTAATGCCTAATTACTGGGTCAATATCTGGCTTGTCTCTGTCTGTTCGGGTGTAATGGGTTGATAATTCCATTTGTGATTCATTTTATATATTGTTTTTGCAGCCATTAATGGTTCTTACTTTGATATGAAGCGGGGAAATTCGGTTTGTTTTCTGAAAGTTGGTGACCAAGGTCGTTGATACGACCACTTTGAGTGAATCTAAATGGCGTGTTACTGGAGCCATACATCTACATAAGGGAAAAATGAAGTTAATTCTCTGGAACAGGCAGATAGAAAAGGAATATAAGGAAGAAACGGGTACAGTATTAGCTTCCGGTCCGTTAATGTTGAAAGACGGACAGGTTTGCGACTGGAGCTCCTGTAATGCGAATTTTATCCGAAACAAGCATCCTCGCAGTGCTGTTGCTACTACTAAGGATGGAAAAATACTGTTGATAACGGTAGACGGACGTTTTCCTGAACAAGCAGGAGGAGTGAATATCCCGGAATTGGCACATCTGATCCGGGTTTTAGGAGGTGAGGATGCATTAAATTTGGATGGAGGTGGATCTACTACTCTTTGGTTGTCCGGTGCATCGGATAATGGAGTCGTTAATTATCCTTGTGACAATGGGCGGTTTGACCATGCCGGAGAACGGAAAGTTCCTAATATTCTTTATATAACGCATCAATAACGTTTCCATTATTCTTCATTGTATTTAAGGTCTTTCAGTGCATAGATTAAGACTTTTCAGTGCAGAAACTAGTGACTTTTTGTGCAGTCGGGTAGTCGTCCCGTTGTAACGGGACAATGGGCACTTTGTAAAGACGAATGTCACCTTATAAGGTGACATTTATCATTCTATAAGGTGACTAGCTATCTCCAAAAGGATGAAAATTACTAAAGATACAAAATTAATTAGTGAAAAGCAATAGTAGGGCAAGAAATTTATCTGTATTGCAAACAGACTTAGAATTCAAATCCGAATCTAATACCTACTCCATATAACCTCATACTTGTATTTTTATTGTTTATAGTTTCTTGAGTGCGCTATAGATAGAGCCTGCCCAATAGTTGCGCAATCCGAAACCACGTGCCTTGCCGTCGGTGATCCATTCTTCAATGATCTCCTTTGTTTCGGTATTGAAGAATACGACTTCATACGTACCTCTATTGTTTGATTTGTCCAGAACTGTGCGATAAACACCATACCTACTCCGGGTGTTTTCTGGATAGGCAATGCGTTGATGGCTGCTTTGATTTGCTCTTTACTAAGAGTATATTCTCTTTTAGCAGTCATTAGCTCGGCCAGTCGATGTTTTCGTTCACCTGATTAACGGCATCCAGTGAAATCTCTGTCACTTCTTTTTTTCAATTGTTTTCCTACGTTATACTTCTTAGCTTCTGTGATGAACAGCTCATTGATACGTCTGAAAGCATCTTTGAATTGTGCCGGTGATTCATCTGCACCGAAAACTTTTACTTGGGAGTAGTCTACCCCATAGAACTTAATAGACTGAATGTCTTTCAATGCACTCTTGCCTTGTCCGAAACAGAACAGACTCGTGCTCAAGAATAAGAATAGAATAAGTTTTTTCATATACGTTAATGTTAAAGTGATATAGTTGGTTACTAACTTCCAAAAGTAGAAAATAATTATCGTAAATCAATGAATTTTATCGTTTTTCGACTCATGGGCGGCATTTGTATTTTCGCGATATACTCTGCCGATTCAAAATTGATACTCGGAGCCACCCGTACTTTGGAACGGAACAGGTCTTTGATTTCTTTAGCGAAGGCTTCGCTACGGTTCTCGCTTCCGATACGAATCAGGATCTCATCCGTTCCCAGTTCATTGGTATAAACTTCAATGATATAGTTTTTTTACCGAAGGTATATTATCCAGAATGTCGAATAATGCAGGCGGATATAACGTCGTTCCTTTGTATTTAATCATTTGTCCTTTCCGGTAGAGGATGGAGCTTAAACGAATGGTGTTTCTCCCACAACCACAGGGCTCGGTGTGGTGGTAGCAAATATCGCCTGTTTTGAAACGGAGCAACGGCATACCTTTGACTCCGAGCGTCGTGATCGTTACTTCCCCTGCTTCTCCCTCTTCCACGGGGCGATTGTTATCATCCAGAAACTCTACAATGATAAGTTCCGGTTGCAAATGTCCTCCGTGAAATTCATTGCACTCGGTGAAGGATGACTGCATTTCGGTGGAGGCATAAGTAGAATACAGTTGCAAGGCAGGCCATCTATCGTGTATCTTCTGTCCGAGCGTATTCAACTGGAATTCCTGATTGCGCAATGCTTCTCCGATACAGATGCACTTCTGCATGGAACAGGTATTATGGTCGATATGATTCTTCTCGGCAAACTCTATCAGTTTGATAAGGAAAGAGGGGACCACCATTCCACAAGTCGGATGTATCCGTCGAATCGTGTCCCATTGCAGTTCCGGGATGCCGTTGCCTACACGGATCACTCCCATACCCAGTTCGCGGGCTCCCATATAATAAGCCAAGCCTGCCATGAAACGGCGGTCGATGGTAGTCATCAATTGAAGAATATCCTGCTTGGTGCATCCGGTGGTGGTGAATGACAGATATTCGTTGTAAGAGAGACGGTCCAGGTCTTCAGAGGTGAGAACGAAAGTGACCGGATCTCCCAATGTGCCCGAAGTCGTCACATAGTCGATAATTTCCTCTTTGTCTACGCAGATGAAATCATCGTTATGGAGTTGCAAGTCCGTCTTGGTAGTGACGGGAATCTGTTGCAAGTCTTCAATCGTCTTTATTTGATTGATATCAATGTGATGTTCGGCAAACATCTGTTGATAGAACTTGGAATGTGCTTGCAGGTAGGCTAACGCTTTGGCTAACTGTTCTTCCTGATAGCTTTTGATATCTTCCGGTGAGCGGAACTGAATTTCAGGATTCTTTTCCATCTTTGGATTGTTTTTGAATTTTTTGCTGGATACGTTCTTTCTCTTGCAACTTGGGAATAGGTCTCTTCAATGCCTGTTGCCAGTATGCAATAGCTTGGTGAGGTTGTTGCATGGCCTCGTAGTAATCTCCTATTACTTCATATACATAGTATAAGGAAGGATTGGAGGCTTGGTATGTTTTTAAAACAGATTCCTCTATCTTTTCCTTTTTTCTGATTTTCTTCAATAAAAGCGGAGTCAGTTTCTTATAAGTGAGAAGATGCTGGAACTCCGGTGTGTCGATGAATTTATCTGCCGGAATAGTTAATTCCGGGATGAATATTTCTTGTTTCAGCAGGATGTAGTCTTTGAATACCTTGTTCAAGTCGTAAGCTACATACTTTCCACATTGCCAAGGAGAGGTGGAAACCCACATCAACCGCTTTTCCGGTTGGAAGATAACGGAGTGATGGGCTATAAACTGGTTGACAGCCATTTCGTTGGCCAGTCCCAAATCGATATCTTGCAGACCTTTGCGATTGCGCAGGATAGAGGCGGCTGCCTTGGTGTCCAGAGGCTGATTCTCGTTGATGAGTTCCTCCAATCGGGCAAAACGGTAAGGACTGTCGGAAGTACGGATATTGTCGAGATTCCGTTCGTCTTCACTGAATGCTTCTGATTGATAATGGTTGGTACAGATGAGGCGGTTGGGCTCCTTACCGGTGAAAAGTACAGTCTTCTCCGGCGATTTCTCGATAATCGCGGCCTTGCCGTCTTTGGCAGAACCTATCAATATGGATTCGGAGACGAATGTTTCCCGTTTTTGGGCGATGGCAAAGGCTTCATCAATAGTGGCTGCATATTGCAGGATTTCTCTGGTCAGGATGGAAATAGGGGTGGCGGAGCCTGTGGGGACAGCGGATTTTGCTGCATTAATCGTGACGGTGAGCCCTGCTTCATTCATACCGGACAGTACACCTATCATGCCGGGCCATCCGACGGAAGCAAACTTATAGCCCTTCTCCGGTGCATAGAAAGCAACTTGCTTGTTTTCTGCAAAAGCATCTCCTACGTAGAAATCAAAATTACGTCCGATGAGCAGGGATGAATCTGCACTTTGTGTTCCCCAAACAGCGAATGAACTGCATCCCACTAACATATAATCTTGCATGGCATGTCCCAGATCATGTGCCGAATGGTAATTTAACTGACGTTCGTAAGGAGTACCGATAAAATCGTAGTCATGGGTACACGATTGCGATATTCCATAAATCTCTTCTCGATATTCTTCAGGGACATTCGCACCCAGATTACGGTTGAATAGTACAATGAAGAACCGCAGAAATTTCAGATAACTGTCCGAAGGAATAATTTCGCGAATCTGGTCGATAAATACTTTCTCTTGATGATGGAGCAAATCGGCGGAGAGTTTGCCGATGGCATCCCCCCTTTCAAGAGCGTCCCTCTAACGAACAATTCCCACAGTCCGCTTTCGCTGTGACGCAGGAAGTTGTCGGCATAAAACCGGAGGTCAAGAGTGTCGTTGTAGATAACCTCTGCCGGAGCCATGATGATAGTGTCTGTATAAGGCATTTCCCTCAAGGGTATCATGGGCTCATGCTTGGGTTGCATCATATCCGCAGAAAAGTAGAGGTAGCTGATGCCGACTATCAATCCGATGATGAGTAACAAGAAAATGTAACCTGCGTACTTGATTGTTTTTTTGACTATTCTATGCATTTCCTACTTTTTTAGCCAGATATTCTTGTCCTACAAACTCCGCACAAGTCAGCATGGCAGTTAGTGTTACCCCTAATGCACCATGCACATTCAGGTTTTGCCCGGTGAGAAAAGAGATTTCCCAAGCGGCTTCTTGTAGATACGAAGCCAATTTGCGGACATTTATAATCTTTGATAATCCCATACGCGGAACCATCCACTGTTCCTGTATAGTCCCGATAGCTTAATGGAGTAGTGGTATACATCTCTTCTATGTTTTCTGAAAGATCAATGCCATGTCCTCGGATGAAGCGGAGAATCTGTTCTGCTTTCTCCTTTTTTGAAGGATTGGTAGCTTTCTCCCCGATGTTCGGGAGTCGTGTCCTTCCAGGCAGACAGTTCATCCATATACATCGGTGTCAGGATGGAAATGGCACTGGCATATTGACTGTCCTCGGAAGACGCTTGCATGGAAGTCATACAGTTGGTGGTCCGTCCCGGATAGAGCAGTTTATCATACCACACTTTATTGTTCGCATGCAGATACAGGTTGCGGTTCTGATAGGGAGTGCTTTTTTTTCTTCATTACCAGGTAGAGCGTAAAGATGCCGTAGGTGTTTTCCAGCGAACGGATGCGGGAAATATAGGCATTCTTGATGCTACGGTTTTTATCCAGTATCTCCAATGTCCGTTGGGGATGCATATTGGAGATGACGAAGTCGCTTTCCAGTCGCTCTTCTCCGTTGATGATAACCCCTGTACCTTTTCATTTTCAACGATGATGCGGGTGGCTTCACTGTTATTGAGCACGGTCCCTCCGTTTGCCCGGATTACATTGATTAGCTCCAGACTGACTTGCATACTTCCGTCTACAAAACGGTAGGCCCCTTCAATATAAGAGTGGTTAATCATGGCATGCTGGTAGAAAGTGGAGACATCTTTCAAACCTCCGTAGAGTAAAGCTGAACCTGCCAGTACATTTCGTAAGGCGGGGTCCGGAGTGATATCCGCAATCAGGTGGGCGGCAGAGGTACAAAAAGTATTTCATACCCTCTAAAGCGAGTGTGCCTTTTTTCAGGTGGTCTATGCTGATCAGGTTTCCGACAGCCTGAAGCTGTTCGGCATAGCATTTCAAGTTTTCTTTCTCATGCGGGAAGGAACGGCAGATGGTTTCAATAAACTGCGGGTACCCCATTGCATAATCGTATGTTTTTCCTTTATAGTAGATCGTATCAAAAAAGCAGCATCGTCCAAGCGTTTTATTTTCAGCTTGTCCATGATACCGAAATAACGGAAATACTGATTCATCACTTGACCCTCATCCAGGCTTCCTACATAATGAATACCCGTATCCAACAGATGCCCTTTTCGTTGGTAAGTCTGGAAGCATCCACCGAATTGCGCATTTTTTTTCTACTACGCATACGTTGAATCCCTCTTTGCTAAGAATCGCTCCGCATTCCAGTCCGCCAAGGCCACTGCCGATAATGATGATATCATATTTGCTCATACTAGTCCGGTTTTCTGAATATGTAAATAGTGTTCGATGTATATTTGTCATTAGGAATGATTTCGACATCCATTCCACAGGCGACTGCTATTTCCCGTAGTTGAGTTTCGGTGGTGAAGTGTAATTCTCCGACCGTCCGGTTAAAGTTGAAAATACGGGTGGATAGTAATTCCGTGAACCGGGTTAACCGGTGCTTGGAAGCGTTGGCTGAATTTCCGTCGCGTATGATAATCATTCCTTCTGAACGTAAGCGACCGGCACATTTCAACAATAGGGTTTGTTGATGTTCGTAGCTCATATAGTGAAGCATGTCGTTCAGGATAAAGACATCACTTTCCGGCAGGGGATATTCCAATGCATTGCCATGCTTGAACTGGAGATGCTCGTTGCGTAACCATCCGTGCTGCGCCAGCGCTATCTTGTCTTCATCGTAATCAATACCCAGGATTTCCCGGTCTTCATCCGTGACCTTTATAGATATAGTTCTTTAAGGTACGTTCCTGATAAGTCCGGTTCCGGCAGATACGGGCATAAATCGTTTCATGTAAGCGGATATGGGATACGCGGCAGAATCTAATGGTATACGGGGAAGTATTGTCAGCATGATTCCTTTCCGTATATTGAACGGCTGTGCCTTGGCTATGATCTTGCAGTTGCCGTAAAGGATGACCGGAATGATATCCAGTTGCAGTTTTTCCGACAGATAGAAAGCTCCTTTATGGAAACGCTTCATCCGTCCGTCGTAGGTACGTGTTCCTTCGGGGAAAATGGCGATGGAATATCCTTCTTTCACCTTTTGGCGCATCCGTTCCACGTAAAGCTCGTAACCGTCTCCTACGTAATAGAAATCGGCATAGCGGATAATGGCTCCGAAGAAAGGAGAGTGCCATACCCAGTGATTGGTAACCATGACCAGTTTGGGAGTCAGTGCCAATAATACCAGTATATCGATGAAAGACTGATGATTGGCTATCAGGATGGCAGGCTTTTTAAACGTTTCTCCCGTCCGGTTTATCTTTTCTTTATGTACAAATGTGGCTATATGGATCAGGCCTTTGCAGGTGACATGTATCAGTTGGCAAAGTACTTGTTTCTTATAGGCTTTGCGGATAGGAAGCGGTCATGACAGCTATCAGCAATGCGCAGGAACAGGCATCCGATAAAGAACAGCAGGAACAGGCCGCCGGTTCGTTTGCCAGTCCTAAGTGTATAAGGCGGCAATCCTTTGGAAGCGGGTGCTGCGATGAAGAACCGGAAAATGAGTGGCTGAATGGTATAGGCCACCAGTACCACTGCTATCATACCCAGAATGGAAATCAGTGAAATGGATTGCAAAGCCGGGTGTTTGGCGAAAACCAAGTGCTCCCATACCGACCACTGTGGTGAAGGCGGAGAAGAAGATGGCTGTTTTGTGCGAATTCAGCAACTGCCGTCCTGTGCGGTACTTGTTCTGCAGCCCGTCCATAATGAAGATACTGAAATCATCCCCGATGCCAAAAATAAAGGTGGACAGGATGATGTTGATAATATTGAACTCAATTCCCAGAATTCCCATCAATCCCAAGATGATTACCCAGCTGATTAGCATCGGGAGAAAACTCATCAAGGTAAGTTCGATACGTCCGTAGGAGAACCATAGTGCAAAAGAATATCAGGAAAGAAGAGATGTACAGAATCAGGTAAAAGTCGTCATTGATGGCCGATACCCATTTGTTGGCAAAGTAGGAACGGTCGAAGATGACTACATTCGGATCTTTATTAAAGTTCTGGTACACAGCTTCCTTATTCGGTTCGCTGATCCGTATCTGGCTGATAAGCATGGTGATGGAATCGGCAGAGGTTTGCCATTCATTCAATAGCTTGCCGGATAAACTCCTTGCGCGGTGTAATGATATTCACCGAAAGGTTGGTTCATCCATTGATAAAAAGAATCAAAGCTTCCCGGACGGAAACGATATTCGGCAGCAGCTGTTTCCAACTGTTCACGAACTTGCTGCTGCTTTTCATCCGTCCAGTAATCTTTCCATTTCTTCAGGCGTTTCTGCTGTTCTTGCGGAGAGATCAGAAACTGTGAGGCGGAGGCATACTCTTTGATGAGTCCCTGCTCTTTCAGTGCCGATAACTTCTGATTGGTCGTTGCATAAGTTTCGGTAGCCTGATTCATATCTTTGCCTACACTGACAAAAAGCACGGTCTTTTCATCAGTGTCGAAGAGTTGCAGGATTTTTTCTTCCGATTGTTGGAGATGGCGGGGCTCATAGTTGAGACTCATCATATCGTTGTTGAAGCCTACCTTTTGCGAAGTAAACAAACTGATCACTGTAATGAGTAGGATGCCGCCTACCAGCCATTTATTCTTTTCGTAAGAATAAGCATTTATTTTCTCGATGACGCGTAGTATGCGTCCCTGTTTGACGTCTGCCTGTCCTTTCAGAAAATGAGGCAGGTAAATGAGGCAGAAGAGGGTAGTGCCCACTAGTGCCAAAGAGGCAAACAAACCGAAGTCGCGTAACAGATCGGAACTGGTGAATATCAATCCCAGAAATGCGCCGATGGTGGTGAAACTACCTACCGTAAGCGGATAGGCTATCTCTTTAATAAGTTGTTGCACGGTGGAAACGTGGTTCTGATGTGCCAGCATGTGAATGGAATAGCTTAGTGCAATACCCATCACTGCCGAACCGGCTCCCACTGCAATGGCGGAGATACTTCCTTTAATAAAGAAAATGAGAAACAGGGCGAATAATCCTCCGAACAGTACCGGAGTAATAATCAACGGTATCGATCTCTTTCGTTTAAAAACGAGTGAGATAAATACAATGATGATAAGCAGTGCCGAGGGAGGAAGTCAGGATGGTATCTTTCTTAATCTGACGGGCGTTGTAGACTCCCACGGAGGGACCGCCGAAATATTCAGCTCGAATGGTAGGAGATTCTCCCTGTACGTGCTTGAGCTCTTCTTCGAGTATCTTTATCAGTTCGTCGTTCTTTCCGGTACTTCCTGTACTGAATACCGGGGTAATGAACATAAGTAAGGTGGAACCGTCTTTGGAGAAGATATGTTCGTCATAAATCTCGTAGTTGGCTTCCAACTGGAAATCTTGCAAATGTTTCAGGGCTTCACTTCCCAGTCCGAGCGGATCCCGGAGAATATAGCTTCTTAATGCAATTCCGGCAGGAGAGAGGAGGTTGGTATAATTCTTCTGCATGACAGCCTGTATCCCTTTATCCGTCAGTAAGGAATCGAAGCGTTGATAGTCCGTATCTGTCAGGAAAAGCGGAAGATGTTCATAAACGAAGTCTGTGGCTCCTTGGATGAGGCTTTGGTCTACCTGTGCGAAAATTCCTTTAATCAGTTTTCCTCCGGCTTTTTCAGTCAGGGTTTGTTGCAGTTGTCCGGCTGCTTCTATCAGGGAGTTGGGTTCTACGCGGTGGCAGGTATCTGCCGAGGATAACATAATGATAATCTTATCCTTAATCTTGAGATTGTCGAACACTTTGATTGTGTTCTGGGAATCTTTAGTGTCGAGGGAAAAATTGTGTGATGTTCTCTTCGAACCTTACTTGCAGGGCAAAGAATCCCATTAACAGGACACAACTGATGAGTGACAAATAGAACAGAATCTTGTGCCTCTCGAAATAATCATATAGTCCGATAAAAAACTGGGTCATATCTTTTTTTTTTCCTACACGCCGTGAGCAGAATGACGCGATGGTTCCTGCCAGTATGCTGCATACGACTGCAAAGATAACACTTCCTATTAAATATTGCTCTATGACTGATTTTACATTTTCAAAAGAAAGTTCGTTTAAATGCAGATTGACAGGATCTCCCAGCACTTTGCAACCGGTTACGTAACTGCCGTACAGCAATAGGGGAATCATAGGTGGAATACTGATATTGGCGGCGACAAGGGCAATCACTTTATTCAGTCTGAACAAATGTGCCAGAAATAACGTGATTAGCATTTGATATCCCCATAACGGAACGATACCCATGAATACGCCGAGTGTGATGGCAGCCGTGATCCGCAGATTAGATTCGGGGAGTGGGTGACATGATCCGTGAAAAACTGCTTGCAGTTCTTCCATGTCAGTTTACGGAAGAAGTTTCGGGGGATGATCCAAAGGAAAGTGACGAGTACCAGTACTGTGTTCAGGATACTGATACGGGTGAAATCGCGAAACGGTCGGAAATGAGAAACCCGTTCTTCCTGTGGCGGATAATAAACATGTACCGGAATGTTTTTAACGGTAATGCCGCCCCAGGCTGCAAAGACAAGTGCTTCCAACTCAAATTCGTATTTGGCGGTGTAATACCACTTGTCTACATTCATTCGTTGGATGGGGTACAGGCGGTAGCCGGATTGTGTATCTTGCAGTTTGATACCTGTTTCGAGGGTAAACCAGAAGTTGGAAAACTTATTGGCAAATGTATTCTTTCCCGGCATATTGTCGGAGGCGAGGTTACGGGCACCTACCAATAATGTGTCCGGTTCCTTTTCTATGGCTTCGATCAATGCGGGAATATCGGAAGCGAAATGCTGTCCGTCCGAATCGATGGTGATGGCATACCGAAATCCTTGCTTTTTGGCAAAGGATAGTCCATGTCTCAAAGCTACTCCTTTTCCTTGATTGACAGGGTGGGTGATGGTATGTAAGTTAGATTCCCGGCTAAGTATTCCGGCAGTTTCATCTGTAGAACCGTCGTTGACAACAAGGATATCGGGGGCGTAGAAACGTACACTTTCTATGACGTCCGCCAGTGTCTTTCCATTGTTGTAACTTGGGATGATAACGATGATCCCTAATTGGTTCAACTTCTCGTGCCAATAGGCTGTACTTATTTGTTCTTTCATATGAAATATTCGCTCTTTACGGTATGCCCTTCTGCACAGTTCTCTTCTATACTGCTGTCCTTTATACTGCTTTCTTTTACAATGTTCTTTTTTCACAGCTCCTTCTTTTACACTCCCCTCCGCCTGCAATTGAAGTGTACTTTCTTCTGTCTCTTTAAAAGTCAGTGCAACCGAAATGTACGGTGTTTCTATAGGATTGATAGCCGAAAGAAACTTGCAGGAAGACACTTGTGCTATTTGCAACTTTTGCTGGCGAATGTCTTCTACACATTCCTTGATAAGTTGTAACAGGCAAACTCCCGGAACTACCGGATGTTCGGGGAAATGTCCCTGATAAACAGGATGCCCGGGATTCAACTTTATCTGGATAGTCCAGATCGTTGAGTCCGATGATTCGGAGGAAAGGATGGTATAGAAGTTATCAAGTAGCATATATTAAATCTCTTTAGATAGTTTGTCCAGACGGATCGTTAACCGAATCCACGGATGTTTGATTTTTATTTGTGCGGGATCGCCCGGAGTATTGCCAGTGATGTAGACCACTGACTTTCCAAAGCCTTTTCCACTGGTTCTTTTTTCAGTAGCACTGTCTTTGGTCGCTTTCACACGAGTACCTTTCTCACTTAAGAACAGACGTCTGAAATCCATTTCCAGAAGTTTCAGCACCTTTTCCTTTTTCATGGGTTCAATGCAACTGTTGACAGTAAACTGATCGTTGCGAAGAGAAAAATCGAAAAGGCTTAGTCCGAAGTAGGTAGACGCTACGATCCGGATTTCGTTATCAGGCATACGGCGTACTATTAGCATACC
>VOFD01003009.1_pt1 | contig 34676 bp, 62 predicted proteins | sample 5384101 | NCBI WGS metagenome assembly VOFD01 (sample SAMN12384723, study PRJNA508395) | human gut metagenome | isolation source: healthy gut C | host: Homo sapiens
ACGCTCCACATTCCAGGGTGCTCTCTGCGGAATGGTCAGCGGCGGCGTTATGGTATTTGTATGGAAATTTCTGATCCGTCCGATGGGCGGTGCACTTGGTATTTACGAACTGCTTCCTGCATTCCTTCTTGGTCTTGCAGTAAACGTAATCGTAAGTCTCCTGACACCGGCTCCTTCCAGAGAAGTTCAGGATGAGTTCGGTAAAGTAGCTTCTATGAAGTAAAAGAATGTAAAAAACAAAATCCTGAAAACACAATAGGATGCCAGAGTCAAAAGACCTGTATTTCATGGAGTTTTTCCATTTAATACAGGTCTTTTCTTTTTCTGATAAAACCAGCTTATCAGTTCTGCTTTTACCAGAAGACAGGGGGAAAAATGTCATTTAAGGATTATCTTTTTACAAAATATTCTTCATACCATACAAGGAAGGTATAAATCGTCCATACTTTTCTCCAGTTATCGGAATTACCTCCTACATAGTCATCGAAAATCTCGTTGATCGCATCTACATCAAAGAATTTCTCTGCGATCTCACTGTGGAACAGACGCTGTACATCCTGATTGTATCTTGCATCGGCCATCCAGATACGAATCGGCACAATGAATCCCAGTTTCTTACGGAATGCGATCTCTTCCGGGAGTACTTTTTTCGCCGCGGGTACGGAATGCCACTTTGTTCTGCTCTTCGTTGACTTTAAAACGGGACGGCATTCTTGATGCAATATCAAAGATCCGGCGGTCTGTAATCGGCATACGGATTTCCAGCCCTCTTTGCGGTACTCATCTTATCCACGTTCAGATAAATATCTCCTTCCAGCCAGATCTGAATATCTACATTGGACATTTTTGTAAGCGGATCAAGACCTTCCGTCTCTTTGTAGATTTCATGCGTAAGATTGATCGGAAGAACTTCCGGATTGTAGTGTTTGAGGATTTTCTTCTTTTCATCTTCCTTCATGATGTTTGTATTGCCGACATAAAATGTCTTCAGATTTTCACCGTAACGTTCTGCATTTCGATACATATTGTATCCACCGAAGAATTCATCCGCACCTTCTCCGGAATAGCAAATCTTCGTGTGTTCTGCGGTTGCATTGCAGGCAATGGTAAATACGATCGCAGATGCATCTCCAAGCGGCTGTTCCATATTGTACATAACATATGGTACGATATCAAAATACTGCTGTGGTGTGATCTTGCAGACAGAATGTTCTCTTCCGAGAAGTTCCGCTGTCTTTTTGCAAGACGTGACTCATCAAATCGTTCTTCATCATAACCGCAGGAATCGGACATCTTTGCATCTGACATTGCCAGTACATAGGAAGAATCCACCCCACTTGACAGGAAAGATTCTACGGTTTCGTCCTCTGTCTTTACTTCCGGCATGATGGATTTCAGCGTAGAATGGATCTCATCTGCCCAGTCTTCCAGAGATTTGCTCTCGTCCGGCTGAAACTTTGGAGTCCAGTATCTGTGAATTTCCACTTTTCCATCCTTCCAGATCAGATAACGTCCCGGCAGAAGCTTTTTCAGACCTTTGAAAAAGGTATCCTCACCGGCACCATAGGTCAGGCTCATATAGATCTGGAGCATCTCTTCATTCAGCTCTTTTTTAAATCCCGGCTGTCCGATGATGTCACGGATCATGGTGCCGTACAGGAGACTGCCATCTTCTGTCTGGTAATAATAGAACGGTTTTGTTCCAAACTGATCTCTTAAGCAGAACAGCTTTTTTCTCCTCTTCATCCCACAGGGCAAAAGCAAACATACCATAGATATGGTCTGCCATCTCGCCTCCCCATTTCTGGTATGCTTTTACCAGAATTTCCTGCTCTTTTTCTTCTCTTGGCAGTCCGCATCGACTGCCAGTTCCTCACAAAGTTCTTTCCAGTTGCGAATGTGTCCACGATAGGTTTTTACAGTGATCATTTGTGCTTCCTCTCTTTTATAGGTTATTGAAATTTCTCTGTTTTTCGACTTTTTTCATCATAATTCTTTCACATTTTATCACACTAGATGGGTGGTTGTAAATTTTTATTTAACCGAATCAGGTAAGTCCCCTGCTTCAATTGCGAAAAGTAATAAGCAGTGGGTGGGGAGCACGCTCATTTTACTATCCGTTCTGATACCGCAATATTACTGTTCCAGAGTCATATCTTCTGGCGACTCTGTAAGTCTTCTGGCTTCTTTCTCGTCAAATCCTTCCCTGCGCAGATTTTTATATACCAGTATTTTTCCTTCTATTTGTCCTTCCATTTGTCCCTTCTCCCATCCTATTTTTTTTCTAATCTTTCTGCTACATCACACATACTGTGCACTCCTTCCTTTTTTTTGCCAAAAATTCTTTTATACCTTGCATCTCCGGTCATGACCTGCAAAAGTTTCAGCACTTCATCTACATGCTGTATTTCTGTCGGATCATCCGGTATATAGTTCTTGTTTTTTCTTTTGTTTACAAAAAGTTTGCCACAATCCGAAAATCACTTCGAAATCGACGGATCTGCTCTTCACTCAGCCAGGCGACTTCAAACACTTTGATCTGATAATCACTCACAAATTCATCCAGACCTGTCGGTATTTCCATCAGAGATTTGATATTTTTTCCGCTTCTCCAATGTCTGTCCGTTCCAAAATACAGCACGATTGTCACTACCGGCAAAATCTTGCTTCTTTCCTGCTGCAGCTGGCTGCGGTACGCCGCCCCATCATACCCTATAATGCGAAACGGCATGTTTTCTCAATCCTACTCTGATTTTCAATCCCACAGACTGCAAGCTGTACTTCTTTTTCTTTCCAGTATTTTGCCACATCTCTTTCCAGCTCATGCATTTTCTCATCGTCTGCTTTATATTGCGAATGAACGGATATATTTTCCAGTGTTTCCGGCAACACTCTCTGCTCACCCTGAAACAGTAATCCGTTTATAATATCCGCAAACACATCATTATAATCTTCCAGTATCTTTTCCGTAATGTCTTTTTTCTCCCATAGGCTTCGCTCCTTTTCTTCTGTTTTTTGCACGAAGTCGCTATGGTTGCATGATTCCTGTTTCTGCCGCTTCGTGCAGGTCTCTTTTCTGGATTTTCCTGCCGAACGGCAATGAATTTAGATTTGTTTCAGAACCTTTATGTAGTTATGATAACTCTATGTGTGATGTTTGTCAACGTTTTTTGTTTCTTCTGTCCTGGCGGCATTTCCGTTCCTCCTGCATCAATCGGCAATCTGAAAAATTGCCGTTTTTTTATGATAACGACAAAACACCTCCAAGGCAACCGTTTTCTCCCAATCAATATCTGCGAATTGAAAAAAGCCCGCCGCATCCTCTGCGGCAGGCTTTTTATCAGGTTTTATTTTTACTTATCTTTTTTCTCAATCCATCCCCAGAGTTTATACATGAAGAATCCCCAGATCAGGAACAGTGCAATGAGCGCCCACATGGAAACCGGTGATGTGTAGCAGGATCCATCTACATATTTTGCAAACTGAGGAATATCCGCATAATAATATGCCCCTGCCCCCAAAGTCCAGGCTGTCGATCAGTCCCAGACCATTTGCCATGATATAAACGGCTCGCAATGACCGTCAGCACCAGAACGGTATAATTTACGACAGAAAACAGATTTTTCTTTTTTCCTGTTTTTTCTTCATAGTCTGCATCTCCTTATAATGCCAGATTTGGCGGCGGGAAGAATTTTTCCGCTCAGCAAAGAGATATACTGCCGCAAAAGTCAGAACAATGTTAAACAACTGTCCAACCACATAAAGTGTCAGTGGTTTTCCGCCCTGGAACTGTTCTTTGATCTCACGAAAATTTGTTTCCAGTCCGATACTTGTAAATGCCAGAACAAATGCCCAGTTTTTATACTGATCCAGTACGCTGTTGATGGATGAAACGCTCTCTTTTCCGAATGCCGGAACTGCTATAAAAAGATGCGATTAAGGAAGCGGCAAAAAATCCAGGATAAATTTCGGAAGTCTGTACCAGATTTCGGATACCCCGATTTTTCTGCTGTTTTCTCCATTATTTTCAACTTTTGTTGCAAAAAATACTGCAACTGCAAATGCGATAAATCCGATCAGGATATTCTGGATGGATTTTACAAGGACTGCAGACCGTCTGTGCTGTTTCACCAAGTGCAGTACCTGCTACGGTTACTGCTCCGGTCGAATCGACAGTACCACCGATCAGGGCACCGCCTATCAGCTCTCCAAGACCAGTTACACGGATCAGCACCGGCTCAAATACCATCATCAGTACTGTAAAAATGATTGATATAGATACAGTAAGTGAAAGGTCATTTTTCTTTGCTTTACTTGTCGCTCCGACTGCGATCGTCGCGCGGACGTTCCGCACACAGAGGTTGCGGTTGCCAGGGTAATGACAAACGGTTTATTGTCAATTTTTAAAACCCTGGTTCCGAACCACCACATGAAAAGAATGACAATCGGTGTTACGATCCATGCAATCCCCAGTCCGTAAAGTCCAAAATTAACAATATTGGAAAACAGTACGGAAAATCCCATGATCACCAGTCCGACTTTGATATAAAATTCTGTCTGGATCGCCGGCTTCAGCCATGCCGGTACTCCGATGGTGTTGGATACCAGAATTCCGATCAGGATTGCAAAAAATGCCCATTCAAGTAGCGGTTCAAGGTATATTCGGCACTGATAAATCTGACCAGAACTGCCAGAAGAAACAGTCCCAGAAATGCCGGAAGGTATTTTTTTAACGGATAATCCCTTCAGGTGGTTTCCAACAGTAAACAGTACTCCAAGTACAGCCACTGTCAGGATCAGTTTTCCGAAAAAATCCTGCGTTTACCTGTTCAAAAAAAACTTGTTCCATGACCCCAGGTGCTGAATTTTGCGGCGTTAAAATCAAATGCTCCTGTGATCACGGCCACAGCACCGACTGCGATGATGATAAATCCGATCCATACTGCCAGCCAATCCTCTTTTTTCCAAAGATCACTCAGACTGGATGTCTCTGTTGTTACGATATTCTCTGATGCCACAGCTTCTGCCTTTCTTTGACTACTCATAATGATCTCCTCCTTCAAACAACTTGGGATCATTATATTCGTTCTCCTACTTTTCTTCTATGGAATATATGTTTTTTTTTTTCCATAGGAATTTTTACTGACATTTTTCCATAACTGTGACTTTCACATCAGATGACATATTTCCGGTAGATCTGTATACTATGCCTATTTGATCTTTAACTTCTTAGGCTTTGAGTCATAGCTGTAAGCTTTGTACTTGGCATTGTTGTAAGTCTTAACCTTGAAGCTTGCTGTTCTGCCCTTTAAGCTTACCGGTGCATCCCAATTAAAATTCGCTGTGAAGGTGTTCTTTTTTCCTTTAATTGTCTTATATGAGGAAATTCCCTGAACAGTTGTTGTCAACTGAATACCCTTGGCACCTTTTGGCTTCTTGCCAAGAGTTACGGTAACTGTGAACTTTGTCTTATATTTATATCTCCACTCGCTGTAATTGAAATACTTTGTTACCTTTACATTTGAAACTTTTATGGACATGATTACCGGTTTTACTGCAGGTCCCATTTCAACATTTTTGAATACCGCCGGATTTCCCTCAACAGTTATACCGTCAGGTGCATCAAGAGCAGGATTATCTACTTTTAGTTTTCCATAGAACTTGAAAGTGTATTTCTTTTTAGGTTTCATTCCTTTTGCTTTAATGCACTTGCCATCATTCCAGCCATTTATAATTGTTGCAAAATTTTTGTTTACTCCAACTACTTCCAGACGAGAAGTTCTTCCGCTGTCTGCAGCACTTACATTTATTGAGTTGATATTGAATTTGTTAGGATACGTAGTAATCTTCATATCAACTGGACGAGTGCGAAATCGCTGAGAAATGCAACTTCTATCATTTCATCTTTATCTGGAGTTTCTACATAAACTTTCAGCTTAAAGGTTCCTAGGTACAGGCCGCCTCCTGCACTAATCCAATCATTCCGTATGAAACGTTCCCATTGGTCACCCACTTCTGTTTGATTTCTACTGGATATCTGTCTCTTAGGTGCGTGTAATCTACGAAAGCTTTACCACTTTTAATGATTTCGTTAGAGACACTAAATTCTTTATAGTTTGCACCATCTGGCGGCTCTATTCTGCAAAAAACGCTGTCGTCAACAACCTTCTTGCCGAAAACATCTGTTGTAAAGGATATCTTCACACCGTTGTCGTATGTCTTGGAATACTTATAATCTGCATCATTTTTTTGTTAACTGTCGCCGCACTTGCAACCACTGCTGTTGCGGCGATCATAATAGTTGTCACTGCCAGAATAAACATCAGTCTCAATATTCTACCCTTTTTTCATCTTCTTTTCCTCCTTTTGAAAATCAACTGCACTAAAAAGTATAATTATAATCTTTCTGCTTTTTTTCAGAATCCTGTCAGTCTGAAAAACATCAGTTCATTTGCTGATCCGTCCTCTCGCTGCTGTGTCAGCAGGATCAAAAGAAAGCCATCATCTAAAAAGCCGCATATCTTCCAGCCATGGATAACTGACGCCAAATATATCATCTGTAGAAATGGCACCCACATGGGTTCCGTCTTTTGCCCAGAATTGTATTTTCCGCATATTTCCGTCTGCCGCTACAAAACCATTTTCTGTTTCTGCCATACCCGTGATGGAACCAAGCCTGTCTGGAGAACCAATGTCAGCTCCGCCTAATTCCAAAAGCTGATTGCCTTCATAATCATAGACAATAATTTTTGTGCCTCCGTCTTCCGCGACCATGGAACCGGCAACCATAATATGGTCATTTGTGATCTGGACGTCATCTATCATAGAAAATGGTCCCTTGCGTTCATCATCTTTATTTAATCCGGTCAGTATCCACGGTTCAGCTGTCAGGTTACCGCCCTGATTCGCAATCTTCTGCGTATCGCTGTTCACCCAGAAACTGATTCCCCATTCTCCGGACGGATGCATATTCAAATCGCCGTCTATCGTTGTCTGAAGCACCTTTTTGCCGTCTTTTACACCAATCACATCCTGGATTCCCGGTGAAAGATACAGCATTCCGCTGTTGTCCCCGGAGAGATATTCACAATCTCTTTCCAGTTCCATTGAGGAAACAAATTCGAGTCCACTTTCTGAATACTTGTACGTATCCAGCTTATTCTCCAGCAAATGGTATACCTGATCGTCATGTTTTACAAACTGGTGATCCATAATCTGCATGACACCCTGTGCTTCTTTAAATGGTATATATTCCGGAACGATCGTATAAAAACCTACCATCTGTTCTGTCAATACAGGCTCAACAGGCTCTCCCTCCCATGGCCACGGTGCGTCTTCATTTCCTTCATCTTTTAATTCCATCACAATGCCTTCCAGCAATTCTTTGACAGAATCACTTGCTGCCTCTCCTTCTACTCTGATATCATAAGACGTACCTGACTGCTCATGGCGATACATATACGTGCACCTTCCGGAATCATTTTCCGGCATTACCGCATATTCTGCATTCCCTATTGATACAGTCTCTGCTTTTCCTTCCGCATATTCCTTTAAATCCACACCGAAGGCAATCAGACCCTTCCGGTATTTATATGCATCTTCTTTTGTTGCTTCTATATAAATGCTGTTCCCGGAATCATCTGCTGTTTCTCCATCAAAAAATCTGACGTAAGAGTAATCATCATCTTCCTGCATTCTTTCTTTGTCGTACTTCCATTCTTCCGGATAATACACAGTAAATAAACCAAGTTTCAGACTTTCTCTGCCCTGGAAGTCCTGATCAGATTCTGTTTCTGTCTGCACGGCTGTTTCTGTCTGCATGGTTGTTTCTGTCTGCACAGCTGTTTCTTTTTTTTCTTCTCCAGGTTCTTTTTTCTCTCCACAGGCAGTTGTCAGCAGGACACTTGTCATGATACACAGCACAAACCACATTTTCTTTTTTCATGGGCTCTTTCCTCCCTTCACCATTTATGTCTTTTTTCATTTATTTACTGTCACTTTTCACACAATGAAATGTATAGTAATCTTCGTCATCGCTGTAATCTACTTTCAAAGTATCATCGTCATTGATCGTTACGGAAAGAGACGGATTTTCTGATTCGATCATACAGTAGCCCATTGCAACTGACCACGGAATGTCCCAATCTCCTCGCCTTTATAAACAACTGCTACATTACGGTCATCTTTGAAGTTAAGACGCAGTGCATCACTGATATTCTCTACGCCTTCCATAGATGTCTGCGGTGTCTCCTAAAAGTTCTTCCACACTTTCAGCGACCCACTCACCTATGACCACTTTCTCTTCCTTTGTCAGATAGCGAGCCGGATCCATGGCATCCGTTCCTTCCTTTGCGAAAATCACTTTTACTCCCCATTCCGAGCATATCGTCAAAAGAAATGTTGTTTTCTCCGATGGTTCCGACCATCTCTTCTCCTTCGATAGTTAAGCTAAACTTGTCATCTTTTGCAGACCATTTTCCATTTCCGGTAACTTCTCCTACTGAAAAAGAAACTTTTCCGCCATTTTTTACCTCAAATTCGAAAGCTCCCCCAAAGGTTTCATCCACACTGACAGACATTCCTATCATCTGAGCGGACACTGCTATCCATTTTCCTTCATACGGACTTGCCTCTCCTGCTGTTTTTCCACAGCCAGCCAGTGTTATCATACTGACAATAAATGCAAACAAAAATAATAAATTCCATTTTTTCTTCATAACTCTCGCTCCTTCCCTTACTTATTTTTTGTAAAAAACGGAGTCAGTAATTCTGCCACCTTACTGATCGGCATTGTCTGTAAGATCACTTTACCCGGTCCTCTGACAACAGTATTAAAAACGCCCTCTCCGCCGACCAGCATATTTTTCACTCCTTTTACTGCTACAACATCCATTGTGCAGGTTTCTTCCATTGCCGCCAAATACCCTGTACTGATCAGGATTTCCTGTCCGGCATCCAACTCATACTCCACGGCATGCCCGTCAATTTCTACAAATGCAGTTCCATTTCCACTCAGTTTCTGCATAATGAAACCTTCCCCGCCAAACATACCTTTTCCTAATTTTTTCTGGAAGTGCATGGACAGCTCCACGCCCTCTTCAGAGGCCAGAAATGCACTTTTCTGCACGATCATCGAATGACCGTCTCTGATATCCAGTGCTTTGATCGCTCCCGGAAAACTTGATGCAAATGCAATCGTTCCGTCTGCACCTTCTGCGGTATATCTGTTTTGAAACATAGAATCACCTGACATCAGCCTGCCGAACATTTTTTTCATTCCGCCTCCGGAAATTGTCTCCATCTTCATGTTGGGGCTCATCCAGCTCATGCTTCCGCTCTCTGTGATCATGGATTCACCGGCTGATAATTCACATACAACAACCGGTAAATTTCCTCCTAAGATTTCATACTTTTTCATAGTAAATTTCTCCTTCCTTTTTTTTGTTTTGTTTGCTTTTCTGGTTTCGTCTGGTTTTGCTTTTCCGTTTTCCTGTAATGAAAGCATAACAGATCCAGAAAATAAATGATATGGTCGCCATTCGTATTTTTAGCCTGATTTTCCAAAATACGAATGATTAGTATACTATATGTTGGTTTTTTTTGTTTTGTAAAAACTATATATAGATATTTCTCATTTTTTATCCGGGAAAAAAAAGAGTCTGTACGACTCTTTTTTACTTTGTCCGGGTGTATGTCAGCTTATCCAGCTGATTGCATTTACGAAACAGGTCTATGTAAAGCATTAATTCTTCCCTGGCTGTTATTCCCAGTTTTCGGTTCATGTTTGTATTATGCTTTCTCGCCGTCCCAATACTGATATAAAGCGGCGAAGCTATTTCCTGGATCGTATATCCTTCAATATAATACTGAAGAACTTTTCTTTCTGCCGGAGTCAGCGTTTCCACACGCAAGGCAAATGCTTCAAGCATTTCTTCTATATTCGGAGGAATTCCACCATTTTCCAGTTTTTCTGTATTTCTTTTTGTCTGCATAAAATCAACCAGTGCATCCACTTCTGAAATTCCCGACAGATTCCCGTCTGTCAGCGTATCATCCTGCAGTGCTTTTAAACTCCGCAAAATCGGTTTTACAAAACGGTTGGACATAGTGATGGAAAGAAGCAACAGGAGAAAAAGAAAGATCAACGTACCGGTAATCCAGGCGCTTCTGTTTTCTGCTGTTAATTTTTCATAATTCGCTTCGGACATCAATGTCAGTACCGCCAGCGGCATTCCATTGCGACTTTTGAGGTTAAGCAGTTCATGCCTGCCTATATACTTTCTGAAAGCGACGGAATAAGTGTTATAATGCTTTCCATTCTTCACGGTCATCGTTCCGGTTGGTGAAAGATGAGTTTCTTTTGTGTCCCCGAACATTGCTTTATCCAGATAAATTTTCCCTTTTTCGTCCATTGGAGCCACTACTGTCACCATATTTCCACAGGATCCTTCTACCATAGGATAGGAAAGTCTGAAATATAGATTGCTCATCTCCATACCACACAGACCCCGCACTTTTCCGGTGCTGTCTAAAACCGGCACATATAAAAAGCTGTACATCTTCCCATGTATCCTTCAGTTTGAGCCGATCGGTGCACAGACAGCTCTCTGCCAGCCGGTTTCCTTTAAATTTCATGATCTGTTCATAGCCTGACAATGCAGATGTATCAAACTCTAAATTCCAACGGTTATGAAGCTGTACCTGCTCTGCCCTTGCAATATAAGCATTTCCCCTGAAAAAAACCACGTGCTGTTTGCTTGTATTTACTGCCTTTAAATCAGACAGCCGCAGGTAGCTTCCCATGCGTGATGTGTCTGCGTACTCCGTTTCCGTATTTACCGTTGCATTTAATATAACAAAAACTCCGCTGCAATACTTCACATCCAGTGCTGATCTCAGTGAAGAATACAAAGTTGCCTCCAAATCCATAATTAACTGAGGATTGTCATTTAAATCGGAGAATGCTTTTCCATTGGCTGTCAAGTATTGACTTAACTCTTTTGTGATTTCTTCTGATAGAGAAATGCTTCTCGCCATCATAATGTCGGTCTGCTCTGTCATGGCAGACACCGTATTTTTCTGCTGGGCAGACAACATTTCCCCTACTTTCAAATCCATTCCCGGAATGACTCCCCAAAATACTCATCAACAGAACTCTTTGCCGAAAAAAGGGTCAGAATCACTACACTCCAGTAAACAATCAGTCTTTCTTTGCATACAGATGCTTTGTTTCCTTATTCCTTTTATGATTTTCCATAAATTTTTTCTCTTTTTCCTCATACGCCCGTCGCCTCTTCTGATTCATCCGGTCAGACATTATTGTGTGTATGCCACCTTGAAATCCGCTAATGTCTCTTTGACAAGTTTATCTATATTTTCCGGTTTGTTTATGCACTGCTGACGCTTTACTGACAATACTTTCCTGACAAGTTCTTCAAACCTTGTTTCCAGATCCAGATAGGAATCCAGGCGCGGAGCCGTATAAAATGTATAATTCTCCTGCGTATCCAGAAAAGCCTGATAAAGCGAGACATACATCGGATCACTCAGCTCCTTGATTGCTTCCGGAAGGCAGGCATCAAAAAGCCTCCTGCTTTACCGGCATATATCCAAGGCTGGTTACAAATTCCACATTTTTCCGGGTTTCTGTCAGCCATTTAAGAAAGGTGATGCAGGCTTTTTCTTTGTCCGGTGTGGATTTTACAGTACAGATACCGGCACCCCAGCGCATGACCATCTTTTCCCCTGTGGAAAATACAGGACATGGCATGGCGACAATCTCTATTTTTTCTGATGTGTTATCTTCATAGGTAACTTCGTCAGAATAGTACAGAACACTGGCAGAGGAAGCCACTGACACGATGGAATCTCCCGTGCGTAAAGGTTCTGTCGCATAACCGGCGCGAAGCCATACACCTCCGGACAGTGCCGCTTTTGCATAAGGCTCCCATGCCGTTTCAAATTCCGGTCCAAAAGCCAGATTTTCTCCTTTAAAGAAATTTTCGCCCAATGACTCTACGCCTACCTGAAAATAGTTAAAATGATAATCATGAACAAAAAAATTCTTTCCGTCATGCGGGATCTTTGGTGTCTTGTTATCTGTCCATTCAGCATATTGTTCTGACATCGCAAAGAGCCCTTCCCATGTTCTTAAATCTTCGATATCCGCCCCTGTTTCTTTTGCAAAACGATCAAATGCCGTTTTATTGACAAACATAACTTCCGTTGATTTTGCTACCGGCAAAATAGAAAGTCTGTCGTGAATGACACCTTCTTCCAGAAAAGCAGGAATAAACTCGTCCAGTTCTTCTTTCGTAAAATAATCGCAGTAATCTACAAGAACGGTGTCATCCGGCATAGCCAAAACAGTTTTCGGATAGGAAACAAACATATCCGGCAGTTCGGAAGCTCCCGGATCTCCAAATGCAGATGCCAGTACATTTTCATGTATTGTATTCGTGTTCGTAACACTGCCAACCTGTACCCATATATTTTCCTCTTTTCCAATCGTTTCGTTAAACTGATCAATCAGATCATTTAAGGGTGATTCTGTCTGTCCGCCATATACATGCCACAATGTGACAGTGATCGGATCTTTCGTTTTTTTTCTGCCCGCACCCTGTAAAGATCAGGACTGCGATCACTGCCAGAGACAGGCAGATCCTTTTCATAACAGATCTCATGTTTATCTTTTCTCCTTCCGGGACTGCAGCTTACAGACTGTCCAGAACTGCAGTCATATAGCTGGATGAAATGGTATTGTAAATGAAACAGTCGATCAGACCCGTTTTTTTACATTCTACTACTTTTTTGCGGTCTCTGCATTTGCTTTCTCATCTACTGTAAAAATAAATTTACAGTTTGGAGCATACCTACGCACTTCCCGGCAGATTGCCAGACGTTCTTTTAATGACCACAATGCTTGACCTGTAATTTCCATCATCAGAATATGCGGCTGAATGACTCTGCATAATTCTGCTGTTTTATCCGGTGTGTCTGACATCTCAATAAAAAAAATCAGAATCATAGGATTTGAGCACCTTTGCTATGGCATCCGAAAATAAATAATTCTGCATATCGATAACGACCTTTCTCACACTCTGTTCCCTCCCTGTTTTTACACTCGTTTCACTTTTACATACTACTATGATATCTGTTTTTGAGACTTAAGCACTACCCAGATGGGTAGTAAAATGTGTTTTTTGCAAAAAATCCCATTGCCTCACTATCAGGAAAGCAATGGGATTTTTCATTTTTAAAATCCGTTTATAATCAGATTTTTTTCTTTGTAACAGCTACCGCCAGTTTTGTTTTGGAATCAAAATTTGTTTTCTGCAAACATATTTTTAATATGCCATTTTACTGTCTCCGGTGATATGCACAAACTCTCTGCGATTTTTTTGTAGGATTCTCCTTCCACCACTAATCGCAGGACAGCCAGTTCCCCTGTGTAAAATCACAACTTTTCGCCGTTCCGATCATCACCGTCGGCGGAGCGTCCGGATAGACACTCTCTCCTTTCATCGTGCGATCCATAACCTCCAGCAGCTCTTCTTTTCCGGCATCTTTATACCAAAAACTTTCTACTCCTGCTTTATGTGCCCTCTCAATAAAACTGCACTCTGCTAAAGAAGTCACGATAATTATCTTTATCTGAGGCATCGTTTTTTTAATCTGCTCTCTTTGCCACAAGACCGCTCTCATCATCCTCTGTACAGACATCCATCAGGACAAGTTCACACCTGCTCTGTCTGCACACAGTTTCTGCCATAGTTGCATTTGTGATGGAAGCTTCCAGAGAGTATCTCCCACTGGACTGAATATAATTTTCCATATCTTCCCTTGCCATACGCTGATCTTCCACGATAAGTACCCGTATCATCTCCGCACCTCCCTTAAAAAGCTTAACGGTTATCGAAAACCGTGGGGCCGCAGTGATCCTCATCTTTGCCTCCACATTGCTCCACCCTTTTTCGTATACCGGATAGCCCTCCGCCTTCTTTGATGTTTTTTCCGGTTTCTGTCCATTATCCGTGAGCACCATGACCCACTCCTGCTCTTCAATACTGAATTTCACATACAGTTCGCTTGCTCCTGCATGGCGGACACAATTGAAAGTGCCTCTAAAAGTATGATATCCATCAGTTCAGATATATGAGATTCCCAGACTTTTTCTCCTGTATAAATGATTTTTACTCCCAGAACTTTCGCCCTTTCCTGCACCTGCCTGTGCAGCTGTTCTCCTTCAACAGACTCATTATCCTTATTCAGCAGGTCTAATGTCTGCTTCCATTGCGAGAGAAACATATCACGATCTTCTTCGGATTCCCGCATCAACATTCGCCGTGTTGCCAGCACGCTGTATCCCAGATTATCATGCACTCTCATTTTCATAGATAATGTCTCTTCTTCTCTGGTCAGAGTTACGACATTTTTGGAAAGTGCTTTCATAGCCGCCGACATTTCCTGAAGCTTCTGATTTTCTTTTTTTTAACAATGCCTTGCTCTGACATAATTCTGATACTTCTGAAGCAAGGAACTGAGAAAATCGATCTCCACCTGCCGTAATGATCTCTTTCTCTGAAAATTTCCATACGCTTCCGTCTGAAAAGCAGTATACTTTCAGATCAAAATCATAAAATACATGATCTTGAAGAGGCCGTCTCAGTGCTTCCCGCAATTCTGTGATGTTCTGGATATCCCTGCCTGCCAGATTCCGGCAAAGCTGATACATTTTCCGGTTCATCAGTTTCGGCATTCCGTTCCTGTCAAAAAAATCCGATTCCGCTCGGCAAATTGTCCAGACTTTCCTGGATCGCATTTTCCCTCAGACAGTTTGTGCGACGTTTATAAATTCCAAATGCCTGTATTCCCGCAAATAAAAATCCGCAGATCCACATAATGATCAGGATTCCATACGGCATTTTTAAGAATACCATGAAATCCTTTTCTCCATAAAATCCCTGCCGCACACATAACCCGGACGTTATCAGGAAAGCGACTATAAGCAACAGGCTGTCCTGCAAACATCGCCTTTTTTTTCTTTCCCCTGTTCCCTCACAGATGAGCAGAATCATATACAGCAATGTCAGAAAATGAAAATCCAGACTGCCATGATCCGATATTCCGGCGGACAGCTTCCAAATGCTTTCATCATTCATCATGACCCCCTTTCAGTACCAGGGAAAGCGACCATGCACCGTCAAAATCCTGCTCTGCATAAGCCTGGTATCGTCCGGAAACTTTTTGCAGATTTGTTTTACATTCCACACTCAAAGACATAAGGATCTCTTCATCCCTGCGTTTGAGATTTAGGGTGAATGCCGACAGATCTTCGAGTGATTCTTCAATGACTGCCTCAAGAAAATCATAAATCTGCATGGCATCCTCACTTCGGATTTCATCCAGAGAAGTGACAAAAGTCGCTTCCACATGATTCCATTCCAGACTCCTTATCGTTTCCCTGAAGCATAATTCCAGTTCTCTTATCGGAAACACTTCACTCTGCTCTGCAATGAGGATAAGATTGCTACGTCTTTTTATATAGGCTCCGATCACAACAATTTTCCCTAATATTTTTTCCTTTCCTTCTCATTTTCTTCCATGGCATATGCTTCCATGAATTTCGCCAAAAGCGTACTCTGTCTTGCTGTTTGTTTCTGTATTTTATCATACAGCTGATTCTGGACGGAAAGTTTTTCTACTTGTTTTTTTGTTCTCAGATTTTCTTCTTCAATCAGATTTGCATCTTTTAATTCTTCTTTACGGTCTTCCAGCTCTTTTAAAATTTCCTGTAGTTCTGAGAGATTTTCTTTCCATAAGACATAGCCTCCCCAGATTGGTTTCCCTGACAGCCGAATTCCATTTTCCGACATGACAGGTCTTTGGATTACCTGTTTTGCGATCTTTGGTGCAATATATTCAGAACCCTGAGACTGATAAATGCATTTTCCATTCTGGTCTGTGATCGGCTTTAGACGGTGGGGCAAAAATCAGAAATTACATGGCATGGGAACCTGGAAATCTAAAAACAGACACAAATACTTATGATGTTGGGGTCAAAAGATGCCATACGAATTGTTCCGTACTTCGTACTTCCACAATTCTTTCTACGCTCCGCTTCGGTCGGTGCTAAACATGTGCCACTGGAAGCACCCAATATTCGCATATCGTGAAGCTTACGCTCCACTTTTATGCTCATATCGGGGCGGGTCATTAAGCCATAAAACCACTTTTGTGCAAGCACATCGTGGTTTCAGGCTTTTGACCCTGGCATCTACTTATTACAATATCACATTATTTTCGTCTGCAAATATAGGAAGAAATTACTGGTTTCGCAACAGGTATCAGATGATATAAAGCAGTTTTCATATGAGATATGTCAAACGCACAAAGTTATTATCAAATACATGGAAACTGACAAAGACCATATTCATTACATGATAGAGACAGAACCAACAATGTTTATCAGTAAAATGGTAAATCTAATGAAGAGCTATACAACATATCATATTTGGGAAAGATATCCGAATTATTTACGAAAACATTTTTGGATTGAGCATACATTTTGGACAGATGGTTATTTTGCTTGTAGTGTAGGAAATGTATCAGAAGAAATGCTAAAAAAGTATATCGGAAATCAAGGCTAAGAAAGAAGGCGGCAGCGAATGTTAAAAGCATATAAATATAGAATATATCCCAATAATGAGCAGAAGGTACAGATAGAAAAAACATTTGGCTGTTGCCGTTTTGTATATAATCAGACACTGGCATACCGGAAAGAAGTATATGAGAAAGAGAAAAAATCAGTTAGTAAAACCGACTGTAACAAATTATTGCAATAGACAATTAAAGAAAGAGTATGAATGGCTGAAAGAAGTGGATAAATTTGCTCTGACAAATGCGATTTACAACATGGATCTTTGCATACCAGAAGTTTTTCAAGGAACACGCAGGTTATCCGAAGTTTAAGAGTAAACACGATAATCATAAGTCATATACAACAAATTTTACGAATGGCAATATAACAGTAGATTTCGGGTGCAATAGAGTAAAACTGCCTAAATTAAAAGGAGTAAAAGCAAAACTGCATAGAAATTTTATCGGACAGATAAAATCGGCAACGATATCACAAGTTCCGAGTGGAAAATATTATGTATCAATTTTAGTGGAAACAGAACACGTGGAACTGCCACATATAAATCAAAATACAGGAATAGATTTAGGTATTAAGGAGTTATGTATTACTTCTGCTGGAAAGAAATACGAAAATCCAAAAATCATCAGAAAATACGAAAAGAAACTGGTGAAACTGCAAAGGCAGTTAGCCCATAAAGAGAAAAGAAGTCAAAATTACTGCAAAACAAAGAAAAAGATAGCATTATGCCATGAAAAAATAACAAATACCAGAAAAGATTATCTGCACAAGATGTCCCATGAGATTTAAAAAATCACCGTTTGGCAAAGTCTATAAGTGATGTATCATGGTATGAGCTGACAAGACAGTTAGAATATAAGGCAAAGTGGAATGGCAGGAAATATGTCAAAATAGATAGATTCTATGCCAGTAGTCAGCTGTGTTCAGCCTGTGGATACCAAAATACAGAGACAAAAAATCTATCAAGGGTGGACATGTCCTGTCTGGGAATGGACATGTCCTGTCTGTGGAACAAATCATGACAGGGATATCAACTGCTGATAAAAGAAAAAAATATACTGGAAGAAATTGTTTCATACCAAATTCTTCCCAGTGTGCCTTTCGATATGCCGTTTTACAGTTACTCAGGACTACAAGATAATATCCCTGATTTTTCAGCGTCGTAAGCATCTTTTCTGCTCCCGGATACCACACGGCCTTATGTTTTCTGACCTGTTCAATCATCCGCTCGCCCACCATTTTGCTTGCCTGATCTTTATATTTCTGATCCAGTTTCGGCATAAAAAGTGTCCCACATTTCTTTGCTGTTCAGTCCAAGCCATCCGGCAATCTTTGAAGATGCTATCTTTTGTTCTTCTGCGACTTTCTGTTCTGTCAGCCACTGATAAGTTTCTCGAAATGCCGGTTCATAAATTCCAAGTGTTTGGTGAATCGTCCCGTCATAATCAAATATGATCGTTTTTACCATCCTTTATTTCCTCATTCTTAAAGCTGTTTCATCAGATTGACCATCTCAATCGCAGACAATGCACAGTCATATCCTTTATTTCCTGCCTTGCTTCCGGCACGTGCAATAGCCTGCTCAATATTCTCAGTTGTGATTACTCCGAATAATACCGGAACTCCGGATGCAAGTCCAACCTGTGCGATTCCCTTGGCAGCTTCATGCCGCACACCAGATCATAGTGTGATGTATCGCCGCGGATGACTGCTCCCACGCAGATGACTGCATCATACTTTCCGGACTGTGCCATCTTCTGTGCAGTCAGCGGAATCTCAAATGCTCCCGGTACCCATGCAGCCGTAATGTTCTCTTCTTCTACCCCATGTCTTACCAGTCCGTCGACTGCCCCTCCCAATAATTTATTTACAATAATTTCATTGAATCTGGCTGCCACGATTCCAACCTTCATTCCCTCAGGTGCTACTACTTTTCCTTCTACTAAATTGATCTGTCTCATGATTTTTCCTCCTGTTATTGTGAACTTAATATTTTTTTATAAATTGATCGCTTTGAAAATATGTCCCATCTTTTCCTGTTTTGTTCTCATATATTTCAGGTCATATTTCTGCGGCGGAATCTCCAGAGGTACTCTCTCATTGATCTTCAGTCCGAATCCGCCAAGTCCATAGACTTTATCCGGATTATTTGTCAGTAATCTTAATGATTTCACACCAAGGTCTGACAGTATCTGTGCCCCGATCCAATACTCGCGAAGATCCGGTGCAAACCCTAATTTTACATTTGCTTCCACAGTATCGTATCCCTTTGCTGAAGCGCATATGCTTTGATCTTATTGATCAGTCCGATTCCTCGGCCTTCTTGTCTCATATACAGAATGATTCCTCGGCCTTCTGCTTCTACCTGGCGCATCGCTGTCTGAAGCTGAAGACCGCAGTCACATCGAAGTGATCCAAATGCATCTCCGGTCAGGCACTCCGAATGTACACGGCAGAGCACATCTTCACCATCTCCGATCTCACCTTTTACCAGTGCAAGATGATGTTCTCCTGTAATATCATTGATATATCCATGAATTTTAAAATCACCGTACTGTGTCGGGAGATCTGCAACCGCCTCTTCTTTTACATGTTTTCATGGATTCTCATGTAATCCTGAAGATCACGGATTGTAATAAATGTAAGATTATGCTCTTTTGCCATTTCCACAGCCTGCGGTGTGCGCATCATGGTACCGTCTTCTTTCATGATCTCACAGCACACGCCGCATTCTTTCAATCCAGCCAGTCTCACCAGATCAGTCGTTGCCTCTGTGTGTCCGTTCCGCACCAGGACTCCGCCTTTTCTGGCAATGAGTGGAAATACATGTCCCGGTCTTCTGAAATCTTCCGGTTTTGCCTCCTCGTCCACACATTTTCGGATCGTATAAGAACGCTCTGCTGCCGAGATACCGGTCGTTGTGTCTGCATGATCCACTGCCACCGTAAATGCAGTTCCGTGATTATCGGTATTTTCAGCAACCATCGGCGGAAAATTCAATTTTGCCGCAATTTCCGCACTCATTGGTGTGCAAATCAGTCCTTTCGCATAAGTTGCCATAAAATTAATATTTTCCTGCGTTGCAAATTCTGCCGCACAGATCAAATCTCCTTCATTTTCTCTGTCCGGATCATCGGTAACCAAAATGACTTTTCCTTCCCTTAAATCTCTCAGTGCTTCTTCAATGGTATTGTACTGATTGTTTTGTGACATAATAAATATCCTCCTCTTAAAATCCGAATTTCTCCAGAAATTCCATCGTAATTCGGATTCTTTTTTTCTCTTCTTCGTTTTTCTGAATGCCAAGCAGCCTTTCTACATATTTTCCGATCACATCATTTTCCAGATTAACCGGATCACCCGGCACTTTTTCCAAAAGTGCAGTTTCTTCTCCCGTATGCGGAATGACCGAAACCTGAAAACCCGTTTCATCCACTTTCGCTACCGTCAGGCTGATCCCATCGATACAAATGGAACCTTTTTCTACGATCAGATGCAAAATCTGCGGTGATGTTCCGATCGATACCCAGATAGCATTTTCTTCCCGGATCATGGAACGGATCACACCGGTTCCGTCAATATGACCGCTTACGATATGTCCTCCAAATCTGCCATCGGCGCCATCGCACGCTCCAGATTTACTTTGCTTCCGGCCTGCTACTTCCAAGACTGCTCCTTCGGATTGTCTCTGCCATTACATCTGCGGTAAATCCATCCGACTGAAGCGATGTAACGGTCAGGCATATACCATTTACGGCAATACTGTCACCAATCTTTGTGCCTTCCAGTACTTTTTTTCGCTTTCACTGCCAGAACTCCCGACTCTCCGGTCAGCTGCATATAGCGGACCGATCCTTTCTCTTCTACGATTCCTGTAAACATGGCTCCTCCTGTTCTTTTCCACACACCTGACATGTGATTCGGATATCCTCACCGATCTGGCAGATATCGGTACATTTCAGCTTTACTGCTTCTGAAGGGAAACGGACACCGATGCCTTCCACCGGTGTTTTGCTGTTCATACCGCCAAATAATTTCGGTGCTATAAAAGCCTGTACTTCCTGCAATTCCAGCTCGCAGAGCACTGTCATTTAAGGTGCCTCCGCCTTCCAGAAGAATGCTGTCAATGCCTTCTTCCCCCGAGATATTTCATCAGTTTTTTAAGATCCACCTGATTGTTTTCATCCGGACAGCAGATCGTCTCAACTCCCATTTCATGTAATCTTTTTTTTTTCGCTTCTGTATTTTCCGAATCTGCATAAGCCACAATTGTCCGGTACTTTCCTGCACTTTTTACGATCTGACCATCCAGCGGAATCCGAAGCCCGCTGTCACACAGGATCCTGATTGGACTTTTCCAGCCTTCCACCCTTACATTCAACATCGGATCATCCGCAAGTACAGTCCCGATACCGGCCATAATACCCATATACCGGTGCCGCATATGCTGCACTTCCGCTCTTCTTTGCTTCTCCGGTGATCCATTTCGATGCACCTGTTTTCGTCGCAATTTTCCCATCCAGTGTCATGGCATATTTCATCACTACATACGGTGTCTTCGTCGTAATATAATGGAAGAACACCGGGTTCAGACAGTCACATTCTTCCCGCATAAAATCCTCAATGACTTCAATACCTGCTTCCTGCAAAGCATCTTTATACCTTTTCCTGACACTTTCGGATTCGGATCTCTGGAACCGATCACCACTCTCTTGATCTTCTGCTCAATGATCGCCTCTGTACATGGCGGAGTTTTGCCATAATGACAGCAAGGTTCCAGTGTAACATAAATGGTCGCACCTTCCGCAGATTCCGTAAGTGAAGCGATCGCATTACGTTCTGCATGAAGCTCTCCGCATTTTTTGTGATAGCCTTTTCCGATGATCCGCCCGTTTTTACGATCACTGCCCCTACCATCGGATTCGGATTTGTCCAGCCCTCTCCTTGTTTCGCCAGTTGAATAGCCTGGAGCATATAATTCTGATCTGTCATTTATGTTCCTTCTTTCCAAATTTATTTCTTTTGCGGGATAGGATAGATTTCAAGTCGAACGCACGTGAGACTTGGTGCGTGATTCTGGTCAGCGAAAGCTGACATATTCTTCTCAGAATCACTGCACATTCTACACTTCGTTCCGGTCGGCACAAAACCATTGTCCACTGGACAATGTGTGCCCTCGGGAGACGTTTATCTCAGTCGGAGATTGTACTCCCACTGAGACAAATTTGTTGCTCGCCATTTATAGAAGTGGGAGTCTTCTCCGACTAAGATAAAAAATCCCCTGCAGAATATCTACAGGGGGGATTGGTTACCGTGATTGATAAATGGAACTCCGACTAAGATTAAAAAAGCTCTGAAATGGATTACCATCTCAGAGCATCGATACTACATTCATTTATCTGAAAATCAACTGTACTATCATCTTCTTCCATCCAGACTGTACTGTCGGCTCCGGAATCTCACCGGATCATGCCTCTCGGCTCGCGGGCTTTACCGCCGGTAGGAATTGCACCCTGCCCTGAAGATATTTTTTTCTATCATAGTACTTTATTCACGATTTGTAAAGGGAAATTTTAATGCTCCGATTATCCTGTTACAGCACATCATTCAGCTTATTCATATCCAGCGGTTTTGCGATATGTCCGTTCATACCTGTATTTTTTGCCAGCTGTACATCTTCTGCAAAAGCATTGGCAGTCATGGCAACAATTGGCAGTTTTCCCTGTTTGCCCTTAAGGCTCCTGATTGCTGCAGTTGCCTCATAACCATTCATGACAGGCATTTGGATATCCATAAAAACAAGATCATACAATCCTTCCGGAGAAGCTTCCACTTTTTCAACTGCGATTTTTCCATTTTCTGCTGTTTCCACTTCTGCCCCTGTCATCTGCAAAATTTCACCAGCAGTTTCTCTGTTCAACTCATTATCATCAACCAGCAGAATCCTTTTTCCCGTGTAGTCTGATTCAGACAGCTCATCCAGATAATTTCTTGCTGTTTTTTCTTTTTCTTTCAGAAGTAAACTGACGCAATGCAGCCGTCAAACGGGAACGGAACAGCGGTTTTGCAGTAAACGCATCTACACCTGCAGCCTTTGCTTCTTCTTCAATCTCACTGAATTCATAAGATGTCAGTACAATAATGGTAATCTCTTTCCCTATCCGTTTCCGGATCTGTCTGGCTGTTTCAATTCCGTCCATATCCGGCATTTTCCAATCTAAAATAACAGCAAAATAATCATTTTTAGCTCATGACGTGCATAACAGCACTCAACGGCTTCTCTGCCGGAGAGAACCCATTCGCCTGTAATCCCAATCTCCTTCAATGTGGCAACTGTACTTTCACAACATGTCTTATCATCATCCACAACCAGAACAGGTAGATTCATCAGATTTCTGTCCTGTTCTTTTTCTTTTTCCTGAAGTTCCAGATAAATTGTTACTGTAATTTTAGTTCCCTTATGTAAGGTGCTGTCCACTTTAATATTACCATTCATCAGGTTCACAATATTTCTGCTGATTGCCATTCCAAGACCGGTTCCCTGAACTCTGGTTGTCCGGTGGTCATCCGCGCGGCTGAAAGGATCAAACATGATTTTCTGGAATTCCGGTGACATACCAATCCCATTATCCTCAATCGAAAATTCATAGCATCCAAGTTCTGAAAATCCATTTGGCTTTTCCTCTATCGAAAAGGTAATATTTCCGCCATCCGGTGTATACTTAATTGCATTGCTCATCAGATTCACAAATACCTGCTGAATTCTCAGGCTGTCACCACAGACACTCTCATGCTCAATGTGATTAATGTGTATATCTAAATTGTGTTTATGTTCATCCATCCCCGGTTTTATGAGTGTTATAAGATTATCCACCAGATCTGCCAGGTTGAAATCCTCCTGTGCCAGTGTCATTTTTCCACTTTCGATACGTGCCATATCCAGTACTTCATTGATCAGCCCAAGCAGATGACGACTTGATTCTGTAATCTTGCTAAGACATTCAATAACTCTGTCATGACTCTCAATATTTGCTCCTGCTATTGCCGTCAGACCAACAATGGCATTCATCGGTGTCCGGATATCATGGGACATATTGGAAAGGAATTCTGTTTTCGCACGATTTGCATTTTCTGCGGATCGGTAGGCCTCTTTCAGTGCCTGACGAGATTCAATCTCTGCTTTCTTCTCCTGTGTCACGTCCATGGATGCCAGCAATACTTTTATCAGTTTTCCATCCTCCCATTCCAGAGGAATATAAGAAGCAATTTTATAAGTCTTTTCATCCAGGCTGCAATACTCAAACTTATAAATATCATTTTCACTTTTCAGATTCTTCTGGATATTTTCCGGTGCTGTCAGGATATCCATAGGTTCCAATGGTTCCAGTGTCTTATATTTTTCAAGAACCTGTATCCGGAAATCATGATAAAATCCCAGAGGTTTATATATCATCTGTCCATTCAGATTGTAAAATTCATATCTGTCATTTTCCAGATCACAGACAACAAAGCGGTCAACCAGACGCACAATGCTCTGAATCAGCTGCTCCATGGAAGCATTATCCGTCGCCATCTGCAGATGCCGTGCACTCTCTACCTTTGCCTCTGTGATATCACGCAGAAAGATCATGGCATATTCTGAATCCTCTATTTCGCCACGTATGACCACATTGCGGACCCATCGTTCTTTTCCATTCAGAGTGATACGGCACTCTAAAGCCAATTCGGTTTCCAGACCCTTCAGCCTTTCTGCAATATAACCACGGTCGTAAAAAGAGGATACCGCCTTCTTATCTGTCTCCACAACATAGGAATCCACAAAATGCCGAATCAATTCATCCCACGTATAACTCTGTTCAAAGACGGTCATCAGGGACGGTTCAACCTTAAAGGTATCAAAAGTATTCGCTTCCAGATTCACATAATACTCGCACAAATTTGCTTTCGTAAAAGCCCGGTGGAAAGCAGCAGATTTTTGTGCCTGCATGATTTCTTTTTTCTCTGCATCAATGTTAATAAAAATCCCGGCAATCCTACTGGCAGAACCATCCAGACGGCGTATTACTTCTGCCGATGCCCGAAACCACTGGTATTGATTATCCTTCATTCTCATACGATACTCTACCTGGTATTTTATCTGGTTCGTCTTATCCTTAATTGCCGCCTGAAGCTGCACCATTACTCTTTCTTTATCCTGTGGATGCAGAAGATCTGACCAGGATTCCAGTTTATTCGGAAAGTCCAGAGTGTCATGATAGCCAAGCATTTTTCTGAATTCATGACTCCAGTTTGCATTCACAATCTCACTGTTTTCGTCACAGTCAAAATACCAGAAGCCGGAACAGATAGCCTCATTGAGCAGTGTCAAATTTACATGATCCCAGTTGACCTGTACGGACATAACCCAGATCTGTCTGCCCACCTCATCTGTCACATCCTCTTTACAAAGCCGTACATTTTTCACTGTACCGTCTGCTGTAAGGATCTGTGCTTCCCCTGTTCCGTGAAGCTGCAAAAAACGGTCTCGCTCCTGTCTATCTTCCTCGTCATAAAAGAAGTTTCTCAATGAGCCTTTTGTCTGTTCCATGAAAGTATCGAATGTATATCCTGTACTATGCAACAGCAGATTATTCACAGACAAAATAGACAGGTTTTGGTCATAAGATCCTGTCATTATACCTACCCCGCCATTATTTTCCAGTGTTTTCTGTACGACCTGTGACATGACCTGTGTCTGCCCCGTTACAGTTTCACCTAAAGAATAATATATTTTGTCTTCATAATTTTGCATTTTATAAAATCCTCTCTTCGCCTTCTTCATCCTGCTTTTATCTGTATACAGAGAACCTGTCCCTGCCAAAGTTGCGGTTTCATTCTCCAGAACACAACATTCATGCTTCCAAAACCCTTCATGGCATTGATATCTTTATGTTTGTAAAAAATCTTCTGTGAAATTTTAAGTTCCTCAATTGTGCAAAAGAATAAACTTGTAAATAAAGAATATTTACATTATAATGAAAAGATATCAGCGATAAACATTCAACAGATTAAAAACAGGAGGAAGGACTTTGAAAGAAGAAGTAGTAATCGTATTGGACTTCGGTGGACAGTATAACCAGCTGGTTGCCCGACGCGTAAGAGAATGCAATGTCTATTGCGAGATTTATTCTTACAGAACCGATATTGAAAAATCAAAGCGATGAATCCAAAGGGAATCATCCTGACAGGCGGGCCGAACAGCTGTTACGAGCCGGATTCTCCAACATACACCGATGAACTTTTCAAACTTGGCATTCCGGTGCTTGGACTGTGTTATGGTGCACAGCTGATGTCACACGTGCTTGGCGGAAAAGTTGAGAGAGCAGATGTCAGAGAATACGGAAAAACCGAAGTATTTATCGATAAAAAAGATTCAAAAATATTCCAGGGTGTGTCTGCACAGACTACATGCTGGATGAGCCACTTCGATTATATCTCAAAAGTTGCACCGGGATTTGAAATCTCTGCACACACCGCAGACTGTCCGGTAGCGGAAGCAGAAAACGAAGCAGAAAAACTCTATGCGATCCAGTTCCATCCAGAAGTACTCCACACTGCTGAAGGAACGAAGATGATCAACAACTTCGTCAAAAATGTATGCGGCCGCAAAGGCGACTGGAAAATGGATGCATTTGTGGAGAATACAATTAAAGAGATCCGTGAAAAAGTAGGAGACGGAAAAGTACTGCTTGCACTTTCAGGCGGTGTAGATTCTTCCGTTGCAAAGCAGGTCTTCTTTCCAGAGCCATCGGCAAACAGCTTACCTGCGTATTTGTTGACCACGGTCTCTTTGCGTAAAGACGAAGGAGACGAGGTAGAAGGCGTATTTGGACCGAATGGTCAGTTTGATCTGAATTTTATCCGTGTCAACGCACAGGAGAGATATTATAAGAAACTGGCCGGAGTCACCGAGCCGGAGGCAAAACGAAAAATTATCGGTGAAGAGTTTATCCGTATATTTGAAGAAGAGGCAAAGAAAATTGGTGCGGTTGATTTCCTCGCACAGGGAACCATCTATCCGGATGTGGTAGAAAGTGGTCTTGGAGGAGAATCCGCAGTCATCAAGTCCCACCACAACGTAGGCGGACTTCCGGACTTCGTTGATTTCAAAGAAATCATTGAGCCACTTGCGCGATCTGTTCAAAGATGAAGTACGTAAAGCAGGTCTGGAGCTTGGAATCCCAGAAAAACTGGTATTCCGTCAGCCATTCCCAGGCCCGGGACTTGGCATCCGTATCATCGGCGAAGTGACCGAAGAAAAAGTACGTATCGTACAGGATGCAGATTTTATCTATCGCGAAGAAGTCGACAAAGCAGTTGCGACATGCCGAACCAGTATTTCGCGACCCCTGACTAACATGCGTTCCGTTGGTGTAATGGGTGACGAAAGAACGTATGACTATGCAGTTGCACTTCGTGCAGTTAATACCGTCGACTTTATGACCGCCGAAGCGGCAGAAATTCCATTTGCAGTACTGCAGAGCGTCATGAGCAGAATCATCAACGAAGTTCGCGGAGTCAACCGAGTATTTTATGATCTGACCAGCAAACCACCTGGAACTATCGAATTCGAATAACGGACTAAAATGCCGAAAGCCTGTATTTATGCGGGTTTTCGGCATTTGTTTTATCGAATGGCTCTAGTTTGGCTCTATTTGTGGGCGGGATAAGGGTTGCGAAAGCACTGATGGAGAAATAAAGGAATAATGGTAAGGAAAAAGTGATATATGCATCTTGGAAGCACAGGAATACTGAAAATTATAAGTTCAGCTGGAACAAAAAGTAAGTTATGTACTGGAGAATTCCGGGGATCTGTGGGGAGTAATTGCGGGAAAAAAAGGGAAAAGCGTATAATGCAAGAAAATAATGTTTTCACAGTGTAAAATAGAGGAGAGAACTATCATGCAGAAAATACTGATTGTAGAAGATGATACAAATATCAATAATCTGCTTCAGGAAGCATTATCCAAAGCAGGCTATTCCTGTGAGCAGGCGTTTTCCGGAACTGAGGCAAAAGCTGCTTTTGAATATGCAGGAGCATAGCTATGCACTGGTGTTGCTGGATTTGATGTTGCCGGGAATTACAGGAGAAGCAGTTCTGGAGGAAATACGGAAAAAGGGAAATCTTCCGGTTATTGTTTTGACTGCGAAAGATAGTTTGGATGAAAAGGTAAAGGTTTTAACTAATGGGGCTGATGATTATATAACGAAACCTTTTGAAATCAGAGAGGTACTGGCAAGAATTCAGGTACAGCTTCGTCATACAGAAGAAAAGGAAATAAAAGAATCTAACCTTTCGTTCAGAGAGATGGTATTGAACAAAGCTACTTTTCAGGTCAGCATTGGTGGAAAAATACTTCCTAAGATAACAAGACAGGAGTTTGCGATTTTAGAATTACTGCTTAGAAATCCGAAGCAGGTTTTCAGTAAAGAGGACATTTTTGAATATGCGTGGGACGAACCATATATGGGTGAAACAAAAACTCTGGATGTACATATAAGCAATATTCGCAAAAAAGATAAAAACAGTTACATCTGAGGAATATATTGATACCGTATGGGGAATCGGCTACCGTCTGCATTCTTAATCTTTACTCTTTTTTTACTATTTATTTGCGTTTGATTAGGATTATTCCTTTATGATAAATGCAGATAAGAAAAAGGAGATGAAAAACTTGAGCGAAATGTTATTGGAAACAAGAAATTTGACTAAGCAATATGGACACCATAAAGCTGTGGACAGTGTCAATATGCATATTAAAAAGGTGCTATCTATGGATTTATCGGACGGAACGGTGCGGGAAAGACGACTTGCCTGAAGATGATCAGTGGACTTTCCAAGCCAACTTGTGGAGAAATCGAGATGTTCGGATACAAGGGAAAGGATTTGCAAAAAGTTCGATCACGGATAGGATGTCTGATTGAGGCACCGGGACTTTATGGAAATATGACTGCATATGAAAATCTGAATATCAAATGCAAGCTGTTTGGAATAAAAAAAAAAAGTTATATTGAAGAAATATTGAGAATTATCGGTCTGGAGGATGTGGGAAAGAAAAAAACAAAACATTTTTCACTTGGAATGAAACAGCGTTTGGGAATTGGTCTTGCTTTGGTTGGAGACCCAGATTTATTAGTTCTTGATGAGCCAATCAATGGCTTGGATCCACAGGGTATTGCAGAGATCCGGGATACGATTCAGAGACTTCAGAAAGAGAAGAATATGACAATATGCATTTCCAGTCATATTCTTGAGGAATTATCGAAGATTGCTACTGATTATGGAATTATTCATAATGGAAGTTTATTACAGGAAATTACAAGAGAAGAATTAATAAGAAGATGCAGTGAACGGATAGAGTTGACATTGGATCATCCGAAACAGGCGATTCCGGTGATGGATTCTATGGGATTTACCAACTATCAGGTTACAGATAAAGAGCATATCCATATATTTGAACGATTGAATGAAAGTGCAGCGTTGAATATGGAACTTGCAAAGTCAGGAATTCCGGTAAAAGGGATTTCCATTACCAGTGAAGAACTGGAAACCTATTTCTTGAATCTGACAGGAGGTGCGAATCATGCTTAATATGATAAAAATGGATCTGTACCGGATGCTTAAAACCAAAAGTATGTATGTAATCTGGATCGTACTGGCAGCAATATTATTGATTACAACATCTTTATGCAAGACAGATTATGAGCTTTTGACTGAAAAGGATGCCATGAAACAGGAGCAGGTTACTGAACCTACTGTGGATAATATTAATGTGGGAATGATGGTAATGCTGCCTACGGAGCCGGGAGAAAAGGTGACGGTATATGATATCTTTTTGCCAATTCCCAAGGAAAATTGTATGCACTGCTTTTGGTGATTTTTACTGTTCTGTTTTCAACAGCGGATATCAGTAGCGGATATATTAAGAATATAGGAGGTCAGATTAGAAATAGAGGAACTCTGATTTTTTCCAGGGCAATTGCCTTGGCTGTCTTTACGGTACTGACAATGGCAGGTGCATTCTTATTTCAGGCAGCGGCGAATGGTATTGTTTTTGGGGAATTGGAATGGGGAAATACAAAGGCAATTTTATCTTATTTTGTGACTGAACTGGCTCTTCATTATGCACTTGTGCTGATTTGTATGGCGATTGCAATTATTTTGAAAAATAATGTAATCAGCATGGTCATTGCTGTCTGTCTTAGCATGAATGTAATGACCATTGTGTATGGGGTGATCAATAGTGCTATTCAAAAAAATAGGAATTCAGAATTTCCAGATTTATAAGTATACGATAACAGGAAAATTATCACTGCTTCCTATGAATCCGAGTGGAAATGAATGTTTGGCGGCATTTGGTGTGGCAATAGTGTTCATCGTTATGATGATATCAGTAAGCAGTGTTGTTTTTCAAAAAGAGGGATATTTAACGGATGTATATCGTAATTGGGATATTAGCAGGAATTATTATTTTACAATTTATTATTATGTGGAAATACCAGCGGCAGGTGAAAGACATCTGCCGCCAATTGGCGTTTATGATTAAACATGACAGTAACATGTTGATTAACCATGAATTTGATATGGGAGGAATAGGGAACGCTTTCAGACAGGTTGAATGAACTTCTGGAACTGCGAAGAGAAAAGAGAAGCAAAGCAGTATCAAGAGAAAGAAACTCTGATTGCGGATACTTATACAAATCTTTCTCATGATATCCGCACACCACTGACATCTTTGGACGGATATTTCCAGCTAATGGAAGAATGTGAAAATATAGAGGATCAGAAACGTTATTTAAGCATTATCCACGAAAGAATTCATAGTCTGAATGAAATGTTGGAAGAACTTTTTATGTTTACAAAGTTAAAAAACGAATCTTATAGTTTGGAATTGACGCCGTGCTGTACTAACCGGATAATGAAAGAAACTGTTTTTTCATACTATGATGAATGGGTAAGAATGGAAATTCAGCCGGATATTCAGATTACGGAAGAACAGTTGTATATACATGGAAACAGGCAGGGACTCCGTCGTGTTATCCAGAATGTGATAAAAAATGGGCTGGATCATGGAGAAAAGAAGATTAGCATTGTGTTGGAACGTGATCAAAATCAGGCAGTGCTTAGAATCCAGAACAATCAGGTATTTACGATTTTATAAAGCAGATCCAGAAGTAAAACAGATTAATATAGAAAAATAGAGAATAAAATGCACAAATGTGTGCGAGAAACAGCCAGATAAATCTCTCCGCCCAAGAGTTTGAATAGTAAACAGAGCCCCATAAAAGGCGTAAACAAGCCGTTTATGGGGCTTTTTCCTTTTATGGCGATATCTGTTTTTATGGCACCACAGATATTAGTGAGTACGAAACAGAAAGAATACGTGATGATAGCTAAGGATTATGAGATACTAAAATCAGATGTGGAATACTGGTATATGTGGTATAATTGTTCATGGATATTTATGTCAAGAAAATTATTATAAGTCCAGTTTTATGGACATTATATATGAGATAATTCACAAAAGGGGAAGGGGCTGTGCAAATGGGGAAAAGAGATCTTTCAGAAGAGGATATAAAGGCTAGATATATAACTCCAGCGGTAGAGCAATCAGGCTGGGGTAAAAGCAGATTCGTTATGAGTATGCATTCACAGCAGGTCGAATCATCCTAAGAGGTAATGTAACGTCACGGGGTAAGAAAAAAAATTTGCAGATTATCTGTTGTTTTATAAGCCTAATCTTCCATTAGCAATCATAGAAGCTAAGGATAACAACCATCCAGTAGGGGCAGGAATGCAACAGGCTATAGAGTATGCAGAAGCTCTGGATGTGAAGTTTGTATATGCATCCAATGGAGATGGCTTTGTAGAGCAGGATTTAATAACTGGTGATATTCGTAACCTTTCCTTAGATGAGTTCCCATCGCCAGATGAGTTATATCACAGATATGTAAATGAGATGAATTTCTCTGAAACTGGTGAGAAAGCTCTGCTAGAGCCATATTACTGGGTGCCAGGTTATAAGACACCTCGTTATTACCAGAGAATTGCCATCGACAGAACTGTAAATGCTGTGGCAAATGGAAGGGACAGGGTACTCTTAGTCTGTGCAACTGGAACTGGTAAAACATTCATGGCTTTTCAGATTATCTACAGATTATGGAAAGCTGGCATTAAAAAGAAAATATTATTCCTTGCTGATAGGAATGTCCTTGTAGACCAGACAATATCTGGTGATTTCAAGCCATTCGGGGGTAAAATGACTAAAGTTGAGAATAAAAAGCTTGACAGTTCTTATGAAATATATCTTGCATTGTACCAGCAGTTAGCTGGTGATGAGGGTGTAGAGCCATTCAAGCAGTTTAAGCCTGAGTTCTTTGACCTGATACTCATTGATGAGTGTCATAGAGGCTCCGCTAAGGAAGAGTCAGCTTGGAGAAAAATTTTTAGAATATTTCTCTGGTGCAACTCAGATAGGTATGACAGCTACACCAATTGAAACAAAAAGAAGCATCATCTCAGACATATTTTGGAGAAGCTATTTATGAGTATTCTCTGAAACAGGGTATTAATGATGGATTCCTTGCTCCATATAAGGTCATTCGTATAGGACTTGATAAAGACCTTGTTGGTTATCGTCCAGAAGCTGGGAAACATGATGATAATGGCTATGAAATCGAGGATAGAGAGTACAATATCAAAGATTTTGATAGGACTCTTGTACTTGATGAGAGAACCAAAGTCATTGCAAAGAAAGTTACAGAATTCTTGAAGAAAACTGACAGGTTCAGCAAGACCATTGTGTTCTGCGTAGATGTGGAGCATGCGGAGCGTATGCGTCAGGCTCTCATTGCCGAGAATAAAGATCTGTGGACTGAGAACCACAAGTACATTATGCGTATAACTGGAGATAATGCTGAAGGTAAAGCCCAACTCGATAATTTCATTGATGAGGACAGTACATATCCTGTTATAGCAGTCACAAGCAAGTTGATGACGACTGGTGTTGATGCCAAGATGTGCAAGCTCATTGTCTTGGATAATAATATCAATTCTATGACAGAGTTCAAGCAGATTATTGGTCGAGGTACTCGTCTGCTTGAGGATTATGGAAAACATATTTTACAATTATGGACTTCCGTAACGCATCAAGATTATTTGCTGATAAAGATTTTGATGGTAACCCTGAGGTGGTCATCGACATTACTGGCGATGACCCAGTAGATCCAGTAACAGGCAATGAAGACGATACTGAAAATACAGGAGATGATACAGGCAGTAATTCAGGTACTGGAAATACTGGTGATTCTGGCGATGATTGGGGTACTGGTGATGGCTCTGAGAAGCCTAAGAAGTATTATGTCAAGGATGTAGAAGTCAAAGTTCTGTCTGAGAGAATACAGTACATTGATAAGGATGGAAAACTTATAACAGAAAGTCTTATCGATTATACAAGAAAGAATATTTTAGGACAGTATGCGAGGTTAGATGTATTCCTCAAGAAGTGGAATGAAGCAAAGAAAACAGACTATCGTAGAAGAACTTCGTGAGGATGGTGTACTGTTGGATGCTGTTCGTGAAGAGACAGGTCAGACTGATATAGACGATTTTGATTTAATCCTGCACCTTGCATATGATAAAGCACCACTTACCCGTATAGAGCGTATCAAAAATGTTCAGAAGAGAGGATATCTCTATAAGTATTCAGAGCTTGCACAAAAGGTTCTGGGAACACTTATGGATAAGTATGCAAGTGAAGGATTGAAAGAGATAGAGGAGACAAAGGTTTTACAGTTACACGAATTCCAGCAGTTTGGTAGTCCTATGAAGATTGTCAAAGCCTTTGGAGGTAAAGCAGCATATGAACAGGCTGTGAAAGAACTGGAAGATGAAATCTTCTCTGCGTAGTATTATGTTATAGGAGAAAAATATGGATTATTTATATCATTATACCAGCATAGAAACACTGGCACTAATATTGTCGAATAAGACACTTTGCTTTAATAATTTATTAAATGTTGATGATATTGAGGAAGCAGAAACTTCTGATATGGGAAAAATTTGGGCGATTTGTATATGCTAGCTGTTGGACAAATGATGAGAGAGAGTCTATTCCGCTTTGGAATTTATATACACCAGATATGCACGGTGTAAGAATCAAGTTACCTGTATTTCCATTTAAAAGATATTCATATAAAAAGGTGAATATTTTCTGGAAAATGATGTCGAAACATACATTAATATAGAAAAAGCTGTATAAAAGAAAATAAAGTAAGTATAGTTGCAAATCAACCACAATTGGTTGAAATAGAATACACGGCTGATCCAGAAAAAGTTATATCCAAAAGTTAGGACATTATCATCAGAAAGTCAATTTCAACATTATTTATCATCAGAAGAGTCAAATAATGTGAATTTTAATGTGTTATATTCATTTAAAGACGTAGGAAAATACAAACGTAAAGAATGGAGTTTTCAAAAGGAATGGAGATATATTTATTCTGTTTCGCCAATGGGAGAAAAGAATTAAATCCTCCTACATTAGAAAAACATCGTGAATTAATCAGAAGAATAGAAGATAGAGAATATAAGCCACCATATACAAGAATGTTTTTGGAATTGGATGATAATTCGTTGAAAAATATTGAGGTTTTATGTGGACCTAGAATGAATGATGCAGAAAAAGTTGTAGTTAAAGCATTGTTAGAAAAGTATTGTCCAAGTGGAATATATAAAGAAAGTACGCTTAAGATTAATAGAAAGTAGGTTTTTACCAATGGCTATAACTAATTTCGTTAAGAGAATACAAGATGTAATGCGTAACGATGCTGGTGTTAATGGTGATGCACAACGTATCGAGCAGATTGTATGGACTCTGTTTTTAAAGATATATGATGCAAAAGAAGAGGAATGGGAGCTTATCAATGATGATTATATTTCTATCATTCCCGATGAGTACAAGTGGAGAAACTGGGCGGT
>VOFD01002445.1_pt1 | contig 34653 bp, 53 predicted proteins | sample 5384101 | NCBI WGS metagenome assembly VOFD01 (sample SAMN12384723, study PRJNA508395) | human gut metagenome | isolation source: healthy gut C | host: Homo sapiens
AGCCATTATCTTTTCTCTCCGGAGGATCGGAAAAAAACTCTTATTACGTTTCTTTAGGATATGCGAAAAACAATGGACTGGTAAAAAAAACCGATTACGAACGCTACAATGTAAGTGCCAAACTTGATATGAAGCCCAACAAACGGGTGAAACTTGGCATCTCTGCTGATATGGCTATACAGGAATCCACTTCACCATCACTGAATGTTGACCCTTTCAAGTATGCCTATTTTGCCAATCCATACGAAAGAATATACAACGAAGACGGATCATATGCAGCAGACAATACATATTACAGTATAACTCATGCCAATGGTGCTTATGACAAATTATTACCGGATGGTGGATACAATATTTTCCGAGAAATCAATGAAACATCCAACGAAACCAAAAATATGTCCGCATCATTAATCGCTAATCTAAGCGTTAACATCTTAGACAATTTAAGTTTCGAAGGATTGGCTTCTTACGGATATGTGACAAATGCCTCCGATAATATCAATGGCAAAAACACATACGCCGCTTGGCAGGACCGCCCATTTGAAGGTAGTGCAAGTAGTATATCTAAACGTACATACGGTTCCATTACTCAGACCAATGCTTATAACACCAATTACAATTTACGCGGCCAGCTCCATTATTTCAACACCTTCGGTCGCGACCATTATATAAGCGCATTGTTAGGCTCGGAGATACGAGGACAATATTCCAAAAGCATCTACGAAAAACGATATGGATATGATCCCATATCCGGTAATTCTTCTATCCCCATATATCCGGAAAGTATGGATATAGGCTATAACAACCTGATTTCGTATGCAGCCATCGTCGATCAGCTATCCGGTCAAAGTATTGTAGAAGACGCCTTCGCTTCTTTTTACCTTTCATTAGACTATGTATTCAAGCAACGTTATATTCTCAGTTTGACAGGACGTACTGATGGCTCGAATAATTTCGGTAGCAATGAACAATTCAACCCTACCGGCTCTGTCGGTCTATCTTGGAATGTTGATCAGGAAGAGTTCATGAAACCTTTAAAACCTATTATCAGCACTTTATCTTTACGAGCTGCATTCGGATATACAGGAAACATTAATAAGTCTGTTTATCCACAATTGGTAATGGATTATGAAAACTCATTCCGCAAAGCCGACAATGATTATTACCGCATGGGAACATTACGGAATGCCCCGAACGCCAAATTACGCTGGAAAAAAAACACGCGATATGAAAATCTCAATGGATATAGGTTTTCTGAATGACCGTCTACGCTTACAAGGTGAACTTTATGACAGACGCACACGAGATGCCGTAACCAGTGTTCCGGTTGTTTACACCACAGGATTCTCATATCAAAGTTATAATACCTCAGAATTACTGAATCAAGGAGCGGAAGTGACAATAAGTGCCAATGTATTGAAAACTAAAGACTGGAATCTTTCATTAACTGCCAATATTGCTTACAACCGTAATAAGTTGCTAAAATATTCCTCACCTAATGGAAGCATTTTCAATTCTAACTACGTAGGCTACCCATTAAGTTCTATTGTCAGTGGAAAAGTAATAGGCATTGATGAGAAATTAGGAATTTATGCTTATGCTACCCGTCCGGACGTTACAATGTCTACGGAAGCAGATCGTGGTGAAGCTAAAAAAACTATGCTTTCTATTTGGGAACTAGTAACGCACCTACCAACGGAGGATATTCCATCTCTTTATCATACAAGAAAATAAACCTGAGTTTAGGAGGTTCTTATTCTTTAGGAGGAAAATACTGAACAATATCACTTGTCCGGTATCTTACACCATGCTAAATGAATCATCTGCAGCAGTCGAAAGCATTCCTACGCAAGAAAATGACCTGTATACCAACTTCCTGAACGTAACAAAAGACCGTGTGAATCGTTGGACAAAAGATAACCCGATAACCAATGGATACCCACGTATCATTGATGCGTATGGAGAATATTTGGGATTGGATAATTATATGATAACCAGCAGCCAGATCACTCGTGCCTCTATGTTGGAAAAAGTATCTTACTTCAAACTCGGATCATTACTATTGGGTTATAACTTTGAAAATGAATGGCTCAAAAGGGCACATATCAGTTCATTGGCACTATCATTCAGTGTCAGCAATTTATTCATAATAACCAATTATTCCGGTATTGACCCCGAAACCCCAGGAGCAGTTTATCCTACTCCACGTACTTTTTTCTATGGGAGTTTCTATCGGATTTTAAAAACAAAACATTATGAAAAAAAAAAGAATATAATAAGTATCGGACTAATTGCATTATTATGCATATCGTGTAACAATTATTTAGATATAAAGCCTTATGGACGTACTATTCTAAAACAGCAGAAGAATTTTCTGCACTTATTCATACACGACTTAACAGTATTGATGCCGGGTCAGACAGTTATTTAGTTGGAAACGCCAACCAATGGATGACGTGGGATGCAGTATGTGGTGACGATTTTGAAACCTGTCTGACAAGCTCAGGCGCACGTTCTTTGGCAACATACGTAGGCGATATTATTCGTCAAAATCAATATCCCAATTACTACCAATCTCTTTATGAATTTATCCGTGACTGTAATATTGTATTGAACGAAATGGAAGAAAGCGATACGGAAGAAGCTAATAATATTCGAGGTACAGCATATGCTATACGAGGTGTGGCATATTATCAATTATTACGAATATTCTGCGAAGTACCCCGCACTGGAGAATTCGACACTCAGCTTGGCCTACCGCTTGTAACAACATTTGACATGGAAGAAAAGCCACTCCGCAGTACCATGCAGGCCACTATCAATCAGATAGAGTCTGATTTGCAAAAAGGCTGCCAGCTATCATATCAATGATAATATCTACCGTTTCACGGAAGATGTCATAAAAGGATATCAGGCTCGTATGTATTTCTGGACACGGCAATGGAGCAAAGCACTTCCGATAGCCCAAGACTTATTGAACAAATATCCCTTATGGGAAGGTGAGGCATACAAAGCTATGATGACTAATGCATACGAATTGACGGGCAACCAGCTTTTTAAAATCATATCTTGCTGTCACAGCCACCGGTAGTGACGATCTATCCAGGTAAATACCACCCTTCAATACCGTCCCGTTAGTCTGCGTTTTTTAAGTACTTTCTCTGAAGAAGAAAAACAAGCGATATCCGCTATGCACTTTGGGTAAACACCCAACGGCAAGCAAAAAGATTTTCTTTTTTGTGGTATGAGAGCAGCCGAATTCAAACTGATAGAAGCGGAATGTTATTATCACATGAAGCAAGAAAGACAAAGCCTTGAAATCTATTAAAGAATTACGAGCACATCGTATCAGTAATTATACCGACCTGACAGTTGACAAACTACCAACTCTTTCAGATAAAGAAGTCATAAAAACGGATGTAGAGGGTAATGCTCTAACCCCACTAATGGGATTCATTCTGCAAGAACGCAGAAAAGAGTTATTTCTGGAAGGAGACCGTTTCTTTGAACAAAAAAAACGGAATGGCTCACCGGAATATTGGACAGCACTCAATGGCCTGAAGTATGTGACAGAGAAATATATGTATACCTTTCCAATTCCTTTGCACGATTTGGATTTAGAGAACGGATTGATACAAAATCCTGGATATAAAGAGATACAAAATAAATAAAATGGAGGATTTAAATATGAAAAAAGAAAATATATAGCGGGATATTTATGATCTCCCTCGCATTATCCGGAGCAATTTACGCAGCTTGCGAAGATATAGATGAATTGCCACCGCAATCAGATACTAATTTCATAAATAAAACTTATAAATTACCCAATCCTACTGTGTTGACTACTGAAGAAGTAGCGGAATATAATGCGATAAAAGCAGAATATGAAAGCAGTATAAATCAACAGCAATAACCACATAAAATCCAAGAAATGTTATGAAGAAATTGGGGCATTATCTATGTATATTGATGAGCATGACATTTATTCTTGCTTCCTGTTCATCTGATGATAACCAGCGCCTGCCTCAAATCTATATCGACCAGCCATTCTATACATTGGCAAAAGGAAGTATAGAATTGAAAATAAAAGCTGACCAAGCTCCTCTAACGGATGTCTTTATTCCCGTTCTATTTGGTGGAACAGCTGTGGAAGGCGTAGATTTCACCGTATCAGAACCATCCATCTTATTAAAAAGCAGGTGAGACAGAAGCTACTTTTACATTAACCCGTATTGAAGAAAATATCGGTGATGAAAATAAAGAATTATATGTTAATCTACAAAAAGCTCCGGAAGGTTTCTCGTTGGGATTGATGAATTATGCTTCTGTAAACTTATTAAATAATAATGGAATCATAATGTCCTTTGAGAACAGTACAGGAAAAGTTGGATTCAGCGCTGACTTCTCTATCAAACTGACTAATATGAAAGGAGGAGTATATAAGGTAAAAGTAGCGACAACCTTCGATATTGAAGTAGATGAAAGTTCTACCGCAATAGAAGGGGTACATTTATGAATTCGTAAATGGAGCCCAAGTTGTTGTTCCTATCAACAAAAATAAAGGGAGTTTCTCTATCAAGTACCTGAAGAAAGAAGAAGGAAAAGATAAACTTATCCTCCGTCTGGCCAATAAAGACGGATATGCCATAGGCAGCAACGGCACACTTACTGTCACTATAAGCGGACCGGATATATTTACCGGAACTTGGGCATTTGATAAAATAACAAATCTTGATTTGTTCGAGATGTATGGAGAAGATATCAAGCAAAGCACCCAAAGGGACACCTTCAGACCGAATAACATTTGAAGGTGACTCTTACTTAGAATATACATTCACTCCCGATCTATCCGGAGACCTGAAGAATTATTTCGGGACATCTCCCCGTAAAATCACTTTTAAAGAAGAAGGAGATAAATCGTTCCAAGAGAATAGTGGCGCAAACGTAAAAGTATCCATACTGGAAATACCTGATGTAAACGTCAAATTCTCTACTACCCACAAAGACATTCGCCCGGCTCTTGTCGGTTTCCGACTAATCACAGTGGATAGCAAAGAGGTATTGGAATGCACATTGGATGATTATGAACCGCAAGGAGAAGATTTTGGAGCCATGATTTATGAATTTATGAGCTCTATGGAAGATGCTCCTCTTCGTATTCACTTTAGCAAAAAGTAGAATAAAGTACTAGAGCCACACAATAAAAAAAAAGTTCCACGTCCGGAAACGAAAAGCCTCCCGACGTGGAACCAACTATCTTCTAATCAGAAATCCTCTTTTAATAGTTTTCCTTCTTCACTTCGAAATAAGCCTGCGGATGCAAACATGCCGGGCAAACTTCAGGAGCTTCCTTACCTACAGTGATGAAACCGCAATTACGGCATTGCCATACTACTTCACCTTCTTTAGCGAATACTGTAGCATTCTCGATATTGTTTACGAAAGCCAGGTATCTTTCTTCATGACCCTTCTCGGCAATTGAAATATTACGATACATAGCGGCAATCATCGGGAAACCCTCCTGTTCTGCCACATCTGCGAAATGAGGATAATCTAGCGACCATTCTTCGTGTTCACCGGCAGCGGCAGCGCGAAGATTTTCGAGTGTATTACCGATCACACCAGCCGGATAGCTTGCAGTAATTTCTACCATACCACCTTCCAGATACTTGAACATACGTTTAGCGTGTTCTTTTTCCTGATCAGCTGTTTCAGTAAAGATAGCAGCAATTTGTTCGTAACCTTCCTTCTTTGCTACACTTGCAAAATAAGTGTAACGCATTCTAGCCTGTGATTCTCCTGCAAATGATGTCAGCAAATTCTTTTCTGTCTGGGTTCCCTTAAAACTTTTAGCCATAATTCTTATTATATTTTAAATTGGTTGATTACCAAACGTAACTTGTCGTACTATTTATAACGCAAATATAAGCGATTTGTTCATAAAACGCCCTACTTTTCTCATTAATAAAATCTATGCCCTCATTGATAAAACCTATCAAAAAATCAAATAGCATGTTGCTAAACATACTTATCTCGATTATTTTATATAATTTTGCAACCTCTACTTTACAAAAGACAAACGATCACGTAACAACTCATAGAAAATGAAACTATTTGAATTCAAACCTAAATTGGTTTCTTGCCTAAAAAATTATTCAAAAGAAACATTCATGGCAGACTTGATGGCAGGTATCATCGTTGGTATCGTTGCGTTGCCGTTAGCCATTGCCTTTGGTATTGCTTCGGGCGTATCACCCGAAAAGGGTATCATTACTGCTATTATTGCCGGATTTATCGTCTCATTGCTGGGCGGAAGCAAAGTTCAGATCGGCGGACCGACAGGCGCTTTTATCGTCATCATCTACGGAATTATCCAACAATATGGAGAGGCCGGGCTGATTGTAGCAACGCTCATGGCAGGCGTTCTCCTTATATTATTAGGAGTGTTCAAACTGGGAGCCGTCATAAAGTTCATTCCTTATCCGATTATCGTAGGTTTCACCAGCGGTATCGCTGTAACCATTTCACCACACAGATAGCCGATATCTTCGGCCTGTCGTTTGGAGACGAAAGTTCCGGGTGACTTTATTGGAAAATGGTTGATTTATTTCCGCCATTTCGACACGGTGAACTGGTGGAATACCATCGTAAGTATTATCAGTATCATTATCATCGCCATCTCACCCAAATTTTCCAAGAAAATTCCCGGCTCACTGATTGCTATTGTCGTGGTGACAGTTGCCGTTTACCTGATGAAGATGTACGGCGGAATTGACTGCATCCCAACCATTGGCGACCGCTTTCAACAATCAATTCTGAGCTACCCGATGCCGTTGTACCCACATTGAACTGGGAAGCCATTAAAAACTTATTCCCGGTTGCCGTCACAATTGCCGTGTTGGGAGCTATCGAATCACTGTTGTCCGCCACCGTTGCCGATGGTGTGATAGGCGACCGCCACGATTCCAACACAGAACTGATTGCACAAGGTGCAGCAAATATCGTAGCTCCTTTGTTTGGCGGTATCCCCGCTACCGGAGCCATTGCCCGTACTATGACAAATATCAACAACGGGGTAAGACACCGATAGCCGGAATCATCCATGCAGTCGTCCTGTTGCTGATTCTTCTCTTCCTAATGCCGTTTGCTCAATATATCCCGATGGCATGCCTTGCCGGAGTATTGGTCATCGTTTCTTATAATATGAGCGGCTGGCGCGTCTTCAAGGCTTTACTGAAGAATCCGAAATCCGATGTCACCGTACTGCTGATTACTTTCTTCCTCACTGTTATCTTCGACTTGACAGTTGCCATCGAAGTAGGACTGATCATCGCCTGCGTACTCTTCATGAAACGTGTCATGGAAACTACTGAAATTTCTGTTATCACGGACGAGATTGATCCGAACTCGGAACTCGATATCGCCGTACACGAAGAGAATCTGATAATCCCTAAAGGAGTGGAAGTATATGAGATCAACGGCCCTTACTTCTTCGGTATCGCCAACAAGTTCGAAGAGACAATGGCGCAATTGGGTGACCGTCCGAATGTACGCATCATCCGTATGCGTAAAGTCCCGTTCATCGACTCCACAGGTATTCATAATCTAACTACACTTTGCGAAATGTCGCAGAAAGAAAAGATTACCGTCATTCTTTCCGGAGTCAATGAGAAAGTATATAAGGTACTGGAGAAATCCGGATTCTATGAACTATTGGGAGAGGAAAATATCTGTCCGAATATCAATGTAGCATTGGACAGAGCGAAAGAAATTGTAGAGTAATAATCTTATCTAATAAATAATAACATGGTAACTATCGTGATCGTATCCGCTTTATCACCGTACCAAGAATTAAAGACATTCAAAAAGCGGACAGAGTTCGAAGGAAAAAAAATTGGGAAGTATCTTCACTGGAAACAACATATCGGCAATGAGTTCTGTATCCATCCTTCCCCTAAAGAACCGGTAGGTCTCCGCCTTGCTACTCTTGCATTAACTCAAACTTACGGAGTACGCAAACTGCCATCCACCGGACCTATGATGACTAATGTGGAATATACTGACGGCAAAGCAATAGTAGCATTCGACAATGCTCGTGCCGGACTATTCCCCACGTTCGAACAACTGGAAGGATTCGACATTCAGAACAGATACATGGGATGATGTGAAATAAAGAACAGAAAAGTTATGTGAAACAAGGAGGATAAACCATCCGCCACATTTTTGTTCTTATTTTAAGTATTATAGGGGGAAAACAAAAATGTCACAGAGTTAATAATCAATTACTTAACCTTAAAAGGCCCTTATTTTAAGAAAAGTTTACAGAAAACAATAGGTTGTTTTTTGCTTTTTTTTCCATGAGAAAACTGCATTTTTTGCAATATGTTATTTACTGGCATATTGCTCCCTATATTTATATCTTTGTTTGCACTTGTGCATTCTCCCGAACAGACTTGAGCAGCCGCCTTGTTGCACTTATGTAACAAGACTGCTGCTCAAGTGCATTCAACAAATACATATAGAAGAATTGATTAACTGATGGGGGAGAAGTTATTAATCTATGCAGAAGAAATTATGAATGCTACCATATGAATAAGCAAGAATAAGCTATAAACAACATAAGTTAATATAAGAGACCAAACAACCAAAGAGGTTTCATTTCTATTCTATTATCCTATATGCCTTTCCTGAGGAAGTAGGGAATGAGATCATATCATCTGCTATGACCTTCGCAGAAGTACCGGAAACTTTTAAATTCTTTGCATCCGGGCACTTGACAATACATTCCTTACCCGAATAAGAGGTAATAATAACAGACGTTATTTTTCCATTGCTCCATTCAGCATCCACTTCAAAATTACCTCTGGCTTTCATACCTTTGAAAGAACCTTCTTTCCATACGTCAGGCAATGACGGGAGCAGTTCTATGTAACCTCCGTGACTCTGCATCAGCATTTCCGCCACACCTGCCGTCACCCCGAAGTTACCGTCAATCTGGAAAGGCGGATGTGCATCGAACAAGTTAGTATATACTCCCCCAAAATTAGCACCGGGTTTTGTTAGTTTCAAGGCGCTTTCAATAGCTTATGCGAACGGTTACCGTCATGTAAACGTGCCCAGAAGTTCAGTTTCCATGCCTTGCTCCATCCGGTACCCGCATCTCCACGCGTATTCAATGTCACTTTCATGGCTTCCGCATATTTATTATCCCATTCACTTCTGCCCGCAACGATGGCAGATCCCGGATGCAGCCAGAATAAATGATTGGTATGCCGATGTCCACCGTCTCCATTGATATCTTTCGTCACTTCATCTTTCCACTCCATGAACTGCCCGCCCAATCCAATTTTCGGACCGGAAAGCTTGGCTAGTGATGCGCTGATTTCCTTAATCTCCGGATCATTTTCCTGCCCAATTCCTTGCTCGCTTTAATCATGATATTGAATATCTCCCAAATCATCGCCTGCGAGGTAGAACATCCCAACGAATATTCACCGTGTTCGGGAGAGTGAGAAGGGTTAGCAACCAACATTCCGTCACGTTTGTCTGTCCATAAGTTATCTACCCAAAAGAGAGCAGCCTGCAACATAGTGTCATAGTATTCTTCCAGGAATTTCCTGTCTTGATTGAACTGATAATATTCCCAAATATCCTGACACATCCAAATAGCACCTGCCGGAAAATGATGAGGTGTATCCTTTTTTGGCGGGAGCAGTATTGCCCCAGATATTATTCTCGTGATGCGTCACCCAACCCCGTACAGGTTTTTTCCATCCGGACGGCAATAATAATGCTGAGCAGTATATCTGCCACGAGGAACAAGACTTTTCACATATTCCACCATCGGCAAATGACACGGACTCAAGTTGGTCGGCTGTGCTTACCAATAGTTCATCTGTACATTGATGTTAGTATGATAATCTGAATTCCATGCATTTTTGGAGTCTGTCAGCCCAAACCCCTTGCAGGTTGGCAGGCAATGAACCTTCACGCGAACTGGAGATGAGCAGGTAACGCCCGAACTGATAGTACAACATTTCCAGATAAAGGTTATCGGCTTGCAAATTAGTACGTTCGTCCATCCCTTTCAGTAACTTATCGGTAGTCATGACAGGCGCTTCCTTCACATTACCCAGATTAATTTTCATACGGTCGTACAAACTGCGATAGTCTTTTGATGGGCAATCAACAGTTTCTTATAGCTTTTTGCAGACGCCTTCTTCAGAATAGCTTTCACCTTATCCAAAGGATCTTCCTTAGAAAAGAAGTTGTAACTATCATCCATACATTGAACATAGTTAGTGGCTGCCGACATAAGGATAACGATTTCTTTCGCTCCCGCTACTTTAATCATACCGTCTACTGCTGAAATCTTACCTCCATCATTTCTGACCATTACTTGCTGTGCATATCTCAATCCATTTTTCCAATGATCGCCCACACGCTTATCTCCACCCACCGGAGTCGGATAGCCTGTCATTGTAATGGTGTTTCCTTCTGATATGATGTTTTTAGTCTTGTGCAGTGATTCAAGTGCAATAGTACGTGAAATACCGTCTTTACTATCTGATGTCAACCGGATTACCATTACGTTGTCCGGATAACTCATGAAATATTCACGCTTATAAGTTATGCCACTCTCCTTATAACTGACTGTATGGATAGAATTATCTATATCGAGTGTACGATTATAATCAGAGTAAGCACAATCCGGACACTTGGTATTGTTCGAAGTAATGACAATATTACTCAAGGTCTGATATGAACCGAAATGTTCTTTCGTACCGGCAATATTATCTATATATCTGCGTAAATCCGTTTCTTCGCCGTCACCTTCATAATCATACGTAATGAGTTTACCGTTGGCATCAAAATGTGCGGCTTTGTCGGCCATAAAGTCTATCATCTTCTGTTGCAACAAGTTTCTTGCTTTCTGAAGATTATCCTTGTTTATTTCAGGAGTCCTCAAGTGCCCTCCGTTATAACCAGGATTTTCACTCGGACCTCCTGACCACAATGTATGCTCATTCGTTTGAATAACATCAACATAAACACCACCGAAAATCATGGCACCCATGTATCCATTGCCAATGGGAAGCGCCTCACTTTCCCATATTTTAGCAGGAGTATCATAAGTAGCTCTCAAAGGGGGTGGAAAATTACGGTCTGTTGTTTTGGCATTTACCACGGACAAAAATTAAGAATCACACAAATCGCAATTATTAAAATATAGTTCACTTTTCTCATGATATTAGTTTTATATTATACAATTATATTTGCTTTCCGATATATTGATTGCTCAAAAAATAAGATTCCCGACTTAATTTTTATCGAAATAGGACATTAATAAACAATTAATAAATTGCATTTCCGGATATTTTCGGTTCAGAATGTCGAGATAAAACTTATTAACCGTATTTTAATTACTTATTAATAGCAGGAAGATTACTTTTTTAAGTATCCACTTCTATTTTCGCATTAAACAATTTATCAACTTCTAACAAAAAAAAGAAACAATGAAAAAATTTAAACTGTTCTCCGGAATTTGCCTCGTTCTGCTCGGCTTCTGCACAAGCGAAACCATGGCAGACAATCACTCTTTAGAAAAAGATGGAAACAAGAAGAAACCGGAGATGTATATGCACTTCATCATGGATGGGCAGAGTCTCTCCACAGGCCATCAGTCTTATCCGACACTATCTACCGAAAATGTACCTGGAAACTATATGATCAGCAACCAAGTGTGGATTAACTACGGAAATTTGCACCGTAAGCAACTTAATCCATTAGTGGGCAATATTGCAATCCCTTTCCGCCAAGGTAAGGATGTGATGAGCAGATCAGCGGGAACATTTGCAGAATCACCGCTTGTAGGAGCAGTGAATTATGTTCGGCTCAAAAACCGAAAATGGATAAAATCATCGCTACTTCAGTAGGATTCAGTGGCGCCAGCGTGGAAGAACTGTCAAAGGAATCGGAAACACGTACACATTACAAGGATTTTGAGACAGCCGTCTCTTTAGCCTCTCAGATTACCGAAATACAGGGAGACTTCGTACAGTGTCCGGTCATTTTCTGGATGCAGGGAGAGTTCAACTACGGCACTGCCAATCCGGAGAAAGGACTAAAAAAGAATGAACCCAACACACTTGACAGACAGGAGTATAAGAAGCTGATAATCAATCTGAAAAACAATATGCAGAACGAAGTCGTAGAGAAATATGACCAAAAGCAAAAAAACCGGTATGGATCACTTACCAGACAGGAGCACAATATATGCGCGATACACTTGCCATTTCGATGGCCCAACTCGAAGCTTCTAACGAATATAAGGATATCATCTGCGCAGGCCCTATCTATCCGATGACAGACAGAGGAGGACATCTTGATGCCAATGGCTACCGTTGGTTCGGCGAAATGCTAGGAAAAGTTTACTATCAAACACAAATAAAAGGAAAGAACTTCAAACCCTTACAACCTAAAGAAATTCTGCTAGACCGTGCAACGGGAAAGATTCAGATCCGATTTCATGTACCTGTACCGCCATTGGCTCTTGATGTGAATACCCTGCCCAAAATCCGCGATTACGGTTTTGAAGTATACCAGGACAAAGCACGCTCCGGCAATCGGATAAACATTACAAAAAGTAGAATTGAATGGAAAAGATAAAGTGGTATTAACCTGTGATAAACCGCTGGAAGGTGATGTACTCATCATGTACGCCGGTTCCGGTTCATGCATCGAGAACCAACCTCAGGGACTAAACCATTTGCAAGGACACGGTAATCTACGTGACAGTGATTCTTCTAAAAGGATTCTACAAATATATCGACCTGGATGGTAAAAATGCCGATGGCGCTTACATCTATCCGCGTGAAAAATTTGAATCCGTCTACGGCCAGATTATGAACCGAAAGATGATTCTGGTAATATAATTTATAACCAAAATTACCCTTTATATAATTTCTGCATCGGTTTCTATTATAAACTGACAAGCGGGAAGAATAAATTGCGTATTTTATAAAGTCGATATTGGTGCCAAATATCCTTTTTGCTTCAATTAACATCATTAATAATTGCACGGCCTATATTAGAGAATACTCATTTATACTAAAATATATTGTACGACATCCGAGGGTCAATATACCAACATCCAGATGTCGTACAATATAATTATTTTCTTAATAAGAAGCTGTTGCCGGAATACCCTCTTTTTCCAGTAAAGCCACAATACGGTCTAACTCTTCATGCGTAGCCTTTTTGCAAATCGTGGTCGGGAGTCTCCCGGTCAATCGTATAAATCATCACTTGACGGGGAGCGATTTCTTTCACTGCTTCTATCCAGGGGAGCACATACTTGTCGGATGTATTATCCATGTCTTTTCCCTGATAACCTCCTTTTCAGGAACATCGTCTGTACGATGCAGTTTCCTTTGAACTCTTTCATTCTTTCGATGATCTTCTTAACAGAATATTTTCCGTTAGGGCGGTCCAACAGATGAATATATTCTTCATCCACCGTATCCAGTTTCAGGATATTATTATCTATCTTGTTCAGTGCTTCGAATACGGCAGGGCGATCAATAAATGTAGAGTTACTCAATACGCTTACTTTCGCTTTTTGGGAAATACCTGTCGCGAAGCGCAAGAGTATCTTTTATGATTTCCGGGAAGTGGGGATGCGCAGTCGGTTCACCGTTCCCGGCAAAGGTCAGTACGTCGGGAGCGGGACCGTTTGCCTGCATATCTTTCAGTTTCTCTTCGAGAGTCATGCGGACTTCTTCACGGGTAGGAAGAAGTTTCTTCGTACGATGTTCCGCATTGAAGCCACACTCACAGTAAATGCAGTCGAACGAACAAACCTTACCGTCATCCGGCAATAAATTGATTCCCAAAGAAACACCCAAACGGCGGGAATGAATAGGGCCGAAGATGGGTGAAGGAAAAATAATAGTCATCTTATTCTAATTATTTATTCATAAATCATAGCAAAGATAGCCCAAAACTTATAGGTTATTCTATCTGTACGACCATTTTTTCATCATCCCAAACAAATAATTACTCTAACGCCACTCAAGAAACCGCACGGAAATATTGATCCATTCTTCTCAAAAGCAGAATATACATATCACGTACTTCCTTTTTGGGAATGTATCGTGCTAAGCTCCTCCAGTCTATCGTGCAGACTATGCAATTCGTTCGTTAAACGTTTCTTTATACTATTATGTTCAGTAGCTTCCTGCATAATATCCAGCCATGCTTCCAAACATATCAGCTGAATATCCATCTGTTCATAACTAACGGCAGACTGCGGATCAAAACCATTAAACAATCCTTTATAAAGATCCCGGAAAAAATCAATATCGTCATACCCCTTCCGGTCACTCTGCAACGCCTGCAATCGAAGAGCTGAAATTGTCTTTACACTCAACAATTGTTTGAACAACTTCGCCAATTCCGGATACAGAAGATTGTTTCTTGTTTCCAACAAATTCTCTTTTACATAGGTACATTCCATCTTTTTAACAGAATGAAATAAATAGTTGTCCAAATCAAGCATTGCCTGACGCTGCGCATCTGCCGGTTGAGAACTACCCACCACCTTTGCCATTTCCATCAGATAACTCCCATACAGACGAATAGCCTTTCTGTATATATCAGTGAGCGAACTCCCTTTATCGTATTTCTTCCCCTTATACACAATCTTATCCAACCGACTCACTACAGTCTGTAAATCCAATATTTTGACCGTATAATCTTCTGGAAATGAAGAATTAGAATTCTCCTCCCCTGATGGTTGGAATAAACGAATGTGATCTGGTAAATTATGCTCTATCCATTGGCGGAGCTTCTCCCGTTCATCATAACAATTTTGGTCTCCTTTGAAAGGATGATAGCCAAAATAAATAGTCCGGCAATCATCATCTCCAACTTTTAAAGTCTTTCCACACGAGCTTTTCGATAAACTTCTGCGCAAACCTAAAAGATATCCAATTTCCTCCGTTATTTCATTTTGCAACAATTCTTTTTCCACTTCTTTAGAATAACGGTCAGCCAGAATACGCGAATCCGAAGCACCACAACTCAACAAATAGTCATCCAATTTTCCTTTTTGAAATCCATGTCCGATGTTCACCCGACATGACAGTATTTCTCCGGTACGAGGATGACAGGTAAAGTCACTTTTGATCCCCGGTATTCTCAAATCATAAGATATAAAAGCACGTTGTTCCGCCGGAATTATCTTTCGGTCTGCATACCTTACTTGTAAAGCATCATGAATACCTGCTTTATGGAAGGCGGTATTCCATGCTTCCACTCCTTCCTTTACTGCCTGAAAGTATTCCTTCGGAAAAAGGGTATCTACATAAAAAGCAAGCGGTTGTGACATATCCCAACGAAGAATTAATGAATCTTCTACCATACAATAAGGATCTTGGGAATAATCTTTAAAAGTCAATGTCTGATAGGGTATCCTGTGATCTGCCAGGCGGATCTGATCTCTTTTCAGAGGGAGCAAACGTACTACACAAGTAACCTCCAAAGGTATACTACCTTCAGGCAATAGAACGGCAGAACTGGACAGCATATATCTTTCCGCTTCAACCCCGTGATAACGCCTGACCGTAAAGGACACCCCTTCTTCAAAAGGATGTATTTTTGTTAACTCCGACAGTTCCGGAACCAACGAACGGATAAAAGTATGATTATAACTGAACCAGTCATCGCCAGTCATCAGATACTCTGTTATCCGAATAATAGCTCCCTGCTCTTTTGAATAGGCCACCACTGGATAACTTTTTACCGGCAGGTTGCATATTTGACAACGAGAAAGATTGCTGATATGTGCTTTTTTCATCTAAAATACGCTCTGTATAAAACGGTTTTTGAAAGCAAATTGTAGCTTTATCCGGAGATATAATACGCACTACTCCCCAGTCCGTCAACCGGACGATTCAACAAATCAAACCCTCGATCTATCTGTCCACTGACTTCAATTTCCCGCCCGATATATTTTTCGGGTATTTCCAAATAGATTTCTTTTTCCGCTACATACACAGGAAACACACCGTCGATCTTATCCATCCCGGCAACAAAAAACTCGTCAAATGACTTGACGGAATCCTGTGCCTGAAGCAAAGCTGTGACACACAACAATACACCAATCACATATCTTCTTCTTCTTCATGAATTTCTTTATTTACTTTTCATCATTAAAACAAAATACTATCTACAAGAAACCTTGCCCGTTTTTTGGCAACCGGATCCGTAATCTTATGGCTATAATCAAGACTTTCCTCCTTTATTCTATTCAAAGCCTGCATGATGGAAACCAATAATCTCGACGAAGTTATCTTTTCTGATCTATCCAACAATTTAACAAGTTTACTCACATAAAGCAACTGCACTTTATACTTGGCGTCACTTACAGGAATATTGTCAGCCCATTCGGTAAATAATTCTTTATGTATGCTTTCCAAAAACTCATCTACAGACAACATATCCTCACAAACATTCTCCGTTCTTTCCACTTCCCGGAGGGAACGAATTATTTCCGACATCAGCTCTTCATAAAAGCGATCGAACTCCCGACTACCGTCTATTTCTAATTTAGCGGTCAAGTTTTTCATCAAACATCCACACAGGCGGTTGTAATATATAAGCCTGTATAAAGTTCATAACCTTTCTTATTGTAATCGGCTTTTTCTGGTATATAAATATTCTCATCATCCGGTTTCAGCAAGACGTTTTCCACCTAAATGTGACAAAAACATGCTGCACCCACTGTTTATAATGATTTAATACCGCTTCATAACGCCCCTGTAATACACGCAAAGACGTTTTATCCGTCACATTCCAGACATCCGGATGTTCACACAAATATTTCAGGTTCTCTATTCCTTGTGTATTAACCATAACATGGTCATTACCTAAATCTTCCGCCTGCGCCCGTACATCCATTCTGCCCTAAAAATGTAATGAATGATCTTTCTGTTTTTCCTGATTCCAAAGGGTCCTGTTCTTTTCTCTTTCAGAAGCATCTTTACCCGGAAATATACGGTAGCCCCATTCAATAGCCCACTTATCATATTCACCGACACGTATCCTCCTGTTTTCAAATCAACTTTATCTTGAGGACGTAAAAAGCATAATTACACCGCACATAGTCCATAATGGAACTACCAATACTATATTGACTTAAAAAGTCATTATCACGTAATTGGTCGATGGAATAATGAGAACTACCCAGAAAATTATGTTCCAATCCTAATGTATGACCGACTTCATGTGTCAGCACTTGTTTTATCTGTTCGTATTGCAAAGAGTCCGGCAATTCTATGTTCCATGCCTGCGGATCATTGGCTCCACATTGGGCGAAATACCATTTCTGTTCCAAATTCAAGACGCTACTGAAAATTCCGATATGACACGCAATAATTTCACCGGACCGAGGGTTCGCAAGGCGTTGGCCCATAGGCGTTATTTTCTGATATTTTCCATGAAATAAACGGATAACTGCTATCATAAATACTAAAATCAGAATCTTCTTCAACGGTAGGAACCAGTCGCGCATCAATGGCATTCTTAAATCCGGCTTGCTCGAAAGCAGGACGCCAGTCACGTACTGCCTCAATGATGCAACCGATATACTTTTCCGGCGTATTACGATCTATATAAAAGATAATAGGTTGTATGGGTTCCACCAATTCTCCCTTCATGTATTTTTTCTTCATCTTCCGGCCTTATCTCCAGCCTCCATCGTTTGATAACAGCCTTCCGGTCGGCAGGCTGATCGCCCTGAAAGTAATTTTTGTCGATTACAAAATACGCTTCGGTATTAGCAAAAACGGGATCCAGCGGTTCTTTTGATAATAATTTTATGCAGATACCTGTATCCCAGTCTCCTATATAAGGAGGGGCAACAGGCTTACCGCGCATTCCCATTGATGAACTTTGATAAGTTCGTGTCGCATGTATCAACAGAGTTATCAAATCCTTTGATTTCCTTGATACAGTCTTTTTCCCTTAAACGTGTACCTATCAACAAATCAAAAGACACAATATCAAGAGTAAACAAAGGAAAATCTTTTAATACTTCACCAATCTCTACCAGGTTACTTTCCGGATTCTTTGCTTTGACCGGCAATATTTTATAAAGTCTTTCATTTCCACGTCGGGCGGCGATCTTTGCATACACTCCTTCGGGATCTTCTATCACCCTTTCATGTTGTGGATCCAGCATCCACAATTCGTTCCCGTGTTTCCGGAAACTGAAGAATACCGGACCGATCATATCACCCGAATATCCGAATTTCTTTTTTCCATATCCCGATCCGGACGGGCAGGAGCAGCCAGAATAGTAGTCGTAACGACAAACTCGCGTCCAATCAATGAATCCGGAACTTCCCAATAGATACGACCGTTACTGCGATAAGTGGTAAACATACCGGGAATCACTTCTACAGATGCCCCTTCTTTAAAAAAGCAGCAATGTCCGGCTGCTGACCGTACAGACAAGTACAGACAACAGCCAGAAATATTGCACCGATAATTCCTTTCAACATAAAAAACGATTTATACTATTCATAATTATAGGTAATATCTACAATCTTGCCAATGGGATGATCGGTGTCTTCGTACATACAAATACTATTCTCTTCACGCGAAACATCACCCGCCACCGTCAGTTGCAACTCTACAACTACACCTTTACCAGCAGTATTAATACCTAGTCCGATAGACATACCTATTTTCTCCTTATATTTGCCTGTCTCCTCATCATCATCTTCCGCTCTCACACTTTCAGGATCCTTAAATTTCAAACTGGCTATCTGTGCTGACGGATCTGCCCCGTAAGCATAAAGTTCAACCACCCTTCCACGATCAAGGTCAATGCGGTACAATCTATTACCTGACGTCATAAATATAAGATTTGCCGTATAAGCATAAGAAGCGGCGAATTTTGCTGTTTCTACATCCACTTCAGACGGCAGAGAAATTATATATCGGGCAGCACAAACAGGATCTTCATCCTGCGCACTGAATTTAAATACAGTCAATTCTTTTCCCGTTTCGTGGAGCGGCAACTGCATAAGCGAAATTTCCCCAGTTTCCCCCTGTAACAATATCACGTACTTCTAAAGACGGATCAATCACATCCGGATCAAACACATTAGCCTCATCTGACATTGAATATGTGGAGACAGGTTTCTGGTCACTCCATTTAGTTCCATAATTACGTATATTTTGAGTGGCTGAATTCATTATATAATCACTGACACCTGGAATAAATGATCTAAGAAAGCAATGATTTTCAGGATCAAAAAATAGCATACCACCACTATACGAACCATAAGCGGAAATAGCAGGAAAGTCGCTCCCCTTTTTCACAGAGAATGGTACGCAAAATCCATCCATAAGAGCACAATATGCCCTTTCGCTATTTACAAACAACTCACCATAAGCAGTCATCTTATAATATTCGATATTCAACGGTTCACCTTTTTCCACCGGTTCAAAAAGTATTTTATTTGAAGGATATTTCGTCATTAGTGTACTTGGAGTCAACAATGCCAAATCCTGATCCGTCACTAACATTAACGCCGGACTTACTTTAAAACCCATAAAAGACAGCATACCACTTAAAAGCGAATTCCCATACTCTTTTCTTGCACTTACCGCCAAAGGTTTCCCATCTAACGGAAAAGATTGATTCGATTCTGACTTAAATACATCCGGATAAACATAATATCCTTCCGGAGTACCTTCTATTGCTCCTAATACACCTTTTCCTTCTTTTTTTCCTGCAATACAAACCAGCAAGGATTCAAAGGACGGATAATTACAACCTCACCTGTCTGATACCAAGTTGTTCCGTTTATTTTATCCGTAATGACCAACATCAAACCTATATTTTCCGACTCATAAGCCTCGATTGTTACTTTACACTCTTTACCTATGGAATAATCTTTATAATCACTAAGTCTGTCCGAACCTGCTTTCTTCCCTTTTATCGTTTTCTTCCATTGAAACACTAGATTCTCCTCATTTTGCTCCAAAGTTTGAGAAATCTCGGGTATAATTGAAATTTCCACCGCTTCCTCCTTTGGCATACGCACTTTTTGTTTCAGGTATTACGATGTCCATTGTATTCACATCATGATAATCGTAATCTCCCTTATCATCATAACAGCTTGTCTGTAACAAAGCTGCTCCAATAAAACTTACTATACAGATGATATATTTTCTCATAACGTTTCCTTTAATCTTATTCATATTCAATTTCATCACCATCGTCACCCAAAATGGGAGGATTTCCAGCCTCTATATACTCTTTATAAGCCTGCTGGATTTTTACCACGTCATCATCTTCCAAATCATCCCACACACGCTGGCACACATCCATAATAAACATATATTTATTATCACTATAACTGCCGAATCCTACATAATCACTCCATTCGGCCGGTTTAAGTTGACATTCAGCACCACCTGATTCTTCTCCACCAGTCCTTTATCAAACTGATGAAGAGGATTATCCAGATCAAATTCCAGATAACAACCATATACGTTTCTACCTGACTCTACTTTCGGACGATTGATCTTATAATAAAATACCTGATAAACAGTGTCCAGTTTGGTGTATGTATACTTATCTTCCAATATTACATCCACCGGATTTCGATAATCACTATTTGGAGTTACTTTCACACAGAAATCGCGATTTTCTTTTAAAAGGTCTCCTTGTATACTTACCGTAAAACTATCTATAGCATAAGGTTCTTTCTTCACATAATCCGTATCAACCAAAGTACGAATATATGTACTTCCATAAAAATTAATACGGGATGTCTGGCTATATAAGTCTATCTCACTCTCACTGCATCCTGCATAGATGCCGCAAACAAGAATAGCTAAAACAAAATATATAATACGTTTCATAATGCTTCATCATTTAGAGTTGTTTCCAAAAATATACTCGTCATCCGGCAACGTCATCTGATAATGGGCTTCAGTCATCGTTTCAATCCCACAACCATAATAAGTGCTATAATTATGCGCTTTCAAGAAATAGAAAAGTTGACCTTCCGCAAAATATTCTTTTCTATATTCTTTCATTATCTCATTAATACGTTTAGTCTGATTTTTTGTCTTCTTCCGAAGTATTATCAAGATCATCATATCCGGTAGTATAATTTCATCACTATAAGAGATACCACGTGCAAAACGTACGGTATTTAACGCGTCAGCACTTTCCGATGCAGAAGGAACACATTCTGCTACAATATAATACATTTCGGGTAAGCGTATCAAAGGGATAGCGTCAGCACCGGAATAAGCATATCCGCCATTCAAAGGTTTCTGATTATATTTTCTACAAAAACATCTGTCCGACTTGCCCCATTATTAACCTTCAAACATTTCCGTATTTTTTCTCCAGTCAGTATTCCCTGCATCGGCAGTTTCATAGAAGAATTTAAATTTATCTCCATCCAGGTAGAAATGTTGCTGAGTATTGGTATTCTCCATATCCATATAATTTCCAATAAGCAAATTGGAGAATTCATTGACTGTTATTCCAAAGATTTGCTCTGCGTAGCGTATGGAATTGTAATTGGAAGCAGTCTGCGATTTATACAATGTAAAATACTTAGAGGCGGCAATTACTTGTTTAGCATACTCTGTGGCCAATCCTTTGCTTTCCGCATCACCTTTGTAACAATATACACGGGCCAGCATAGCTTTAACCGCATATAGATTCATACGAAATTCACGATTGACAAGAAAATGATCTTTCTCTGTAAAATCTTCATCCGTCCGGTCGGTAAAAAAATCAAGAGGATCGTTCTCTTTCAGTAATTTTTCTGCGTCATTCAAATCTTTGAGAATAGCGTCTACCACTTCGCTGGCTGGTAAAACAGGAGTAGCATCTTTATCAAAAGTAGTACGGTAGGGTATAGCTTTGGATGCAGGATGTTCTTTATAAACAGGACCGAACATACGCAACAAATCAAAATGAAGAAAAGCACGAAGCCCGAGTGCTTCTCCCTTCATGGTTTCATAATAGCGTTCGGTAACTAGGACATCTTTATTTTTGTCTACATACTCCAGGAAGTTATTAATATTGGCTATGATATTATACATCGTTGAGTAAATCCCATTCTTCTTACTCAAAAACATGTTCTCATAATCGAACACGATACTTTGGTCGAAAACAGCATTTGTATTATACCCCGGATAATCGGAATATAATCCTGCCAACTCATCCAAATAAGCATAAGTCAAGTCTCCGGCATACAATGTCGTGGTTCCCAACTTCAAATAAATACCTGTAAGCGCATCCTTAAATCCTGATTCCGACTCAAATTGCTTGTCGGTAGGAATAGAAGTCTTCGGAGATACATCCAACCAGTCGCTGCAAGACATAAGTCCCAGCATTGTTGTTGCTAATAGTATATATATTATCTGTTTCATACAAATATGTTTTTAATTAGAAAGCAACATTCAAAGCAAAAGTAAACTGACGGGAATAGGGATAGTACAGACCTCTTTCGCGTTTCACTGTAGACCAATAGAAAAAAGTCTTCCATATTAAACGTCACTTTAGCGGAGCTCAATCCCCAATGGCTGATAAATTTTGTATTAGTACGATCCATGCGATAGTAGACAGACAACGAACTTCCCTGGAATATATTTTCATCCATGATAAACCGGGAAGTAGCTTTCGTTTCCAAACCGTTAGGATTAAGAGCACGGAACTGTGCCTTATCACCCGGTTTCGCCCAACGTAGCTGAGTTACCCGTCGATCTACATTATATTTCAAATTAGCATTTTCCACCTTGTCAAGCAAAGTCTGATTATATACCTGACCGCCAAACTGATACCTGAAACTGACGTCTGCTCCCCAACCTCTGTATGTAAAGGAAGAATTAATATATCCTTGCCATTTAGGTTCTGTATTACCAATAGGTACTACATCATTCGCACTCCAGTTAACGGCACTCGTCATCTCTCCGTTACGTTTCAATAATATTTCATCTCCGGAAGCCGGATCAATACCTAATGAACGTACTACCCAAATACGAGAAAGAGATTCACCTTCTTCATAACGTGGCAACGGCGTATCTTTTTAAATCTGATGCACTTTTATCATTTCTGTATTTCATCGCTTCCGATATTTTCAATAGTTTGTCAGTATTATGAGAACCGTTTACTGTAATTGTCCAATAAGCCTGCTTAGCAGTATTCTTATAAGGAATAGCCGAAAGAGAAATTTCCCAACCCTTATTCTCTATCTTACCCAGATTTTCCGGATAACTGCTGAAGCCAAGAGAAGGAGCAAGACTTATATTGGCAACCATATTATCTGTTATTTTCCGATAATATTCCACACGTGCAGTAAAACGCTGATCGAAAAAAACCGAGTTCCAAGGCAAGATTAGTACTTTTTGTAGTCTGCCATTTTAAACTTTCATTATGCATAGCCAAGATTTCCGAACCTGTTGCATCCGACGAGTAATAAGGAAGCAGTAAATTGGAATATGTATAATAACCATGTGCCTGATAAGGATCAAAACCTTGGGAACCGGTCGTACCGTATGTACCCCTCAATATAAAATCGGAAATAAAAGATACATCTTTCAAAAAGTTCTCTTTTTTCAAATCCCAACGTAATCCGGTTGACCAGAAAGGAGCCCAACGGTTATTTTTTCCAAACTGTGATGAACCGTCCAAGCGTATATTAAAGTCGAACGAATACTTATATTTATAAGAATAGCCTCCAGCAGCTACCCAACCAATGGAGCGCGTTGTCCTCTCATCTCCTGTCACCTTCTCATTATATTTCTTACCAAACAACAAGTTATCCATATTATCATTCGGGGAAACCAGTCACATAGTTTCCATAAGTCTCCGAATTATTCTCCAATACACTCATACGTGCATTAGCAGTCAGGTAGTGATCCTCCAGTTGCTTATTCCAGCTTCCTGTTAAATCTATGCCCCAATTGACAGCTTCACTCTGACTTCTGCGGTAATCACCTCTTAAGGTAGGATCAGTCACATTATCAAAAAGCGTATGTTGTGCAGGACGAAAAATATCACGATGTCCTACGCTTTTGGACAAATTGAAAGCTCCTTCAAACCGCAATTCATTAGTAGGATTATATTCCACCTTGAAAAGTTCACGTACTGTAAAAGTTCTTGCTTTGGTCTTTACTGTTGAATGTCGTATTGTACATCGGATTCAGATAACTCGATTCACCGCCTACTCCTTCAAAATTATCAAGCCGTTTCTGTATCTCCCCGTTCTCTCCATACGGACGCAAATAAGGATTCAAGCGGGTATATTCACTAGAAACTTCCCCACGGAGACTCATTAGCCACCGAATTATCCAACGTAATGCTATTCTTTAATAACACTTTTTTCAGACGATACTGAAAATCAAGCGATCCGGTCAATACATCACGCTTACTGTCTTTCATCACACCCGGAGAACTATTATATCCGACATACATCCGATAACGCAAGGCTTCGTCACCACCTTCCAACGTAACCGTATGTCGTTGTTGGAAAGCTGTTTGCAAAGGCTTGTCCAGCCAATAAGTATTTACTCCTGCCAGCACTTCACGCAATTTTGATTGATAGAGCTGCCATTTTTCAACTGTCTCGCCACCGTATGTATAAAGCCCGCTTTGCAACTCTGCGTCTATCTTCTCTCTTGCATTCATTAAATTATATCCGGTCATATCCGGAGCTTCAATACGAAGTTCCCACCATAAGTCACCCAAATCCGTCCCGGTTTAGGAGTCTTGCTTTCGATAACAATTACTCCATTTGCCGCACGCGAGCCGTAAATAGCTGTAGCTGCCGCATCTTTCAACACAACGATAGAAGCAACACGGTCGGGATCCATATCGGCAAGTGTCTGTATGGTGATTTCAAATCCGTCCATGATAAGCAACGGTTGATTGGCATAGGTCTCATATTCGCCCTGAACTGCTAATACGTCATTACTGGTAGAATTAAAATCTACCGCAGACTGTGTAGTCATATCCATATTTGCACCGCCACGCATACGCATATCAGGCAGATTATTCGGATTAGACCCCATATTGATATTATCCATGATGCGAAGCCGGGAGCGACAGCAGCTATCGCTTTAGCCACATTATTCGTACTATATTTTTTCAGGTATTTCACCCTTTGATAGTAACAGCAGAACCGGTGAATCCCTCTTTCTTCCTATTGAACATACCTGTCACCACTACTTCATCCAGCGCCCTTGTATCAGATTTCATCACTACCGACATATAAGATGAAGGATGCAAAAACTGGGTTTCCAAACCTACATACGATATTCTGACACGGCTATCTTTCGGAACATCAGAAAGCTGAAAATTACCATTATTGTCTGTGATAGTACGGTTATTACTAGGATCTTCCACTATAATAGTGGCGCCAATAACCGGAAGCCCGTCTTCTTCGGAAAGAACTTTTCCTTTTACTTGTGAAAAAACTTTTTAGAATCCTTTTTGTGTGATATTGATGAATTGTCCGTCAATGTGATATTTCAACGGATTTTTTCCAATAATCACCTTCAACGCTTCATCAACTGTAGCTTTTTCTACTTTTCCGGTAGAAGTATAAGAGCTAATTTCATCATAGATAAAAAGAACTTTATACCCCGATACTTTTTTCAAAACGTTTAAAAATAGAGGGTAACCCTTCATTTTTAAACTCCATTGTTATTTGCTTTTCTTTACCTGTCTGTGCTTCTACACGCCATGAATAGGCAAAAGGAAAAGCAAGAATAAAACAATGAACTTCTGTGCCTGATTTCTTTTCATAAGCCTGAATAGTTAAATAATATTTCATTCTTTTAATTGTATACGAAGTTTAAAAAGAATGGTTACCCTTAAAATAGTTTTTTTTTTCAGAAATATATTTTTCTATTCAGATTTATATCTTTTTGCTTGCTTTTTATTCGATAATTAGTTTTCCTGCTTCAAAATAAGCATGTATTCTCTCCATTCGATTCAATAATTCAATCAAGTGAAAGATGTCCTGATGACGATTTGCAAAGAAATGCATACGAAGATCCATGATTTTGCTATTGCGGAACTCAATATCTATATTATACCAACGTCCTATTTCTTTCATCATGTCAACCAGAGCAACATTGTCAAAATAGAAAAATCCTTCCTTCCAATACAAAAATGATTCAATATCCACCTCATTCACGGCAAATGTTCCGTCAGAAGAAAGTTGTACGCTTTGTCCTGGCACCATTTCAACACTATGGACTCCGCAAGTATCGCTCACAGCCACTTTTCCTGTAATGAGCGTAACACGGACATCAGTAGGAGAGTAGCTACGTACATTAAATTCCGTTCCCAATACACGAATCTGCAGATTTCCACTTTTCACGATAAAAGGATGTGCTGCATCTTTAGCAACTTTAAAATAGGCTTCACCTTCCAAAGAGACGACTCGTTCTTTTCCTTTGAAAACAGTAGGATAAGCCAAACGACTGTCTGAATTCAAAAATACTTCAGTCCCCTCGGATAAAACAACTTTAAATGTCTCTCCTCTAGGAATACTTAATCTATGTATCTGTACTTTCTGTTTTCCTACTTCCTTGGTTTCTGTCTGAAGGAGAACACGACTATAATCTATTTCCTTAGAAGACAACTGCGCAGTAGAGTAAGACGAAAGAGATTCTACCACTTCTTTCAATGGCTTTATTTCTTTCTCATCATTCACTTGTAAAGTGACTTCCTGGGCAATATGATTGGCTTGAAACACTTTAATAATTTCCGGTTGTGAGGAAATCATCATTGCACGCAAAACTAAAATGATGGCAACAGCCGCCGCTACACCTGTGACACTAGCCCACAGTATGCGTGTATTTTTTCTTCGATCATTCTTAGAATGTTTATTACGAAAATCTGCCAGTTCTTTCCGGACATCAATTGCCAGTAAATTTTACTCTTTCTGCATCTCTATCACAACCTCCGTCAAATCAGAACATGCTTGCAAACATTCCTCATCTTCTTCCAAATTATGCAATTGACCAGCAGTTATACGCGAACGATTCTCCATAATTTCCAGGAGTTCTTCTTCCGACTTGCTTATATTTATATTCTTTTCATCCATAAATAATGTATTCAATCTATATATTTACGTTTTAAAGTCAATTCCGGTTTACCCTTTTGGCCTAATTCTTCGCGAAGAATACGTAAAGCCTTTACTATATTCTTATGAATAGCCGCAACACTTACATTTAATTCTTCGGCCACTTCTTTATATTTCTTATTATGAATATAGCATGCTTCCAAAATATGATAATTATAAGGAGTCAACTTCTTCATAGCTTCACGAATACGCAAAACACGAGAATCAGAATTTTGCGAATCGCCTTCTATCATTTTATCAGTCAATTGCGTAGTAAACTCTACATATTCTTCATGAATATTTTGCTTGCGAAGGTAATCTATGCAACGTGTACGGATGATTGTATAAAGATAAGTTTTTCGCCGTTGCTTCTTCTATCTTTTCATAATTACGCCACAAATACTCAAAAGCATCACTTACGATATCCCTGCATACTTCAGCATCATTTATGAAATAGTATGCAAAATATACAAACTGTGCATACCATTCATTAAACATTTTGTCAAAAGTAGCCCTGTCATCCATTTAATATCGTATTCTTCTGTTATTTCTGGCAGACAAATATACATTAAAACTTAATACGTAGTTGCATTTGTACATCTGCTTTTTTATTTCCATAGATTAAATCATTGCCGGAACCAATCTCATTCCGGTCTAAATAAATGGTTTCTCCAAACTTGGTTATCAATAGAAAGTGTCTGTTCAGTTCATATCTCAAACGGATACTACACCGGAATCCACGACCTTGAAAAAGACGGAGTATAAAACGTATAAAGCAATCCGCTTTCCGAAGCATATACACGCGAGTCATAATCGTCTGTAAAAAAGTAACTGCCCTGAACGTCAGCAAACAGCCTGGCCCAAGGCAGTTGGGAGGATATCATTTGTGTAACCTGATATCCTTTATTAGCAGCTCTGTCCTGAGAATGAAAATGATTATAATCTAAAGTTGTACGACTGCTTAACACATCTCCCAAAGAATAGTTCAAACGATAGCGAAGTTGATGGTGAAAAATAGGAAGTGTTAGTGTTCCTTTACTACCTGTCCAGTCACGCTCTTTTTGTTTATAACGATACCTTAGATACATGGATAAATTGCTGTATGGAGTAAAAGTGGTTTGGAACAGACCATCTGTTCCGCGGAGGGTTTATTCACTCTGTATTTTTTTCCACGGAAAGGAAAATAAATCGAATGAGGCGAAAAACTTCCAATAAGCAAAAGGAGAAGTTTCCAAGCCGATATAATATCCCTGTTCATTTTGTGTCGTACTTCCTTCACCGAATGAATGGGCAAACATAGTCCAATAGTCATAAGAATAAAACCGATGTATCAACATGATTTGAGTGTTTTGAACCGGTGAATATTGCAAACGGTTCAAAGAAGCCCAACCTTGTTTTCCGATGGCTGTTTCTCCTTGAAAAGAAAAACGATGCCAGCGGTAAGCATAATCTATTCCCAGATTATAGAAGTTATTTCCATGAAGATTGTATTTGGAATAACCTGTTAATTCCGGTTCGTATGGTCGGTTGAAAAGGTAGTAAATACCGGTGATACCCAATCGGATACGGTTGTGTTGATAACTCACGTGTCCACCTGTTAATTGCATGGTGAACAGGTTCTTTTTATCCGCTTCCTTTTGACTTCGATGCAGCCCGGTTTTGTAGATAGAAGTGATTGTTCCATCAGTGATTACTCCATCCAGAGAACGGTGTGAATAGAAACCAGAAATATCCCAATCTTTTGTCAAAGAAACAGTGGCAGCTACTCCTCGAAAATAGTTGTATTCGTCAGCAGAAGAATGTTTCTTTATCCCGCTATTACGGTTATTGAAAGAAGAAGCGTAAACTGTTTTCCCATCAAATAATCAGTGCTAATCACTAATCCTTGTCCGAAACTAAGCCGATAGTTACCAACAGCTAATGCTTTTAACCGTCCACAATCTTTTAATAACAGATAAAAGGAATAATAATCATAGCCGTAGCGATTGTGTAAAGCTCAACAAAAGGTTCTCCGGCATCTTTTTTTCAGCAACGACTCCTGCATAGAGCCGGTCACTATACCGGAAACTGTATTTCACAGAGTTATAAACAGAAGGTCCTAAATAGGTATGTTCATAACCTTTTCGCTTATAAAATGGTATATCAAAGCGGGTTAAGAGTTCATTCTTTCCATACTTCGCTGCGTTTTTCAACAGGCTTTTCCACCGGAAAGCAGATTCATTGTTAATAGCTTTTATACAGACGAAAGGCAGTAAATACTGGATTGTTTGCTTATCCATCTCTTCTACCAGTTGAAGTTCATAGATGGTTTTCATCTGTCCATGTATATAGATGTAGGCCAACAGATGTTCAATCTGAATATCACTAAGGAAAGGAAACTGTTCGAGTTGTTCACGGGTAGCAACATTCAAATTAACTGGTTCTTGCATACGATTGGAAAGTTCTTCCAATTCATTTTCCCAATTAAGAGTATTAACAGAGTTATTAATATCGTTATTAACAGATAAATCTTCAAGAACATCTTCTAAAAGACTTTCAGAAGGGTTTTGAGCACTACAAGCAGGAATTATTAACAGGCTGTTTATAATACTTATCAACCGTAAAAAGTTGAATAGTTTTCATCAATAAAATGGTTTATTCTTCCTGCTTTTTAACAGATAAGGCCGCAAAGATACTTTAAATAGGTTAACATCGAAGAGAAATGTCTGAATAATAAAATTTTAATTCTATTTTGTATCGTGAAAAGGAGGCTTAACATAGTAGTAATGACGCTGTTTGCTATTGTTTGTTGTTCGTTGCGCCTGCAAGCTCAAGAAAAACAAAGCATCAATGGATATTTGGTTCCGATGTGTATCTACAATGGAGATACCATTCCATGTGTCCAGTTAAGAACTGTGTATATTTTCCGTCCGTTGAAATTCAAGAATGAAAAAAAGAACGCCAGGAATATTATCGCCTGATCCGCAATGTGAAAAAAGGTATATCCTATCTCCAGAGAAATTAACCAAGCCATCATCGAAACTTACGAATATCTTCAGACATTACCCAATGAGAAAGCCCGTCAAAAACATATCAAACGGGTTGAAAAAGGATTGAAAGAGCAATATACTCCCCGAATGAAGAAACTTTCTTTTTGCACAGGGAAAACTGTTGATTAAATTAATAGACCGCCAAAGCAATTCTACCAGCTATGAACTGGTGAAAGCATTTATGGGACCTTTCAAAGCGGGATTCGTTCTCATCACTCCACCCTGCTGTTTTCACTTTAAAAGCTTGTTTCCAATGGTAATTTCAACATTTTCTACCATCGGTTTACCCAGAATATATATTCCTTCCGCGGGATTCACAGGATAGAATCCCATCGCGCTGAAGACATACCAAGCCGACATTTGCCCGCAATCCTCATTACCACATAATCCGTCCTACTGATCAGTATACAAAAGTAGACATGATTTCATGCAACCGTTGTTGAGCTTTATGAGGCTGGCCCGCATAATTATAAAGATAAGCTACATGATGGCTAGGCTCATTGCCATGTGCATACTGGCCGATAAGTCCGGTTATATCTATCGGCACATCATGGCCTGACATACCCATAGGCATGGAAAATAAGGTATCGAGAGCATTGACAAATTCCTCACTGCCCCCATATAGATTTATCAACCCTTCCACATCGTGAGGAACAAAGAAAGAGTATTGCCATGAATTTCCTTCCACCCAATCACATTCCCCATAAGATGAAAAGAAAGGATCAAACGGACGGCGGAAACTGCCTTTGCTCGAAAAACCGTTCATTAGTTTATATTCTTTGTCAAAATATGTTTTATAACCGGAAGACCGGCTTATAAAATAGTTATAATCATCCATCTTACCCAAGTCCTTGGCCATTTGAGCTATACACCAATCGTCATAGCAATATTCCAAAGCCGCAGAAACCGATTTATTGTAAATGTCATAAGGAATATAACCGTATCGTTTCAGCTCTTTCACACCAAAGTTATCCTGCATAGCCGATGTCCTCATGGCTTGATACGCCTTTTCCACATCATAATTTCTTATACCTTTGAAGTATGCGTCTACAATAACCGGAATGGCATGATAGCCAATCATACAATTTGTTTCACTCGACCATAATGGCCACACCGGCAGTAATCCATACTGATCATACTGCGCAAGCATAGATTGTACCAGATCGTTCGTTTTATCTGGAGCAATCAGCGTTAATAATGGATTTTCAGCACGAAATGTGTCCCACAGCGACAACACCGTATAATTATCAAACCCTTCGGCCATGTGTGTCTGTTTATCAAATCCCAAATACTCTTTATTCACATCATTATACAAATAAGGGGCCAATAAAGAATGGTACAGCGCTGTGTAAAAAAATTATTTTATTCTTATCAGAAGCTTCTACCTTAATCTTTGATAATTCTTTTTTCCCATATCGACTGTGTCTCACTAAGCGTTTTGTTAAAATCCCAATGCGGTATCTCTTCCGAAAGATTTTGAAGTGCATTTTCTGCACTTATAGCAGATATTCCCACTTTTACTAACACCATCTCATTAGAGGAAGTTTCAAAATTAAGAATAGCTTTTTTATATTTTTACCGGAAGTTTGTCTTTTCCTGAATAAACTGCTCATCTGCAGCAATGGACAAGTCAAATACCTTAGATACTTTTAAAGCAAAAAACAATTGTTGTTCACTCCAGTATTTTTCTCCGGGCTCACCCCAGCCTTTTTTGTCCTCCTTTCACCTATTATTGTACAACTGTCTATCCTATTCATGGAAGTAAAAAGAACAGAATCAGTTGCGAAATGATGAGATAAATCCAATATAATATGAGAAGATTTACTTTCAGGAAAGGTATAACGATGAAAACCGCATCGAGGAGATACGGTCAATTCAGCCATAATATCATAATCTTTCAACCTTACTTTATAATATCCCGGAGATGCAGACTCCTCATCATGTGAAAAACGGGAGCGATATCCTTCATCCGGTTTATCTTTCGATCCCGGATTCAATTTCAAATTTCCCGTCGCAGGCATCAACATCACATCCATCAGATCGGAACGTCCTGTACCCGAAAGATGCGTATGAGAAAAACCAATGATGGAACTATCGGAATAATGATAGCCGGAACACCAATCCCATCCTTCAAGTCCTGTGTCAGGACTTAATTGTACCATTCCGAAAGGGTATGCTGCCCCGGAAACGTATGTCCATGTCCCGCCTGTTCCTATAATGCGGGTCGACAAAGTCCAACAAACTATCTGCACTAATAGTACTATTTTCGTATCTGCACCCGGATAGGGCACATAACGCCATGATGATCCATATTATTTTTCTCATCTTTCTCAAATTTTTATGAAGCAAATTTATCCGGAATTCTCGTACATACGCCTACAAAAGGGTAAGAAAAAGAGAAAAAGGAAAATCAAAACACAAACAAAACATGAACAAACCAATATAATAACCAAATATACAGAAGGTTAGTCTCAAGTTCATTTCTATTTAAGTCATAACCACTACAAAAAAAAAACAAACTCCCGATACAATTACCCCCAGAACAGAAAACATTTATCCTAATTGAGAGATAAACAAAACAGCGATCATCAACCAAACCATCGACCAAAGCACTTTTTGTTTGCATTTTGTTCACGTTTTGTCTTTACTTTATTCTTTTTTATTCGGCTACATTGCCCTAAAGCAATACTTTTACAGCAAAATTCATTTTTGTATAACTTTAAAATTTAAAACAAAAAAAAAATGCTTAAAGGTTAAGCTTTTGATATTGATATTCCTTACTGGGAATACAATATGAACGCACAAGGTACAGCAGTCAATGGAACTGTCGTTTCCGATCAGAATGATCCTCTGATAGGTGTTACAGTAACTGAAGCAGGAACTACAAACGGGTAATAACCGACATGGACGGTAAATTTTCGATTAAGCTGAAAAATGCTACCGGGAAATCTGACCTTCAGCTATGTAGGATACATTACACAAACAATTGCTGTAAATAATCAAAGTAAAAAAATCTGAAAGTTGTATTAACAGAAGACTCTAAGCAGCTGGAAGAAGTCATCGTCGTAGGTTATGGTGTACAAAAGAAAATTGAAGCAGCCAATGGAGTCGTATTGGTGACAACCAAGAAAGGTGCTAAAGGAAGAATAGCCGTGAACTACAACGGATACGTAAAGATAAACCATGCCCTCGGACTTCCTGAAATGCTGGGAACCCAAGGTTACATTGATATGTACAAGGCCAGATGGATGTCCAACAATCCGGATAAGGGCGAACCTACAACTAATGATATTAAATCGTTCTATTTCCTGACTCCAAATGAAGTATCGCAATTACCTAATACTGATTGGGTAGACGTTATGTTTGGCACCGGAATAGAACATTCTCATAGCATTGACATCTCCGGAGCTTCCGATAGATCATCTTATTTCCTTTCTGCCATGTACGAGAATGACGAGGGTACCTATGTGAATACAAACTACGAGAAATGGGCCATTAAAACCCGATTCGAACAAACTCCATTGAAATGGCTAAAATTCAGTCAGACAGTAAATTTCAGTCACTCAAAAAAGAAAACATAATGCATTGAACTGGCAACACGTCCTTCGCGCTAATCCAGCCATGAATGTATACGATGACACTAACCCGATGAATACAGGATATGGATACTTCACAGACGAATTTAAAGAAACCATTGACTGGCAAGGAGGAAATCCGTTAGAAAGTGCAGACCTGAAAGATCATTGGGAGAAATGGAACGTTGCATGGGGAAATTTGCAAGTAATCATCACCCCGATAAAAGGACTGGTATGGACTACCAACCTGACAGGAACTCTTAGCAATCATGCGACTTCAAGCTTCTTATATAATACATTTGGAGGCATATCAACCAACTCTATTGACTTTGTGGAAGGAAAAAAACATCCAAGGACACCAATTGGATTATTCTCACAATCAAAGTACTTCCTACTTGTTGAATACATACGTAAACTATAATAAATTGATTGGTAAACACGATCTTGGAGCAATGGTCTGTTGCGAAGTAAGAGAATCACGTAATGATGACGCATCAGGATATGCTGAATGGGGTATACCGGCTCAAGACTTAAGAAGTACTGCTCTTACCGATCACAGAGACGGTACCAACTCTTGGGCTACAGGAAGTAGCTACTCCATATTCGGACGTGTTACCTATGCTTATGACAACCGCTATCTGCTAACAGCGAACTTTAGAAATGATGCCAATGATATATTTGCTCCGGGCAAAAGAAGCACTTTCTTCCCATCTGTGTCTGTTGGTTGGAACATAGCCAATGAGAAGTTCTTTAAAGTAGAAAAAGATTAATGACTTGAAACTAAGGTTTGGTATCGGAGAAATTGGCAACAACAGTATAGACAAAAACTGGTGGAGACAAGAATATAAATTACAAACGAATGGTACTTGG
>VOFD01000778.1_pt1 | contig 34648 bp, 33 predicted proteins | sample 5384101 | NCBI WGS metagenome assembly VOFD01 (sample SAMN12384723, study PRJNA508395) | human gut metagenome | isolation source: healthy gut C | host: Homo sapiens
GTGCTGGAAAATGGCCGCGCCCGGCTGACGGGCTACGCTACGGTTGGCCTGCGCACAGCGGGCAGCGGCCTGCACGAGCAGCTGTACGAGGGCTACTCGGCCCCGGAACAGTATTCGACCACCGAGTTTGAGGGCCGCTACACCGACGAATACAGTCTGGCTGCGGTGGTCTACCGGATGGTCTGCGGGCAAAGCCCGGTCCCGGCAGCGCAGCGGCTGGTGTCGGATTCGAACCCGCGCGCCCGCACGCTGGAGCCGTCGGTGCCGGAGTATCTCTCCGAGGTGCTCTGGCTGGGCCTGAAGCTGAAGCCGGTGGAGCGCATCCAGACCGTGCCCCAGCTGTTCAAGGCACTGACCTCGCAGGAGTATACCGAGGAGCTGACCCGCAGCCTGCCGCGCCCTGCGCCCCGGCAGCTGACTCTGCCGGACGAGGAACAAAAGCAGCACATGCTCAGCCTGCGGAACCTGCTGGCGGCCATCCTCGTTCTGCTGGCCATCCTTATCCTGCTGATGCTGTGGGGGATGGTCTCACAGGGGCTGCACACGGCCACACCGCCTGCGGCGTCCTCGTCGGTGTCGGCACCGGAAAGCACGGAGCTGGAAGAACCTGCTGGGACAACACCGAGTTCCATGAGCTGCACTCCCACTTTGCGTCCATCACCCATGGGTGCCTGTTCCGCAACAGCCTCGCGTGGGAGGAATACTGGCGCTGGGATGAGGACGACACCAATGTGGCCGTCTATTACAACGTCAAGGATAAGCCCTGCGGCTACATGGTCTACCTCATCAAGAACGACATCATGCACATCAAGGAAATTATCATTGGCCAGCAGCATGCTGCCACCCTGCCCCAGGCAGAACACCTGCCTTGCTGCCCGCAGCAGATCCACGGCCTTGTCCACCGCATCCGGTGAAAGGGCGCTCTGGGTGCCATTGATGGCCGTGATGAACAACGCGCTCGCATGCTCACAGAGCTTGTCGGTGGTCGTGCCCGGTTCCGGCTCCTGCTGATTGATGAGCGAAGCGGTCGCATTGGCCTGGGCCAGCGCGATGCGCATCTCATGATATCCTTCGAACCCCAGCGCCCGGCAGAACCGGAAAACGGTCGCCTCGGCCACCTTGCACTCCCGCGCCAGCGACGAGATCGAAAGATACTGCGCCTCGTCGGCATGGTGGATGAGGTAATCCGCCACCATCCGCCCGGATTTGGTCAGCTCGTCCTGCCGCTGGTGCAGCAGCTCCCAGAAATTAGTAGACATGTCAGCTTTCTCTCCTACTTTTTCCCCGGCATCCGCGTCTGCTCCGCCGCACATACCGCTGTGACGCCTTTGCCGGGACTCTTTCTTAATGAAAGTATAAAAGAATCTTTCCTCCTTGGCAAGAGCGGCTTTCACCACAAATCACCGCCGTTTTCTGTGCAGAGCGTCCAATTTCAGCCGGAAAGTACGACTTATTTCCGAAAATTCTTTTCAAAATCAGACAAAAACGTCTCTTTTGTCTTCGAAAACTTTTTTCAGGCCATGTAAAAACCGCGTTTTCGCAATGGTTACAAAATGGCTACAATCACCAAAAAATCCGCCATTTTTGAAAAAGAGCCATTCTCTTCGCTTGATTTGGTAGTTGTTCACAAGAAAGTTTTTTCAAAATTGTGCATTGCATAGATAGACAAAATGAAAATATTTTTCTATAATAAAGGCAACAACAGCGGCTCGACACGATAAGCCGCAAACATATGATATGCAAGGAGAATTTCGTTATGAAAAACTGTATCTCTCGTCGCTCCTTCCTGAAGGCTGCCGGCATCCTGAGCGCAGCAGGCGCACTGGCCGCATGCGGCGGTTCCTCTTCTTCCAGCACCGCAGCGTCTTCGACCGCCTCTTCCGCAGCTGCTTCCAGCACCGCTGCTGCCGGTGCAAGCATCAAGCTGTGGACATACCCCATCGGCGGCTGGGGCAAGGACGAGACCGTTCAGGAGCTGATCGCCAGCTTCAACGCAAAGTACCCTGACATCAAGGTCACCGTGGAGTATCTGGACTACACCAACGGCGACGATCAGGTGAACACCGCCATCGAGGGCGGCAGCGCACCCGACCTGATCATGGAAGGTCCCGAGCGTCTGGTTGCCAACTGGGGCGCGAAGGGCGTCATGGCTCCGCTGAACGACCTGTGGACCGACGATGCCAAGAAGGACATCTACGAGTCTGTGGAATCCGCCTGCAAGAACGACGCCGGTGATTACTACGAGTACCCCCTGTGCATGACTGCGCACTGCATGGCCGTCAACATGACCAAGGTCAAGGAAGTGGGCGCTGACAAGTACATCGACACCGATAAGCACACCTGGAGCACCGAGGGCTTCCTGAACACCGTTGACGCCCTGTACAAGGGCGGCTACGAGAACGTGGCAGCCATCTACTGCAGCGGCCAGGGCGGCGACCAGGGCACCCGCGCCATCATCAACAACATGTACGGCGGCACCTTCACCGATGCAGCCCACACCAAGTACACTGCCGACTCCGCCGAGAACATCAAGGCGATCCAGGCTCTGTACGACGCCAAGGGCGTCAACTTTGACGCTTCCATCAACGGCGGCGAGGAGATCACCCTGTTCCGCAACGGCACCTTGCAGATGGCATTCTGCTGGAACATCGCGCAGCAGCTGAACAGCGACAACAACGACGCTGGCCTGACCAACGACGGCGACGAGATCTTGCCGATGGCATTCCCCACTGAGAGCGGCGACCCGAAGCTGTGCGGCGGCATCTGGGGCTTTGGCATCTTCGATAACGGCGATGAGGCCAAGGTCAAGGCAGCAAAGACCTTTATCGAGTTCATCGCTGCGGACCCCGATCAGGTCAAGAACAGCGTTCTGGCTTCCACCTACTTCCCGGTCCGCACCAGCGTGGGCGATATCTACGCCGACAACGCGATCATGAGCGAGTACACCAAGTTCATGGCTTATCTGGGCGACTACTACCAGATCACTCCGGGCTGGGCAACTGCACGCACCGAGTGGTGGAACATGCTCCAGCGCGTCGGCATCCGGTGAGGATGTCGAGCACTGCCGTTCAAGACCTTTGTTGGACAACGCAAACGCTGCCGCTGCTGCTGAGGCATAAGCACACTCTGCATCCTGGGGGTCAGATCTTGATAAAACCCTTGCCCCTCCCTCGAACATCCCGACGAGGGAGGGGCTTTATGTGTAAGAAACCGGTGCACATGCCGGAAAGAAAGGTCTGGTGATTTCTTTGGCAGCAAAGACTGTAAGCGTCGAAGAGCCAAAACGCAGCGGCGCTTTGGTTCGGCAGGAGACCATTGCTTCCTATCTGTTCCTGTTACCCAGCCTGATCTTCTTTCTGGGCTTCGTCATCTATCCCATGGTGCTCTGCGTGGTGACCAGCTTCTTTGACTCCACCATGAACCGTGCCGATGTTTTTGTGGGCCTTGCAAACTATAAGGAACTGTTCGTGACCCTATCTTCCGTGGTGCGCTCAAGAACACCTTCATCATCGTGGTCGTCTCCGTGCCTGTGACCTGCGCCTTCTCGCTGTGGGTCAGCTCAGCCATCGTTGACCTGCCCGAGTGGGCGACGAGCCTTTTCCGCTGCGTGTTCTACCTGCCCGTGGTCACCGGCTCCGTGGCTGTCACCGTGGTGTGGAAGTGGATGTACAACAACTACTACGGCATCTTCAACTACCTGGGCAAGGCCGTGGGATTCATTGATAAAAACATCAACTGGCTGGGCGATGAAAAATATGCACTGGGCTGCATCATCCTCATCCTGCTCACCACCTCTGTCGGCCAGCCCATCGTGCTGTATGTTTCTGCTCTGGGCAATGTCGATCAATCCATCGTGGAAGCCGCTGAAGTGGACGGCGCAACGGATTTCCAGTGTTTCTGGAAGATCAAGTGGCCCGCCATTATGCCCACCACCCTGTACATTCTGGTCATTACCACCATCAACTCCTTCCAGTGCTTCGCGCTGATCCAGCTGCTGACTTCCGGCGGCCCCAACCACAGCACCGATACCATCATGTACTACATCTACTACACCGCCTTCAAGCTCTACCGCTACGGCTACGGCAACGCCATGGGTGTGGTGCTGGCAGTCATCATTGCCATTCTGTCGGCTGTCCAGTTCAAGCTGGGCAACCAGGATAATTAAAGGAGGTGCCGGACAATGAGTGCAAATGCAAAAAGCAAAAGCCCTTGAAGCGTCACCCCAGCAAGCTCAAGAGAATGAGCGCCTACATGATCCTTGCGCTGATCCTCATCAGCATCGTTGCGGTGCTGTTCGCCTTCCCGCTGTACTGGATCATCACTGGCTCCTTCAAGACGGGTGCCGCCATCAACGCCACCACCCCGGAATGGTGGCCGGACAAGTGGGTGCTCACCAACTATCAGAAGCTGTTCTCCGGCAAAGAGCGCTCCGCTTTGGCAGCTGGCTGTGCCCTTTGGCATCCATTTCAGCGCTAACGGCGAGCCCGTCTACTTCTCGGTAGGTCCCACCGCTCCCGCTGCCATCCGCTGGATGATCAATACCGTCTTCATGGCCGTCATCTCCATGATCCTCACCTGTGCAACCGCTGCCATGGCCGGCTATGCACTGGCAAAAGAAGCGCTTTGTAGGCCGCAAGCTGCTGTTCACCCTCATCGTGTGCGCAATGGCTCTGCCCAAGCAGGTCATCCTGATCCCCCTGCTGCGCGAAATGAGCTCTTTGAACCTGTACAACACCATCTGGGCCGTCATCTTCCCCATCGTGGGCTGGCCCTTTGGCGTCTTCCTGATGAAGCAGTTCAGTGAGGGCATCCCCACTGAGATGCTGGAAGCGGCCCGCATCGACGGTGCAAGCGAGGCCAAGACCTTTATCGACATCGTGCTGCCCATGGTCAAGCCGGGCATCGGTGCACTGGCCATCTTCACCTTCATCAACAGCTGGAACGACTACTTCATGCAGCTGATCATGCTGTCCAGCACCAGCAACCTGACCATTTCTCTGGGCATTGCCAAGCTGCAGGCGGAAAACAGCACCGATTTCGGCCTGATCATGGCCGGTGCCGCGCTGGCCGCTGTGCCCATCATCATCATCTTCCTCATCTTCCAGAAATACTTTACCAAGGGCATCGCAATGGGTGCCGTTAAGGGCTAAAGTTGCGACCACTGCCAGCGGCAGAAACAGGGAGCAACTTTTGGCGCCGCGGTCTGCAGGATGCAAGGCCCATTCAAGGGCCGAAGCAGACGCAGGGCACCGCAAGAGGGCGCTGAAACCGTTAACCAAATGAGAAACGTTTGAAGCTTTAAGGAGCGAATAGTATGAAAGACTTAACCAAATACTGCGGCGTCATTCCCGCGTTCTATGCCTGCTATGATGCAGAGGGCAATATTTCCACGGAGGGCGCGAAAGCCCTGACCCGCCACCTCATCGCCAAGGGCGTCAAGGGCGTCTATGTGGGCGGCTCCTCCGGTGAGTGCATCTACCAGCACCCCGATGAGCGCAAGAAGCTGCTGGAAGCTGTCATGAGCGAGGCCAAAGGCAAGATCACCGTCATTGCCCATGTCGGCTGCAACAATACCGCCGACAGCGTGGAGCTGGCAGCCCATGCCGAGAGCGTGGGCGTGGACGCCATTGCTTCCATCCCGCCCATCTACTTCCACCTGCCGGAGTATGCCATTGCCAAGTATTGGAATGACATGTCCGCTGCCGCCCCCAACACGGATTTCGTCATCTATAACATTCCCCAGCTGGCAGGCACCGGCCTGACCATGAGCCTGCTGCGCGAGATGCTCAAGAACCCCAACGTCGTTGCCGTCAAGAACAGCTCCATGCCCACCCAGGACATCCAGATGTTCAAGGATGCCGGCATTGCCGCCCGTGGCGAGGGCAATTTCGTGGTCTTCAACGGCCCGGATGAGCAGTTCGTCTCCGGCCGCGTCATTGGTGCCGACGGCGGCATCGGCGGCACTTACGCCGTGATGCCCGAGTTGTATCTGGCCATGAACGACCACATCAACAAGGGCGAGATCGAAAAGGCCCGCGCCATCCAGTACGATGCCGACCGCATCATTTATAAGATGTGCGAGGCCCACGGCAACCTCTACGCGGTGCAGAAAGAGATCCTGCGCCGGATGTACGGCCTGGAGCTGGGCGGCGTCCGCGCTCCCATGCCCAACCTGGCCTGCGAGGATGAGAAGATCGTCGCGCAGGCACAGGCCATGATCGAGGCCGCCATCGCAAAACTGTAACCCCTGTTCCCGGAAACCGCGCCCCCTCTCCGTCTCATTTTTGAGGGGAGAGGGCAGGCGCTGTTTCTGGTTTTATCACAACACAAAAACGGAGAAAACATCATGATCTGCGATACGCTGGAACATCTGAACCGCTACCGGGGCTTCCATGAAAACCTCGATACCGCCATTGATTACCTTACCGCCTACTGTGTGGGCCATACCCTGGCCGACCTGCCGCTGGGCCGCACCGAGGTGGACGGGGAGAACGTCTTCATCCATGTGATGGAGGCCGACCTGAAACCGGGCGAGGGGGCAAACCCTGAGTACCACCGCCGCTATGCGGACCTGCAAATCGACATCACCGGCGGCGAGGGTTGGGGTTACGCCACGGCTCCCGGCGAGGAAGTCGGGACGTTCACGGGGGACATCGGGTTCCAGAACAGCCCGGACGCCGTCACGGGTTCGCTGGGGAGGGGCGGTTCGTCCTTTTCTTCCCCGGAGAGCTGCACAAGCCCGGCGTGGCCCGCCCGGAGTGCACGAAAGTGCGCAAAGCCGTCGTCAAGATCAGAATGGAGGACAAAGCATGATGGACAAAGAAAAACTGTTTGCACAGATCAAGGGCGGCCTTATCGTCTCCTGCCAGGCATTGGAGACCGAGCCCCTGTACACCAAGGAGGGCGGTGTGATGCCCCTGATGGCCAAAGCAGCCGCCATGAGCGGGGCCGTGGGCATCCGGGCCAACACCGTGCGGGACATCACCCAGATCAAGCAGGTGGTGGACCTGCCCGTTATTGGCATCATCAAAAAGGACTACCCCGGCACGCCCATGTACATCACCGTCACCATGAAAGAGGTGGATGAGCTGGTGGCCTGCGGGGTGGATATCCTGGCTGTGCAGGGCACCGGCGCCCTGCGCCCGGACGGCATGACCTCCCCGGAGTTCATCAAGGCCATCAAAGAGAAATACCCGGACCAGCTGCTCATGGCCGACTGCGATAACGTGGAAAACGCCCTGGCCTGTGCCGCCGCCGGTGCGGACTTTGTGGGCACCACCACGCGGGGCTATACCCCCGAGACCGAGGGCTGCGACGACATTGATTTTGATTTCGTCCATACCCTGGCCACCCAGTGCCCGGCCAAAGTCATCGCCGAGGGCCACATCCACTACCCGGAGCAGGCGGTCAAGGCGCTGGAAGCCGGTGCATTCGCACTGGTGGTGGGCGGTGCCATCACCCGCCCGGCAGAGATCACGGCCCGCTTTACCGGTGCCATCCACGCTAGGAACAAATGACAACAAAAGGAAAGGGAATGCTGGATGAAACAGTATCTTGCCATTGACATCGGCGGCACCAGCGTCAAGCTGGGCCTTGTGGACGAAACGGGCGGCATCCTTGCCAAAGCCGAGGAGAGCGTCAGCTTTGACGGCTGGCAGACTCCCATCCTGACCACGGTGCTGGCCGCTGCCGAGCGGTTCCTCACCGCGCGAGGGGAAGACCCGCAGGCGCTGGAAGGCATCGGCGTTTCCGCCACCGGCCAGATCAACAGCCATACCGGCGTGGTGGTGGGCACCTGCGGCAACCTGCCCAACTACATCGGTAGCCCCATCAAGGAGCAGCTGGAAGCCAAATTCCACCGGCCCGTCACTGTGGCCAACGACGCCAACTGCATGTGCCTGGGGGAAGTCTGGGTCGGCGGGGCAAAGGGCTATACTGACGTCATCGGTGTCACGCTGGGCACTGGCGTGGGCGGCGGCATCCTGACCGGGGGCCGCCTGCTGGAGGGTGCCCGGGGCCTGGGCGGCGAGATGGGCCACTACCGTACCCACGCCCAGCACGGCCTGCTTTGCACCTGCGGGGCGGTGGGCTGCTGGGAGCAGTACGCCTCCACCACGGCTCTGGTGCGGGGAGCCCACGCCATTGACCCCGACCTGAAAGATGGCCGGGCCATCTTTGCGGCGGCCGAGGCAGGAAACCCGCTGGTGCTCGATCTCATCGACCACTGGACGGACGAGATCGCCCAGGGCCTTGCGGGCATGGTGCATATCTTCAACCCGCAGCTCATCCTCATCGGCGGCGGCGTCAGCGCGCAGGAAAAATTCCTCATCGAGCCGGTGGCCGCAAAGGTACGGCGCTCCATCATGCCCGCCTTTGCCGAGGGGCTGGAGATCCGGGCGGCTCAGCTCCACAACGACGCCGGTATGGTGGGCGCAGTGTACTATTTCCGCCAGACCATGGAAAACACCTGAACAGGAGGAACTACCATGAAAAAACATGTTCTCTGCCTGGGTGACAGCAACACCCACGGCTACTGTGCCGACCCGAACGACTGCGCCGACCACGGCATCCGCTTCAGTGAAGAGGAGCGCTGGACCTGCCGCCTGCAGAAGGCGCTGGGCGACGAATACCTTGTGACCGAAGAGGGACTTTCCGGCCGCACCACCGTATTTGTGGACCCCATCCACGAATCCATGGATGCTCTCAGCGTCATCTATGCCCTGCTCAAGAGCCACGAGGTCATCGACCTGCTCATCATCATGCTGGGCACGAACGACGTGAAGGAGCGCTTTGGTGCCAATGCCGCCTGCATCGGCGCGGGTCTGGAGCGGCTGATCCTCAAGCAAAGAGCGTGGACTGCTGGGGCGCCAAGGTCCCCAACATTCTGGTGGTGGCCCCGCCCCGTATCAAAGAGGGCTTCCACGACCCCGTCATGGGCGAGGGCTGTGTGGAGAGATCCGCCGGTGTGGCGGAGCAGTTCCGCGTCATCGCCGAGCGGCAGGGCGTGTGCCGACTTTATTGTAAAATTTTCCTCCTCGCCAGAGGCTCTCCCTTTGGGAGAGCTGGCGCGTTAGCGCCTGAGAGGGCGAGCCTGACAAAGAAAAACACGCAAACACAGCGATACGCACTCTGTTTGTCAGAGGCAGCGTATCGCTGTGTTTTTGCTTTTTGACAGCATCCTAGCCCTCTCCGTCACCTGCGGTGACACCTCTCCCAAAGGGAGAGGCCTTGGCAAAGCGGGAAGCAGCAGTTATTTTTTGAAAGATAGCCGCATAAACTTTGCTAAAACAGGACGAGAGGGGAGAGCACTTTGGAAAAGCAGGAAATGCTGGAGCAGAACGCGGTCTGCCGCGAGATCGGTGCACGCACCGGCGGCGAGATCCTGATCGGAGTGGTGGGGCCGGTGCGCACGGGCAAGAGCACCCTCATCAAGCAGTTTATGGAGAAGCTGGTGCTGCCTGCCATCGAGGAGGACGACGCAAAGCTCCGTGCGCGCGACGAGCTGCCTCAGTCGGCGGCGGGGCGCACCATCATGACCACCGAGCCGAAGTTCATCCCGGAGGCGGCGGTGCCGCTGGCGCTGGAGGGCGGGGGAGAGTGCCGCATCCGGCTCATCGACTGTGTGGGCTACATGGTGGAGGGGGCCATGGGCCACGAGGAGGATGACAAGCCCCGGATGGTCAAGAGCCCTTGGTTTGAGGAGGAGATCCCCTTTGACCTGGCGGCAGAAACGGGTACCCGCAAGGTCATCACCGACCACTCCACCATCGGCATCGTGGTCACGACGGATGGCTCCATCAGCGAGATCCCCGGGAAAGCTACCTCCCGGCGGAGCAGCGGGTGGTGCAGGAGCTGGAAGCGCTGGGCAAGCCCTTCGTCATCCTGCTCAACAGCACCCACCCCGACGCCCCCGAGACCCGGGCCCTGGCGGCCGAGTTGGAGCAGAGCTATGGCCGCGGCGTGCTGGCCGTCAGCTGTCTGGACCTGGATGCCGCCGCACTGACACCATCCTGCAAAAGGTGCTGTATGAGTTCCCGGTGCGGGAGCTGGATTTCGCGCTGCCCCGCTGGGTGACCATGCTGGACAAAGGCCACTGGCTCCAGACGGAAGTGTACTCTGCCGCCATGGCCTTTTCCGAGCAGGTGACCCGGATGAAAGACCTCTCTGCCTCCGGCGGGGCCGCGCTGGCCTGTGACGCCGTCCAGCAGACCGCTCTCAGCGGGATGAACCTCTCTGACGGCATCGTCCGGGTGACGGTGATCCTGAAGCCGGAAGTCTTCTATCAGGTGCTCAGCGAGCAGACGGGGCTTGAGATCGGCGACGAGGCCGGGCTGATGCCCTGCATCCTCTCGCTGGCAAAGGCCAGCCGGGAGTACGAGAAAATTCGTTCCGCCCTCGAGCAGGTGGAGGCCACCGGCTATGGCATCGTGATGCCCTCCATCGATGAGCTGTCGCTGGAGCAGCCCGAGATCGTCCGGCAGGGCGGGCGGTATGGCGTCCGCCTTGAAGCCAGCGCACCGTCCATCCACATGATGAAGGCGATCATCCACACCGAGCTAAGCCCCATCGCGGGGACGGAGAAGCAGAGCGAAGACCTCGTGCAGAGCCTCTTGAAGGATTTCGAGGACGACCCCGTTCGCCTGTGGGAGTCGAACATCTTCGGCAAGAGCCTCCACGAGCTGGTCAACGACGGCCTGCAGAACAAGCTCTTGCACATGCCGCAGGAAGCCCGCACCAAAATGCAGGAGACGCTGGAGCGGGTCATCAACGAGGGCTGCACCGGCCTCATCTGCATCTTACTTTAAACAAAAACAGCCCCCGGCGGGAGTTCCGTCGGGGGCTGCTGTCATTTTAGGCTGATTTCCCATGAGGAACATCAACCCAGTGGCTGATACTTCTGCAAGATCGTGTGGAGCCCTAGTTCCCGGGCGCGGGAAAGTAAGTAACGGTAGCGGGCCAGCAGGGCCTGCCGCTCGTAGATGCGCTGCTCGATGAGGTCTGTGTCCGTTTCCAGATCAAACATCATCTCGTTGCGGCGCAGACAGAACAGGCACTCTTTCAGCTCTTCTTCCAGCTCGGGGTGGTAACGCTCGTGCTCCGTGTCCCGCGGGATGCGGCTGGAAAGCAGGGTCTGCGGCTTTTGTGCGGCTTGTACCATAGGATGTCCTCCTTTTTGTTTTTGCATCTGCTGGTTTCCAGTATATGCAGCGGGCACAAAAAGGATGACATTTCAGGGAACTGTGCACGGCTCCGCGTTGATTTTTCAAAAAAAGTGCAAATTTTTTCAAAAAACCGCTTGACAAAGACGCGCGTTTTCCGTATAATAGCACACGTTGAGCGGCTCACCCCGCAAAACAAAACAGAATATTGGGGATTTGCATAGTGGTAGTGCGGTAGACTCTGACTCTACTTGTGGGAGTTCGATTCTCTCATCCCCAACCAGTCTGGCCATCCGGTAATAATCGGGTGGTTTTTTTGTTTGTCTTGTAAAAGCCCCATGCCCTGTCGTATAATAAAAGAAAAACAAAAAGGGAGAACCCACTATGGCAAAACGAATGCTGGATTGCTGCGCTTCGGATTTTGCGCAGTTCACCAAGGCTGACCTGCTGGAGTCCATCCAGAAGAGCGAGGGCCGGGTCATTGCCTGCGAGACCATCGGTTCGGTGCAGCCGCTGCTGGGCAATGTGACCAACGCGGAGTTTGCGGCCTCCATGGGGGCGGATATCCTGCTGCTGAATCTGTTTGATGTGCAGCAGCCCGTCATCCACGGCCTGCCGCCGGTGGAACCGGGGGAGACCATCCGCCTGCTGAAAAAGCTCACCGGGCGGCCCGTCGGCATCAATCTGGAGCCCGTGGCGGATGACGCGGAGATCGAGACGGACCCCATGTGGGCCATGTCCGCCGGGCGTCGGGCTACGGTGGAGAACGCTCTGCGGGCCAAGAAGCTGGGCATTGATTTTGTCCTGCTCACGGGCAACCCCGGCGTCGGTGTCACCAACACAGCCATTGAGCAGACGCTCCGCCGTTTCAAAGAAGCCGTCGGGGACAGCATCGTCCTGGCGGCAGGCAAGATGCACGCGGCGGGGATCCTTTCGGAGGCGGCGGAAAACATTATGACAGAGCAGGACATTGCTTCCTTTGTGGAGGCCGGAGCCGACATCATCCTCCTGCCTGCCCCCGGCACTGTGCCCGGCATCACGCAGGAGTACGCCCAACGCCTGATCACATGCGCCCACCAGCACGGCGCACTGACCATTACTTCCATCGGCACCTCGCAGGAGGGCGCTGACACCGACACGATCAAGCGCATTGCCCTTATGTGCAAGATGGCGGGCACCGATATCCACCACCTGGGCGATACCGGTTACTTCGGGATGGCCCTGCCGGAGAATATCATGGCCTACTCCATCGCGGTGCGGGGCGTGCGGCACACTTACCACCGGATGGCCTGCTCGATTGCAAGGTGAATGATGCCGGGAGCGCGGGGAGTTTCTCTGAGGACCGTCCGCTGGGGTGGGACCCTGCTGCCGCAGGCAGTAGGGCGGGCGATGGAATGGCCTGCAACAACAATGACCGCCGCCAGTGGCGGAATCAGGGAATTGTTGTTGGGGCCGCGGCCAGCAAAACGCAAGCGCAAGCGAAGCGGATGCTGGGAGCCGCAACTCGTCCTCGTGTCCGAAGAGAAAGCTCCCCAAGCGGTGATGGTGATAAAAGCCCCCTAAAAATCTTGACATCAGCCCCCGTGCGTGTTATCATACATAAAGATAACATGGTGTGCGGGTGGTTCCGTGCACGAAACTATGGAGCTAGAGAGGTTTTCCATTATGGAACGTATTAAGACTATCGCTACTCGTGACCTGACCAAGAGCGTTAAGACCGGCGGCTGCGGCGAGTGCCAGACTTCCTGCCAGTCCGCTTGCAAGACCTCCTGCGGCGTGGCTAACCAGCAGTGCGAGAACAGCAACAAGTAATTTTTGCAAACCTTATGCCGCCTTTGCCGGGCGGCATTTTTTTATGGTATGGAGGTAAAAATGGTACATCAGTATCAATTGAATGGATATAACATCGTGCTGGATACCTGCAGCGGTTCCGTACATGTGGTGGACGATGTGGCGTATGATGTGATCGCCATGTATGCAGACCACACCCCGGACGAGATCGTGTCTGCCATGATGGAAAAATATGGCGACCGGCCCGACGTCACCGAGGAAGACCTGCGCCAGTGCATCGAGGATGTCACCGCCCTGAAAGAGGCGGGCAAGCTGTGGAGCCCGGATGTCTACGAGGATATGGCATTTGACTTTAAGAACCGCAACACCGTGGTCAAAGCTCTCTGCCTGCATGTGGCCCACACCTGTAACCTGAACTGCTCCTACTGCTTTGCCTCCCAGGGCCGTTATGAGGGCGAGCGTGCCCTCATGAGCTTTGAGGTGGGCAAGCGCGCCATGGATTTCCTCATCGAGCACAGCGGCACCCGCCGCAATCTCGAAGTGGACTTCTTCGGCGGTGAGCCGCTGATGAATTTCGAGATGGTCAAAAAGCTGGTGGCCTACTGCCGTGAGCAGGAGAAGATCCACAACAAGAATTTCCGCTTCACCCTCACGACCAACGGCGTGCTCATCGACGACGATGTCATCGATTTCTGCAACAAGGAGTGCCACAATGTCGTTCTGAGCCTGGACGGCCGCAAGGAAGTCCACGACCGCTTCCGCAAGGATTACGCGGGCCACGGCAGCTATGATGCCATCGTGCCCAAGTTCCAGGAGTTCGTCAAGAAGCGCGGTGATAAGAACTACTACATGCGCGGCACTTACACCCACTTTAACACGGATTTTACCAACGACATCTTCCACATGGCCGACCTCGGCTTTACCGAGCTGAGCATGGAGCCTGTGGTCTGCAAGCCGGACGATCCCAGCGCCCTCACCGCCGAGGACCTGCCCATCCTGAAGGAGCAGTACGAGATCCTGGCCAAAGAGATGATCAAGCGCGACCGCGAGGGCCGGGGCTTCACCTTCTACCACTACATGATCGACCTCACCGGCGGCCCCTGCATCTACAAGCGCATCTCCGGCTGCGGCTCCGGCACCGAGTACATGGCCGTTACCCCCTGGGGCGACCTGTACCCCTGCCACCAGTTCGTCGGCGACCCCAAGTACCTCATGGGCGATATCTGGAAAGGTGTCACCAATACTGAGATCCGGGATGAGTTCAAGCACTGCAACGCCTATGCCCGCAAGGAGTGCAAGGACTGCTGGGCCAAGCTCTACTGCTCCGGCGGCTGCGCGGCCAACAGCTACCACGCCACGGGCAGCATCAAGGGCGTGTATGAGTATGGCTGTGAGCTGTTCCGCAAGCGGATGGAGTGCGCCATCATGATCAAGGTGGCCGAAAACCAGGAGCTGGCTGCCCAGGGCATCGAGGTGCCCATTGAGATCGGCGGCCAGTGCAATGCCTGCGCCACCGGCGAAGCCTGCGAATGAGCTCCATGACCACCCCCATCGTGGATTTTGTGCGGCAGTATGCGCGGTCCGGCACCAGCCGCCTGCACATGCCCGGCCATAAGGGTCAGCCGTTCCTGGGCTGTGAGGCATGGGATATCACCGAGATCAAAGGAGCCGATGAGCTGTACGAGGCCGAGGGCATCATTGCCCGGAGCGAAGCCAACGCCACGGCCCTTTTCGGCACAGCGCGCACTTATTACAGTACGGAGGGCTCGTCCCAGTGCATCCGGGCCATGCTGGCGCTGGCCCTGCGGGGGGCTCCCAAAACAGGGAAGCGCCCGGTGCTGCTGGCGGCCCGCAACGCCCACAAGGCCCTGCTTTATGCCGCCGCCCTGCTGGATTTCGACATCCAGTGGCTCTGGCCGGCCCCGGAAGCATCCGGGGCGCTGTGCAGCTGCCCGGTGACACCGGAAGCCCTGCGCAAGGCGCTGGAAGCGCTGGCAGGGCAGGGAGAACAGCCCTTTGGCGTCTACATCACCAGCCCGGATTATCTGGGCGGCGTGCAGGATATCGCCGGGCTGGCAGCCGTCTGCAAGGCGCGGGGCGTGCCCCTGCTGGTGGATAACGCCCACGGGGCGTACCTGCACTTTCTGCCCGGCGGCAGCCGCCACCCCATTGCACTGGGGGCGGCCATGTGCTGCGATTCCGGCCACAAGACTCTGCCGGTCCTGACGGGCGGGGCCTACCTGCATCTGGGCCCGGATGCCCCCGTGCAGGACGAGGCAACCGTCCGCAATACCCTCAACCTCTTTGGCTCCACCAGCCCGTCTTACCTCATTTTGCAGTCGCTGGACCAGTGCAACGCGGTGCTGGCCGGGGATTACCGGGCCCGGCTGGCCGGGTGCTGTGCAGCGCTGGAAGCCCTGCGCAAAACTCTGAATGAGACAGCTGCAGCCCACGGGGCTGTGCTCCCGCTGGCGTTACCCGGGAATCCCCGGACCGGGAGCCTCTCAAGCTGACGCTGGATGCCGCCGCGCTGGGCTGTTCCGGTCAGGCACTGGCCGAGGTGCTGCGGCAGCATGGCATCGAGTGCGAGTATGCCGACCCGCGCTATCTCGTGCTGATGTTCACGCCGGAGAACCCGCCGCAGGATTATGACCGCCTGCGGGAGGCCATCACCGCCTGCTGTACGGCCCGCCCGCTGGGCAGTGCCCCGGTGGAAAAAAGACACTGCCGGGAACTTTGCGGCCCTGGCCTGGGAACTGGCCGAAAACGGCCCCCGGTGCACCATCCGGGAAGCCATCTTTGCCCCGCAGGAGGTCGTCCCGGCAGAGGAAGCCCTGGGCCGTGTCTGCGCCATGCCCACCGTCTCCTGCCCGCCCGCCATCCCCATCGTGGTCAGCGGGGAAATGGTCAGCAGAGAGGCCGTTACGCTGATGAAGCGCTACGGCGTTGCAAACGTCGCTGTCATAAAATGAAAAACACCGCTGAGATTTTGTCCTCAGCGGTGTTTTTGCGTCTTGGCAGGCTTATTCGATGCCGGTCACTTGGTAGTCCTGGTCTTCCACGGCCTTTTTCAGGGTCTCGTTGGCGACGTCAGCGGTAAGGGTAACGATGGCGGTACCGGCAGTGTGGCTGACGACCGCCTCGCTGACCTCGGGCAGGGCTTCCAGTGCTTTCTTGACGCGGGCCTCGCAGTGGCCGCACATCATGCCCTCAACATGCAGAGTCTTTTTCATGGTGGGATCCTCCTGGTTGGAATTACTCTCTTTATCTTCAGCCGGAGCCTCAGCCACGGGGGCAGAGGAAGCGGCGGGAGCCGAAACGGGGTTGACCTTGCGGTCGTGCTTGGTGCTGTGGACATCAAACAGGTTCAGCCGCAGGGCGTTGCTGACCACGCAGAAGCTGGACAGGCTCATGGCCGCCGCGCCGTACATCGGATTGAGCGTCAGACCCAGCCCGATGAAGACACCGGCGGCCAGCGGGATGCCGATGATGTTGTAAATGAACGCCCAGAACAGGTTTTCGTGGATGTTGCGCAGGGCAGCGCGGCTCAGACGGATGGCGGCGGGCACGTCCGAGAGCTTGGAGTTCATCAGCACCACGTCGGCCGCGTCAATGGCCACATCGGTGCCCGCGCCAATGGCGATGCCGGTGTCGGCACGGGTCAGGGCAGGGGCGTCGTTGATGCCGTCGCCCACCATGGCCACCTTGCCGCTGGCCTGCAGCTGGCGGATGACGGCCTCCTTGCCGTCGGGCAGGACCCCTGCGATCACTTCGTCCACGCCCGCCTGCCTGCCAATGGCGTCGGCGGTGCGCTGGTTGTCGCCCGTCAGCATCACCACCCGGATGCCCATGTTCTGCAGCTCCTGGATGGCCCGGGGGCTGTCCTCTTTGATGGTGTCGGCCACGGCGATGACGCCCATCAGCCTGCCCGCCCCGCCAAAGAAGAGGGGCGTTTTGCCCTGCGCGGAAAGGGCGGCGGCGTCATTCTGCAACGCTTCGGGCACCTCCACCTTGGTGGCAATGAAGCTGGCGTTGCCGCCAAAGATCTCCATGCCGTCCAGTTTGGCGGAAAGGCCGTTGCCGGGCAGGGCAGTAAAGTCGGTGACGTCGGGGCATGCGATGGTCTCGGTCTCGGCATAGGCCAGCACGGCCTTGGCCAGCGGGTGCTCGCTCTTCTGCTCCAGAGAGGCAGCCAGGGTCAACAGCTCGCTCTCGGTTACGCCCTCCGCGGGGAGGATGTCGGTGACCTTGGGCTCACCGCAGGTGATGGTGCCGGTCTTGTCCAGCGCCACGATCTGGGTACGGCCAGCCGCTTCCAGCGAAGCGGCCGTTTTGAAGAGGATGCCGTTCTTGGCACCCATGCCGTTGCCGACCATGATGGCGACGGGGGTCGCGAGACCGAGCGCGCAGGGGCAGCTGATGACCAACACGGAGATGCCCCGGGCCAGCGCATAGCCCAGCTCACGGCCCAGCAGGAGCCAGACGATGGTGGTCACGACGGCGATGGAGATGACCGCCGGGACGAAGTAGCCCGATACGGTGTCGGCGATCTTGGCGATAGGAGCCTTAGTGGCGGCGGCGTCGCTGACCATCTTGATGATCTGGGACAGGGTAGTGTCCTCGCCGACGCGGGTGGCCTCGCAGCGGAGGAAGCCCGACTGATTGGTGGTGGCGGCGCTGACCCTGTCGCCTGCGGCCTTGTCCACCGGGATGCTCTCGCCGGTCAGGGCGCTCTCGTTGACGGCGCTGGTGCCCTCCAGCACCAAGCCGTCCACAGGGATGTTCTCGCCGGGGCGGACGACAAAGATGTCGCCCTTCTGCACCTGCTCAACGGGGACGACCACTTCCGCACCGTCCCGCAGCAGGGTGGCAGTTTTGGGAGCCAGCTTCATCAGGCTCTTGAGGGCGTCAGTGGTCTTGCCCTTGGAGCGGGCTTCCAGCATCTTGCCCACGGTGATGAGGGTCAGGATCATGGCGGCGGATTCAAAGTAGAACTCCATCATATAGTGCATGACGAGTTCGTCATTGCCATCGACCTGAGCACGGGTCATGGCAAAGAGGGCGTAAGTGCTCCACACAAAGCTGGCCATGGAGCCCAGGCAGCTGGCAGTCGTAGGTGAACTCCTCGCCGGTGGGCACCATGCTGGTGCGGCCGGTCTCCGGGTCATGCTCCGGCTTCAGATAGGAGATGACCGCGCCGGTCAGGTTGCCGGCATCGTCGGTCAAAAACTCTTTCACGGTGGTCTGGTAGACGCGGGGGTCCTTGCCGAACTTGGCGAGGCACTCGGTCTGGCCATAGTCTACCTTGAGCACCTTCGGCCACTCCGGCCAGGGGTTGGAGGCGGTCCGCTCTTTCGGGGGCTGCGGCATCATCTCCAGTGCCACCAGGTCGGTGCAGCCCTGCCGCAGGGCCGTGCCCTGGCAGTCGTTGCCGGTGTCGCCGCCGCCGATGACGAGGACGTTCTTGCCCGCCGCGTTGATGGCCCTGCCGTCTGCAAAGTCGCTGTCCAGCAGGCTCTTGGTCACGCTGGTGAGGTAGTCCACCGCAAAGTGGACGCCGTTGGCATCCCGGCCGGGCACATTCAGGTCGCGGGCCTTCTTGGCACCGCAGCACAGCACCACGGCGTCGTAGCCGTTCAGGATGTCTTCTGCGGCCACCGCCCCGCCGATGTCCATGTTGGTGCGGAACTCCACGCCCTCGGCCTGCATGATCTTGATGCGGCGCTCGATGACGGATTTGTCCAGCTTCATGTTGGGGATGCCGTACATCAGCAGGCCGCCCACCCGGTCGGCGCGCTCAAACACGGTGACGGCGTGGCCGCGGATGTTCAGGTATTCGGCCACCGACAGGCCGGACGGGCCGCTGCCGATGACGGCCACGCTCTTGCCGGTGCGGGCCGGGGGCGGGGCGGCGTGGAGCCAGCCCTTGGCGTAGCCCGTCTCTACGATGGCGTGCTCGTTCTCCCGGACGGTGACGCTGCTGCCGGTCACATCGCCGCAGGTGCAGGCGGCTTCGCACAGGGCGGGGCAGACCCGGCTGGTGAACTCCGGGAAACGGTTGGTGGCCCGCAGACGGTGGAGCGCCAGCTCCCACTTGCCCTGATACACCAGGTCGTTCCACTCCGGGATGAGGTTGTTCAGCGGGCAGCCGGAGGCCATGCCGCCGATCATCATGCCGGCCTGACAGAAGGGAACGCCGCAGTCCATGCAGCGTGCTGCCTGCGTCTGCTGCTCCTCGCGGGAGAGCCAGACGTGAAATTCGTTAAAGTTTTCAATGCGCTCCAGCGGCGGAACATCCGTGCTGGTTTTGCGCGTATAGTCGATAAATCCAGTGGTCTTGCCCATAACGGTCCCCTCCTTACTTCTTCTTCTGCACCGCGTAGAATGCTTCGATCTGTGCCTGCTCGCCGTCGAGACCGCGCTCCTCCATGGAGGCGATGACCCGCAGCATACGGTCGTAATCGTAGGGCAGAACTTTCTTGAACTTGGGCAGGAATTCGCTGAAGTTGTCAAAGATCTCTTTGCCGCGCGGGGAGCCGGTGGCTTCCACATGTTCGCGGATCAGCTCCTTCAGGGTGGCAACATCGTACTTATGCTCCACGGGTTCGAGGCTGACCGTCTCTTTGTTCACCCGCTGGTAGAAGTCCCAGTTCTCATCCAGCACGTAGGCGATGCCGCCGGTCATGCCGGCTGCAAAGTTCTTGCCGGTCTGGCCCAGCACGACGACGGTGCCGCCGGTCATGTACTCGCAGCCGTGGTCGCCGACACCCTCCACAACGGCCGTTGCGCCGGAGTTGCGGACGCAGAAGCGCTCACCGGCCACGCCGGAGACGAAGGCCTTGCCGCTGGTGGCACCATACAGGGCGACGTTGCCGGTGATGATGTTCTCCTCCGGCTTGTAGGTGATGCCCTCCGGCGGGCGCACGATGATCTTGCCGCCGGACAGGCCCTTGCCCATGTAGTCGTTGCAATCGCCGGTCAGCTTCAGGGTCAGGCCCCTGGGGATGAATGCACCGAAGCTCTGGCCGCCTGCGCCGGTGCAGTTGGCGGTGTAAACGTCATCGGGCAGGGAATCGCCATACTTGCGGGTGATCTCGCTGCCGAAGATGGCACCGAACGCACGGTCGGTGTTGGAAACATCCAGCGTGACGCTCTGGGGCGTTTTGCTGTTGAGCTTGAACTTCTTCATCAGCACCTTCATGTCGAGGGTGTTTTCGAGGTGGAAGTCGTAGGTGTCCGCCGGGACGAAGTGCACGTTGCTGTTGGAGATGGCCGGGTTGTGCAGGATGCAGTCCAGGTTCATCTTGGCCGTGCGGCTGCCGGGGGCGCTGGGCTTGACATGGAGCAGATCCGTACGGCCCACCAGCTCGTCGATGGTGCGGATGCCCAGCTTGGCCATGTACTCCCGCAGCTCCTGCGCCACAAAGGTCAGGTAGTTGATGATGTATTCCGGCTTGCCGTGGAAGTGCTTGCGCAGCTCCGGGTTCTGGGTGCAGATGCCCATGGGGCAGGTGTCCAGATTGCAGACACGCATCATCACGCAGCCCTCGCACATCAGCAGGGTGGTGCCGAAGCCGAATTCCTCTGCGCCCAGCATACAGCTGATGGCGACATCACGGCCGGAGAGCAGCTTGGAGTCGCTCTCGATGCGCACGCGGGTGCGCAGGCCGTTCAGGATCAGGGTCTGGTGGGTCTCGGCGATGCCCAGCTCCCAAGGCAGGCCAGCGTCCTTGATGGAGGTACGGGGTGCCGCGCCGGTGCCGCCGTCGTAGCCGGAGACCAGAATGACCTGTGCGCCGCCCTTGGCGACACCGGCGGCAATGGTGCCAACACCGGCCTCGCTGACCAGCTTGACGTTGATGTTGGCGTGGCGGTTGGCGTTCTTCAGGTCATAGATCAGCTCGGCAAGGTCCTCGATGGAGTAGATGTCGTGGTGGGGCGGGGGAGAGATGAGGCCCACGCCGGTGGTGCTGTGGCGGGTCTTGGCGATCCACGGATACACCTTGGCACCGGGCAGGTTGCCGCCCTCGCCGGGCTTTGCACCCTGTGCCAGCTTGATCTGGATCTCCTCGGCGGAGACGAGGTATTTGCTGGTGACGCCAAAGCGGGCAGAGGCCACCTGCTTGATCTTGGAATTGCTCTCGCTGTGATAGCGCTCTTCCGGCTCGCCGCCCTCGCCGGTGTTGCTGCGGCCGCCCAGACGGTTCAGGGCGATGGCAATGGTCTCGTGGGCTTCGCTGCTCAGGGCACCGTAGCTCATGGCCGCGGCCTTGAACCGCTTGACGATGGACGACACCGGCTCGACCTCCTCGATGGGCACACCGCCGTTGGGGTCGTAGTTGAAATCGAGCAGGCTGCGCAGATGCATACCCTCCTCGCCCATATTGTCCACCGTGCGGGTGAAGTCCTTGAAGGCCTTATAGTCGTTGGTCCAGCAGGCTTTCTGGAACAGGTGGATGGTCTGCGGGTTGAACAGGTGCTCTTCCTTGCCGCTGCGGAACTTGTGGGCACCGCCGTCGGCCAGCTCCATGTTGATGTCCAGGCCCAGCGGGTCGAAGGCGGCGTTGTGCTGGGCCTCCACGTCGGCCTGAATGTCCTCCAGGCCGATGCCGCCCACACGGCTCACCGTGCCGGTGAAGTATTTGTCGATGACATCCTTGGAGATGCCCACGGCCTCAAAGATCTGGCTGCTCTGGTAGCTCTGGATGGTGGAAATGCCCATCTTGGAGGCGATCTTCACGATGCCGCTCAGGATGGCCTTGTCGTAGTCGTCCACGGCGGCATAGTAGTCTTTGTCCAGCAGGCCTTCGTCGATGAGCTGGCCGATGGTCTCATGTGCCAGATAGGGGTTGATGGCGCAGGCACCGTAGCCCAGCAGGGCGGCAAAGTGGTGCACCTCGCGCGGCTCGGCGCTTTCCAGGATGAGGGCCAGTGCGGTGCTCTTCTTGGTGCGGATGAGGTACTGCGACACCGCTGAGACCGCCAGCAGGCTGGGGATGGCGACATGGTACTCGTCAATGTCGCGGTCGGACAGGATGATGATGTTGGCCCCATCCTTGTAGGCGCGGTCCACTTCCAGGAAGACCCGGTCGATGGCCTTTTCCAGACTGGTGTTCTTGTAGTAGTTGATGGACACCGTGGCCACCTTGAAGCCCGGCACGTTCATGTACTTGATCTTGAGCAGGTCGGTGGAGGTCAGGATGGGGTTGTGGACCTTGAGCACCTTGCAGTTTTCGGGCTTGTCCTCCAGCAGGTTGCCGTGTGCGCCCACATAGACGCTGGTGGAGGTGACGACCTTCTCACGGATGGCGTCGATGGGCGGGTTGGTCACCTGGGCGAACCGCTGCTTGAAGTAGTTGAACAGCGGCGGGTGCTGGCCGCTCAGGACGGCCAGCGGGGTGTCGGTGCCCATTGCGCCGGAAGGCTCTGCGCCCAGCCGGGCCATGGGGAGGATGAGGTCCTTGACCTCTTCGTACTTGTAACCGAACACCTTTTGCAGGCGGGTCAGCTCCTCGCCGGTGTAGCTGGGCACCTTGATGTTGGGGATCTTCAGGCTCTTGAGCTGGACCAGATTGCGGTCGATCCACTCGCCGTAGGGCTCGCGGCTGGCGTAGTACTCCTTCAGCTTCTCGTCGTCCACGACCTCGCCCTTGACGGTGTCCACCAGCAGCATCTTGCCGGGGCGCAGGCGGTCTTTCTTCTCAATGTCGGCGGGGTCGCAGGGGAGGACGCCCACCTCGGAGGAAAGGATCATCCGGCCGTCCTTGGTGATGTAGTAGCGGCTGGGGCGCAGGCCGTTGCGGTCCAGCACCGCGCCCACCACGTCGCCGTCCGAGAAGAGGATGGCCGCCGGGCCGTCCCACGGCTCCAGCATGGTGGCGTAATACTGGTAGAAATCGCGCTTTTTCTGGCTGATGTGCTTGTTGTTCTCCCACGGCTCGGGAATCGTGATCATCACGGCCAGCGGCAGGTCCATGCCGTTCATCACCATGAACTCCAGCGCGTTGTCCAGCATGGCGGAGTCGGAGCCGGAGGTGTTGATGATGGGCAGGATCTTGTTCATATGTCCTCCTGCATGATGGGGCTGGAGATGGTCTCCTCGCGGGCCAGCATGGCGTCCGTGTTGCCCTTGATGGTGTTGATCTCGCCGTTGTGCAGGATGAAGCGGTTCGGGTGTGCGCGCATCCAGCTGGGGTTGGTGTTGGTGGAGAAGCGGCTGTGCACCATGCCGATGGCGGATTCATAATCCTCGTCCTGCAGGTCGGTGTAGAACAGGCGCAGGTCGTGCACAAGGAACATGCCCTTGTACACGATGGTGCGGCTGGACAGGCTGGGCACATAAGTGCCGTTGCTGGCCTGCTCGAACACGCGGCGCACAATGTACAGCTTGCGGTCAAAATCGATGCCCTTGCTCACCTTGGCGGGCTTTTTGATGAAGCACTGCCAGATGGCGGGCATACAGTCGCGGGCTTTCTGGCCCACGGCATCCGGGTTCACGGGAACCTTGCGCCAGGCGAGGAACTCCGAGCCCCTCTTTGCGGGTGACCACCTCGAACAGCTTCATGGCCTGCGCACGCAGGTGCTCGTTCTGCGGGAAGAAGAACATGCCCACGCCGTATTCGCGCTCGTTGCCAAGGCTGATGTTCATCTCTTCGGCCACTTTGGAGAAGAACTTGTGGCTGATCTGCAGCATGATGCCCACGCCGTCGCCGGTCTTGCCCTCGGCGTCCTTGCCGGCGCGGTGCTCCAGCCGCTCCACGATGCACAGCGCATCGCTGACAGTCTGGTGGCTTTTGCGGCCCTTGATATCCACCACAGCGCCGATGCCGCAGGCATCGTGCTCAAACTGGGGGTCATACAGGCCGAGGGGCGTGGAGTTTTCCGTATAATGTTCCATTGCCTTTCCCATCCTTGTCGTAAAATCAAAATCCTCACCACTGCGGCACATTCCGCAGCGTCTGACACGGAAAACAAAAAAGACGCCCCAAAGGGGCAGACTCTGCCCCTTTGGAACGCCTTTGTTCCGGTACCTCTAATTATACTGAACGCTGAAAATTTTTCAAGCGACAGTTGCACCAAACGTGAAAGCACAATCGCAGCGCATCTTGTGCGCTTTGATGATGAGATGAAGCGAATTCATCCTTCGCCCAAAATCGCTTTCAGGTCCTGCTCCGGTGTCGTGACGGCCATCAGATTGTACTTTTCCTGCAAAACGCGCACCACGCCCGGCGAGAGGAAGGCGGGCAGGGTAGGGCCGAGCCGGATGTTCCGGATGCCCAGCGCCAGCAGTGCGATGAGGATGCAGACGGCCTTCTGCTCGAACCAGCAGAGCACCAGCGAGAGCGGCAGGTCGTTGACGCCGCACTGGAACGCATCGGCCAGCGCCAGCGCGATCTGGATGGCGCTGTAGGCGTCGTTGCACTGGCCCACGTCGAGGATGCGGGGCAGGCCCGCCACGGTGCCGAGATCCAGGTCGTTCAGGCGGAATTTGCCGCAGGCCAGCGTCAGGATCACGGTGTCGGGCGGGGTGAGCTTGGCGAACTCGGTGTAGTAGCGGCGGCTGGGCCGGGTGCCGTCGCAGCCGCCCACCAGGAAGAAATGGCGGATCTGCCCGCTTTTCACGGCCGCAACGATCTCATTGGCGTGGGAGAGCACAGCGCTCCGCGCAAAGCCGGTCACGACGCTGCGCCCGCCGTTGATGCCGGGCATGGCGGTGTCTTCCGGGTAGCCCCCCAGTTCCAGTGCTTTGGCAATGATGGGGGAGAAATCCCGCTCTGGCCCGATGTGCGGGACGCCGGGATAGGACACCACCGAGGGGAGTTTTCTCGGCGAGTATCCGAGGTGGGGCCCCGCTTGCGGGGCGGGCATGGAATGCCCGTTGACTCGCCGGGAAAAGCTCCCGGAGATGCGGCCTGCGAATAGATACAAAAAGAGCCGCGCTCTTGCGAACGCAGCTCTTGAAAATGCTTTGGAACAATTAGTAGGTGATGCCCTGTGCCATCATGGCGGTAGCGACCTTCAGGAAACCGGCGCAGTTTGCACCGACCATCAGGTTGCCCTCGGAACCAGCGGCAACGGAAGCGTCGTAGGAAGCGTGGAAGATGCCCTCCATGATGCCCTTCAGCTTTGCATCGACCTCTTCGAAGGTCCAGCTCAGGCGCTCGGAGTTCTGGCTCATCTCCAGGCCGGAGGTGGCCACGCCGCCGGCGTTGGCAGCCTTTGCGGGTCCGTACAGAACGCCGTTGGCCAGATAGACCTCGATGGCCTCCGGGGTGCTGGGCATGTTGGCGCCTTCGCAGACGACGGTGCAGCCGTTCTTGACCAGAGCCTCAGCGGACTCCTTGTTGATCTCGTTCTGGGTCGCGCAGGGCAGGGCGATGTCGCAGGGGACAGTCCAGACCTTGCTGCAATCGGCCACGTAGGTTGCACCCTCGTGGGTCTCAGCATACTCCTTGATGCGGCCGCGGCGGACTTCCTTCAGGTCCTTGACGTAAGCCAGGTCGATGCCGTTGGGGTCGTAGACGTAGCCGTTGGAGTCGGACATGGTGACGACCTTGCCGCCCAGCTGGGTGGCCTTCTGGCAGGCATAAATGGCGACATTGCCGGAACCGGAGATGACCACGGTCTTGCCGGCAAAGCTGTCATTGCGCATGCACTTCAGAGCCTCGGCGGTGAAGTAGCACAGGCCGTAGCCGGTCGCCTCAGTGCGGGCCAGAGAACCGCCGAAGGTCAGGCCCTTGCCGGTGATCATGCCGCCCTGGAAGCTGTTGGTCAGGCGCTTGTACTGGCCGAACAGGTAGCCGACCTCGCGGCCGCCGACGCCGATGTCACCGGCGGGGCAGTCCACGAACTGGCCGATGTGGCGGTACAGCTCGGTCATGAAGCTCTGGCAGAAGCGCATGACTTCCATGTCGCTCTTGCCCTTGGGGTTGAAGTCCGAGCCGCCCTTGCCGCCGCCCATGGGCAGGGTGGTCAGGCTGTTCTTGAAGATCTGCTCAAAGCCCAGGAACTTCAGGATACCCTGGTTGACAGAGGGATGGAAGCGCAGACCACCCTTGTAGGGGCCGATGGCGCTGTTGAACTGCACACGGTAGCCGCGGTTGACCTGGACTTTGCCTTCGTCATCGACCCAGGGCACACGGAAGCTGATGACGCGCTCCGGCTCGACCAGACGCTCGATCAGACCGGCCTTCTCATATTCGGGGTGCTTCTCCACGACGGGCTGGATGCTCTCCAGCACCTCGCGGACAGCCTGCAGAAATTCGGGCTCATTGGCATTGCGCTGAGCCAGACCATCGTAAACACGCTTCAGGTATTCATTCGTCAACATAATCGAATACTCCTTTTCCCAGTATACTTTCACCGGTTCTGCCAAACAACTTGCAGAACACTTTATCATTATAAAGCTTTCTGTGGCGATTTACAAGAGAGGCGGAGCAGAAAATCTTTCAAAAAAACAGAAGAAAAGATGAACCCGCTTCACAAAAACATCCGGCCGCTGCAAAAACGGCGCAGCAGCTTCTGTTTTGCGGCAGACCGGCACCCAAAAAGAATGCCTTTTGCGGGGGGGGGAAAAGGCCCGGCGCAAAAGGCAGAGAAACCAACGTGTTTACTTCTTCAGCAATTTTTCACAGGCATCGGCGGCACCTTCCAGATACTCGCCGCCGTAGGTCTCGATCATGCCGGCATCGGAAAGCGCGGCCAGCTGCGGGTCGATGGGGCACTTGGCCAGCACGGGCAGGCCGTGCTTTGCAGCCACCTCATCCACATGGCTGTTGCCGAACACAGTTGATGTGCTTGCCGCAGTCCGGGCAGACGACGTAGCTCATGTTTTCCACCAGGCCCAGCATGGGCACTTTCATCATCTCGGCCATGTTCACGGCCTTGGCAACGATCATGCTCACCAGCTCCTGCGGGCTTGCCACCACCACGATGCCGTCCACGGGCAGGCTCTGGAACACCGTCAGGGGCACGTCGCCGGTTCCCGGGGGCATGTCCACAAACAGAAAGTCCACGTCTTTCCAGACCACATCGGTCCAGAACTGTTTGACAGCGCCGGCAATGACCGGGCCGCGCCACACAACGGGATCTTCCTCGTTTTCCACCAGAAGATTGATGCTCATGACATCAATGCCCATGCGGCTCTGGATGGGCCAGCAGCCCTGCGCGTCGGCCATGGCACGGCCATGGATGCCGAACAGCTTGGGAATGGACGGGCCGGTGATGTCGGCATCCAGAACGCCGCAGTGGTAGCCGCGGCGTGCCATGGCGCAGGCCAGCAGAGCACTGGTCATGCTCTTGCCAACGCCGCCCTTGCCGGACACAACGCCAATGACTTTTTTGACGCTGCTGTTGGGGTTGGGTGCGTCGTGCTTGGGCGCTGCATTGCGGGAAGAACATGCTGCTCCGCAGCTGGAGCAGTCATGGGTACATTCTTCGCTCATTCTCTCGTTGCGCACTCCGGCGGCGTTGCCGCAGGGGAATGCGCTTCCTCCTTGCATTTTGTATCAAAGGGCGCAAACCGCCCTTGTGTGACCAACACATATCATACCATAAAAGTGGGAGAGAAACAACCCACGACGCCGCTCATCTTTTGCAAAGCGCATAAAGGGGCTGTTTTGCCGCATACAGTAAACAAAAACTCCCCGTTTGTGCATTGGCGGGGAAAGGAGGTGCGCCATGCGGCAGAGCTATCTGAAAAACGCAGCCCTGATGACCGGGGCAGACGTCCTGCTCCGTCTGGCGGGCATGGGGCTCCGCATCTATCTGGCGAACGCCTGGGCGGTGAGGGAATGGGCCTTTACCAGCTGGTGCTGGCGGTGTATTCGCTGTTCGTTACGCTGGCCACGGCGGGCGTTTCGGTGGCGGCTACCCGCCTCATGGCCGAGGAGTTGAGCCGCGGCCGGGCCGAAGCTCGGGGAATGCTGGCGCGGCTACTGGCAGCGGGCCTTGGGCTGGGGGCCTTTGCCATGGCGGCGCAGTTCGGGCTGGCAGGATTGGCGGCTGCCTGGTGGCTGGGAGATGCCCGGGCCGCGGGCGCTCTGCGGGCGGCAGCATTCGGGATGCCCTGGATGGCAGTCTCGTCGGTGCTGCGGCGGGCTTCTTCATCGCCCGGCGGCGGGTGGAGCCCAACGTGCTGAGCCAGCTGGCGGAACAGACCGTCCGCATCGGGGGCGTCTATGTGGTGTTGGAGCAGGGGAGCTTACTGGGCTGGGATCACGGCCGAAAGTGTACCGCGGTGCTGGCGGCCACGGCCCTGAGCGAGGCGGTCTCGGCCTGTATGATGCTCCTGTTCTACCACCGGGAGGCCCGGCGCTGCTTTGCCGGGGAAAAGGCCCGGCGCCCCCGTGACCCGGGCCGACGGCTCTGGGATATCCTGTGGCCGGTGGAGGGCGGGCGGTGCCTTGCCAGCGCCCTGCACACGGCGGAGAATATGCTGGTGCCCGCCTGCCTTGCCCTTGCACTGGGGGCAGGGCGGACGCGACGCCGCCGTGGCCCAGTATGGCAGCCTGAAAGGGATGGCACTGCCGCTGCTTACGTTCCCATTTGGCCTGCTGGGCAGTCTCTCGGTGCTGCTGATGCCGGAGATCACGCAGGCCCACATGCGGGGCAAGACGGCCCGCCTGCAGGCCCTCATTGACCGGATGCTGCGGCTGACCGGTATTTTTCCGCCCTGGCCGGGGCGGTGTTCTGGGTGTGGGGAGCAGCCGCTGGCCCGGTTGTTCTACGGGCCGGACAGGGCCGGAGGCGGGCTTCTATTTGGAGGTACTTGGCCCGGCCATGCCGCTGATCTACTTCGAGAGCATGGTAGACGGTGCCATGAAAGGGATGGGAGAGCAGAAGGCGGCCGTGTTCCGCTACAGCGTGTGGGATGCCGTGCTCGTGGGGGTGGTGCTTCTGCTGCCCCGGTATGGGATGAAAGGTTTCCTGTTTGTGATCCTGGTGTCCAGCGTGATATACCTGCCTGGCCAACACGGCCCGCCTGCTGCGGGTCAGCGGGATGCGTCCGGCGCTGATGCGCTGGCTGGGGGCACCGTTGCTGGCGGCGGGCGTGTCGGCCGGGGCGGGGGTGTTTCTCCGGGAAATGCTGTCCGGCTGGCGGGCCGGGGAGACGCCGGAGCAGCTGGCGGCGCTGTGCATCGGCTGCTGTGGCATGGGGCTGGCGGGGCTGGCCGCCGCCTGGCCGCTGGGGCTGGGTGCCGAGGTGCGGGCCGCGCTCCACCCAGACCGGGCCCGGCAGAAGGCGAAAAAGGCATGAAATCGACCCAGACGATGAAATCTTCTGGACACCGGGGCACGAAACGAGTATAATACAATGGATACCATGGCGCAGCAGGCTTTCTTCCCGCTGGCCTGGAAAATGAACCGGCGCAGAACAAGCGCCGAAGATAAAGAGGATTTTCTGTGAAGAATATCAAAAAAATCACGCCGCAGGTCGGGCTGCGCCGGACGTTTCTGGTGGTGCTGGACGCGGCGCTGATCCTGTTCAGTTTTTATTTTGCGCTGCTGCTCCGCGCAGACGGTGCGGTGGAAGCAGCCTGGTGGCCCCACAACCGGGCCCTGCTGTATGAGAACCTGCCCTGGATCACGGCGCTCTATCTGATCAGCTTTCTGGTGGGCGGGCTGTACTCCATCTTGTGGAAGTACGCGGGCGAGCGCGACCTCATCCGTCTGGCGGGCATGATCGCAGTGCCCACGGCAGTGGTCTACTTCGTGAACCATGGCCTCATCCACGGCGTGTTGTTCGACTCGGCCAACGCGATGGCGGCGGTGCTCATCTTCCTGCTGGTGGGCGGGAGCCGCCTGGCCTGGCGGCTGTTCCTGAACCACCCCATCGGCGAGCGGGTGCGCGGCGTTCCGTCCCAAGGACCCGAACCGCCCGGTGCTGATCGTGGGCGCAGGCGAGGCCGGTGCGTGGGCGATCAATGTCTGCAAATCCAACGAGAGCTACGGCCACCCGGTGGTGGCGGTGGACGATGACCCGGCCAAGTTCGGCCAGACCATCCACGGTGTCCCGGTGCGGGGCACACTGGAGCAGATCCCGCAGGTCTGCGAGAGATACAACGTCCACAGCATCATCATCGCCATCCCGACGCTGCGGGGCAGCCGCCTGAACCATGTCATCGACCTCTGCGTCTCCACCCACTGTGCGGTGCAGATGCTCAGCGACCCGCAGCTGGTGGGCACCGGTGCGCCGCAGCAGAATGCGTTCCGCGAGCTGAACACCGCCGATTTCCTCTCCCGCGAGGAAGTCACGCTGGACATGGAGCAGATCTCCGGCTACCTCACCGGCAAGACCGTGCTGGTCACGGGCGGCGGCGGCTCCATCGGCAGCGAGCTCTGCCGTCAGGTGATGCGCTTTCAGCCTGGCAAACTGATCATCTTCGATATCTACGAGAACTGCGCCTACGAGCTGCTGATGGAGCTGCAGCAGAAGTATGGCCGGGACATCCCGGTCACGGTGCTCATCGGCTCCATCCGCGACAAAAAGCGTCTGGACGAGGTATTCGAGACGTATCATCCAACGGTGGTCTTCCACGCGGCGGCGCACAAGCATGTGCCGCTGATGGAGGTCAGCCCGGCGGAGGCCGTCAAGAACAACGTGCTGGGCACGAAGAATCTGCTCACCAGTGCCAGCGAGCACGGCGTGGAGCGGTTCGTCCAGCTCTCCACGGACAAGGCCGTCAACCCCACCAGCGTCATGGGCTGCACCAAGCGCATCTGTGAGATGCTCATCCAGACCTTTGCGGGCAACACCGACATGAAGTGTGTGGCGGTCCGCTTCGGCAATGTGCTGGGCAGCCACGGCAGTGTCATCCCGCTGTTCGAAGCGCAGATCAAAAAGGGCGGCCCCGTCACCCTGACGGACCCCAACATCGAGCGCTATTTCATGACCATCCCGGAGGCAGCCCAGCTGGTGCTGCAGGCCGGTGCCCTGGCCGAGAGTGGCAGCATCTATGTTCTGGATATGGGTGAGCCGGTCAAGATCATCGACCTGGCCAAACAGCTCATCCGCTTCTACGGCTACGAGCCGGGCGTGAACATGGAGATCAAGGTCGTGGGCCTGCGCCCCGGCGAGAAGCTCTATGAGGAGCTGATGATGGACGAGGAGCAGGACAAGATGCGCCGCACCGAGCACAACAAGATCTTCGTTGCGCCGCCGAAGGACATCGACCTGGCCCAGTTCTACACGCAGCTGCAGGATCTGAGCGCGGCAGCGGCCCACAACGACGAGGGCGTCGTGAAGCAGCTGGCCGAGATGATCCCGACGTTCACGCCCACCCGCGGCAACCTCAAGACCTGATACCGCACCGACGTGTCGGTGACACTATAAAATGTGAGGGAAGTATATTATGGAAAAGAAACCGTTTCTGACCGAAGCGCAGGCCCAGGAGATCCTCCAGGACGTGCCCACCCCCTTCCATGTCTACGATGAAAAGGGCATCCGCGAGAATGCCCGCCGCATCAACAAGGCGTTCAGCTGGAACAAGGGCTTCCGCGAGTATTTCGCCGTCAAGGCGCTGCCCAACCCGGTCATCCTGCAGATTTTGAAGGAAGAGGGCTGCGGTGTGGACTGCTCCTCCCTGACCGAGCTGATGCTCAGCGAAGTCTGCGGCTTTACCGGCAGCGACATCATGTTCTCCTCCAACCAGACCCCGGTCGAGGACATGAAGAAAGCCTACGAGCTGGGTGCCTACATCAACCTCGACGACGCCACCATGGTGGACTTCCTCGACCGTGTGGCCGGTGTGCCGGAGAACATCTTCTGCCGCTACAATCCGGGCGGCACCTTCCAGCTGGGCGAGAGCGAAGAAGGCTTCCAGGTCATGGACAAGCCCGGTGATGCCAAGTACGGCATGACCGAGGAGCAGATGATCGACAGCTACAAGAAGCTGATGCAGAAGGGCGCAAAGAACTTCGGCATCCACGCCTTCCTGGCCTCCAACACCATCTCCGACGCCTACTATCCGGAGCTGGCCGGCATCCTGTTCCAGCTGGCGGTCCGCGTCCAGAAGGCTACCGGTGCGCACATCGCCTACATCAACCTGTCCGGCGGCGTGGGCATCCCGTACCGCCCTGAGCAGACTGAGAACGACATCATGGCCATCGGCGAGGGCGTCCGTAAGAAGTTTGAGGAGATCCTGGTCCCCGCCGGCATGGGCGATGTCGCCATCTTCACCGAGATGGGCCGCTTCACTACCGGCCCCTACGGCGCGCTGGTGGCCACTGCCATCCACGAAAAGCACATCTACAAGGAGTACATCGGTCTGGATGCCTGCGCGGCCAACCTGATGCGCCCGGCCATGTACGGCGCTTACCACCACATCACGGTGCTGGGCAAGGAAAATGAACCCTGCGACCACATGTACGACGTGGTGGGCGGCCTGTGCGAGAACAACGACAAGTTTGCCATCGACCGGATGCTGCCCAAGATCGACATCGGCGACATCGTGTATATCCACGACACCGGTGCACACGGCTCTGCGATGGGCTACAACTACAACGGCAAGCTGCGCAGCGCCGAAGTCCTGCTCTGCGAGGACGGCTCCCACCGTCTCATCCGCCGTGCCGAGACCCCGCGCGACTACTTCGCAACGCTGGACTTCCTGCCCTTCATGAAGCCGCTGTTCGAGGGCTACGACGACTAAACTGGAACGAGGTACGCTATGTTTTTCGGATTTCAACTGACCTGCGGTCTGATGATGGTCTTTTACGGCTACACGGTCATGAAGAACCCTCGTGTCTGGGGTGAACAAGGCCGCCGGGCCGTCAAGGCGGAACATTTCGACGAATACTGCCGGCAGAACGGCCTGTTCTTCCTGAAGGCGGGCTGCATCATGTCGGTCATCGCTGCGCTGGACGCCCTGTTCACGCTGGATGCAGTGCTGTACGTGCTGCTGTATCTGTTCGGTCTGGCGTTCTCGTTCTATCCGCTGGTCAAATGGTGCCGCGAGAATGAGGGCTTCTCCTGGCCCTGGCCCCGCGTCGAAAGCGAGAAAAAGCGCATCCGGAAACTCCGCGCCGAGCAGGAACAACAAAAGTCGGAGACGGAAGAAAAGTGAACCCGACCGTCTGAATCAAAGCGAAAGCCCCTGGTTTTGTACGAATAAGCGTAAGAATCAAGCAGTATCAATTCCCAAAACAAAAGCATGTGCAACAGATTTTCTCGAAAATCAGAAATTTTCGATGGATTTGTGATGCACATGCTTTTTTGAATTGTTTGATGATATGATTGGTTTTGAAAATGGCTGCTGCACGTTCGGCTAAAACGATGTGCAGCAGCCCCGGACGAACGAATGCGGGACGGAGAGGGTTTCTTTTACAAAATCACGTTTTTGATGAGCAGCGAGACGCTGCCGTCGGGGTCATGGAGGAACTCCACTTCCGACTCGGAGGACAGGATCTCGGTGGGAATCTTCACCTCGATGCCGCTGGCGGTGTGGATGCTGCGGCTCTCCATCCGGCGGATGCGGGCGGGCGTCACGGTGACAGGCTGCTCGAACTGCTCGATGACATCGCTCTTCTCCACGTAGTCGTCAAAGGGGACAGCGGCCAGCGGGTATTCCTCGGCCAGCTGGCGGCGCACCTGCTCCACCGAGACCTGGTTGTCGTTGTCGGCGGCCTGGTTCGCAATGAGCATGGCGACCTGTGCCTCGGCGTGGGGCTCGTCCTGGTAGGTGTCCATCACGGCCTGCGCAGCGGCTTCCTGGATGGCTTTCAGCTTTTTCTTTTCCGGTTCGGCCTGGGTGTACTGGAACACGACCGTAGAAAGGTAGAACTCCTTGTGGCCGTCGATGTCGTACTTCTTTTCCAGCAGGCGCATGGAGTAGTCCTGCAGGTTGACGAGCGCACCTTCTTCCACCTTGCCGCTCTGGGTCGGCAGGCAGGCCCGCTGCTGGATGATGGAGTTGACCGGGGCACCCTCCACAGTCTCGGTGTAGTGGGTGTAGCCGTTCTTGTAGTTCAGCTTGAGGATGCCCAGCCACGGGGCACCGTCGCGGGTGAAATCCACCACGGCCAGGTCGGCACCGGGGATGGTGGTGTGGGCGTGCATGTAATCGAACAGCACCCCTGCGATGCGGCAGGACAGGTCCACGAAGTCCTGGTTGTGCTCCAGCTCGTTTTTGAAGGCCGAGTCCGGCAGGGGGCGGCACTGGCGGATGTCGTCGCTGGCCAGCAGCTTTTCGATGTGGTTCTGCAAATAGGCCGTTTTTTCGGCGGTCATCTCCATGCAGCTGCCGCTGAGCACCGGGGCGTCGAGGGTGGTGTCCAGCACATGCAGGATGGCCTGATGAATGATGATCTCCATGGGGATACCTCGTTTCAAAGGATGATTTCCGGATTCTGCTCCAGTATACCACAACCCACCCCGGATTGCGAGAGGAAAACCCGCTTGTCAAAGCCCGCCGGGGGTGCTACAATGGAGCCAACGACCACGCTGAAAGGGGATAGAACTATGGAATTTCGGGACAAGCCCATGCAGAACCTCATTCGCATCAAGGAGAAGGAGATCTGCAAGAATGTGCAGGCGCTTTTGCTGGACGGCGAGACCATCGTGGGCGCGTACAAGACCGTGCGCGACCAGGCGGTCTTTACCTCGCACCGCATCTTTCTGGTGGATATGCAGGGGGTCACCGGTACCCGGCAGGAGATCTTCGTCCTGCCATACCGCAAGGTGCTGCACTTTGGCATCCAGA
>VOFD01000889.1_pt1 | contig 34630 bp, 39 predicted proteins | sample 5384101 | NCBI WGS metagenome assembly VOFD01 (sample SAMN12384723, study PRJNA508395) | human gut metagenome | isolation source: healthy gut C | host: Homo sapiens
CCTCGGCCTGATGGCATTCTGCCAGTTACAAGCCCAGTCGTGGACAGCCGACAACGGCAACGGTACTTTTACCAATCCTCTGTTTTACGATGAATTTACCGATCCTGACCTGATACGTGTAGGAACAGATTATTACATGGTTGCCAGTTCCATGCATGCCATGCCCGGACTACCGCTACTACGTTCCAAAGATCTGGTAAACTGGGAGTTCGTAACATATATCTTTGACAAACTCGATTTAGGACCTGATTTTCATCTGGAAGGCGATAAAGGCATTTATGGAAACGGAATATGGGCATCTGCCATCCGTTATCACAAAGGCACTTTCTATGTATTCGTCAACGTAAATGACCATGGCTTACAAGTTTTCTCTGCCAAAAATCCCGCCGGCCCCTGGACACACAAGAATATGGGTGGCAGAATTTACGACCTGGGCATATTGTTTGATGACGACGACAAGATATATGCAGTACATGGTTACGACGAAGTACATCTGATTCAACTCAAACCTGACTTCAGCGGCTATGTGGAAGGCAGTGAAAAGTAATCATCCCTAAAGGTAATGCCATGGGAGAAGGGCATCATTTCTATAAAATAGACGGAAAATATTATATCATCAGTGCAGACTATGCACCCGTAGGCCGTATGCAATGTGCCCGCGCCGACAAACTGGAAGGTCCTTACGAAACCGTGGTTATCAGTAATCGTGAAACCATGGGTACACAACGTGGCTGGTGGACCAAAGGATATGGCTTCTGGTCGAACATCCCCAATGAAGGAGAAGCAATGGAATTTGAGCGCCCTTCTGAAAATGGTTTCGGTGCAGTAACCCTTCATCAGGGAGGCATCGTCGATCTGCCTAATGGTGAATGGTGGGGATTCTCATCAAGCAAAGACGTCAGTTCTCAGGAAGAAAAGCCACCTTGTCACGCGACTTTCAAGCTTTGAGCAAGGAAGGCTTTGAAACAGCTGAAAGTAGCGAAAGCAGCGAACATGAACGGTAAATACGTATATGTGCTGCCCAACAACATCATGTATAAACGTTCGAACGACCAGAGTGCAAGTGAGATGTTGATGACAAGCGGATTCGTTTCACTTCAATTTTCGGGCAATATTGCCGTCATCCGTACCCGGCCCGGATATGCCAGCAGCATGGCCTACGACATCGACAACCGGGAGTGTCCCGCCATTCTGGGTACCATTGCCGGAGACGACACCATCATGCTGGTAGTGCACGAAGCGGCGTCACATGACGAGGTACGCAGCTTCCTATCGCAAATCATCCCGAACATTAAATGATAGATAACAACAAAAAATAAGAAATTAAATAAGAAATGGATTCGAAACAAATTGATGTGATGGTGGCTGACGCCTCACATGAAGTTTACGTGGACAAGATTTTGGATACCATCCGGGAAGCTGCCAAGGTACGCGGAACGGGCATCGCAGAACGCACACACGAATACGTAGCTACTAAGATGAAAGAAGGAAAGGCCATCATAGCCTTGTGTGGAGACGATTTTGCCGGTTTCACCTACATAGAGAGCTGGGGCAACAAGCAATATGTAGCAACCTCCGGTCTGATAGTACACCCCAAATACCGGGGACTGGGACTGGCAAAACGTATCAAGACCGCCTCTTTCCGCCTGGCACGCCTGCGATGGCCCAACGCCAAAGTATTCAGTCTCACCAGCGGAGCTGCCGTCATGAAAATGAATACGGAACTGGGATACGTTCCCGTCACTTTCAATGAACTGACTGATGACGAATCCTTCTGGAAAGGTTGCGAAGGCTGCATCAACCATGATATATTAGTAGCCAAGAACCGCAAATTCTGCATCTGCACAGCAATGCTTTACGACCCGGCGCTGCACGAAGAAGATAAAATATAAAAATATAAGGATATGGAAAAAAGAAAAAAGTGGTAGTCGCATTCAGCGGCGGTTTGGATACCTCATTCACGGTCATGTATCTTGCCAAAGAAAAAGGATACGAAGTATATGCAGCTTGTGCCAATACTGGCGGTTTCAGCCCCGAACAGTTGAAGACTAACGAGGAGAATGCCTACAAGCTGGGTGCCAAAGAATACGTCACCATTGACGTGACGCAAGAGTACTACGAAAAAAGCCTAAGATACATGGTATTCGGAAACGTACTGCGTAACGGTACCTACCCCATCTCCGTAAGTTCCGAACGTATCTTCCAGGCACTGGCCATTGCACGCTATGCCAACGAAATCGGCGCTGATGCCATCGCTCATGGTTCTACGGGTGCGGGTAACGACCAGATTCGCTTCGACATGACTTTCCTCGTCATGGCTCCGGGCGTGGAAATCATTACGCTGACACGCGACATGGCACTGAGCCGTCAGGAAGAGATTGACTACCTGAACCAACACGGTTTTGCCGCCGACTTCACCAAACTGAAATACTCCTATAACGTGGGTCTGTGGGGCACCTCCATCTGTGGTGGTGAGATTCTGGATTCTGCACAAGGATTGCCCGAAAGCGCCTACCTGAAACACTGCACCAAAGAGGGCAGCGAACAGTTGCGCCTCACTTTTGAGAAGGGGGAACTAAAAGCCGTGAACGACGAGACATTCGACGATCCCATCAAAGCCATCCAGAAAGTGGAAGAGATCGGTGCAGCATACGGCATCGGCCGCGACATGCACGTAGGCGACACGATTATCGGTATCAAAGGCCGTGTAGGCTTCGAAGCTGCCGCACCCATGCTGATTATCGGCGCACACAAGTTCCTGGAGAAATATACCTTGAGCAAATGGCAGCAATACTGGAAGGACCAGGTAGCCAACTGGTACGGCATGTTCCTGCACGAAAGCCAATATCTGGAACCGGTAATGCGCGACATCGAAGCCATGCTGGAATCCTCGCAACGCAACGTAAACGGTACGGCTATCCTCGAGCTTCACCCACTCTGCTTCTCTACCGTAGGTGTAGAAAGCAAGGACGACCTTGTGAAAAACAAGTTCGGCGAATACGGCGAAATGCAGAAAGGCTGGACGGCAGAAGATGCCAAGGGCTTCATCAAAGTAACCTCCACGGCACTGCGTGCATATTATTCAAATCACAAAGACGAGAAAATCTAAATGACGGACAAGAAACGGAAACTGACACGTCCCCGAACCGGAAGAATGCTTTCCGGTGTATGTGCAGGACTGGCAAACTTTTTCGGACTTGACGTATCTTTAGTACGCATCGTTTATACGTTCGCTACCGTCTTTACTGCTTTTGCAGGTGTAATTATATACATTATATTATTGATTATCATACCAGAAGAATCCAATAGATATTATAGAAATGATTAAAGTAGGAATCATCGGCGGAGCCGGATACACGGCAGGCGAACTGATACGTTTACTGCTCAACCATCCGGAAGCGGAAATCGTATTCATAAACAGTTCAAGCAACGCCGGCAACAAAATTACTGATGTACACGAAGGACTGTACGGTGAAACAGATTTGGTATTTACCGACCAGCTTCCGCTGGAAGAAATCGACGTGCTGTTTTTCTGTACGGCACATGGCGACACTAGAAAATTCCTCGAAAGCCACAACGTGCCCGAGGAGTTGAGAATCATCGACCTCTCCATGGACTACCGCATAGCCTCTCCTGACCACGACTTCATTTACGGCTTGCCGGAACTGAACCGCCGCGCCACCTGCAAGGCAAAGCATGTAGCCAATCCGGGCTGCTTTGCCACCTGCATACAATTGGGGCTGCTGCCGCTCGCCAAGCACCTAATGCTGAATGATGACATCATGGTGAATGCCATCACCGGAAGTACGGGTGCCGGAGTGAAACCGGGTGCCACGAGCCACTTCAGCTGGCGCAACAACAACATGAGTGTTTACAAAGCTTTCGAGCACCAGCACGTGCCCGAAATCAAGCAATCACTCCGCCAGCTGCAAAACAGTTTCGATGCAGAAATAGATTTTATCCCCTACCGGGGTGACTTCCCGCGCGGTATCTTCACTACCATCGTAGTAAAGACCAAAGTGGCTCTGGAAGAAATCATCCGTATGTACGAAGAATACTACGCCAAAGATTCCTTTACATTTGTCGTGGAAAAGAACATTGACCTGAAACAAGTGGTGAACACCAACAAATGCCTCATCCATCTGGAAAAGCACGGTGACAAGCTGCTTATCATCTCCTGCATCGACAACCTCCTGAAAGGTGCCAGCGGACAAGCAGTCCACAACATGAATTTAATGTTTAACCTGGAAGAGACCGTAGGATTACGGTTGAAACCTTCTGCATTCTAAAAAAAATGAATTTATTCGACGTATACCCTCTCTTTGACATCAACATCGTCAAAGGAAAAGGCTGCCATGTATGGGACGAGAACGGTACCGAATACCTCGACCTCTACGGTGGTCATGCAGTCATCTCAATCGGACATGCACATCCACATTATGTAGAGATGGTGAGTAACCAAGTTGCTACGTTAGGATTCTACTCAAACTCAGTAATTAACAAGCTGCAACAGCAAGTGGCAGAACGCTTGGGAAAAGTCTGTGGCTATGACGACTACTCATTCTTCCTCATCAACAGCGGTGCCGAAGCCAATGAAAACGCCTTGAAACTCGCCTCTTTCTACAATGGCCGTACCCGTGTGATATCCTTCTCAAAAGCATTCCATGGACGTACCTCACTGGCGGTGGAAGTAACGAACAATCCTAAAATCATCGCTCCCATCAACAACTGCGGGCACGTCACCTACCTCCCGTTGAACGACATCGAAGCCATGAAGGCCGAATTGTCCAAAGGAGATGTCTGCGCAGTGATTATCGAAGGCATACAAGGTGTAGGCGGCATCCAACTGCCGACAGACGAATTCATGCAGGCTCTCCGCCAGACTTGTACGGAACACAACACGGTCTTGATTCTCGATGAAATCCAAAGCGGCTACGGACGCAGCGGCAAGTTCTTCGCCCATCAGTACAACGGCATCAAAGCCGACATCATCACCGTGGCAAAAGGCATCGGCAATGGTTTCCCGATGGCAGGCGTACTCATCAGCCCAATGTTTACACCAGTATATGGGCAACTTGGAACCACTTTCGGCGGAAACCACCTGGCTTGCAGTGCCGCCCTTGCCGTGCTGGATGTGATAGAGCAGGAAAACCTGATAGAGAATGCAGCCCAAGTCGGCAACTTCCTGATAACGGAACTAAAGAAATTCCCTCAAATCAAGGACGTTCGCGGACGCGGACTCATGATAGGGCTGGAATTTGAAGAACCCATCAAGGAACTGCGCCTAAGACTACTGAAAGAGCAGCATGTATTCACCGGTGTAAGCGGTACGAATGTACTTCGCCTGCTGCCGCCTCTGTGCCTCGGCATGGATGAAGCAAAGGAATTCTTGGAACGCTTCAAGAAAGTACTTTAATATTTGACACAAATAATCAGCCAGCAAAAGAAACGACCGAAAAGCAGAATACCTTTCTCTCTCGGTCGTTTTTTGTAGAAAATTTATCTACCTTTGCCAGCAAAACAACTCTTTTAACAACAAAAAGATATGAAAACAGCAATTATCGGTGCAGGAAATATGGGGGGAGCCATTGCCCGAGGGACTGGCAAAAAGGAACAATCATCCCTGCCCGGTAACATCATTGTTTCCAACCCCACCCAGGGAAAGTTGGATGAACTAAAGCAGAGTTTCCTGCTTTACAAATCACCCATGACAATCAGGAAGCCATCATCGGCGCCGATATTCATCATACTTCGCTGTGAAACCGTGGCTTATCAAAGGTGTGCTGCGCGAACTGAAACTGAAGAGTAAACAAATTATCATTTCTGTTGCTGCAGGCATCAACTTTGAAGAGCTGGCTCACTACGTACCCGAACCGGAAATGACCATGTTCCGTCATTATTCCCTAACACCGCTATCAGCGAAATGGAAAGTATGACACTGATTGCCAGTCGTAATGCGACCAAAGAACAAGAACAACTGATGCTGGATATTTTCAATCAGATGGGACTTGCCATGCTGATCCCCGAAGAAAAAATTCGGCAGCCCACTTGCCATGGCTTCCTGCGGAATCGCCTTATGTGTTGAAATACATCCAGGCTGCCATGCAAGCCGGTATAGAAATGGGGATTTATCCCAAAGATGCTATGAGAATGGTGGCTCAATCGGTAAAGGGAGCAGCCGAACTGATACTGAATAATGATACGCATCCCAGCGTAGAAATCGATAAAGTGAATGTACCCCCGGCGGTAAATTACCATCAAAGGTATCAATGAACTGGAACATGACGGTTATACATCCGCCATCATCAATGCTATACAAAGCAAGTAAGCAATAAGACTAACAATTAATTCATTAAATAAACAATTAACCACATGGACGAACAAACTTAAGCAAATAGCAGAACGCCTTCGCGGGCTTCGTGATGTACTGGAGCTGACCGCTGAAGACATTGCCCGTGAATGTGACATCTCTGCCCTTACGACTACCGTCTTGCCGAAACCGGGAGATTTTGATATCTCCGGTAAGTATGTTGCAAAAGATAGCACGCAGATACGGAGTTTCATTGGACGCACTGATGTTTGGTGAAGAACCTAAAATGAGCAGCTACTTCCTGACTCGTGCCGGAAAAGGCGTCAGCATCGAACGTACCAAGGCCTACAAATATCAAGCCCTCGCTTCTGGTTTCATGAACCGTAGCGTAGACCCGTTCATTGTAACCGTTGAACCTAAACCGGACGATGAACCGATACATTACAACAGCCACGCCGGACAAGAATTCAGTCTTGTGCTCGAAGGGCGCATGATGGTCAACATCGATGGCAAAGACTTATACTAAACGAAGGAGACAGCCTGTACTTCAATTCAAAATTGCCGCATGGCATGAAAGCACTGGATGGAAAAACGGTACGATTCCTGGCAATTATCATGTAACAACTAAATGGAGAATGAAGGGAATCTCTCATTCTTAATTCCTATAATTATGGTAGAAAGATTTTTATCACAAACCTCTTTCACTACACAAGAGGACTTTATCAAAAACTTTAAAATAAACGTACCGGAAAACTTCAACTTCGGATACGATGTAGTAGACGCCTGGGCTGCCGAACAACCTGACAAACCTGCATTGTTATGGACTAATGATAAGGGTGAACACCGGCAATTTACGTTTGCCGACATGAAACGTTATACGGACATGACCGCCTCGTATTTCCAAAGCCTCGGCATCGGCCATGGTGACATGGTAATGTTGATATTGAAACGCCGCTTTGAATTCTGGTACAGTACCATAGCTTTACATAAACTCGGTGCCGTCGTCATTCCCGCCACTCACTTGCTGACAAAGAAAGATATCGTGTACCGCTGTAACGCTGCGGACATCAAGATGATTGTTTGTGCAGGAGAATCGGTTATCACGGATCATATTGTAGCTGCCATGCCGGATTCCCCAGCGTGAAAAACTCGTCAGTGTAGGTCCCCCAAGTAGCCGAAGGATTCGATGATTTCCACAAAGGGATCGAAAATGCCGCACCTTTCGTGAAGCCGGAGCATCCGAATACGAACGAAGATATCTCACTGATGTACTTCACCAGCGGAACCACCGGTGAACCGAAAATGGTCGCCCATGACTTTACATATCCGTTGGGGCATATCGTTACCGGTAGTTTCTGGCATAACCTGACGGAAAACAGCCTGCATCTCACCATCGCCGATACCGGTTGGGGAAAGCCGTTTGGGGAAAACTTTACGGACAATGGATTGCCGGAGCAAATATATTTGTGTATGACCACGAGAAATTTACCCCTGCCGCCATCCTGGAGAAGATACAGGATTATCATGTAACTTCTCTCTGTGCACCTCCCACCATCTTCCGTTTCCTCATTCACGAAGATCTGACAAAGTACGATCTCTCATCACTGCAATATTGTACCATCGCCGGCGAAGCTCTGAACCCAGCCGTATTTGAGACCTTCAAGAAACTGACAGGCATCAAACTGATGGAAGGATTCGGACAGACAGAAACCACGCTGACCATTGCTACCATGCCTTGGATGGAACCGAAACCGGGAAGTATGGGATTGCCTAATCCACAATACGATGTAGACCTGATAGACAATGACGGCCGTTCCGTAGAAGCCGGTGAACAGGGACAAATCGTAATCCGTACAGACAAGGGTAAGCCACTGGGATTGTTCAAAGAGTATTACCGCGATCCGGAACGTACACACGAAGCCTGGAACAATAATATCTACTATACGGGAGACGTTGCCTGGAAGGACGAGGACGGCTACCTCTGGTTTGTAGGCCGCGCCGACGACGTGATCAAGAGTTCCGGTTACCGTATCGGCCCCTTCGAAGTGGAAAGTGCTCTGATGACACACCCAGCTGTAATAGAATGTGCCATCACAGGCGTACCTGATGAAATCCGCGGTCAGGTAGTGAAAGCTACCATCGTACTGGCTAAAAAGAATATAAAGGGAAAGAGGGAGAAGCACTTATCAAGGAATTGCAAAATCACGTAAAGAAAGTGACCGCTCCTTACAAATACCCCCGTGTCATAGAGTTCGTTGACGAACTTCCCAAGACCATCAGCGGTAAGATACGCCGTGTGGAAATCCGGAAGAACGATACGAAATAAGAAAAAAATATGAGGAATAAGCTACTTCTAAATCGTTTGCACCTTTTATGTTACTTTTTGATCGATTTGAGCTATTCGGTTTCCCGCAAACCACTTACATTTGCGACCGGAAAGTACAACTAAAAAGTTTAAAGCACATGATTACAAGTAGAAAGATTTCTCAGATTAACGTTTTCGCAGGTAGCCCCTGGGAAGTGGAAAGTGTGAAGCAATTGCTGAAGTCAGCTTACATCACCGCTTCAACAGAGGACAAAGGTAATGGCATTCACGTGTCTGTGCCTTGTCAGCAGTACACTGCCGCCATGCGAGTTATCAGTAACCGAAAGGCTTTATAAGACTGAAAAGAAAACGAAGTGAAAAAGGACTGCCCCTTGGAAGAAATTTCCGAAGGGGCAGTTTTTTATTCATTAGTATACCGCTTCTCCATGATAATTCTCCCTTCACCGCCTTCCTTGTGTAAAGGAACAGAAAATCAAGTCATTCCCCGTCAACAAGAAGTTAGGAGTTTGTCAACAGGAAGTTAACTTCTTGTTGACAAACTCCTAACTTCTTGTCAACAAAAAAACAACAATTTGTAACCGTCAGGAAAACAGCGACATAGCATCTCTTTATAGAAGATTAAATTGTGTACTAATATTACAGTCGTGTCTTCGCAAAGTGAAGTTCATTAGCTTGAACTCAAGTTGCAAATACGTAGCAAAATGAAACAAACAGGAGAAAGCATTCCATTATTATATAGAAAAGATGTATTTACATTCTTCTTGTATCTGAAATGAATAAAATAAAGTAATATTGATCATTTCATTTTTGTACACTTCTTTTCTTTAATACACTGACATATATAATATTACCCAAAAGAAGTGTACAAAAATAAAAGGGCCAAAAATGGCATTTAGACACTTAAGACCGCAACACAGATTTGTATACAGCAATTTGATATGAGCACTACGGCAAGAGGGTGTATAGACGCTCTTTATCTGCCTTTCACTCTCCCACTATACATACAAAACGTCCAGTCCGGAGACAAGTCACCCCACATAATTCATTAATTAACAGCACATTACTCTAAGGTTTGAATTTGAGTAAAAAAAAAAAATTAAATCAGTAAAACGTATTATTTTAATACGCATAGATTTGCGACGTTAATTTTAATTTAAACATTATGAAAGATGTAAAAACATTAATGAGAGATTGGAACAAACATCAATGCTTGATGTTTTTCCTATGCTTTTTTTCTTTTTGTCTGCAGGATTGTCGCAAAGGGTATATGCCGTCCAGAGTATCGCAATGGGCATTGACCAGCAACTGCAAATTACCGGTGTTGTAAAGACACCAACGGTGAACCTATGATTGGAGTGACAGTAATGGTAAAAGGAACGGGGACCGGTACCATCACAGACATTGACGGCAAGTATAGCGTATCCGTGCCTGGAAACAAGAGCGTACTGACATTCTCTTTCGTAGGATATACTACTAAAGAAGTGACCGTTGGTAATCAGAAGAGTATAAATGTCACTCTATCCGAAGACTCCAAGATGATAGACGAAGTAGTAGTCATCGGTTTCCAATCACAGAAAAAAGGGAATCTGACAGCTTCTGTAGCTTCCGTTGGAGCAGAAGCATTGGAAAACAGGCCGGTTGCCAATATCGGACAAGCCTTGCAAGGCATGGTTCGGGCTTAAACATCAGTATCGAAGGTGGCGACCCAAACAAAGTTCCTTCATTGAATATCCGTGGTGCCACTACTTTTCGCCAGAGAGGCACATCTAATGATGACAAGAACAAGTTCGATGTGAAATCCGGCTCTCCGCTGATCCTGTTGGATGGTGTGGAAATCACTGCTGAAGACTTGAATCAGTTGAATCCGAATGACATAGACAACATGTCGTTCCTGAAAGATGCTTCCGCCGCCGCTATTTATGGAACAAGAGCCACCTTCGGCGTGATACTGGTAACTACCAAAGGAGGTAATTACAATCAGAAAGCGAAAATCGACTACTCTTACAATTTAGCTTTCGATCAGCCTTATGAATTGCCTGACATTTTGGATTCATACTATATTTATAAAGCGTTAAGGGACAAAGAAGTTTGGACTGGTACTATCGCTGAGTATTCCCAACACGACAGAGACATGTTGGATCACATGATGGCCTACATGAAAGATCCTGTGAACAACAAGCCTTATTTTATGGAGGGGGATGCCATACAATGGGTAGGCAACACGAATCCTTACAAAGAGTTAGTGAAAAGCTGGACTCCGACTCAAAAGCATAACCTCTCTATCAGTGGTGGTGGTGACAGAATCAGTTATTATATCTCTCTGGGTATGCAAGACCAAAAAGGTATGTATGAAATTAAAACCGACAGATTAAAAAGATACAATGCCATGCTCAGCATTAACGCCAAAGTTACGAAGTGGTTCAATGTAGCTGCCAAAGCCTCATACAATGTGTTCGATTATGAAGGTCCTACGCAACAAACAGATGGTATGAACCTTTGGAGTTATGCCAAATCCTACTATCCGGAGAACTTTATTTATCAACCTGTATTGACAGGACCAGACGATTTTCTACCGAATCACCCGACAGAAAATCCCGTAAGCTATTTGTATGCGGGCGGACGTAATATCAGTTCCAGACGAAAAACAATTCTTTCCATCAGTCCCGAGTTCACAATCATCCCCAAGATATTGAAAATCAAGGCGGATCTATCTGTGGCTCCCACTACTTACCAAAAAGAAAAGACTCATCCGAAACAGGCGCGTGTAAACAATTCATGGACCGCTCTCGAAACTCGCTGGGCAACCGAAAATACGGGTGAAGTCACACGTTCTACCACGGATAGATATGCTATCAACGTGTATGCGGATTATAACCAAACTTTCAAGGAAAAGCACAATGTTTCCGTGTTATTAGGCCTTAACCAAGAAGAAGAATCTTATGCCGGTTCTACTCTTTACCTGAAAAACATGCTCGATCCGTACATCCTGAATCCCGAGCTGGTGCAAGATGTTACGGCAAACACCTCTGCCAATTCTCATCATGAAATTGCTTCACGCGCATTGTTCGGCCGTATCATGTACAACTACATGAGCAGATATTTGATAGAACTGGATGCCCGTTATGACGGTAGTTCCAAGTTCCCGAAAGATTCCCGCTTCCAGTTCTTCCCCACCGTATCATTGGGATGGAGAGTATCAGAAGAGAAGTTCATGGAATGGTCGAAAGACTGGCTGGACAACTTCAAGATCAGGGCCTCATGGGGACGTTTGGGCAGTCAGCCCGATTCGGAATACCCATATCAATCCGTTTTCAGTACTTCAGAGGGATATTTCTTGTTTGATGGAACACGTTACCCTACTGGTATCAATACTCCTTCATTAATCAATCCTAATTTGACTTGGGAAAAATCGACTACCAAGAACCTTGGCTTCGACTTTACTTTCTTGCAGAGCCGATTGACATTCACCGCCGACATATTCGAGAGAAAAGTGACCGACATCCTGATACCGGGTGGAAAGGATTACCCGGCATTGATCGGGGACGATGACTTGCCCTTCGAGAATGCAGGTATCTTGAAAACCACCGGATTTGAACTCCAGGCAAAATGGTCTGACAAACTGGCTAACGGATTCCGTTATAGCGTAGGCGTAGCACTCTCAGATGATAAGGCTAAAGTGGTGAGCTACCCTTCCAACCCTACGAATAAGATTGGTGACGGTGTATTGTATAAAGGGATATACCGTAGGAGATATCTGGGGATACGTAACCGGAGGTATCCTTCAGGAAGGTGACTTCGACGGTGTAGGCGCAAACGGGAAACCGCTGTATCATGGGCCCTATTTCAAAGGCGGACAGGCTTATCCGGGCTACATTTGGTATCAAGATTTGGATCACGACGGCGTCATCACTACCGGCTTGAATACTGTAGACGATCCGGGTGACAGAAAAGTGATTGGCAACAATGCACCACGCTATCGCTACAACATCACCGCCAACTTCCAGTACAAAGGATTCGATCTCGATCTGATGTTCCAAGGTGTGGGCAAACGAGACTATTGGCTATCGTCTACTTCCAGTTATTGGGGCAACGGAGCCGGTTCATGGGAAGTATACAACAACTCCTGGACTCCCGAAAGAACAGATGCCAAATTCCCGATGTATGGTTCCGGTACAGGTAGTTACCCCCAAACAGGTTATTTGCTTGATGCTTCCTATATCAAATTGAAACAAGTGATTCTGGGATATACATTCCCGAGAGCTTTAATCAACAAAATCGGTTTGGAGAAATTGAGATTGAATTTAGCCGCCTATAATCTGTTTACTATTTCGGATATGCCCAAGTATTATGATGCTGACTATCTCTCCGATGCATATCCTCCGAAACGGACATTCAGCGTAGGTATTCAAGTAGGTTTTTAACGTTTTAAATCAATAGAGATTATGAAGAAATATTCAATTATAGCTTTACTTGTGACCTTGGTGGCATCTTTGTCGTCTTGTAATGACGACTTCATGCAACGAGATCCGATAGATGACATGGCTGACGGTACATTCTTTACAAAAGAAGCCGACTTACAGCTGTACTTGGACGGAATTTACAGATATTATGTATACGGACATGGAGTGAGTGGAACCAACAATACCTCGCACGATAAAGGTTTCTTGGCGGTAAAGGCAGGCAGCCAGATTATTTTTGGAGATGCATTCAGCGATAATACTGTATATGCGGGTAATATCGATGCTAAATTAGGCGGTACTTATGACACTCCGAACACAGCATCAAAGAATTTTGATGCGCCCTGGCAGTGGGAAAAACTTCGCAAGGTGAACTACTTCCTGAATCATTATGCGGAAGTAGGGGATCGGAAACATTGAAGAAATATGCAGCTCAGGCCTATTTCTTCAAGGCATGGGACTATTACATCAAACTGGTGGCTCTGGGTGAAGTGCCTTGGTTGGATAAGGAACTGGATACAAGTTCACCGGAACTCTACGGCTCCCGCATGCCACGCACGGAATTGGTTACCAATATCCTGAAGTGTTTTGACTTTGCCATTGAAAATTTGGAGGATAACGACAATTCCTGTGGATATATCAACAAAGATATGGCATTATTCTTAAAAGCCCGCTTCTGTTTGTTCGAAGGAACCTTCCGGAAATATCATACAGAATTGAATCTGCAATCTACAGCCAACGAATTATTGGGTATGAGTCGTGACGCTGCCTGGACGATTATCGAGAAGAACAGATACTCCCTTTTCAAACATCCTACAGCAAAAGATTCTTATTGGCAACTGTTCGTACAAAAAGGTTCTCCCGAAACTGAGGGTAACAACGAAACCATCCTGTCACGTGTATACGACGGTGTTAAACTGGGACATGACAATCCGCGTTATTGGGGAATGAACAACCACACACGCTATTGCATGGGTGCTCCCTGTAACTATGCTCGAAGACTATCTGTGCGAAGACGGACGTCCCATCTATATAGGAGGTGTGGAAGGCAGCTACGAGGTAAACCCTCTGTTCAAAGGATATGACGGAATGTGGGAGGAGTTGGACAACCGTGATCCCCGCTTGACGCAAACTGTTTGCAGACCGGGTGAATATGCGTCCATCTTTGATGCGGACGATAATACATATTCTTTGGAAGAATCCGGTATCATTTATCCAATGATTACGTATGATACAGGTGGCGGTTCTCCAATGAAAAAGTACAATTCAACGGTAACCGGCTATCGATTCATCAAACACTGGATGCCCGATTACGCTGAATGGGAAGCTAACCCAAAAGGTGTGCAAACAGCCCACATGTTCCGCTATGGAGAGTTGTTGCTGATTTACGCCGAAGCCAGAGCGGAATTAGGTGAAATTACCAATGACGATTTGGAGATCACCGTCAATGCCTTAAGAGAAAGAGCCGGATTTGATTTTGCCAAATACCCAAATGCCAAGCTGACTCTAACCAACATACCTGCTGACCCACGTCTGGACGCCATCTATGCAAAGTATCTGGATTATTCCGTTACTCCGATAATTCGCGAAATCAGACGTGAACGCCGTGTGGAAACAATGATGGAAGGCATGCGCTACGAAGATTTGATGAGATGGAAAGCCGGTAAGCTGTTCACGGTCCCTGTAAGAGGAATGAAGATGACGCAGGAGAAAATAGAATTGTACAGCAAAAAAACCGCAACGATGAAGTATATAAGGATTATCCCTACAAAGTAACAGTTCCTATAGGAGAGGTAGGTAATAAGGTGATTGTAGACGATGACGGTTTCATCATTCCTTATCCTACATCAACCACTGTTATCAAAGGCGTGCGACCTTGGGATGACAAACGTTACTATTATCCGATCCCTTTAAACGAGATGCTTATGAATCCGCTGCTGACGCAGAATCCAGGTTGGAAAGACATTAATAGATAACCGATAAATATAGCGTAAGATCATGAAAAAAATATATATTTCTTAGCAGGAATGCTTTCGTTCGGGGCACTGTTTACGGGATGCGACGACGATGACTTTGGTAAAGCGGTGACCATTACCGTTGAAAATGCAACAAACCTTGAAAGCGATGTTTTCGGGGTCGACGTGACGGAAGGACAGCCCGTGCAACTGAAACCGTTCATCATGCCCGAAAGTGCGAGAGAAAATGCCGTCAGCTACCACTTTGCCGGAGAGCCTTCGGGGGCCATCGACTTAAGCGCGGACGGCTTGATTACCCCTAAACTGACCACACCTGCCGAAGGAAACATTCCATTTCCGTTGGGTACGGATACCATTATTGTAAGAGTTGACGACGGTTCGGGCACATTTGTCAGATACCCGATCAGAGTAATCAGTAAGATAGTACTTGTTTCGAGTATCACGATTCAGTCTGCCGGACAGAGTGTGGAAGTGGAAAATGGAAAGACCTTCAATTTGGCCCAGTATGTAACCATTAATCCAAACAATGCTACCGACAAGAGCGTCACTTATTCTTCTGCAGATGAAACTGTGGCTACAGTAGACCAAGACGGTTTGATAACCGTAATAGGAGAAGTGGGACAAACCACCGATATTTATATAACCGCCAACGACAGAGGGAAACAAACGGCTACTTGCAGAGTAAAGGTTGCCGCAGAAGCTCCTATGTATGTAGGCTTCCCCTTCTCGGACAACTGGAATTACTCATCCAATCTGGGAACCAAGGAAGGCGACATGAAAAACCTGTTCGATGATAAGAATTCAACATTCTGGGCACCCGAGATCATCACTCGTCCCATTTATGATCCGGTGTGCTACTTGGATCTCAATCTGGGGCAAATCATCAAATTCGGTCAATTAGGTTACAGGCACCGTAATCTGAATTATTCTCATCTGCAATGTCACACTTTCAAATTAGAAGCCAAAAAGGTGGAAAGTGACGCATGGACAGATCTAGGCGAATATGTAACAGAAGCCTTGAAGGTGGATGATTACCAGTTGTTCCAAGTTGAACCTACGGAAGCCCAATACATTAGAATAACCTTTATCAAAGTGCATCTGAGAAGCGGCTATACAGACTGGGATTACTCAGAAACCGGAAACGTTTCCGTGGGAGACTTACAGGTATTCATTTACAACAGATAATTACTTTTGTTAAAGTGTCGAGGGAAATCTTATTATGAGATTTCCCTCTTTCTTCAACGATAATAATTTCTTATAAAATATTTCCGTTTTCTTTCTTGCACATTCAAGGTTTTCTTGATAACTTGCCATTATATTTTTTCAGAATCCGCCGAATAATCTTTAATCCGATAGTTTATGTATGAAAAGCAAATACCTATTACTCTTTCTGGTCTTCATTTATCAAGCATCAGCTTCCTTTGCCACTGAAAAGTATAAGTTCAGAACCATGTCGCCCGATGGAGGGTTCTACTATGATGGAATAAAGGCGATAGAGCAAGACATAGAAGGTTTTATCTGGGTAATGATGGACTACGAGCTCTACCGTTTTGACGGCTATCACTATAAAAAAGTACTATCCTTATTTTGCCTCGATTGCCCCAACAAAAAAAAGATGGATATTCAACAATATAGCATCCGACGCCTCCGGTCATCTATATGTAAATACAAACAACGGACTATACCGTTATAAGCGCATCTCGGATAGGTTTGAGAAAATATATGATGCGGTTTCTCAAGTGAAGGTCGACAAAGCCGACAATGTCTGGATCAGATCTAAAAACAAATGGAGCATATTGGATTCCAATACAGGAGAAGTCAATACGCCTTACTATGACGAGAAAATTCCTGTTTATAGTAATCCAGTTTTCTGCCTCCACAACCAGGACCTATATACATTCATTTATCGGGAAATTTACCGTTACAATTATGCGGAGAGTAGGTTTGTTCTCTGTTTCACGCTCCCCAATACGGGCAGTGGTTATATTCGCTTTGCCCAGACGCATATGGGAAAGTTATGGGTATTTATTGATAAAGATGGATTATATAAGATTGACTTGTCATCTTTCAAGATTGAAGACCATTATAAACCTCTCCCTGAATATGACGACAGCTCATTGCGAGCATTTCATGTGGACAAGAAAGGGAATATTTGGTTAGGGGAACCATAAACGGATTGTACATACTCAATCCGTCAAGCAGAGAACTATCACTTTATAAACATTCCGGAACAGACCCCTTCAGTCTACCGAACAATTCCATTTGGGAAATCTATGAAGACAGGCAGGACAATGTTTGGATAGGCACCTATTCGGGCACTTTATCTTATGTAAACGTAAATGAAAACCATGCGTTCAGAACTTATCACACCCAGAACAGCGGTCTGAATTATGCTCCGGTAAGCGCGTTCGCCGAGGAGCAGGACTATATCTGGATAGGTACGGAAGGTGGAGGCATTAACCGGATGAATAAAGTCAACGGAGAAATAAGTGGCTTTACACTCCCGAACAACGTTACATCCAAGAATGTAAAATCGCTGGTGATTGACGCCGGACGCAATCTATGGATTTCGACATTCAGGGGCGGACTGGATCTTTATGATTCCAGACAGAATAAGGCAATCAATTACAAACATTCCAAAAAGGATTCCTGTTCCTTGCTGGTAGATGATATCCGAAAGACTGTTCTTGAAGGAGACTCGGGTATGTGGATATCGTATCAGTATCACAAGCCTGAAATATCCTATTTTTCTTTCCACAGCAAGTCGTTCACCCATTTCAGCCTCGATAGCATACACGATTACGCCTACTTGTTCGACATCCTGAGGCAAGGAGAGAAGACACTATGGGCTATCAGCAATGAGGCCCTCTATCAGATGGACACACACACACGTGCCGTGGAAAAGATCATTCCCAATGATTCCACATACCTGGGACTGTTTACTTTCTGCCTGGACGATTCCGGCAATATCTGGATCGGCACCATCGGCAATGGGCTTATTAAGTTCGACACCAACACCTCGCACTTCATCTCGCTGAAAAATGTATTGCAGCAGGACATCTACTCCATCTACAGCATTTGCTATGACAACGGGAATGTGTGGATGGGAACTGACAATGGTCTGTTTTGCTATAACATAGCCGACAACCAGCTGATGAGATTCGACAAAAGGGAAAATACGCAGGGACAAGTTTACTACCCACTGGCAACCATGAAGGGAAGAGACGGATTATTGTATTTCGGAGGAACAAATGGCTTTACCGTCATCAATCCGAAAAACATCTCGTACAACAGTTACAAGCCCAAAGCCATTATATCAGATTTCTTTATTGACCACCAAGCGGTTCATCCCAACTATACACTCAACGATACACTTAATTGTATTATCCTTGATTATGACCAGGTAAACTTCGGTTTTCAATTTTCTTCCGACAATTATCATATCCCTGAAAAAACCGCTTCAAATACCGGCTGAAAGGATATAGTGATTCTTGGATCACTACAAATGCACAACAGCGCACAGTCATGTACTCGAAAGTACCTGCCGGTACGTATTACTTTGAAGTCTACGCTGCCAACAATGACGGTATCTGGGTGACAAGCCCGCGGTGATAAAAGTGATAAGAAAGGTGGCCCCGTGGGTTAGTCTGCCAGCATACTTCCTTTATGTGCTGACGGTAATAGGAATCACTTACCTGATGTATCATCACTATGCCGAGAAGAAAAAAACTGGAGATGCTGCTCTATCAAGAAAATATAGAAAAAGACCAAAAGGAGCAAATACATCAGGCACAGCTACGATTCTTTACCAACATATCACATGACTTCCGAACTCCACTATCTCTTATCCTTGCTGCACTGGACAAACTGAGACGTGAAGGATTGAAAGAATATTATTATCGTATATTGAACGGCAACGTACAACGTTTACTGAATTTGGTAAACGAACTGATGGATTTTAGAACAGTAGAAAACGGTATGATGAAACTGGAATTGCAGCCACTGGACATCAACCGTTTCATAAAAAAAATCGCCAATGACTTCATCGACTATGCACGGCAGCGAAATATCGACTTCAGATACTATGCGACGAAAGCATGCCCACTGACATTTATATAGACAAAAACATAGTGGAAAAAATTGTCATGAACTTGTTAAACAATGCTTTCAAATATACGCCTGACAGGGGAAGCATTATTTTAGAAACACGCTGCAGGAAAGCTTTTACATCCTTGTATAAGAACAGCTACACCGTAGGCGAAAGCACGAACGATGTCTTTTCTATCATCGTCAGTGATACGGGAGTAGGCATATCCCGAGAGTCCATAAGCAGTGTTTTCGAACGTTTTTATAAGGTAAATACAGTAAACGCCGACTCCCACCTGGGTACGGGAATAGGTCTGGCACTTGTAAAGAGCTTGGTATTGTTACAGAAAGGAACTATCTCCATCCACTGTGATCGGGAAAAGGGCACGGACATGATTGTATACTTACCGCTTGACAGCAGTATCTTCAACGAAACTGATTTCATGAAACAGAAAGAAACGACACAAGAAACTATCATGGAAATTACAGACAAAGAAGCCCTGCCTGTCGATATTAAAGATATGGGAAGCGAATTCATGCCCGCAAACAAGAAAAAAATATTGATTACCGAAGATAATGATGACCTGAGGGTATTAATCGCCGAATCCCTATCCGATGAATTTCAGGTGATGCAGGCAAGAGATGGTGTTGAAGCGCTGAAGTTGATAGAGGATGTAGATTTTGATTTGGTTATAAGCGATATCATGATGCCTCACAAAGACGGGGTATCTTTGTGCAATGACATCAAGAAAGACATGAATACATCACATATTCCGGTCATTTTACTGACAGCCAAAACTAGTCTTGAAAGCAAGATCGAAGGAGTGGATTCGGGTGCCGACCTTTATTTCGAAAAGCCTATCGATTTGACCTATCTAAAATTGTCCATCCAAAACATATTCAGAAACCAGCAGCAGTTGAAGGAACATTATGCCAAGAATTATTATGCGGACAGCAGCGAGCTCTCTTCCAACGAGCAGGACGGTAAATTTCTAAAACACCTGATTACTTTTATCGAGGCTAATATGGACCAGTCTCAAATGGATGTCAATCAGATTGCCGAGGAATTGTTGATAAGCAGAAGCAAACTTTACACAAAGGTTAAGAGCCTGACCGGAAAGTCTGTTGTAGAATTTGTATTGAATTGTCGGTTACGCAAAGCTGCCAGATTGATTATTGAGGAAAATCTGACCATGAGGGAAGTGATGATGCAAATAGGTATAGAAAGTCAAGCCTATTTTACCAATTCATTTAAGAAAGTATTTGGTGAAACACCTACATCCTTCGCCGCAAAGCACAAAAAAGTTGTCCAAAGGCGATTTAGATAAAACAAATGGCAAATAGAGTAAAACAAGGAAAGAAGAATTGCCTTCCTTTGCAAAAACTTATAAATTTAATAACATGAAAAAGATTTTGCAGGTAACCATTTTGTTTTCCTTATTGACTGTCGGTTCGTTTGCTCAAAAGCAACAACAAATATTACCGGCCGATCAGGAAATTCCTTTAAAATACGGTGCCAATCGTTTAGGTAAACGTTCAGATGCAGCCATGAAAAAATTCCGTGACAACAGATTGGGAGCTTTCATACATTGGGGCTTTACGCCATTCCCGGAGGAGAATGGAACGGAAAAATGTACAATGGAGCAGCCGAGTGGTTGAAGTCGTGGGCCAAAGTTCCTGCAGATGAGTGGTTGAGGCTGATGGACCAATGGAATCCAGAAAAGTTCAATGCCAAAGTTTGGGCAAAGATGGCTCGAAAGATGGGAGTGAAATACGTGAAAATCACAACCAAGCATCATGAAGGTTTCTGTCTCTGGCCCAGTCAATACAGTCAGTATACCGTAGCGCAGACGCCTTATAAGAAAGATATTTTAGGCGAATTGGTGAAGGCCTACAATGATGAAGGTATTGACGTTCATTTCTACTTCTCGGTGATGGACTGGAGTCATCCAGACTACCGATATGACATCAAATCGAAAGATGATGAAGTTGCTTTTTGCGCGTTTCCTTGAATTTACGGACAACCAACTGAAAGAGCTTGCTACCCGTTATCCTACCGTAAAAGACTTCTGGTTTGACGGCACATGGGATGCCAGCATCAAGAAAAATGGCTGGTGGACAGCTCATGCCGAACAAATGTTGAAAGACCTGTTACCGGGCGTAACTATCAATAGTCGATTACGTGCCGATGATTACGGCAAGCGACACTTCGACAGTAACGGACACTTGATGGGAGATTATGAGTCAGGGTATGAGCGCCGCCTACCCGATCCAGTGAAAGACTTGAAAGTAACCCGCTGGGATTGGGAAGCATGTATGACCTTGCCCGAAAATCAATGGGGATATCACAAAGATTGGTCGTTGAGCTATGTGAAAACTCCCTTGGAAGTACTGGAACGCATAGTGCATGCCGTTTCAATGGGAGGAAACATGGTTGTGAACTTCGGACCGCAAGCCGACGGTGACTTCCGCCGGGAAGAAAAAGAAATGGCTGATGCCATTGGCAAATGGATGCAACAATATGGCGAGTGCATCTACGGATGTGATTACGCCGGTTGGGACAAACAACCCTGGGGATACTATACCCACAAGGGAAAAAGAGGTATATATGATTGTCTTCAATCCTCCTTATTCCAAACACTTGGTGGTTAAAACCCCAAAGGGTACAAAAATTCTGAAAGCAACTGTGACAAACGGGAAAGAGGTGGCAGTGACAGAAACCGCCCGCAATGAATACAATGTGGATATGCCCGCAAAAGCCCCCGAAGGTCCCTTTGTCATTAAACTACAGATAGAGGAAAACGTAAGTTCCGCTGATAAATACCGTGATGCTTTGACTTGATTCTTATTTAATCTGATTATGTTATGAAAAGGCTTTCTCTTTTTATTTATTTCTTCCTGATAACGGTCCTGCAAGCTGCCGCACAGCAAAGCTTTGACAAGACTGCCGTAAAATCTGTCATGAAACGCGTGGCTGACTGGCAGATTGCCAATCCCAACAAAGGAGCAGAGCACGATGATTTAGACTGGACGCATGCAGCCCTGTACATGGGTATGTTGGACTGGGCAGAGCTAACAGAAAAAGAAGACAGCGACGATTCTTATTATCAGTGGTTGCTCCGTATCGGACAACGTAATCACTTCCAGATAGGTAAATGGATGTATCATGCTGATTTTATTGCCGTCGGACAGCCCTTTATCGACCTTTACTTGAAATATGGCAATAAGAAGATGATCGCTCCCGTCATGGCACGAGCCAACTGGGTAGTAGAAAATCCGGCTGAAACTACTTTGGAACTGGATTACGGCAAACTCGAAACTCTGGACCGATGGTCCTGGTGCGACGCATTGTTTATGGCTCCCCCCGTATATGCCAAACTATATGCGTTGACCAAGGACAAAAGGTATCTGGATTTCCTGAACAAGGAATACAAGGCCACTTATAATTATTTGTATGATAAAGAAGAGCATTTATTCTACCGTGACCATCGATATTTTGCCAAACGCGAAGCTAATGGTAAGAAAGTGTTTTGGGGACGTGGCAACGGTTGGGTGTTGGGAGGACTGGTCGAAATCCTTCAAGCTCTTCCTAAAGATGAATCCTCACGCACGTTTTATCAGGACTTATTTGTGGCATTGGCCACCCGTGTAGCCAGCCTGAGTGCTGATGGATATTGGCATGCCAGCCTGCTCGATCCAGCGTCTTACCCATCGCCCGAAACAAGTGCAACCGGTTTTATCGTTTATGCACTTGCCTATGGCGTAAACGAAGGGGTGTTGGACAAAGCCACTTTTATGCCAACCATCGAAAAGGGGTGGAAAGCCTTATTAGATGCGGTCGAACCAGATGGTAAGTTAGGCTACGTACAACCCATCGGAGCTGATCCGCGTAAAGTGACGCGGGACATGACCGAAGTATATGGGACAGGGGCATTCCTGCTGTCTGGGTGTCAGATTTATAAGATGAAGTAAAATAAGTTAGATCTATCATGAAGAATTATGCATTGTTTTTGTGGATTGCTTTGCTAATGTTAGGTATATCCGGTACGATAGGTGCACGTGAGGTAGCATCCTTCAACGACGGTTGGGAATTCAAGAAAGGTCCGTTTTCCAAAGAAGCGTTGCAGGCTGTACAGAAATGGAATTCAGACTGGCAGGAGGTATCCATCCCACATACTTGGAATGCGGACGACATGCAAAAGCAAGCCTCCGCTTTCTATGAAGGTGTAGGCTACTACCGCAAAAAGTTCACTTTCCCCGAAAATATGGAAGGTAAGCGCATCTTTCTACGCTTCGAGGGTGTAGGTTCTTATGCCGAAATATATATCAATGGCTATCTGGCAGGAACACACAAAGGAGCTTACTCTGCTTTTGCATGCGAGATCAGCTCGCAAGTGAAGTTCGGCAAGGAAAACGAAATTATAGTAAAGGCAGACAACTCTTCACGTCCCGATGTTATCCCCACGAACCACATTTTGTTCGGTGTTTATGGAGGTATTTACCGCCCCGTATGGCTGGTTGTTACGGAAACTTGCAGCATCATTGCAAACGACTGTGCCTCTCCGGGAGTGTATATTACCCAGAAAAATGTTTCAAAGAAGTCAGCCGAAGTGACTGTAAAAGTAAAGGTGGACAATGCAACCTTAGCTCCCGTCCCACTGGAACTAGAGAATGCAATATACGACAGGAACGGCAAATTGGTAAAGAAACATAGTCAGAACTTCGAACTTACTCCACAAGGAGTGCAGAACTATTCCTCACACTTCCGACTGAACAATCCCCATTTATGGCAAGGACGTGAAGACCCATATCTGTATAAAGTCGTTTCACGTCTCATGCAGAATGGACGCGTGATAGACGAAGTTATTCAGCCCCTGGGGATTCGCAAGTATGAAATCGTGGCAGGCAAAGGATTCTTCCTCAATGGAAAGAAGTACCCCATGCTGGGGGTAACCCGCCATCAAGACTGGTGGGGACTGGGTAGCGCCCTCACCAATAAAGAGCACGACTTCGACTTGGAACAAATTATGGATATCGGTGCAACCACCGTCCGCTTTGCACATTACCAGCAGTCTGACTACATCTATTCACGCTGCGACACGCTGGGATTGGTAATCTGGGCAGAGATCCCCTTCGTGAACCGAGTCAGCGGCCAAGAGTGGGACAATGCCCACCAACAGATGCGCGAACTTATCCGTCAAAGCTTTAATCATCCCTCCATCTATGTATGGGGAATCCATAATGAAGTGTATCATCCGCATGGTTATACCGCCGCACTTACCCAATCCATTCACGACCTCTGCAAACTGGAGGATCCAGACCGCTACACGGTTGCGGTAAATGGTTACGGTCATGCCGATCACCCCGTCAACCAAAATGCGGATATACAGGGCATGAACCGTTACTTCGGTTGGTACGAACGGAAGATACAAGACATCAAGCCATGGATAGAGAAAATGGAAAAAGAATATCCTTGGCAACGCCTGATGCTGACAGAATATGGTGCAGACGCCAATATAGAACATCAGACGGAAATATTGGGCGATGCACTGAATTGGACAAGCCCTTTCTATCCGGAAACATTTCAAACTAAAACCCACGAATACCAATGGAGCATCATTGCCCAGCATCCTTACATTATTGCTTCTTACCTGTGGAATATGTTCGACTTTGCAGTGCCAACATCAAAAAGAGGCAGTGTAGACGCCCGCAACATGAAAGGCATGATGACTTTCGATCGTAGAATCAAGAAAGATTCTTATTTCTGGTATAAGGCGAACTGGAGCAAGGAACCGGTTCTTTACCTGACACAGCGCCGGAATGCAGTGCGCGAGAAAAAAGAGACTTCCATTACAGTGTATTCCAATATCGGTACTCCCAAGGTGTATCTGAACGGGAAAGAATTGACCGGAGTGCGGAAAGGTTATACTGATGTACATTATATATTCGACAAGGTAGTGCTGGACGATGGCAAAAATATTCTGAAAGCATCCCTTCTCCATCAAGGAAAAGAATATACAGACGAAATAGAATGGAATTATAACGGAGAGTGCAACCGGGAGGCTGATTTCCTGGAGCATAAGAAAGAGCATGGTAGTTGGTAATTCCATAAAGAAAAAAAATTATTATTATTACTGATAACATTAAATTAGGATTGAAGTATGAAGACTTTTAAGACCTTGCTGTTGGGACTTTGCATCGTGATGTGTGCATGCTCGACACAAACTCCCCGGCAAACCAATGAGTACGGCACTAATTGGCAGTGGGAAAACGGGACCATCGTAATAGAAACTCCCGAGCGTCCCGCCGAGCCAAAAAAGCGTGTTGGGGACTGACTGTCCCGAAGATGGAAGTAGTACGCGTAGGATTCGTAGGACTGGGCATGCGCGGTCCCGGTGCGGTGGAACGTTTCACGCATATACCGGGTACACAAGTCGTGGCACTTTGTGATTATGAGCAGTCGCGCGCAGAGAGATGTCAGAAATACCTAAAGAAAGCATCCATGCCCAAAGCTGCCATCTATTCGGGAGAGAAAGGGTACGAAGAACTTTGTAAACGAGACGATATAGACTTGGTTTATATCGCTGCCGATTGGCTACATCACTTTCCCGTAGCCAAATACGCTTTGGAAAATGGCAAACATGTAGCGATCGAAGTACCTTCAGCAATGAATCTCCAGCAATGTTGGGACTTGATTAATATGAGCGAAAAGTATCGTAAGCACTGCATGATTCTTGAGAACTGCTGTTATGACTGGTTTGAAATGAATACACTGAATATGGCACAACAAGGAGTATTTGGCGAAGTAATCCGTGCCCAAGGTGCCTACATTCACAACCTAAGCCCGTTTTGGAATCATTATTGGAAGAACGGTGAGAATGACAAGCTGGGTTGGCGCTTGGACTACAACATGAGACATCGCGGGGATGTATATGCCACTCACGGTCTGGGTCCAGTAGCACAAGCGCTCGACATTCACCGTGGAGATCGCATGAAGACACTAGTGGCTATGGATACCAAGTCAGCCATAGGTAAAGCACTGGTAGAAGAAAGAGCAGATTCCATTTGTAATAACTTCCGCAATGGCGACCATACTACCACTCTGATTCGTACCGAAAACGGTAAAGTTATAGAAATCCAACATAATGTAATGACTCCGCAAACTTACAATCGCTTGTATCAACTTACGGGTACTAAAGGCTTTGCCAATAAATATCCGATCAGCGGTTATGCTCTTGATGCTAAACAGTTGACAGCTTCCGGAGTACAGCCCAAGATTGATGATTTAAATTCACATAGTTTCTTGCCTAAGAGTGAGATGGAAACTCTTGTAGCCAAGTACCAGCATCCGATATTGAAGAAATATGGTGAAATGGCTAAGGAAGTAGGGGGACATGGTGGCATGGATTTCATTATGGACTGCCGTCTAGTTTATTGCTTACAAAATGGTTTGCCATTGGATATGGATGTATACGATCTAGCAGAGTGGTGTTGTCTTGCCGAACTCGGAACACTCTCTATGGATAACAACTGTGCCGCCGTAGCATTTCCTGACTTTACCCGTGGAGAGTGGAATGTTGTAAAAGGTTACAAACACGCTTATGCAAGTCCTGAAGAAGAAAAAGCCGTAGCCGAGAAAGCAGCAGCTTTCACAGCCAAACTGAAGGAACAAGGAGAAAAAGAATGGGGGAAACTGAGAATCAAGAAGCAAAATAGCAATATAGCTGAGAAAACGAAGTGAAAAGATATCGCCCCTTCTATTTCCGAAGGGGCGTTTTTTTATTCATCTTAATATACCGCTTCACCTCCTTCAGGCTTCTCACGATATTTTATATCAAAACGTCCTTCCTTGATACTTCCACCACTGAATGTACCACTAATAATGGTTCCATCCATACGGGTAATATAAGCTTCGCCATCGCCTAAATCTCCTTCATCAAGAACGGCATCTGTATAAGTACAAGTAGTACCCTGACGAGGATTCACAAGTACCAAATGCAAACTACTGAAGACACCGACTGCGGCATCAATCTCAACATAATGATTCTCTTCATCGTCAGAAAGACGAACTGAGGGTGTCCCATACCGTCCACTGGCATATACCCAGCCGTCAATCAGACAGCCTAACGTATTTGCCCCCGTAGTCGTAGCCTCCGGCCAGTGTCGGATCAACAGTTTTGTCTTCATCACAAGCACAACAACAAACCAACAGGAATAGAAATAACAGTTTTTTCATAACGCCTAAAAATGATAGTTTAAACCGAAAAGTAAGGATAACTGTCCGAAATAACCGCTACCGGCTCTCGGGCTCTCCACATCCCACTCCACATTATGATACTTCACCGAATATGACTCGGAACTGGATGCCAGCCAGTTCACCCTGGCAGAAGCTCCCCAATGACTTGACAAAAATACTCACCTGCGAGAGAGACAAGTTACCTGCAAACTTACTCATGGTAACTTTTCGAGGTTTATCATATACTGTACTCTTATCACGATAAAGTTGATATCCGATTCCACCGGAGAATTGAAGTTGATAATGCTTTTGCACCATAGTCAAGGCTACCTGAGGAGCCATATAATGCATATATATCTTATCTGCCCCAGTATCATGTGTGTTCTTATACGCACTTCCCTGATACAGGAATCCCAGCCCGAACTTCAGTTCCCTACCCGTAATCTGTCCAAGGTAGTTGACATCCCAGGCTACACCTTTTCGTAAGTCACTGCGATAGGTATCTGCCCTATCAGTAATTCCCACAAAGCGCCCCAGGTACCATGACGGTCCGGCATGAACGGAAAATGATGATCTTTTATCACCTGCACTTTGAGCGTATAAAGAGGCGCTTAATAACACCCCGACAAAGAAAGAAAGCAAGTATCTCATAATGATTTGTATAGCGTCTTTTCCTTATAAATACTCAAAAATCGAAAGTACTGCATTCGGATAATAACTATTTTTAATCAAAGTTATAAATCCGCATCTTCTTCAGCTACCTTTTCCGCTCTATATCCTGTGTACGAAAGAATGCCTCCGAATACCGGGCTCCCCAAAGTTCATAACGTTCAAATTGCATTTCTACTTTACGGGTAAAGTTTATCCAGTCTTTCTTCTCTAACGGCGACCATACATTCTCAGCCAGTGCCGACATCCGCGGAAGATGGCAAACTCAGCCTTCCAGGTTGTAGGAATATATTCCGTCCAAAGGCACCCTTGTGCACCCCATACAAGTTCTTGTTGCTCCGTAGTCAACGAATCGGGCACAATCTGAAATTCATAGACCTTCTCCAATGACAACGGGCCACGAGGACCTATTTCCGACTGGATACGACTTTCCTTCAGATTGAAATACGACCAGGCAGAACAGGTAAATATAGTACGATGATTGGTCCGCACTGCCTTTTTCCCAAATTCAGGCCGACGCCAGTTCATTACAATACAATCTTCAGAAATACCTCCTTCAAGGATCTCATCCCAACCAATCAACGTTTTACCTTTCGCGTTTACCACCTCCTGCACATAATGGATGAAATAGCTTTGCAATGCCTTTTCGTCTTTCAACTCATGTTCACGCATAAACTGTTGCGTCTCTTCGGATTCCTGCCACCAGCGCTTGGCACACTCGTCGCCACCCACATGAATATATTGACCGGGAAAGAGATCGCATAATTCAGAAAACACATCTTTCAGGAAGTCAAAGACTTCAGGTTTTGGTGCCAGTACATTATTGAATTTATTGAAGATCCCCCACGTCAATGCTGCCTTTTTAGGTTCATTCGGCGTAGTACTGAACTGTGGGTAAGTGGCAAGTACTGCCATACAATGCCCCGGAATATCTATCTCAGGAATCACTGTGATATGACGTTCAGCAGCATAACGTACAATTTCGTGTACATCTTCATGGGTATAATAACCGCCGTAGGGTAACGGTTGATACTTTCCAGGATAAAGTCCGAAAATCTCTCCCTCGCGGATAGAACCTTTCTCCGTCAGTTCCGGGCGGCATTTCATCTCAACACGCCAAGCCTGATCATCTGTCAGATGCCAATGAAAATAGTTGAGTTTATGAAGCGCAAGGTAATCAATATACTTTTTGATGAAATCTACGGGAAAGAAATGACGTACCACATCCAAATGCATACCACGATAAGGGAAACGCGGATAATCGATAATTTTCAGAGTCGGAAGGATAGGCAACACACCCGCACGGGTGGGCAATAATTGTATAAGCGTCTGAACACCATAGAAGACACCCGCCTCATCATTTCCTTCAATACGTACACCACCTACAGGGGTAATCTCCAACTGATAACCTCCTGGAATTTCTCCATTCTTTTGATTTTTCAGAATGATACAAGGTTGGTCACTCGGCTTCGAAAGTATTGTTTCTACAGCAGACGAAAGTTTCTTTTCGGGATTTACCAGATTTTGGGAGCTCCACTTGCAAGGGGATACCGAGATAGCGCTCCATATAATCAGCCAGATAGGTAGCCGAAGGTGCCAACGTTGGTTCTGACATACGAATGACCGTATTACGTTGAATCAAATACTCTCCCTGTCCGGTTACAGTTATCTCCACCGGTTCGGGAATAATGCTAAAAGTTTTCTCCTGTGCCTGCCCGGCAAGCGCAGTTGCAGCGAAGGTTGCAGCCAGCGGGACTTGAACCCGCACAGCCGCAATGGCCAAAGGATTTTAAGTCCTTCGTGTCTACCATTCCACCATTCGAGCATCCTAAAAAGGGAAAAGAGAGCGGAAAACGAGACTCGAACTCGCGACCCTAACCTTGGCAAGGTTATGCTCTACCAACTGAGCTATTTCCGCATTTGGAGAACGGGTGCAAAGATAAGACTTTATAATGTTTCAGATACTCTGTACCTTCCCCCGTAGGAAATCCGCCACTACTCAAATTATATTGGGTATGGCATTTAGGACATTCTGCCGTCCCCAATCCATCTTCTAAGACCTCTACCGAAACATTACGACTGGCCTCCACCGGACAAGCTGCATCATAAGCAACATAAGTATTCCCCTCTGAGAAAACACTCTGCCCGATAATCAATCCCGCATAGCCCACCGGCAGTCCATTTACATTCTTCTCTATCTTCAGAAACTGACCGGGAGTCGTAATCTTATAATAAGGAGACTGTGAAAGACTACATGAAAAATTAAAGGTAACGGAAGGAATGCTCGATTCGTAAGAATCACCACAACTGGTGACACACAACCAAAGCATTCCTATGACTATACAGAGTTTCCGCATACAATATCGTATTTATCGACCAAGCAAAGCTTTTTCAGCTACTTCCATTCCATGAAAATTGAAACCATCTACCACTTTCTGCATCAGCGCAGAGACTTCATCGTTACAAAGGTTTCCGATACTGCCTTCATGGGTATGATGTACCTGCTTTGCTGTGCGAGAAGTTTCCGGCTTCAATATCCAGTCCCACCTTCTTGTAGGCATCGCGGAAAGGCATCCCTTCACGTGCCAAGCGGTTGACTTCCTCCACACTGAAAATAAGCAGATACTTGTCATCATCAAGAATATGTTCGTTCACCTTGATTTCGTTCATAATGTAAGTCGTCATCTGCAGACAGTCTTTCAGTTCCTGAAAAGCAGGCAAAAAGACTTCCTTAATAATTTGCAAATCACGGAAATAGCCGGAAGGAAGATTGTTGGCTATCATCATAATCTGCTGGGGAAGGGATTGCAGTTTGTTGCACTTGGCACGCGTCAGTTCAAAGACGTCCGGGTTCTTCTTGTGAGGCATGATGCTGGAGCCGGTAGTGCAATCGTCCGGCAGCTTCACAAAACCGAAGTTCTGACTGTTGAACATACATGCGTCAAAAGCCATTTTAGAAACTGTCCCGGCAATAGAAGCCAAAGCAAAAAGCCACATTACGTTCCATCTTACCACGCCCCATCTGGGCATAAACAACATTATAGTTTAAAGAGTCAAAGCCCAACAAACGTGTTGTCATCGTACGATTCAATGGGAATGAAGAACCATACCCGGCAGCCGAACCCAAAGGATTACGATTACACATCTTGAATGCTGCCTGCAAAAAGAGCATATCATCCACCAGACTCTCGGCATAAGCGCCAAACCACAATCCGAAAGAAGACGGCATAGCTATCTGCAAATGAGTATAACCCGGCATCAGCACATCTTTAAAACGCTCACTCTGGCGTATCAGCACATGAAACAGTTGTTCTACGGCTCCAGCAATCTCCTTAATCTGCGCACGCGTGAAAAGTTTCAGATCGAGCAACACCTGATCGTTACGCGAACGACCACTATGTATCTTCTTACCTATATCACCCAATTTACGCGTCAGCATCACTTCCACCTGCGAGTGTACATCTTCCACTCATTCTTCTATCACAAACTCCCTTTCTCGGCAGCCGCATAGATATTTTTCAGTTCTTCAAGCAAAAGAGCCAGCTCTTCCTTCGTCAGCAGACCAATACTTTCGAGCATGGTGATGTGAGCCATAGAACCTACCACATCATGTTTAGCCAGATAAAGGTCCATCTCGCGATCACGTCCCACCGTGAAGCGTTCTATATCCTTATTTACTTGAACGGATTTCTCCCCAAAGTTTCTGAGCCATTTATTTAGTGATTAACAGTTAGTGATTAATAAGGTATTATCGACAGCATATCCGCCATCTTTTCCAACCCTTCTTGCAAAGGTTTCTGAACCATACCTTTCATGAAAGGATTCAGTTCCAAGCCAATGGTCAATTTCAGTTTACATTCTGTTTCTGTTACCGGAACAATCTGTATCCACAAATTGAAGGGCAGTGGTGAAGTAGTTGTGGCAAACTTAATACACTTGCATGGTTCTTTTTCTACTATGCTCAACGCTATTTTACCCACAGGAGCTACTTCTATCATCATACTCTCCGAGTCAAAGCTCAAATTCTTAACTTTATCCTCCGGCAAGCTGTCTTTAAACTTCTCCAGATTATTCAAATCAGAAAGTTTCTCATAAACAGCCTCCTGTGAGGCAGGTATAGTTTTTACACTACTTTCAAATTTTGTCATATTTTGATTCTCTTTAAAAGACAAAAAAAGAACTGTCCGGACAGAAACTATCCGAATGGCCCTTTTATCATATTAATTATTTTATAGTATAAACCGCCGTTACTTTCCAGCATCCCAATGTGCAGGGTCCTTACGCCATTCGTTCAGCGTTGCAATATCATCTTCTTCGATGTAACCCGTACGAAGTGCAACATCCAGAACCGCTTCATAATTCGTCAGCGTCACCAAAGGAACTTTGGCATCCTTGAATGCTTTTTCTGCAACCGGGAAACCATAGGTATAAGCTGCAACCATACCGATTACTTCACATCCGTCGCGACGAATAGCTTCTACGGCCTTCAAGCTACTTCCACCTGTAGAAATCAAATCTTCAACCACCACAACTTTCATACCCGGGCGAAGCTCTCCTTCGATCAGGTTTTCCAATCCATGGTCTTTCGGGGTAGAACGTACATACACAAACGGCAAATTCAGCGCATCGGCAACCAAAGCTCCCTGAGGGATAGCGCCTGTTGCTACACCGGCAATTGCATCCACCTGCCCGAAACGTTCCAATATCAAACGGGTAATTTCAATCTTTACAAAATTACGCAAGGAAGGATAGGAAAGAGTTTTGCGGTTATCACAGTAAAGGGAGATTTCCATCCGGAAGCCCATGTAAAGGGATTTGCCGGTTGTAGTTTAATCGCTTTTATCTTCAGCAACTTCTCTGCGAATAGTTTTTCTAAAGTTCTCATAACTAAATTAGCTATTTATAGTAAATATGGCAAAAAAATACGGAAACTGAATGAGAATAAAAAAAAGAATAAAGAGATTTTTCACTCAAAGTCATCATTTTCGTCAGAAAGTTGTATACAATGACGAATATCTTTCATTTCAAAAACCCCGACTCAGGGCAAAACGCATCAATTTTCCATTCAGTTCATACTCATTCTCCGCATGTATACTTTTCCTTTTTTTGCAGTCAGCAAACTATCTAAAATAGACAAGTATTCTTCTTCATCTATTTCATTCAAAAACTGCCGGCATGTATTATAAGAAATTTTCTTCAGTTGCAGTGCTTGGGCAATTTTCACTTTCCCCCATTTAGCAAAGCGATATTTATCATTCACAAAGGCACGACAGAAGCGCTCTTCATCAATATATTTTTCATCTACCAGCCGCTTGAGAATGCGGTCAATGACATCATAGGGCAATCCCCAACGCTGTAGTTTTTCAGAAATCTCAGCACGGCAATGTTCCGCTGTAGAGCAATAGGCAGCTACTTTATTCAGCGCCTCTGTTTCAGTAATATTCGTCATTTTTCGGCTATTACAAATCGATCATTATGAGATATGTCCTTTTGGAGTCTGACCGCGCGATATCCTGTTTCACACAACATCGCTACAGTATCCTTTCCAAAAGCACGGTTAATTTCAAAATAAAGTTTTCCACCGGACGTAAGCATCTCAAGTCCCAGCACGGCTATGCGGCGATAAAAACGCAAAGGATCTGTATCGGGCACAAACAATGCCAACGAAGGCTCCCAGTCCAGCACATTATGTTCCATCTCCTGTTTCTCAGCTTCAGTAACATAAGGCGGATTGCTCACAATTACATCATAACAGTCCGCCACACAAGGTTCATAAGTTAACACATCGCGCTGTTCGAACCGTACAGATGCCTGCAAAGCCTTACTATTAGCAGCAGCAATAGATAAAGCTTCTCCCGATACATCCCAAGCGGTGACTTGCGACTCCGGTAATTCTTTCGCCAAAGAAATGGCGATACAACCGCTACCTGTCCCAACGTCTAAAACACGAGAAACGGGAGAAAGTTCTTTCAACATCATCTCTACCAGTTCCTCGGTTTCCGGACGGGGAATGAGTACACCCGGAGTCACGCGAAAAGTTCTTCCCAAGAAGCGGGCTTCCCCTAAAATATATTGTATCGGTTCAAAATTATGTAAACGGGAAAGAATGCTTTCCAATTCCTGTTCCTCTTTTACGGATAAAATTATATCTTTGCCCAGATAATAATCCACAGTTTGCTGCCCCAATATCTCGCAACAGATAATCCGGGACAGGTTTCCGGCTTCGCGGGGATCATAACGGCCCTGCAAATTCCGGCGAATGTAAGAGGCGGTAATGTTCATAATGGATATTTAGCGGATTCTTCACCTGTTCGGCTTCCCGGTCAGACCGATCTCCGTCCGTATCCTACTGCGAAGAATCCATTTTGGGGTGCAAAAGTAAGAATTATCATAGAAAAATGGCACACATGGAAGAAGAAAAATACATGCGCCGCTGTATACAATTGGCGCAAAACGGACTTTGCAACGCCGCTCCCAACCCGATGGTAGGTGCGGTAATCGTATGCGACGGGAAAATCATCGGTGAGGGCTATCATGTACGTTGCGGAAAAGCACACGCTGAAGTCAATG
>VOFD01001229.1_pt1 | contig 34554 bp, 62 predicted proteins | sample 5384101 | NCBI WGS metagenome assembly VOFD01 (sample SAMN12384723, study PRJNA508395) | human gut metagenome | isolation source: healthy gut C | host: Homo sapiens
TCATCTCCGCCCCCCCCTTCTTTCGGGCCAGTTCTTACCATAACCTTTTAGAGGTTGGCACCGGCGATTTTGCCGAGGATATTAAGCCCGTTTCCTATGATGAGATTCCTATGCTGGACGAGGCTTCGGCCAGCGTGTTGGGTGACCGGAAGCTGGGTGAGCTGTCTGACATGGTCAGCCAGTTTAAGGTTTCCGATGATTACGCGCAAATCAATTATCAGGGCCGCCCTGTCCGTGTGGCTTCGCTGGAATACGGCGATTTCTTTAAGTGGGATCCTGAATACCAAGAGCGGCCTGCCCGCCTATGTCATCGTGGACATGGTCACCCAGGAGGCCAACGTGGTCCGCCTTTCCGACCTGGGCATGGATGGGATGCGGTATTCCCCTTCGGAATACTTTAACCGGGACTTGAACCGGTTCCTTCGCTTCCATTACCCTACCTACATGTTCAGTTCTGCCCACCTGGAAATTGATGAGGAGGGCCAACCTTGGTGGGTCTGTCCCCGAGAGACCCGGACCATCGGCCTCTTTGGCGGCGCGGATATCATCGGGGCGGTGCTGCTCAACGCCAGCACCGGCGAACACGCCTACTACAGCACAGAGGAGATTCCCACCTGGGTGGACCGGGTCTATATTGCCAGCCTGATTACAGAGCAGTATGACTATTACGGCACTTATATTAACGGCTTTATTAACTCTCTCCTCGGTCAAAAGGATGTCACCGTCACCACGGAGAACTTCAACTATCTGGCCATGAACGACGACGTGTACATGTACACCGGTATCACCTCGGCCAGCAGCGACCAGTCCAACATCGGCTTCCTGCTGTCCAACCAGCGGACCAAGGAGACCACGTATTACCCGGCCCCCGGCGCCATTGAGACCTCGGCCCAAAGCGTTCGGCGGAAGGCATCGTGCAGGACTTGGGCTATACGTCCACCTTCCTCTGCTGCTGAACATTGGGGGCCAGCCCACCTACTTTATGTCGCTGAAAAGACAGCTCGCAGCTGGTGAAAATGTACGCCATGGTCAATGTCTCTCAGTACCAGATTGTGGGACAGGGCACCACGGTGGCGGCCTGTGAGAGTGATTATATCTCTCAGCTTCAGCAGCGCAACATCCCGGTGAGCAGTGAAAATGCCCAGGAAATCCTGGATCAGACCAAGGTAGAGGGGACCATCGCGGAGATCCGCACGGCGGTGCTGGGCGGTGACTCCTGGTATTATATCCGTCTGGAGGGTGCGGATACCTTCTACGCCATGGCCGCTTCCGCCGACCGCAACGTGGTGATCCTCAATGTGGGGGATGCCGTAAGCATCCAGATTGCCCCCTGACGACGCGGCCAACGCAATCATCAATGCCATCTCCATCTCCAGAGGAGATACCAAGCCGGACCCGGTGGAGACAGAGCAGCCCACAGAACCGGCTGCGCCGGAGGAGAATCCATCAGATTCCCCTGAAACGTAATTGAATAAATCCTATAGGACGCCGCACGAACCTTTGTGCGGCGTCCTTTTCTGCTATTTTTGCAGAGGGCTGCCGGCTTGGTTCAGTTCCTTTTGAAACCGCAGCGCCACCGGCACGGTAATCAAGGCAGAGAGCAAGTCCGCCACTGGCTGGGCGAAGAGGACACCCGGCAAGTGCCAAAATATGGGGAGGAGCAGGATTGCGGGGAGGAAGCAAAACCCTTGCCGGCAGGTTCCCAAAAGAAAGCCAAGCCTGGCCTTTCCAAGGGCAAGAAAAAGAGAGGAATACACCGTGCAGAACCCAAAACAGAAAAGGCGATTCCATTGGCCTGAAGGGCGGTGATTCCCACCCGGATCATGTCACTGTCATTCTGAGTAAACTGGGCCATGAGCGCGGGGGCAAACAGAGCGGCGCCCAATCCAAAGAGCAGACAGGCGACGGTGGACCAGAGAAGGGAGAGCCGGACAGCTTGCCGCAGCCGGTCAAAGCTGCCGGCTCCGTAGCTATAGCCGGCGAGGGCTGGAGTCCCTTTAAGAACCCAAATACCATCAGGCTCCCAATGGACATGATTTTTGTCACAACCCCCATAGCGGCCAGGGCGGAGTCGCCGTACCCCCTGCCCTTCCGTTGAGCATGGCAATAGAGAGGCTGGTTAGAAGTTGAAAAACCAAGGTCGGAACGCCGATTTTCAAAATTTCAGAGAGGATTTCCCGAGAAAACCGGCACTCCCGCAGGCGAAAGTGATATACGCTTTTTTGCTTCGGATGTAGCCGAGATAAAGCAGGGTGGAAAACAGCTGTGAGACTGCCGTAGCGATGGCCGCGCCGGAAATGCCCCAGTGCAGGCGGTAGATAAAGAGCGGGTCCAGCAGAACATTCAGGGCAGCACCGGAGATCAGAACCTTCATGGTGGTTTTGCAGCCCCCTCACTGGAGACGACATTGTTCATGGTGACATTCAACACGTTACAGAGAGAGAAGGGCAAATAGATGCTGGTATAGGTTACGGCATAGGGTAAAACCTGTTCCCCCGGTTCCCAGCAGGCGCAGCAGAGGGCGAAGAAAGAGCAGGCAGCAACAGGATCACCAGAGCGCCGGTGATCAGGCTTCCGGATAGGGCGGTACTGGCCACTTGGTCGGCCCTTTCCCGGTCTTCCTGGCCCAGCAGCCTGGAAAGATAGGACGCCGCGCCGTTTCCGAAAAGCAGCCCCAGCCCCACAACAGCTTGACCAAGGGGATAGACCACCGAGACGGCGCCCACAGAAAGGGTTCCCAATCCACCCACAAAATAAGTATCCGCCAGATGATAGAGGGCGTTGATGAGCATACCGAGCATGGTAGGCAGTCCCAAGGCCAAGAGAGCCTTTGGGACGGGGGGTTTGATCCAAAAAGATGGATTCGTTGGTTGTTTTGCTTCATGGTAGATTCTCCTTTCCCTTGACAGGGAGCACAAATTAGGATACTATAATTTATAGCATTTGAGCACCGTGGAATAATACTATAAATTATAGTAAATGTCAAGAGAAAGGGAAAACCTATGGCAACGATTGATTTGATCGTGCTGGGGATGGTTAAGCAGCAGCCCCTCAGCGCCTATGACATTCAAAAGCTGGTGGAGTACCGCAATATTTCCAAGTGGGTGAAGATCAGCACGCCCTCCATCTATAAAAAGGTGATCCAGCTGGAGGAAAAGGGTTATCTGAAAGGTACCGCTACGAAAACCGGAAATATGTCTGAAAAGATGGTCTATACCCTGACAGAGGATGGAGAGGAGGCCTTTCAGGGGCTTATGCGTAAGATTTCGTCCCAACCGATCCGTTTTTTCCTGGATTTCAACGCGGTGATTGTGAATCTGGACGGCCTTCCCTTGGAGGAACAGAGGACCTGCCTGGAGAGCATCCAAGAAAACGTCAAAACCCTGAAGGGATATTTGGAGGAGAATCTTCAGGAGAAAGAGAACTTACCAGAGATCCCCGAAACCGGTATGGCGGTGCTGCGGCAGCAACTGATCCTGGCCCAGGCCATTGAGACTTGGGTCGAATCCTTAAAAAATGATTGGCACAAATTAAAACAAATGCCATAAAAAGACAGCAGGAATTGAGTATCCTGTATCTTTTATGGCAGGGGGTAACATCAAAAGTGATATGATAAGAAAATTAGGGAACCAATTAAAAACCATTGGCAACAAGGATCAAAAAGGAAGAAACCCAACAACAAAATGGTTGCAATGACGGCGAGAAGGTTTAAGGTCTTCCCTGTTTTCTCCTTCAGACATTTTTGAAACAGGGAAAACAGCAGGAGTCCCACAACGCCGCCTGCTGTGTTTGCAATCAGGTCGGTGATATCCGAGGCACCGATGGCAAAAAAGATATTGCACAACCTCATAGAACAAGCTAAGGCCTAAAATAGGGAGCACTTTTTGGACAAAGGACCACTCAGGTTTCAGCATGCTCAGGTAGAGCCCCACAGGGATGAAGACGATTAGGTTGTTGAAAATCTCATCGGGGTTGATGGCTCCGTTGGTTACCACAGAGGCCCCTGAAGGGAATGAGGTTGATGGAACGGAAGTGCCCCAGGTCGGCAAAAGAAAATTGGGTTTTTTTAAGAGGATAATCCACGTTAAAAGAATCAGGTAGATGACAGACAGGATCAGGGTTGTCCTTTGCGTTTTTTTCATGACACGCTCTCCCCTTTTTCTTTTATGATAGCTGACGATCCTTAAAAAAAGGAGAAAGAATTTCTTAAATCTTTCTTGGCCCTTTTTCTAAGGAAAGAACCGATCCCGCCCGGCTTTTCCGGGGGATCGGTTCTTCCTTGGGCGTCAGAGCCTTTGGAAACAGGATGGTCATTCCTCCATGGTCTGTTTTTGGGCCAGGACCAAGGCGGCATATTCCCCGTTTTGGGCCATAAGGGCCTCGTGGCTCCCCTGCTCTAAGATTTGCGCCCGATCGATCACCGCGATGCGGTCAGCGTTTCGGATGGTGGACAGGCGGTGGGCGATGATGATGGAGGTTCTCCCTCGCACAGCCGGTCGAAAGAGGCCTGAATCCTGGCTTCGGTGACACTGTCCAGGGCGCTGGTGGCCTCGTCCAGAATGACGATGGGCGGGTTTTTCAGAAAGACCCGTGCAATGCTGATTCGCTGCTTCTGCCCCCCGGAAAGCAGCGCGCCCCGCTCTCCCACATAGGTGTGATAGCCCTTTGGCATGGCCATGATGTCGTCGTGAGATCTCCGCCCGGCGGGCAGCCAGAATCACCTCTTCGTCTGTGGCGTCGGGCCGGCCGTAGCGGATATTCTCCAACACGCTGTCAGCAAAGAGAAAACCTCTTGCTGGACAATTCCGATCTGCCGCCGGAGAGAGCTTTGGGTCACCTGTCGGACGTCCTGGCCGTCGATGCGCACAGCGCCTTGGGTCACGTCGTAAAAGCGGGGAATCAGGTTGCACAGGGTGGTTTTGCCTCCACCGGAGGGGCCCACAAAGGCAAACTTTTCCCCGGCTTTGATGTCCAGCTGAATGTCGTGAAGGACCTCGTTCTTATCATTGTATCGGAAGGAGACGTGATCAAAGGAAACTTCGCCGCGGACTGTGCTCATTTCCTGGGCGTCCGGGGGCGTCTTGGATGTCGGGTTCCAGGCGCATCAGTTCCAAAAACCGGCTGAACCCCGCCGAGCCCTGCATAAACTGCTCCACAAAGTTTACCAGCTTCTTCACCGGCGTGGTGAAGGTGGTGATGTATAAGGTGAAAGCCACCAGATCCGCATAATTTACGGTGTCCTTCATCATAAAATAGCCTCCCGCGCCGATGACCATCACAGGCATGATGGACAGGCTGAACTCCATGCCCCCCTGGAAGGTGGCCATGGTTTTATAATAGGTGCTTTTGGCCTGCACAAAAAGGTGGTTCATGGCGCCGAACTTTTCCTTTTCCGTCTCTTCGTTTTGGAAGGCCTTGGCCGTGCGCATGCCGGAGATCCCAGACTCAATGGCGGCGTTAATCTCCGCTGTCTGGGCCTTCAGCTTCAGGTTGGCCCGGCGCATTTTTCTGCGCTGGTAGATGGTGAAAAGCAGGAAAACGGGACGATAGAGAAGGAGATGACCGCCAGCTTCCATTCGATGGTACACATGATGCAGAAGGCGCCCAGCAGGGTCACCCCCGAGATAAAGAGGTCCTCCGGACCATGATGGGCAAGCTCCGTGATCTCGAACAGGTCGTTGGTCACCCTGGACATCAGGACACCAGTGCGGTTTTTGTCAAAAAAGCTAAAACTCAGGCTCTCCATGTGTGCGTAGAGATCCCGCCGCAAATCGGCTTCCACCCGCACCCCAAAGACATGCCCCCAATAGGAAACGACGAAATACAGCAAGCCTTTGCAGACGTAGGCCACGGCGAAAAAGAGGATAACCAGGAAAAAGGCGTGGTAGGCCCGATTGGGCAACAGGGTATTCAGCGCGGAACGGGAGAGGTAGGGAAAGGCCAGGTCGATCAAGCAGATGATGAGGGCGCAAAACATATCCAGGAAAAAGAGATGCTTGTGCGGCCCGTAATAGGAGAGAAAAAATCCTGAGAGGGCGGTTGGTTTGATAGTATGCGACGCTTCGTTTCATGGATAAACCTCCTGGAGAATCATCCAGACCCCGAGGGTCTGAAAGGCTATCCCCTATTATAACGTTCCAGGAAAAACCTTGCAAGGCGCGAGGGAGAGATGTTTTTCCAGGTGCCCGCTGTTTTTATTGACAATTCTGTGCGGATATTGTACAATGCAGATTGTCCGAATTCTAACAATTATGAGGGGGATCTTCATGGAAGCTACTTTTGAAAAAGTGTCCACTCTCCTTGAAGGCATCGAAGAGTTCCAGGCGGAAAAGATTTCTCAAGGGTATCAGCTCAAGCTCTTGGCCTGTATTGTGAACCAGCTTCATCGGATCGCCATCAGCATGCCAATCGGGGAAATTCCTCGGGGCATGCCGATCTCTCAGCTTTCTACCCTCGGTTATCTCTATTTCGCGCGGAAGAAAGACGTTTACCAACGGGACCTGGAGTCCTTTTTAAGCTCCGGCGGTCCACGGTGAGCAGTCAGTTAAATACCTTGGAAAAGCGGGGACTGATCCAACGGGTGGCAGTTCCCCACGACGCGCGGCTGAAAAAATTAGTTCTGACAGAGAAAGGGGTGAGGATCGGCGATCAGGTTCTTCAAAATCTGAGGCAGGTAAACACGCTGCTGATTCGTGGGCTCAACCAGGAGGAGGTCACGGATCTGACAGAGCTTTTGGAGAAACTGGAAAAGAATTTAAGTCAGACGGCGTTGTAAGAGACCGTCTATGGAATGTAATTGATCCCCGGAGGTATTCCAATGAAACAACGTATACTTACTTTTCTTCTGGCCCTTGGTTGTGTCTTTGCTCTTTCCGCCTGCGGCCAGGAGGAGGAACCAGAGACAGAGTCTGAAGCGACGGCGGTAGAGATTACCAAGGTGGAGCGAGGCTCGATTTCCGCAGAGAGCAGCGTTTCCGGCCAGGTGGTCTCCGGAAACCAGGAGTCCGTTTTTGTGGCGCTCTCGGCCCGCTGCACCAAGGTTTATGTGGAGGCCGGCGACACGGTTTCCGCCGGACAGGCTATCTGCACGGTGGACATCGCTGCCACCATGGCCAATTATAAAACAGCCCAGATGAGCTATGCCAACGCCCAGAAAAGCTATGCGGACCAGTCTGCAGTGCTGTCGCAGCAGGTGGCCCAGGCGGAGAAAAAACTTCAATGATACCCAGGCCCTTTTTTTGAGATGGGTGCAGCTTCCCAGCTGGAGGTGGACACCGCAAAGCTCCAGCTGGACAACGCCCGGGCCAGTATGAACTCCGCTTTGGATCAGCTTCAGGTGGGAATGCAGAATTACAAAGCGACCATGGAGCAGCTGGAAGCGTCTCTGGCGAATATCAACAGCAATGGAAACGTGGTGGCACCCATTTCCGGAAACATTGTCTCGCTCTCCGCCACGGAGAATGGCTTCTCTCCCCGGGGGCTGTGGCGACCATCGACTCCACCTCGGATATGGAGGTCCAGGTGGGCGTATCCGAAGCCTTGGTGGGTAAGCTGCAGGTGGGAGGCAGCGTGTCGGTGCGGGTCGACTCGGCCAACAAGGAGTTTCAGGGAACCATCGCCACCATTGACAAAGGGGCCAACGCCAGCACCCATCTCTATGGGGTCTCCATCAAGGTTCCCGCCGGCTATACCAACGGCCTGCTCTCCGGTATGTTCGCCGATGTGGTCTTTTACACGGATACCCAGCGGGATGTGGTCATTGTACCCACAGAGGCCATCCAAACAGGCATTGACGGCTCCTATGTCTATACCCTGGACAGCGAAAATATCGCCCACCGGGTGCCGGTGGAAACCGGCCTTGTAGGGGATGGCGAGACAGAGATCACCTCTGGACTGTCCGGGGCGAGACTTTGGTAACCGTGGGCCAGTTCTATCTCTGAGGGCGCCCAAGCCCGGGTGGTAACCCCCGAGGTGAAGCCATGAAAATAGCCTCGTTCTGTATCAAGCATAAGGTGACCACCGTTCTGGCCTTTATTCTCATTGCGGTCTTTGGCGTGGTGTTTTACTCTAATTTGAAGCTCTCTCTGATGCCGAATATGGAGTTCCCTGCTGCCTATGTTCTGTGTACTTACCCCGGCGCAGGGCCGGAAGATGTGGAGGAGCTGGTGACCCGGCCCTTGGAATCCTGCGTGTCCACCCTGTCCGGCGTGGATACCATTTCTTCCAATTCCTCGGAAAACGTCAGCATGGTGATGATCACCTATGTGGACGGCACCGACGTGGACAACGCGGCCATTAAGCTGCGGGAAAAATTTGACGCTTTGACGCTGCCGGATGGCTGCAGCAACCCGGTGATCTATAACTTTAACGTGAATGACATGATGCCTGTGGCAATCGTTGCCCTCAGCGGTGAGGACCTCAGCCAGCTTCAGCGCCTGGCGGAAGACAAAGTGGGGCCGGCCTTGGAGCGTTTGGAGGGGTTGCCTCCGCGGATGTCATGGGCGGGATCGACAGCCAAATCACAGTGGAGGTCAACACGACGGCGCTGACCGGCTATGGCCTGACGCTTACCGACATCTCCAACTATTTGGCGGCGGCCAATGTCCTCTACCCTGGCGGTGACGTTCAGAACGGGACCAATGTTCTCACCGTGACCACCGATGGCAAATTCCAGTCTGTGGACGATGTGGCCAACACCGTGATTTTTTCTGCCCAAGGGCGGCTCTGTGCGGCTGAGCGAAATCGCCAATGTCTATTTTGAGTCTTCGCTGGAGGACAGCGCGGCCAAGATCGGCGATGAGAACTGTGTCATCCTCTCGGTGAACAAACGCTCCGGCTCCAATGAGGTGGAGATTTCCCAGCGGATCTTAAGCACCCTGGAAGAGCTGAAGAGTGAAAACCCCAGCATGGAATACCTGGTGCCCTATGAGGCCAGTGAGTATATCCTGCAGGTGGCAAACAACGCCATTCAGAATATTTTGCTGGGCGTTGTTCTGTCCGCTGTGGTGGTTTTCCTCTTCCTGCGCCGCCCAGGGGCCACTGTGACTATCTCAATGTCTATGCCCTTCTGTGTGCTGACGGTGTTCCTCCTGATGAACTTTTCGGGCACGACCCTGAATATGATGAGTTTAGGCGGCATCGCCATGTGTATCGGCATGGTGGTGGACAACTCTATCGTGGTGCTGGAGAACATTTACCGCTATGCCGGGGACGGCCACAGCCGGTATGACAGCTGCGTGCTGGGAACCTCAGAGGTGGTTAACTCCATTACCGCTTCCAGCTTGACCACCGTTGCGGTTTTCCTGCCCATCGGTCTCAGCGGCGGAATGACCGGCATGATGTTCCTGGACTTTTCCCTCACCGTGGTGTTTTTGATTTTGTCCTCTCTGCTGATCGCCTTAACCTTGGTTCCCCTGATGTGCTACTTCCTGCTGGATGAGAACGCTGTGCGGCTTCAAAAGCTGCAAGGGGCGCACAAAGTGACCAGGTGGACGCAGATGCTGGAAAAGCTGGCTCAAAAGTATCGGTCTTTGCTGGCCTATTTCCTCCACCGCCGTCTGGTGGCTTGCGTGGTCTCTGTGGTGATGGTGGTGGTCTTCCTGGCAAGCTGCCTGAGCACGAACATGGTGCTGCTGCCGGAAATGGACCAAGGGATGGTGAGCATCACCGTGGATATGCCAACGGGAACCGAGATGGAAGACACCATGGCCTATGGCGACAGAGTCATGAAAATTGTCGAGGAGAACTGCCCGGAGCTGGACAACATGTATATGACAGTGGGCGGCGGCATGTCTATGGGCGGCTCCGGCGGGGGAGTCGGCGTCCATCACCGCGAACCTGGTGGGGCGCGGGGACCGAAGCCGGTCGAGCAAAGAGGTGGCCAATGATCTCAAGCCCTTGGTCCGCGACATTGCCGGCTGTGAGATTACCATCAGCGATTCCAGTATGATGGCGAGTATGACCGGCGGTAATGACATCCAAGTGAATATCAGTGGCTCGGACTACGATGTGCTGACCCAGATCGCCACTGACCTCACCGAGCAGATCGCCGCCTTGGAGGATGCCACGGAAGTAAGCAATTCCCTGGAAAACACGATCCCGGCGGTCTCCCGTATCGGTCAATCGTTCGGCCGCAGCCCAGTATGGTTTGACCACGGCCACCATTGGCGCGGCGGTGAGAAACGAGCTGACCGGTTCTACGGCCACCACCGTAACCCTGGACGGCGATGATCTGGACGTGGTGGTTCAGGGCAGCGGCGCCAGCGCGGAAAGCCTGGATGCCCTGCGTTCCATGCCCCTGGCTACCCCCACTGGCGGGACCGTACCCCTGTCCGCCGTGGCAAATGTGGCGGTGGAGCTGAGCCCCCAGACCATTACCCGGACGGACCAGTCCCGGCAGGTGGAGGTGACGGGAGACACCATCAGCGGAGACACCAACGCCATGAACCAGGCGGTCCAAGCTGTTTTGGACGGCTACACCATGCCCGAGGGCTACCGTGCCGAGATCAGCAGCGCCTATACGGAGATGATGGACAACTTCCAAACCCTGATGCTGGCCATGCTGGTGGCAGTTTGCTTGGTTTATTTCATTCTGGCAGCACAGTTTGAGTCCTTTATTATGCCGGTGATGGTGATGCTCATCCTGCCGATTGCCCTGTCCGGCGCCCTCTTCGGCCTGCCGCTGACGAGGATGGATCTGTCCATGGTCGTGTTGCTGGCCCTGATCATGCTGGTGGGCACCGTGGTCAACTCCTCCATTGTCCTGGTGGATTATATCAACATTCGCCGGGCCCGGGGCCAGGAAAGGACGAGGCGATCATGGAGGCCTGTCCCCTCCGTGTGCGGCCCATTATGATGACCACGCTGACCACAGTCCTGGCGCTGATCCCCATGGCAGTGGGTACTGGGGAAGGCAATGAGATGCTCCAGCCCATGGGCGTGGTGATGATCAGCGGCATGGTGATTGCGACAGTGGTTACCCTGCTCTTTACCCCGGTCTACTATTCCCTGCTGGACAGCCTTTCGGAGCGGATCGGACAGCCCTTCCGGACGCGCAGAAACCGCAAAACAGAAAACTGCTGGCCCAGATTGCCGAGGCGGAAAGAGCGACTTCTTCGGTGGGAAGCTCAGAACCTTGAGCCTGTAACCAGAAAAATAGAAAAGAGCCCCATCCCAGTCCAGACCTGGGATGGGGCTCTTTTAAGGGACAGAAGGGTTTGAATCAGTAGAAGGTTGCCACGTCTTGTTCCGGCGCGGTGCCGGGTTCCAGAGAGAGAACGTTCAGAATGGGGCCCTTCTTGTTGTAGACCCGGTTGTGTTTGATGCTGACCTTGGCTGTGAGCTCCACCCACTGCTGGTCCTGCAGGAGCTTGGGGTCGTAGCCTGTGGCCAGGAGGCCGGCGAAGGTGATATCCTCTACACAGCAGGTCATGATCCGACGGCCGAAGATGAAGCTGCCTGAGGGAAGCTTGTCCCGGACCATGGTGAAGCCGCCGATTTTCAGGGTCTTCCCCTTGTACTTGTCAGGCTCTTCTGAGATATCCTGATACCAAATGGCATAGTCCTCGGGGGTGATAGTCACCACAGGGGCGTCCAGATCAAAGGGAAGCTCGTCGGGGTGTCGTCATAGTAGACCTCACCGGTGAGATCCTCATAGGCGATGTTGGTCCGGCGGCTGACAGCCCGGATGATCTTGTGGATCTCCACCTTGTCCACCTGGTCGTTGGCCCGGTTCAGAACCACCATTTCGCAGCTTTTCAGTTTGTCCACCACCAGGCCGCGCATGTTGGCGTTATAGGTCAGGAAGGTCTGGGCGTGGGCGAACATGAACTCCTGGTAGACAATCCAGGCCTCCGGCATATTCTGGTAGAGCTGGTCCAGCATCCACATGCCGTTATATTCAATGATGACCCGCTCCACGGCGTGCTTTTTCTGGAGGCGTTCCAGGTTGGTGGGGGTCAGCTCCGAGGCGTCCTCCAGAACCTCAATGAAGACGTTTTTCCCGGAAAAGGTGGAGGGATCATACTCCTCCTCCCCTTCCTCACAGAGCAACAGAAGGGTACTCTCGCCGTTGTTGAACCGAACGTCTTCCAGGGTTTCTTGAATGAATTTGGTTTTACCTGCATCCAGAAAACCGGTAAACAGGTAAACAGGGATTTCTTCCATCATAGTTTACGATCCTCTTTTTGCTCAGTGGAGGCAGAACAGGTGATCAACTCGTGCTCCTTCAGCTCAGAACCGATGACGCACAGGCGGCCGGTAAAGCTGGCGGGACCACGGCGGACATCCTGTTCACCGGGGACATAGTCGAAGTGAATCCAGGTGCCGTCGGTGCAGGGGACGATGCCCTTGGCGCGGAGAACCACGCCGTAGTGCGCTTCGTCGTTCAGCGCGGTCAGGGCACCGGTGATCTCCTCTTCGGTGTACTTGCGGGGCGTCTCGGCGCCCCAGCTGATGAAGATCTCGTCCGCATCGTGATCATGGCCGCAGGAGCAGGTGTCGTCATGATGATGGTGCTCATGCTCGTCGTGATCATGATGGTGGTGCTCATGCTCATCGTGATCATGATGGTGGTGTTCCTCATGGTCGTGATCGTGGTGGTGCTCATGCTCATCGTGATCATGATGGTGGTGTTCCTCATGGTCGTGGTCGTGGTGGTGCTCATGCTCGTCGTGATCATGATGGTGATGATGATCATGGTCATGATCATGGTGATGGTGGGCTTCGTCGTGGGCGGCCTGCTCGGCGGCCAGACGGGCCAGCTCCTCTTTCAGGGTGTCCTTATTCTCCATAGTCTCCAGGATCAGCTTGCCGTCCAGCTCTTCCCAGGGGTAGTGATGATGGGGGCGTTGGCGTTGTGCTCCCGCAACAGGGCGACGGTGTCCAGCAGCTTCTTTTCGCTCATGCCGCCGGTGCGGCTGAGGACGATAGCGGCGGCGTGCTCAATCTGGTTGTTATAGAACTCACCAAAGTTCTTCATATAAAGCCTGCACTTGGAGGCGTCGGCCACGGTGACGAAGGCGTTGAGCTGGATCTCATGGTTGTCCAGGCGCTGGACAGCGCCGATGACGTCGGAGAGCTTGCCCACGCCGGAGGGCTCAATGAGGATGCGGTCGGGGTGGAACTGCGCCATGACCTGCACCAGGGCCCTGCCGAAGTCGCCCACCAGGGAGCAGCAGATGCACCCGGAGTTCATCTCGCTGATTTCGATGCCGGCGTCTTTCATAAAGCCGCCGTCGATGCCGATCTCACCGAATTCGTTTTCAATCAGCACCAGCTTGTTCGCCCTGAAAGGCCTCCTGGATCAGCTTTTTAATCAGTGTGGTTTTCCCAGCGCCCAAAAAGCCGGAAAAATATCAATCTTAGTCATAGTAGGTTCCTCCTCTTATGATTCATCGGATGTTTATTTTGGAACGAATGGATGATACTGGCTGCCCTGCCGGACTTGATCCCGGGCGAAGGCGGCGCGGATCGCGTTGACTTGTTTCTTGTTGGCGCTCCACAAGGGGGCCAACAGGTCTTTCTTTTGGGCCGTCTCCGGTGAGGCGGTGGATGACCAGATCTGGCGGAAGGACCGCCAGACAGGCTTCCAGGATGCGGATATATTCTTCTTGGGTGAGAACGGGTACTTTACCTTCCCGATAGTCCTGGGCCAGGTCGGTCCCCTCCAGAACGTGAAGCAGCTGCAGTTTAATCCCGTCACTGCCACTGGCGCCCACATAGCGGGCGGTTTCCACCATGTCTTCCATGGTTTCCCGGGAAGCCCCAAAATCACATGGGTGATGACCTCCAGGCCGGCCTCTTTCAGGCGGTGCACCGCCTGATCGTGCACAGGCAGCCCATAGCCCCGGCGGATGTATCGGGCGCTTTCCGGATGGATGGTTTGCAGGCCCAGCTCCACCCAAACGGGCTTGTCCCGGTTTAAGGTTTCCAGCAGCGAGGACCTCCGGGCCCAAGCAGTCTGGCCGGGTGGCGACGGAAAGGGCCACAATGTCTTCCGGTTCCAGGGCCTGCCGGAAGAGGGGCCTCCAGATATGGCACGGGGCATAGGTGTTGGTAAAGCTCTGAAAGTAGGCAATGTACCGCCCGTTTTATTCTTGGCCGCTACCCGTTGTTTCGCCTGGACAATCTGCTGGGGATGCTGCCGCAAGCGGGCGCGGCAAAGTCGCCGGAGCCCACGTCATTGCAAAAAATACAGCCCCGCTCCCCTATGCTGCCGTCCCGGTTGGGACAGGTCATGCCGCCGTCCAGCGCCAGCTTATAGACCTTGCAGCCAAAGCGTTCCCTCATGGCCTGATGAAAAGAACGGTATTCCATTAGTCCGCAGGGACCTCATCCAGCCTGCCCACGCAGAACATGGTGAAGGTGCCGCCGCACAGAAAAAGGGTCCCTTCCCTGTCGTGAATCTCGACCTCTACCACACAGATAGTGGAGCCCCGGCTTTTCACCCGCCCCTCGGCGATGAGGTGGTCACTGTTGGTGTTCGGAAGAACTCAAAGCTGTTGCTCACGGTGACATAGCGCATTCCGTTGCTCCGGGCGGTGCCGCCGGCGGCGCAGTCGGCCATGGTGAGAAACATGCCGCCGTGCACAGCGCCGTACAGGTTTCGGCTGACCCGGGTCAGGTCGGCCTCCACCACGGCGTGGTCGGCCTCTATTTTGGTCAGGCGGATGCCGTTGTGGAGCATAAAAAAATTCTTCCCATTGGTGTTGTCCATCAGTGCCGCAAAGTCCATGGGGGCCTCTCTTTCCAGGTGGTGATACGAATTCTCAATAAAACGATTTCATCGTTTTATTGGGGCCGCGTAAAAGTTTTTTATCAAGAAACAGTATTATAACAGGATAAACGTCACACCGTTATTGTACCGGTCCAGATCCTGGTCACGCCGGAGGGGCGTCGCACCCGCGAATGCCCGGCGCGTGGCCTCCTCGAAAATGGAGAAATCCTCTCCTTTGATGAAATCCTGGATCTCACCCGGTCTTTCCACGGCGGCGCGGGTGGCGTTGAGGGCTCTCCACCTCTGTGGCGGCGCCCACCTTGATGACAGCCACGCCGCCGGCCAGCTTGGCCAGGCGCTCCTGCAGCTTCTCCTTGTCGTAATCAGAGGTGGTGACCTCGATCTGGCTCTTGATCTGGCCAATACGGGCCTTGATGTCTTCGGAACTACCAGCGCCGTCGACGATGGTGGTGTTCTCCTTGGTGACCTTGACCTGGCGGGCCTGACCCAGCTGCTCATGACTGAGCCTCCTTCAGCTCCAGGCCCAGATCGGAGGAGATCACCTGGCCGCCGGTCAGGATGGCGATATCCTGGAGCATCTCCTTGCGGCGGTCGCCGAAGCCGGGAGCCTTGACGCAGACCACGTTCAGGGTGCCGCGCAGCTTGTTGACGATCAGGGTGGACAGGGCCTCGCCCTCCACATCCTCAGCAATGATCAGCAGCTTCTTGCCGGCCTGCACCATCTGCTCCAGCAGGGGCAGGAACTCCTGGATATTGGAGATCTTCTTGTCGGTGATGAGGATGTAGGCGTCGTCGAGGTTGGCTTCCATCTTCTCGGTGTCGGTGACCATGTAGGGGGTGATATAGCCGCGGTCGAACTGCATGCCTTCGACCACCTCGGAGTAGGTCTCAGCGGTCTTGGACTCCTCAACGGTGATGACGCCGTCGGCGCCCACCTTCTCCATGGCCTCGGCGATCAGCTGGCCGATGGTCTCGTCGCCGGAAGAGACAGCGCCCACGCGGGCGATGTCGGCAGAGCCGTTGACCTTCTGGCTGTTGGCCTTCATGGCCTCAATGGCGGCCTCGGTCGCCTTGGAGATGCCCTTCTTCATGATCATGGGGTTGGCCCCAGCGGCCAGGTTCTTCAGGCCCAGCCGGCTGGCAGTCCTCTTGTCGCCCTGCCAAAATCCCGGTATAATCCCTCGGCTTCTTTCTTTTCCATCAGCCGTTCGCCATAGGGCGGGTTGCTGACGATCCGGCCATAGGGCTCTGGGCGGGGAAAAGGTTCGGGCGTCGGCCACGGAGAAGCGGACGATGTCCTCCACATCGGCCTTCACAGCATTATCTTGGGCAATCTTCACGGCTTCGGGGTCGATATCGCCGCCCCAGATATCATAGTCCCCTCATATTCCAGGTCCATGGCCTCCCTGCCGCGTCCACCCAGGCTTGGGAGGGCAGCCAGGCCCATTTCTGGGAGGAGAAGGCTCGGTTCAGGCCGGGGGCACGGTTCTTGGCAATGAGGGCAGCCTCGATGGCAATGGTGCCCGAGCCGCAGAAGGGGTCGCAGAAGGGATCTCCCCGATAGCCGGACAGAAGCGCCAGGGCGGCGGCCAGGGTTTCCCGCAAAGGGAGCCGCTACCCAACGGCCCGATAGCCCCGTTTATACAGGCCGGGGCCGGAGGTATCCAGCATCAGCGAGGCGACGTCCTTCATGATGGAAAACTGAATCTGATACAGAGGGCCGGTCTCCGGCAGGGTTTCCCGGCCATAAGCCTTCCCCAGATGGGTTGCCGCTGCTTTTTGATGATGGATTGGCAGGAAGGGACACTGTGCAGGACAGAATTCAGACTAAAGCCTTTCACCGGGAAGGCGCCGTCGGCGGGAATAAACCGCTACCAGGGCAGGGATTTTGTCCCCTCAAAGAGCTCCTCAAAGGTTCTGGCCGGGAAGGTTCCCAGCACCACCAGCACCCGCTCCCCTGTGCGCAGACGAAGATTCAGCCGGGGGATGTCTTGGGGCCCGCCCTGACAAAACACCCGGCCGTTCTCCGCCCGAACCCGATCCATATGCATCCGCCGCAGCTCATCGGCGGTCAGTCCCTCCACCCCCAACAGGGTGGGAATGGCAAAGGTCAGCTTTTCCATGGGACGTGTCCTCCCTTGTCGCATGATTTCCTCCATCATATCGGAAAACCCTGCCAAAGGCAAGGGGAGTTTTCAAAAGGTGTCCACCATCCGGGGAGGCAAAGGAAGGCGTGTGTCCCTGCTGAGGGGGTGTAATCGGAGGATTCCAGCCAAATTCTCCTTCTTTTCTTGCAATTATACTGCCTATGTGGTATGCTACAGACAGATGTAGTAGTGTGGATTGCTGTATCCGGCTGGAACTCCCGGATGCCGGTCTGCCCTGTGTACATGAAAATTTAATGGAAAGCTGAGATGATGCGTCCCTTATGGACAGTACCTGTATAGGAATTATTGTAATCCTTCTCATTCTGGTGGCCCTGTCCGCTTGGTGTTCCTCCACAGAGACTGCTTACTCCTCTGTGAACAAAGTGCGGCTGAAGAGCAAGGCCGAGGATGGCAACCAGCGGGCACAAAAGGCATTGGACCTGTTGGAGGACTATGATAAGCTTCTCTCCTGTATTCTTATTGGCAACAACATCGTAAACCTCACGGCGGCCACCTTGGGCACGGTGCTCTTTACCAAGCTCCTGCCGGTTTATGGCCCGGCGGTTTCCACCATCGTCCTGACGGTAGTGGTGCTGATCTTTGGTGAGATCACCCCAAGACCCTGGCGAAGGACCAGGCAGAACGGTTTTGCATGCGCGCTGCCACGCCCCTCCGGATCTGCATGGTGGTGCTCACTCCCCTGCACCTGTTCTTTGGCCTCTTCCAAAGCTGATGGTCAAGCTCTTCCACTCCCAGGAGGAGGAGGGCATCACCGAGGAAGAGCTCATTACCATGGTGGACCAGGCCGAGAGCGAGGGCGGGCTGGAACACCATGAAAGTGAACTGATCCGCGCCGCCATTGAGTTTAACGACATGGAGGTAGAGGAGATCCTTACCCCTCGGGTGGATATCGTTGCCGCCCCAGATACCGTCACCATGGAGGAGCTTTCGGTGCTCTTTGCCGAGAGCGGTTACTCCCGTATCCCCGTCTACCACACCTCGATCGACAATATCATTGGGCTCATTCACGAGAAGGATTTCTTCTCCGCCCGGTACCATAACCACACAGACATTACCAGCCTCATCTCCAAGGTGTTTTACACCACCGGCTCGGCGCAAATCTCCGATTTGCTGCGCCTGCTCCAGCGGAGAAAAGCCACATGGCTGTGGTGGTGGATGACTACGGCGGCACCATGGGAATTGTCACCATGGAGGATATCCTGGAGGAACTGGTGGGTGAGATTTGGGATGAGCACGACGAGATCATTGAGGAGTTCAAACCCCAGGATGATGGCAGCTACCTGATTTCCTGCTCGGCCAACCTGGATGACCTTTTTGACCGGTTCTCCATTCGTGCCACAGATATCGACTCCGCGTCCATCAGCGGCTGGGTCTTGGACCAGCTGGGCCGTCTGCCGGTGGAGGGAGACCATTTTGTCTATGAAAACCTGGACGTTACCGTCACACAGTTGGATCACCGACGCATCCTGGAGATCCGGGTTGCTGTGATCCCGGAGCGTAAGAAAAAATAAAAAAGCCATGGAAAGGCACCCAAGCTGATGCGCTTGGGTGCCTTTTTTGTGTGCTGTGGGAACATTATATTTTGCTTCTCTGGGAGAATACTACAACCACAACGACGAAGTTTAGGAAGAAGGTGAAGTCCATGAACCTCATTCCCTGCACAGATGACTGCATCTATCAGCAGGAGGGCCGCTGCACCTGGCGCGGGCCGGGTCCAGCGGCATGCCCACGATACAGGCAGGGTGCGTCCATTTCCCTGCCTCGGGTTTCCCAGGGAGAGCATCCTTTTCTGATGGATTCCAGGGTCGTCAAAAAGACAGAATGACCTCCTGGCAGCCAGGATAAACTTGACGGAAAAATCCTGAATTTGACAAAGACAGTTCGGTGCCGGCAAAACTTGACGGAAAAGCCGCCAGGCATGACAGCCTTTGTTGCAGCTTCCAAAGTTGATCCATAGAATAAAGGCAAGGAACAGGAAGGCATCCAAAGTCATCTCCGTTATAAAAAGCACAGCTAAGGCCTCGCGGATATTCTTCACCGGAATCAGCTGCAGCCCCTTTGGCGGCACAATGGTCTGCCGGCCATGGCGCTGGGGCACCAGGCACTTGGTAAAGCCCAGCCGGCGTACCCTCTGCTAACCGCTGGTTCAGGGCGGACACGGAGCGGAGCTCACCGGTCAGCCCCACCTCGCCCACGGCCACAAGATCTGCCGGAACCACCCGGTCCCGGAAGCTGGACGCCAAGGCCAGCATAGCGGCCAGATCGGCGGCGGGCTCCTCCAAATTGAGGCCTCCAATGACGTTGAGATAGGCGTCGCAGGTGCTCACCAGCAGCCCGCCCCGTTTTTCCAGCACGGCCAGCAGGAGCATAGCGCGGTTATAGTCAAAGCCATTGGTGCTCCTGCGGGGGTTGCCAAAGGCGCTGGGGGTCAGCAGAGCTTGTACCTCGGCTAAGACGGACGGGCGCCCTCCATCACACAGGTGACGCAGGTCCCGGGTTCGTCGGTCAGCCGGCCCTCCAGCAGGGTTTGAGAGGGATTGGGACCTCCCGCAGGCCGGTGTCATCCATCTCAAACACGCCAATTTCGTTGGTGGCGCCGAAGCGGTTCTTGGCAGACCGGAGAATCCGATAGGCCGTCTGGCGCTCTCCCTCAAAGTAGAGCACACAGTCCACCATGTGCTCCAGCACCTTGGGCCCAGCAATGGCGCCCTCCTTGTTCACATGGCCGATGACAAAAACGGTGACCCCCTGCCCTTTTGCAAGCTGCATCAGGGCCATGGTACACTCCTTGACCTGGCTGATGCTCCCGGGGGCGGCGGTCACGTCCCCGTGGTACAGGGTCTGGATGGAGTCCACGATGAGAATTTCCGGCGCGGTTTCCTCCACCGCAGCAGTGATCTGCTCCAGGTTGTTTTCTGCATAGAGATACAGGCCCATATTGCCCACCCCCAGCGTTCTGCCCGGAGCTTTAACTGGCGTTCGGATTCCTCGCCAGACACATAGAGAACCTTCGCAAATTTACAGAGCTGGTCGCAGATCTGGAGCATCAGGGTGGATTTGCCGATGCCCGGCGCGCCCCCCACCAGCACCAGCGAGCCCCTCACGGCTCCGCCGCCCAGCACCCGGTCCAGCTCCGCCATGCCCGTGGGGAAACGGATCTCCTGGTCAATGGTCATCTCAGAGACCAGTTCCAGGCTTGCGAATGGGTCCCATGGGAATGGCGGACTTTCCCGGCCCCCTTTGGCTTTGGGGGGCGGCGGGCTGCTCCACAATGGTGTTCCAGGCGCCGCAGGCCGGGCATTTTCCCTGCCACTTTGGGGTCTCGTTGCCGCATTCGGTGCAGTAAAAAATCGTTTTGGCCTTCATACAAAGGATTCTCCTTCTTGGGAATTTCCGCTGGTGATATAGCAGGCGGCCAAAGACATGGCCAGCTTCATCTGATAGGGCTCGCTCTGAAGAAGGCTGGCTTCCCTCGGGGTTGGAGAGAAAGCCGCACTCCACCAGAATTGCCCGGCAGGAAATGTGATTCATCAGATACACGCTGGAGGCGATATGCTGGGGGGCCCGTTTCTTTTCCGGGGCTGCTACCTCCGTTAAGGTGCTGCTGAACCTGCTGCGCCAGGGGCATGGAGAGGGCCTCCTCCCCATAAAACACTTGGATGCCCCCTGATGGCTTGGATTGGGGGACGCGTTTTGATGGATGCTGATGAGGGTGGCGTTTTCGATGCCATTGATCAGCGCCACCCGGTTGTGAAGGTCGGAGACCTTCTTTTTCCCGCAGAGTGCCGGCGCTCTCATCGTGGATGGATACGTCGGTGTACCGGGTCATCACCGCCGGCACGCCGTAGAACCCCATGAGCTGGTCCAGCTCCAGGGCAATGGCCAGATTGATCTGGCTTTCCACCTGCCCGGAGGCCGCAACCGCGCCGCCATCCTCTCCCCCGTGGCCGGGGTCAATGATGAGGGTTTGCTGGCCCATCCGGGCAAAGGCCGGCAAGGTCTTTTGGGACCAGGGCGCCTGGGTGAGCGCGATCATCAGGCAGATGACGGTGAAGAAACACAGGAGCGTCCGGCGCTGGGTTATAAATCGTTTCAAAAAGCATCCCTCCCCTGGAACTCTATGCCGGGATGGGGCGGGACAGACCTACCCCCCTGAAACGGGGCTTCGCCAAAATTATAGCAGATGGTCTCCCATTCCGCAATCCCACCGAGATTTCTGGTTCCTTTTTCCCCTGGGGGCGCATAGACTGGAATGAACGCGGATCGTACCGATCCCGCGCCGCTTTTTTGTAAAAGCGAGGTACTTCCATTGTTCTGTGCAAATTCCAACGGAAATCAGTCTTCCGGCAACCGTCCGGCCTGTCCCGCCGGGCAGGGGCCTTTGCCCGCCTGCGGCCCCCCTTCGCGGTCCCCCTTTGTGGTGAGCCAAGGCGCCACCCCCAGCGGTATTCCAAACCAAAGCCCTGGAAAACGGCACCCTCTTTCCTGACCTGGACCTTCCCTTCCATTTGAAGGTCAATGCCCCTCAGCTGCCCGATACGGACCTCAACCAACTCCGGGCGCTGGATTTCGTCATTCAGGAGCTGGGCCTCTATCTGGACACCCATCCCAACGACAGTGAGGCCTTTGCCCTCTTCCAGAACTATGTGGAGCTGGAAAAGGCCGCCCGGGAGAGCTATGTGGAGGAGCACGGTCCCCTGACCCAGAACGACGCCGCCATGGACGACACCTATACCTGGGGCAAGGGCCCCTGGCCCTGGCAGTATACCGAGGAGGAGGCATAAGGCATGTTTGTATATCAGAAAAAAATTGCAGTATCCCGTCAGAATCAAAAACACCAACCCGAAGCTGGCCGCCCTGATTATCTCCCCAATACGGCGGGCCGGAGTGCAATAGGCTATGACCGGGGTGAACGTAAGAATTTCTACGCAATCTCTTAAGAAAATCTTCATCGGGGCTTAATTCCGGCAAAAGAATCCCCTGCTATACTAAGATTAACAACAGAGTGAGCTCTGCTCAACCCCTGTTGGGCGGCCAACGACACCGCCCGCTCACAAAACCGGAGAAACCGGATACCCCAGAGAAACAAGGAGGGAACCCCATGAACGTTTTGATCTTCACAGGACATTTTGGGATGGGACATATCACCGCTGCCCAGGCGGTCCGGCAGGAGATCCTTCGTCAGGACCCCACCGCTTCCGTGACCACTGTTGATGTGGTAGAGGATTGCTTTCCGCAGTTTCATCGGCTGGTCTATGGCTGGTTTGATCTGACTGTGAATTACTTTTCCAGTGTTTATAACCTGCTCAACCGGCTGGCCAGCCATGGCGAATACGCACCCATGAAGCGGACGATGGTGCAGAAGCTGGATCAGGTGCTCTATGAAAGCCAGGCAGATCTGGTGATTTCCACCCTGCCCCTGAGTTCGCAGTATGTTTCCGCTTATAAACAAACCACGGGGAGCTCCATTCCCCTGTATACTTACATCACAGACATCGACGCCCACAGCGAATGGATCGCGCCGGAAACCGACTGCTACTTTGTGGGGGACGAGTCCACCCGCCTGCAGCTGCTCCGGCTGGGTGTGCCGGCAGAGCAGATTGTGGTCAGCGGAATTCCCGTCCGCCGGGAGTTTCAGTTCTGCCCCGGCGGCGGCGACGGAAAGAAGGAACTGCTGGTGATGGGAGGGGGCCTGGGACTGATTCCCCCACGCTGCGTCCCTTCTAACGGCACTTTCCCAGGCCGATGACGTTCATGTGACCGTAATCACCGGGAAAAACGAGAGCCTGTATCAGGAGCTGACCAAGGCTTATCCCACCTTTGAGATCGTCGGCTTTACCGACCGGGTGGTCGATTACATGACTCGGGCCGACCTTTTTGCTCACCAAGGCCGGCGGGATCACAACCTTTGAGGCCATTCATTCCGGCACGCCCATGTGCCTGCTCCGTCCATTCCTCATGCAGGAGGAGGCCAATGCGTTCTATGTCCAGCGGCAGGGCTTTGGCAAGGTCCTCTGGAACAAAGGGAGGAGGCCCGAGAGCTGCTCACGCTTCTGCGGGACGAGGAAACCCTGACGGACATCAGACAGCGGATGGCGGTGGCCCTGCGGAGTCTGGACCAGGTCACCGCCCTGGACCGGTTTTTGGGAAACCAGGAGGGCAGCATGCTGATTCCCCTTCTTCTGCTCACAAGCGCGGCGGCCGGTAGCTATGCCCTGTTCCCCTCCACCTGGCGCAAGGCTGTCCACCGGCGGGGACAGGGAAAGCGAAAAAAGGCAGGGGTTCTGTATCTCACCTTTGACGACGGCCCCAGCCCGGAGGCTACCCCTGCTCTCCTGGATTTGCTGGCAGAGCACCATGTCCCGGCGACTTTTTTTGTGGTGGCGGAGTTTGCCAAGGCGAATCCCCAGCTGCTCCGTCGGATGGCGGAGGAAGGGCATCAGATCGGCTTTCATTCGGCTCGGCACCGCAGTGCCTATTGCATGACGCCCCGGCAGACCCGGCAGGATTTTTCCCAGGGATTGGCAGAGCTGAAACGGCTGGGGATTACCCCGCGATATTTTCGGCCGCCTTGGGGTGTGGTGAATTGGGCGTCCCTTCGTCAGATCAAGGAGAACCATCTGCGCCCCATTCTCTGGGACGTGATGGCTCAGGACTGGCGGGGGGATATCACGGCGGAAGAGATCGCTGACCGTCTGCGCCGCCGAACCTGGCCGGGAGCGGTCATCTGTCTCCACGACGGCCGCGGCGCGGAGGGCGCACCGGGCCGTACCATCCAAGCCCTCAAGGACCAGCTTCCCCGGTGGCTGGAGCAGGGCTATCAATTTCGGACCATAGAACAAGATGAATAACATTTCATGGAAAAAGGGGTTGCCTGCGGCGGGTTCTTTCTGCTGCTGCTGGGCCTTACCTTTTATATCTTGCTGAAGGACCAGAACCCCGCCCTGCTTTGGGCGGCGCTGGGACAGGCAAAGCTACCCTGGCTGGGGGGTGGGCGCGGCTTGTATGGTACTCTTTTTTTTGCTGCGAGGCCCGGAATATCCAAACAGGGCTGGCTATGTTTCACGCCCCGGCCCCTTACCGGTCCTGCCTGCTCTATGGAATCACAGGGTTTTTCTTCAGCTCTGTAACCCCTCGGCCTCTGGCGGCAGCCCATGCAACTGTACAGCATGTGCCGGGATGGGCATCCTCCTGCCCCCAGCGCTTTGGCGCTGCTGACAGAATTTTTCTCCTTTCAGCTGGCGGCGGTGACGCTGGCAGGCTTTGGTCTTGTTCTTCATTGGAAGCAGCTGATGGCCCTGGAAACCAGCGCCTTTCTCTGCTTTTTTGGTGGGAGCTGGATGCAATCTTCTGGTGGTGCTGGTGTTGGGCGGGGCGGTCTTTTCCCGCCGCTGTTTGCCCGGAGTGTGGGGCTGGCTGATGATCCCCGCCCGGCGGCTCTTTTCCCCGGCGGTCCAGGGTTGGGAGGCCTGGGGGAGAAAACAGTGGCAGGATCTGCGCCAGTGTACCCAGTGCTATGCCACCCATAAAAACAGATGGCTCAGATGTTTTTGGTTTCCCTGCTCCAGTTGGCCGCCTACCACAGCGTCCCCTTTTGGGTTTATCTGGCCTTTGGCCTCAGCGGACAGTCGCTTCCGGCGGTGATGGGGCTGCAAGCGGTCCTTTTTTCTCTCCGTGTCGTCCCTGCCCCTTCCCGGGGCGGTGGGGCTCTCAGAGGGGGCTTCCTGCTGCTGTATCGGGCCATGTTTCCCTGCGGCCCTTTTGCCCGGGGGCTATGCTGCTCAGCCGGGCGGTCAGCTTCTATCTGTTCCTGCTGCTTGCCGGCCTTTTTTCTGGCCGGACGGTTTCTTCGACACAGTTTTTTCGTTTCGGAGGCGACGAAGACTATGTGACCGTTGAACGATAACATGATTCTCGGAGGTGGTGCTTTTGGAAGCCTTCATCTTTCTGGCCTATGAGCTTCTGGTGTCCCTTCTCCCTGCTTGGCGGCCTTTGCCCTTCTGGAGCTTCGGCCCGGGGAAGGCGCGGCGGGGAAACTCCCTCCGCATGACGCTGCTGCTGTGCTTTGTCCTCTACCTGGTTGCGGTTTACCACGTTACAGGTGTCGGAACGCTCTACGACGGGCTGCTCTATCAGGGGAAATTCGGACAGAACAGATCAACCTATCCCCTTTTCCCGCGACATTGACCTGACGGGATACCTTCTCAATGTTCTGCTCTTTTTGCCTTTGGGGTGTTGCTCCCTCTTATCTGGAAAGCTTGGGGCAAGGTGGGCAGGGTGCTGTGTATCGGCGCTGGGTTTTCCTTCCTGATCGAGGCGAGCCAGCTGCTGAACAACCGGAGCACGGACGTGGACGATCTCATCCTCAACACGCTGGGCGCTTTCGTGGGTTTTCTCTATACAAGGGGCTGGCCCACAGGAAGAAAAGACAGCCCCCCTGCCGATTCAAAGGTTGTCTCCCCTGTGGTACATTGCAATCACCTTTGCCGGGCGGTTTTTCTTGTTCAACGACATGGGGCTGGCACGGGTGCTGTACGGCTTTTGATGTGGTTTTTCCCTCCTACTTACTGAAAAAATCGGTTCGTCCTTCAAGGGCGAACCGATTTTTTTCAGCTGTGAAAAAGAGCAATTTCACCGCTAAGGACCTCTACTCCCACCTCAAATTTAGGCCGCCCTAAGCCGATATGGACCTGGGTCCCCTGGCCCCGCTGGAGGTGATGGAGATGGTGTGCCCCAGCAGCGCGGCCACCCGACGGCAGAGGTAAAGCCCGATGCCGGTGGCCTTTTTGATCCATGCGGCCGTTGTTGCCGGTAAAGCCTTTATCAAAGACCCGGGGCAAATCCTCGGGGGCGATGCCAATGCCGGTATCGGCGATGACCAGGGTCTGCTCCCCTCTGAGAAAATAGAGATTTCACCGCCGGAGGGGGTGTATTTCAGGGCGTTGGACAAAAGCTGCTCCAGCAGGAAAGAGAGCCACTTTTTCGTCGCTGAGAATTTCCAGGTGGGTTTCCTGAAAGGTGAGGTGAATCTTTTTCAGAATAAAGAGCTTCGCGTATTTCCGCACCGTCTGACGGAGGATCTGATCCAAATGACACCGGTGGAGCACCAGATCCTTGGCCTCGCTGTCCAGGCGGAGATACTGGAGGACCATGTCCACATATTGCGCAATCTTTTGAAGCTCAATTTCCAGTTCCGTTTCTTTCCCAGGGCCTGACTGGAGAAGGAGGTCCATGGCGGCGATGGGGGTTTTGATCTGGTGGACCCAGAGGGTATAATAGGCGGTCAGGTCGGCCAGGGAGGTGTCAGCCTGGCCTTGGAGCTGCCGGTTTTCCCGCACCAGGCGGCGGAGCAGGCGGCTGTAATCCTCTTCGATGCGGGTGGTCGCCTCCGGGAGGTCCTCGGTGGTGACCAGAATCTCTTCCTCCATTTTCCTCAGAATCCTGTCCTTGCGCCAGAACCGCAGAAAGCTGAGCCCGGCGAAAAAGGCGGTCCCCGCCGCGCAAAGGCAGAGCAAATAAACCATGGCTTCTTTGGGCAGGCCATACAGCCAGAAGATCAGTACCGCGATCCCGGCACAGAGCAGGCCGGCGGCGGCAACCAGCTGACGGGAAGCCAGCCAGGCGAAGAAAAGGGGTTTGTCTCTCATCTCACTTCACCATGTAGCCCAGGCCCTTTTTGGTGACGATCAGGTCCCGCAGGCCGATGCTTTCCAACTTTTTTCGCAAACGGGTGATGTTGACATACAGGGCATTTTCATCCACATAGGAATCGCAGGCCCACAGAGCGGCCATGAGAGGGTCCCGGGAGACCACGTTGGGTTTGTTTTCCAGCAGAACCTGCATCATGCGAGTCTCGTTTTTGGTCAGGTCCGCTTTTTGGCCTTCATAGACCACAGTGCAGTCCAGGTTGTTAAAGATAGCGCCGTTGTGTTCAATCAGGTGGCTTTGCCCCTGGTAGTCGTAAGCCCGGCGAAGGATGGCCTGGACCTTTGCCAGCAGGACCGAAAGGTCAAAGGGCTTTGAATGAAATCGTCGGCCCCCAGGTTGATGGCCATAACAATGTTGATATTTTCCCCGGCGGAGGACAGGAATAAAATGGGGACCCGGGAGACCCGCCGGATCTCCTGGCACCAGTGATAGCCGTTAAAAAGGGCAGGGTGATATCCAGCAAGACCAGGTGGGGCTGGAACGCGGCGAACTCCCCATGATGTTGGAAAAATCCTCCGCGCACTTGACCGTAAAGCCCCAGGCTCCCAGCTTGTCGGCGATGGCGCCGGCGATGACCTGGTCGTCTTCCACCAGATAGATGCGGTACATTGGGCTCCCCCTTTCGTGTTTGTTCTATCATACCCCACAGCCGTGGAAATCGCAATGATTTCCACGGCTGTGATCCTGTCATTCTTCGTCGTTTTCTTTGGCTGGTCAGACGAACCAAAAGGCAATGATCCCAATGACCCAAAGATGGAGAGGATAAAGAGATAGAAAAAGTATTTGCACCGGCTTGTGTTGGGGCCGCGGGTGCCGTCATACAAAGGAGAGCACAGGGAGCACAGTGAGAAACAGAAACTCAGAGTTCATGGCCAGCATCTGTAAGGTCTCCTCCGGGGTGTCGTAGGGCCGAAACAGAAGCAGAAACAACGCTGCTGACAAGAGGAGGTATCCAATATTGCAGCCTGGTCCGCTTCCGGCCCAGGTAGGTGATTAGAATAAAGGGCAAGAGGAGAACCCCCGCCCTCGGCAAAGAAGCCGGCGGCAAACACCAGCAACGTGCCCAGAATCCGAAGGACCCATTCCCGGTTTGAGCGCATACACCGCCCCCACTGGGTCACAGGGTCGTCGCCGACCAGAATGTTGAGCAAGAGGACCCCCAGGGCGAGGGTCAGGAAAATGTTATTGTGGATGGAAAGGTGGTAAGGGGCGCCGATTTTATTGTAAATCAGGTTCCCCGCCGCCATGAATCCGGCCCAGAGGAACAGGCGGGCATTGTAGCGAAGGCGGCTCTTTGTGTGAAGAAAACCCTCTACGGCCAGGTAGGCAAACCAAACTGCAACACAGCGGGTGAGCACATGAAAGGCCCACTCAGGGCTGGCGAGACCAGCCCTGGAATATGGGGGATATGATCGAAGACCATGAGAGCGGCCATGAAGCATTTGATCTGAAAGCTGTTGAATCGTTTCATTGCTGTGCGGCTTTTAACGGACAATTTTTATAGTAAGTCCGGGCGGTCAAGTGGTAGATGACAAAGTACCCTGCGGCGAACACCACAACCGTTCCCAGGCAGGTCATGGCAAATAGGGGGGATGTTGTAGAGGTACAGGGCGGCCATGAGCTTTGTAATCAGATGGAAGGCTGCGGCCAGGTGGATCACTGCCCCAAGCAGCGGCAGGGAAAAAGACCACCCGGACCTGGCTGCGGATGGAGGCCCGGACCTGAGCCTGGCTCATCCCCACCTTTTCCATGATGGCGAACCGCTCCTTGTCTTCATACCCTTCGGAGATCTGCTTGTAATAGATGATGAGGACGGTAGCCATCAGGAAGAGGGCGCCCAGGAAGAGCCCAGGAAGAGAAGGCCGCCATACATGGTGTACAGGCCCTGTCTTCCGTCCTGCCGGCACATGGAACTGCAGACTGCCCCCGTGGTCTCCGGCATCAACTGGCCGTTTTCATCATACTGGGGAACCTGATAGGCCCGGACCGTTTCCTCCAAGTCCTGATACAGAGCCATGATCTCTTCGTCGGAGACGTTTTCAAAATCAAAGAGAGCTGCCAGGTGATGTGGCTGGGCCGGTCGGTGTACTGAAGCTGTTTCTGGGGAAATGGCCTCCATCACCTGATCATTGGACACCACCAGGACAAGGATTCTGTCCGTATAGGCGCTGTAACCGATGGTGGGTGATTCCTCCAGCCGCTGGGCGATGGGAAAGGTCTCTTCCATGAGGGTCAGAGACTGCCATGCTTCCTGCTCTTCGGTGGTATATATGGCCACCTGGTTGCCGGTCAGGGTGAGAGGCCGGCCTGTGAGGGCGGTGTAGCCCTCTGCGGTGAGATTTCCGTATAGACCAGGTCGCCGATGTCATCCCCTCGAGTTCCGAGGGGTAAAGTGGTCGCCGTCCTGGATGGTGTTCAGATCCAGGCTGTCGTACTCCTGTACCAGGGAAGGGGTCAGGCCGTGCTCCTGAACGGTGTCCAGCACCATGGCGCGATAGTCCTCTTCAGGGAATGTTGCTCGGCTCACCCGGGTACTGGGCAAAGGTGATATCGTGGGGATACGAGACATGAAGGGCGTCATCTACCCCGAGATACATACATACACAGGTGGAGAGCATCACCAGCACCATAGTGGAAAGGATACAGATATTTGCCAGCCCCACAGCGTTTTGCTTCATGCGGTAGAGCATGCCCGAGACGCTGATAAAGTGCTTGGGGTGATAGTAATAATGTTTGCGTTTTTCAGGGATTTCAACAGGGCGATGGAACCGGCGGTAAAGAGGCAGTAGGTGCCGATGATGACCAGGATCACCGCCAGGAAGAAAAAGCATCAGGGCGTCTAAGGGAGACTTGGTGGTGATGGCGATGTAGTAGCCGGCCCCCAACGTCCCCAGGCCAATGAGGGTCAAAAAGCACCTTGGTTTTGGGTTCCTTCTCCCCCACGTTTCCGCCCCTGAAGGAGCTCCACGGGCTTGGACAGACTCACGTGGACCAGATTGCGGGCCAGAGCGATCAGGTAGATGGCCGCAAAGAGGGCGGCGGTAACGCCCACGGAAAAGAAGTTTACCGTAAACCCAAACTGCACCGGGAAAAAGAGAAGCTTATACAGTAATAAAAGCAGCAGCTTTGAGAGCAGGATTCCCAGCAGCAGGCCGCCCAGGATGGCGATGAGGCAGGTGTACAGAGTCTCCCAGAGCAAAACAACGGCAATGTGCCGCTTGGACATGCCCAGGATATTGTACAGGCCGATTTCCTTCTGCCGGCGCTTGATGAGAAAGCTGTTGGTGTACAGCAGAAAGATCACGGCAAAGAGCCCCACGACGATGGTGCCCAGATACATGATCGTGGGAATGATGCTCCCGCCGGGCAGGTTTTTCAAATCCTCGTTCCAGGTGAGAAAGGTGATGTTGTAAAACATGGCTACCGTCAGCAGGCCGGTGAGGAGATACGGGAAGAAAAACGGCGGTTGCGCCAGGTTTCCGGCGGCCATTTTGGGGAAAAAGAGCTTACCCACGGTCAGCACCCCTGTAGCCAGGGCGGTCAATGTGTCCGCAATCTGGCTGAACATGGCTTCGTTGGAGCGGTCACCCCGGTAAAGCTGGTAGTAAACCTCCCCGTCCTTGATAAACAGGACGCGGTTGGCCCGGCTGGCGGCCTTGAGCGAGTGGGTGACCATCAGGATGGTTTGGCCTTCCTGGTTGAGCTGGCCGAAAAGGTCCAGCAGCTGGTCAGCCGCCCTGGAATCCAGAGCGCCGGTGGGTTCGTCGGCCAGGAGAAGCCGGGGGTTTGTGATGCAGGCCCGGGCCACGGCCGCCCGCTGCTTCTGTCCGCCGGAAACTTCATGGGGATACTTATCCAGGATCTCCTCAATGGCCAGCTTTTTTCGCCAGAGGAACCAGGCGGCGGGACATATCCCCGTGGTTCATTCCGGACAAAACCAGCGGCAGGTAGATGTTATCCCGCAGGGAAAAGGTGTCCAGCAGGTTGAACTCCTGAAAGACGAAGCCCAGATTTTCCCGTCGGAAATCCGCCAAGTCCCGCTCCCAGATTTTGCCGATGTCCTTCCCCTCCAGCAGCACCTGTCCCCGGTGGGCTGGTCCAGGAGGCGATGATGTTCAAAGGGTGGTCTTGCCGGGCCCGACTCCCCCATGATGGCTAAATACTCCCCCTTTTCCACGGAAAAATTCACGTTGGTCAGAGCGGGCACCAGGTGGCCGCCCAGACGGGTGCTGTATGTCTTTTTTAAGTTTTTCACTTCAAGCAATGTCATCGCGATTCCTCCATATTGTTTGGATTTCTATTGTATTATGACATCAGCACAATAATACAGCCATCGTTTTATCTTACATTTCAAACGGAAATCTTACAAGATTGAAAGGTTGCGATTTTTTCTGTTTTTCGGGAAAGAGGAAGCTTTTTTATGATATTTATCCCTTTTTCAAATGTCAATGGATTTTCTGAAAGCTTAATGAGAGCTTTATCCTTTCTTTAGAAATCTTAACACTTTTATAAGAAACGCAGAAACGGCACGGGAAAGGCTCCCGTGCCGTTTTTTTTGCGCTTGAGGTTGTGTTTTTACTGCTCCGCCCGGTAGGCTTCGTAGCCGGAGGACGGGAGCAACTGCCCGTCGGTGGTGACAAACAGGGCTTCCACGTCTTCCAGGCTTTCCACCAGGGCCATCCCTGTTCCGGGCCCAAAAGGAAGCAGGACGTGGACAGGGCGTCTCCCTGGGCGGAGGTGTTGGAAAGAATGGTCACAGAGGCCAGCCCGTTGTCTGCCGGGAACCCGGTGAAGGGGTCCAAAATGTGGTGATAGGTTTTCCCTTCGTAGGTAAAGTTGCGCTGGTCAATGCCCGAAGTGACCACACTTTTGTCTGTGGCGGAGACAATGTCCACATAAGAATTCTCCTGGCTATTGGGATCTCGGATGGCCACGGTGAAGCCCTGGCCCTGCGCCTTATCCCCGATGAGAAGGATGTTGTGGCCCAGGTCCAGCACAGCGTGGGCCACCCCTTGGTCTATGAGGACCTCCTTCACCTTGTCGGCGATATAGCCCTTGGCAATGGCGCCCAGGTTGGCGATCATGCCCTCCCGGGCCAAATAAGCCCGCCCCTCTTCCACCAGCAGGTCGTCGCTGCGGATCAGGGGGAGGACAGCGTCCAGCTCTTCCTGGGTCGGAAGGTGGCCGGTCCCGTCGTGAATATCCCACAGATCCACGAGGGGGCCAACGGTTACGTCGAAGCGGCCTTCAGAGGGGCGGTATACTCCTTGGCCTGCCGAAGGACTTCCTCGGTTTCGGGGGTGATTTCCACCCATTCTTTACCGGCTGCCTTTGCCAGGCGGTCCAGGTCGCTGCCTTCCTGCTCTACGCTGAGGATGTCCTCAAGCCGGGCGATCTCCTCAAAGGCAAGGTCGATGGTGGAGGCGTCGGTCCAGTCATACAGGGTGATGGTGATGACGGTATCCAACATCATGGTGGTTTTAGAAACTTTTTCCGGCTCTGCCCCTGCTCTGTGCCGCACCCGGCGGCAGACAGAAGGAGAAAAAGAGAGAGCACCAAAGCGATATATTTTCTCATGACAGGCTCCATTTCAAGTGTTTTCTTGGGGCTTCATTATACCCTATCTCCTCTCCGGGCGCAAGCACCTGGGGACAGGCAAGTTTCTATCCTGGCGCGCATACTTTTTATCACCACGGACAGGAGGTGACCTATGGGACGACACGGACGAGCACTGGCAGAGGGCGTAGGGCTGTTTCTGCTGGGGGTGCTCCTGTTTCTCTATCCCGATGAGAGCGCCCAAGGGGCCCGGGAGGGGGTAACCTTGTGCTTGGATCTGCTGATCCCTCCCTGTTTCCCTTCTTCGTGCTCTCTTCCCTGCTGATTTCCACCGGGCTGGCGGGGCTGTGTGCCTGGCCGCTGGAAGGGCTGATGCGGCCTCTTTGGGGTCGGCGGCGCGGGTGCTACGGCTTTCAGCCTGGGTCTCATCGGCGGCTATCCTGTGGGGGCCCGGACCATTGCACAGTTGGTGGAGCGCCGGGAGTGTACCCGGGAGGAGGCCAACCGGCTGGCCCTGTTTTGCAACAACTGTGGCCCCGCCTTCTTTGTGGGGGCGGCCGGCGTAGGGGTGTTCGGGGCGAAGGAAGCGGGGTTTCTGCTGTTGGGCGCCAATTTCGCGGCGGCCCTCCTCCTGGGGGCTTGGGCTGCGGTGGATGCGCGGGCCCTCCGGGTGCAAAGGGAGCGCTGGTAGGAGCAACCTGTGCTCTCGCCCCTGGCGGCGGAATTTCCGGACTGTGTCCGGGGCGCGTTTTCCTCCACGCTGGGGGTCTGTGCCTACGTGATCCTTTTCTCTGTCCTCACGGCCCTGGCGGACAGCTCTGGCCTGCTCCCCTTTTGCGCAGATACCCTCTCCGGGCTGCTGCCGGGAGAACACGCCCAGGCCCTGTGCCGGAGCTTTTCGTTGGACTCATGGAGCTCTCTACCGGCACCGCCTCCCTTGGCGAGGCAGCAGGTTCCTCTGCGGCGCTGCCTCTGGCGGCGTTTATCCTGGGCTGGGGCGGGCTTTCGGTTCACTGCCAGTCTCTGCCCTTTTGGCGAACGGCCGGGGTGAAGGCAGGGCCCTATCTCGGAGCAAAGTTTGCGCAAGGAATCCTCTCCGCCGGTCTCACCGCCCTGGCCCTGTGGTGGTTTCCCCTCTCCCTGCCGGTGATGGCACCGAGGCTGACGCTGGTTTCTCCCTGCCTTTTGGGGCGAGAACTTTTTGGCCCTTTGGGGGGCGGCCGGCGTGTATTTTTTTCTGCTCCACCCAAAAAGAGTGGAAAAGACAAAAAAAAAGAGCGGCTATAATAATGCTTGATACATCAACCGCTATGCGGTTTGTTCGCGCAAAATCCTTGCATGCGAACAAGGTCAAATGGCTTTGTCCAATATGTATTATAATAGGCACATACCGTCAGGAACCGGGAGGAAACCCTATGCTGTTTACCAAGAAAATGGAACCGAGCTGTTCTTACTGCCAGCGCGGCAAAGGCCGTGACGCCAGAGACCGTTCTTTGCAAGAAAAAGGGCGTTGTTTCCATGGACGGCGCTTGCTCTGGCTTTCGATATGACCCTTTGAAACGGGTCCCCGTCCCATCACCCCGTCCCAGTGAGGAAAATCACCCCGGATCTTTTTACCGGTCTGGCTTTTTATAGACGAATGCGCCTTCCAGTGAGGAAAATTTTTCCCCCTGCCGGCGCCCGCGACCATAGATAAAAACCAGGCCGGTATCTTTTTTGGGATACCGGTCTGGTTTTTCACGAATAAAGCAGACTTTGCAAAGGCTGCGTTTGAAATTTTTCATTCTCCCACGGACAGGTGCGTCGAATGATGTATGAGACGTCTTTTCAGCGGCAAAGCCGCTGAAAAGTGCGAAAAGTGCAACGCGTTCGCGTTGCTGATTCCATAACTCTTGAGCTCCAGGACGGGAACCAGGTCGCACAGGCCGGGGTCCATGTTCATATCCGGGAAGTGGCCGTAAAGGACGATGCCGGGGCGGATCATATCCAGATAGGTGGCAGGATAGAGCAGGGTCGCGGCGCTGTTGGCGCAGTGGCGGATGGCAAAGGTATAGCCCAGAGCCTTCACCCGATCAATGATATCCAGGAAACGGCCAAATTGAAGCATGGTGTACTCCTCGCTGCCGTCTGAGTCGGAGAAGTGGGTGAAGATCCCCCGGCCTTCAGCCCGGGCAGCTTCACAGCCTGGGCGATCTCCTGGGCGGACTGGGCGATGTGTTCTTCGTTGCACAAAAACCCAGGCGGGTCATGCCTGTGTCGCACTGGATGTGGACGGTGATGGCCCCACCTGCCTCCTGAGCGCCCTGGGAGAGGGCTTTGGCGTAGTCCAGGTCATAGCAAGCCTGGGTGATGTGATACTTCACCAGCTCCTGGGCATAGATAGTG
>VOFD01002592.1_pt1 | contig 34540 bp, 44 predicted proteins | sample 5384101 | NCBI WGS metagenome assembly VOFD01 (sample SAMN12384723, study PRJNA508395) | human gut metagenome | isolation source: healthy gut C | host: Homo sapiens
GCGGCATGCCTTGCGACGTGGCAAATCCGAAATTATAAAGCGACAAGTAGTCGCGCGAAAGCAATATCGGAACTACAGGATGTTCCGGATCGAAATCCCAATCGATGCCTTTCGTGTCGATAAACTCGTCCGGAACAGATTCAAAAGAATATATACGTGCGCAAGCTCAACGACCGGCCGCCAAGACTGATATTGCCGTAAATCTTATAATTGCTCGTCGTGAACCTGCCCACTTTGCGCATCCATGGCTGGCTTTCCAATTCCGCAATTTCCTCCTCGCTGAATGCATTCATGTCCGTGCCGCCAATCGCGCTCTTCAACATGGAAATATTGCCAATGTTTTTGGTTATCACCAAGTAGTCTTTGCGTATAAAACTATCCCTCGTCGGAAAAACAGGCCGCACATCGGCATAAAACTGGATGCCGAGCAACACGATGGTCAGGCCCACCAAATTCGCCACCGCAAACCCGATCAGCTGTGTTTTGCTGACGTGCTTGCGAAAGTTTCCACATCAACGGATTTTTCATAGGTTCAGTGCCTCCTTCACCGCAATGTCAAGATTGTTGCCCACCGAAGTGGCTATTATCCCCGCTCCAAGGCGCGCAGCCTCTTCCATGACCAATTTTGCCACAGCGCGATTATTGCCGGCATCAAGGTGGCTCACCGGCTCGTCGAGCAAAAAGAAATCGCAAGGCTGGCACAACGTCCGCACGATTGCCACGCGCTGTTGCTGCCCAATCGACATTTTCCCGACAAGGCTCTGCTGCTTGTCGGCAATGCCGAGACGTTCAAACATCGCTGATATTTCGCTGTCGCTTTTATGCCCCGTCAGTCGGTTTTTCAAAGCGACATTCTCCAATGCCGTCAATTCGGGAAACAGCCGCATGTCCTGCGGCAGATAGGCAATCGAGCGGCGGCGCAAGTCGCACCATTCCGCCACGCCAATCGCCCTGCCGGCTCGTCTGTCGAAATAAAATTCGCCTTCATAATCACGGCGATACCCATAGAGATAGGCGCAAAGCGACGATTTGCCACGTCCGCTTTCTGCCGAAATCAAATATGTTTTGCCTCGCTCGAAAACAATTTTCCGCAGCCCACATCCGAATGGATGTCCGGCTGTCCCGCAAACACGCGAGGAAGCATCCCGTCAAGTTCGATTTTTTCCATTTCTGTTTTTATTGCCCCCAAATGTAGCCCAATACGGCGACAAATCCAAATCAACCCCATCTCAATTTCTGCAACAAAAAGCTCCGAATGCCGCCGTTTGCGACATCCGGAGCTTTTATTTCTCAACTTGCAGGGATTTACAAATTGGGATCATTTGCCAATTCGACAAACAAATGCAAGAAATAGGCGAGTGCGCTGTCTTCCTTATTGTTGTTTATCTTCACTTCGAGTACGCCGTTTTCTTTGTCGCCATAGCAAATTGCCGTCAAGTCAATGTCATATCCATAACTGTTCCGTATGCTTTGCGACAAACCCGAGTTCTTCGACATGTTCAAATAGGCAGCTGCCGTCTTTTCCTGCAAAGAATCCCGGATCGCTCAAACTTGCCGTCGGAGCTTCACGGTTGGAGGCAATCAAGTAGTTTCCATCGGCCCATACCTTGAATGCCATGTTTTCATCGACAGGTATTACCAACGAGCCGTCGGATTCTGTCGGAATGCCGGCCATCGTGGCAATGTTGCTCAACTCCGACGCCATATTCCGTTTGCATTTGACAACAAACGTCATTCCAATCGCCCTTTCGTTGGGTTCTATTCTGTATTCTCCCCAATATTCGTCATACACTTCTGTAAGGAAATCATTCGAGAAAGAAATGCCCACAGCCACATTGTCGCCAACGCTGTTCAGAAGTTTTTCCGCAATCAGCATGGACGTGTCTCCGGCATTCGCCGACATCATCCCTTTCAAATTGGCAAACAGCTTGTTCATATAATCGGGAAGCGTCATTGCATAGACAAACGTCGTGTTGCGATCGAAATATTTCAACATGCCGGTGTCGACTGTTCCGTGAGCCAATTTGCTCATAATGGATTTGCCTTCTCCGTCAAGCATTTTCATTGTCAGCTTCATGTCGTCTTTGTTGATTGCAAGCGACATGTACAAGCGAGAAGTCGTATAGTCTTCTATATGAAGGTCTTTGGCTGTAAGCCCCATTCCCGACAATTGGCGATCGATGGCATCTTCCGACAAGCCGGCCAAATCTATCGCGGCTTCAATATTCACGTAGACATTTATATCGCCGCCGGCCGTCATGTTTTCCGTAAATCCGGGAACAGACGCGATCGACTCGTCGCTGCCGAGATCCGTGAACTTTTTCACTGCATCGATGGCTTCATAGGCATCATATTCGCCCATGGCAAGCCAAGCATAACCGCCGTCGACCACAAGGTTCAACGTCTCCAAATCGTCGAATTCATAATATGTCAGATCCTTATTGTCGTGCTTTGTCGTATAGTCGGCTATCAATTCGATCTCTTCAAATTTCTTTTCATCGTCGATGATAAACGACAGGAATGCGCCTCTTTGGTCATACTCGAAAAAGGACGACTTGTTCCATGTTGACGCCGCTTTCACCATTGAAAATGTCAAGAACCTTGTCGAATTCTTTTTCTGTCCGACCGGTCCATTCCCATTTTTTCATCAAGCCTTCCGCATCCGCCTTTTTTACCAAATCGGCCGGACGGGCAGTCACTACAACCATCGATTCTTTCGGAACATAGTTAATCAAATCTTCCGGTGTTTTGGAACACGACACAAAAAACAATACCGTCGACAAAGCGACAAGCATTGACAATTTGCTGAATAATCTCGTTTTCATAGTTTGTTTATTTTATATTCGATTGATTTTATATCGGTTAAATTCTTTTCAAAAAGTATGCAAAATAACCCAATCCGGGCGCCGTTGGCATTATAGTTGTTTGTCGCGATGAATGTGGCAATTTCCTGCGGGACCACCGCTGCCGGAACTTCCGCCAAGCTTGTAATGTCTTTCCAATCGCCGCTCGCATTGAATTCCACTTTGCTCCCATCGGCAAAAATCACCTCATAATCGGTCGAAATGATTTCCTTGTCTTCCTTTACCAAAGCCACTTGCGTTCCCGAATAATGCTTCTTTATGAACGTTTGCGCTTTTTGGGGCAGTTGGGTTGTCGTAATCACTTTTTCTCCGGCAACCGCCGCCATAATCCCTGCCGAGCAAACCAATGCGCCGGCAATAATCAATCTAATTTCTTCATAAGTTTATAGTTTGGTTGTCAAAAAAATATTCTCCTTTTAGAACGAAAAAAGAAGTCAAAAAGTTTTATGTTTAACCTTTTTTAATTGTTTTGCTGCAAAAATCAATACTTGAAACTGCTTCCTCCCAAAAATTCACGCAACAAACTTGTCGAAGGCACTTGCCGGTTTCTATCTCGCGGAAACATCCGAGGAAGTTCAGCAGCCGATGGGCTTCGGCATATTCGGGCACATTGTGCGGAACTTTCTTCAATAGCGCTTCGGCAAAGTCTTTCATCACGCCCAATTCGAAAATAAGCGACGAATTGAACATCGCGTCGGCATTCTCCTGATAAGGGGAAAATCCATTTTTCTTCTCCTCTTCTCACGCTCGGCCATCGCGTGATTGTGTCGAGCGCCGAAATGCCACGGTATTTGTAGTCGCGGATGATGCGCCGCAGCAAGCGGTTGTCGGTCGTTGGCACCCAATTGTGGTCGTCGATGCTGAGCGTGGTGAGCGCCGACACATACACCTTGAACTTCTGCTTTTCCGGAATGCTTTTCGTCAATTCCGGATTCAGCCCGTGGATTCCTTCCATCAGCAAAATGGAATTGTCGGTCAGTTGCAATGTGTCGCCTTTTGTAGACACGCTTTCCTGTCGCGAAATCATAGGTAGGCATCGCCACTTTCTCTCCGCGAATCAAAGCGTTCAAATCTTTGTTGAACTGCTCGATGTCGAGCGCGTAAAGCGATTCATAGTCGTATTCGCCATGCTCGTCGCGAGGCGTGTGTTCGCGGTCCACGAAATAATTGTCGAGCGATATCATTTGCGGCTTTATCAAATTGGCAAGCAAATGGATGGAAAGCCTTTTTGTCGTAGTGGTTTTCCCCGACGACGAAGGGCCGGCCACCAACACGACGCGCGCGCCGCCCTCATGGTAGCGTTCGGTGATTTCGTCGGCAATGCGCCCGATTATTTTGTCGTGCAATGTTTCTGCCACATTGATAAGCATGTCCACATTGCTGCGTTTTCCACAATCTTGTTGAGTTCGCCCACATTGCTCACCCCGACGATGCCATTGAAGCGAATGTAATCGGTAAAAGCCTTAAACAATTTTTTTCTTGCGGAATCATTTTGGCCGGAACGCGGCAATCGCCTGCAAAATCCGGAGGCAAAAGCAACATTCCATTCTTGTATTTCTGCAAGTCGAACACGCGCAAATAGCCGGTCGACGGGACCAAATCGCCGTAATAACTGTCGATGAAGCCATCCAAGCAATAATAAGCGGCATACAATTCCGACGATGTTTCAAGCAATTGCACTTTGTCGGACATTCCTTCCTGCCGGAACATTTCCGTCACGTCGGAAGCCAGCTTCACATGCCGCACGAAAGGCATGTCGGACGATATTATCTCTTCCATCCGCCGACGTATTGCCGCGACTGTTTCCTCCACCAATTCTTCCTGCCGCTTCAACGAGCAAAAATATCCTTTTGAGATGGAATGCTCTATGCGCAAGCCGTCGTCGGAAACAAATCGCGCACCGCCTTTGCAAGCACCATGCAAAGCGAGCGCACATACATGCGTTGTCCCGACGGCGTTTTTTCGTCGATGAAATCCACCACTTTCGGCTTAAATACCGGATAAGTCAATCCCTCTGTCTTGTTGTTGACATGGGCGCAAATCGGGCGCAACGGAATTTCATTTTTCAACCTCTCGTAAATTTCAAGAAGCGTTTCGCCTCCTCTCACATCCACGTAGTTCCCCGTGTTTTTGCAAAATATTTGAATCGTGTCGACCATAGTCTCTGTTTTTTGTCACTGTAAAGTTACGAAAATTCCTGCCGTTTTGCCTGTATTAATTCTTTTTTAGCCAAATGCGTTTTATTTTAACCACATATTTCGTATGTTTGCGTAGAACTTTATGTTTCACTGCCTTGTTATAAAAACACAAGTCTCATATTAATTTAAAAATACACTCGAAATGAAAGATTTGAAAGGAACAAAGACAGAAGCCAACTTGATGGCTGCTTTTGCCGGCGAATCGCAGGCTACAAACAAATATTCTTATTATGCGTCGAAGGCAAAGAAAGACGGATATGTGCAAATTGCCAATATCTTTGAAGAAACTGCCGGAAACGAACGCGAACATGCAAAATTGTGGTTCAAGCTCCTCCACGGCGGACAAGTGCCCCGGAACGCTCGAAAATCTTGCCGACGCCGCTGCCGGAGAAAATTACGAATGGACCGACATGTATGCCACTTTTGCCAAAAGAAGCGCGCGAAGAAGGTTTCGACCCATCGCCAACTTGTTTGAAGGCGTTGCCGCCGTCGAAAAAAGAGCACGAAGCCCGCTATCGCAAATTGTTTAAGAACATCGAGGACAAAATCGTGTTCTCGCGCGACGGCGATTGCATGTGGCAATGCTTGAACTGCGGACACATCCACATCGGAAAGGACGCGCCCCAAGTATGCCCCGTGTGCGCTCATCCGCAATCCTATTTCCAATTGGTTGCGAAAAACTATTAGAATCCCCCTATACCACCTCAAAAACAACAAGCGGATGCCCTGCAAAACGGCATCCGCTTGTTGCTTTAACTTGTCGCCGGAAAACGGCTCAATCTTCCAACTTTCCGAGGGCTGCGGCAATGCGCCGGCAAGCCTCGCGAATGTTTTCGTCGCTTGTCGCATAGCTGAGACGAATATAGCCCCGGAGCGCAGAACGCATCGCCGCTCACAGCTGCCACATGCGCTTCTTCAAGCAGATACATCGCCAAATCGTTGGCATCGCCTATGACGCGATTGCCACAATGCTTTCGAAATAAGCAGAAACTTCGGGGAACACGTAAAACGCGCCGTCGGGCAAATTCAACCGCAACCCCGGTATTTCTTTGAGAAGGCCTACTATCAAATCGCGACGGCGCAAGAAAGCCCGACGCATCGTCTCGACGCAATCTTGCGGGCCGAGGTAGGCTGCCTCTGCCGCTTTTTGTGCAATCGACGAAGGATTCGACGTGTATTGTCCTTGCAATTTGGTCGTCGCTTTTGCCACCCACAGCGGCGCGGCAATAAAGCCGATGCGCCATCCGGTCATTGCGTAAGCCTTCGAAACGCCGTTGACAATCACCGTGCGGTCGCGAACCGACTCAAATTCCGCAATCGATGCACGCCATCCCGTATAATTGATATGCTCATAGATTTCATCTGAAAGAATCAGAATGTCGGGATGTTTCGCCACGACTTCGGCAAGCGCTTTCAATTCGTCGCGCGTGTAGACGCTTCCTGTCGGGTTGGAAGGCGAGCAAAGCAGCAACATGCGCGTTTTCGGAGTAATGGCCTCCTCCAATTGCGCCGAAGTAATTTTGAAATTCTGCTCCACGCCGGCATGCACCGTCACCGGAACGCCCTCTGCAAGTTTCACCATCTCCACGTAGCTCACCCATGCCGGGTAGGGATCACCACTTCGTCGCCACGATTGATTGTGGCTAAAATCACATTGCACAACGACTGTTTCGCTCCACCCGACACGACAATCTGTTCCGGAGCAAAATCCAATCCGTTTTCATTCTTCATTTTCGCCGCAATGGCCATGCGGAGCGACAAATATCCCGCCACCGGCGTATAGAATGAAAAATTGTCGTCGATAGCCTTCTGCGCCGCTTTCTTGATATGATCCGGCGTGAAAAAATCCGGCTCTCCGACCGACATGTTAATCACGTCGACGCCTTGCGCCTTCAATTCGTTGCTTTTTTGCGACATCGCCAACGTTGCCGACGGAGAAAGCGACTGAACTCGTTGTGAAATATGTTCCATATCGATAAATTTTATGCAAACGGCCCTTCGCGCCGCTTTTCTGCAAAGTTAAGGATTTAATGTGTCAAAACGGCCATAAATGCGCAAAAAAAGAGAAGGACGCGCCTTGCAGCTTTATGCCTTCGGTGCGTCCTTCCTTTTCCATTTTATCAGCCTTTCCGCTTATTGCCGTCCGGAAACGACAGCGTCGCGATTGATTTTCTTAATGAGGCCTTGAAGCACGGCTCCCGGGCCAAGTTCCGTAAATTCTGTTGCGCCGTCGGCAATCATGCGTTGCACGATCTGCGTCCAAAGCACCGGAGCTGTGAGTTGCGCTATCAAGTTTTTTTTCTTTATTTCTGCAGGATCCGTATGAGGAGCGGCATCGACGTTCTGGTAAACAGGGCAAACCGGAGCCGAGAATTGCGCCTTTTTCGATGGCAGCGGCCAATTCGTCGTGGGCCGGTTGCATCAACGGAGAATGGAAAGCGCCGCCAACTTTCAATTTCAATGCGCGGCGAGCTCCGGCAGCAAGCGCTTTTTCGCAAGCCGCGTCAATGCCTTCTTCCACGCCCGACACGACTACTTGTCCCGGGCAATTGTAGTTGGCAGGAGCAACAATGGCATCGACCGATGCGCAAATTTCTTCCACTTGTTCGTTTGTCAGTCCGAGGATTGCCGCCATTGTCGACGGACGCGCCTCGCACGCTTTCTGCATGGCAAATGCGCGCGTTGCCACCAAACGAAGACCATCGTCGAACGTCAACGCTCCGGCAGCCACCAAAGCGGAAAATTCGCCCAGCGAGTGTCCGGCCGTCATGTCGGGACAGAATTCTTCGCCCATCGTTTTCGCCAAAATCACGGAATGCAAGAAAATGGCAGGTTGCGTCACTTTCGTTTGGCGCAAATCTTCTTCCGTTCCGGCAAACATCAAATCCGTAATGCGGAATCCGAGAATATCGTTTGCTCTTTCAAACAATTCTTTTGCTGTCGCATTGTTGTCGTAAAGGTCTTTGCCCATGCCGACAAACTGTGCTCCCTGTCCGGGAAATACAAATGCTTTCATTTTTTCTTATTTTGTTGTGATTGAAATCTGTAAAAACAAACCTAAACCAATCTGTTAAAATCCAATATCATAAAAAACTGCCGCAAAATTACTACTTTATTTCATAATGCAGCCATTAAATCACGAAAAATTTCCATAATAACACATAACACTCAACACACCAACATCTTAAACAAAAAACAGGCAGAAATATAAATTCCGCCTGTTCCTAACCAAAACTTGTATCGCATCAGATTTCAAAGTTCGTGTTGTTGAGCGTTCGTTGCGATTTTTCCAATCTCTTCCCGAAATTCATATTAAACGTAATCCCAATCATGACCATGTTCCGCTGGCTGCGTATCATCGTCTTGCTACTGCCCGGATGGACAGCCGACCAATTTTCGCTTTCATAAACCCAGCCTTCTTTTGCGAAAATGAAATTCCAAGACGCGAAAAACATGAAATTGTTGTTCAACCGATAACGCACGCCCAAACTCGACGACGATTGGTCTTGGGAAATATTCTCTCCCTGCAAGTATCGCGCCGGCGCACAATACCAATATCCCGAAATCGACCACTTGCCGAAGTAAGCGAGTGCCTGTACCGATGCAAACACATTGTCGTATGTGTGGCGATAGCTGTCGCCTTCGGAGATGAAATACGTATAGCCAATGCGCCCCCGAAAGGTCGAGATGATCCCACAACCGTTGTTTCGAAAGCGACAATTCCACCCCGGGATCGTCTAAATGCTTTTCATTGTTCGGGCGGCCGATGAATTTTTCACGTGCAGCATCGTAGTAAACAGTCCTGACGATCGGATTGAACGTGCGGCCGTATTTCAATCGAAACGTGGCGGAAAAACCATTTTTATGCGCGTAGCGGAACTGAATACGGTTGTAAATCATCTGCCCCGACTTCAAATCGGGATTTCCTTGATAAATATAATAGTCGTCTACCACGCTTTCCACCGTCGACAATTGCGAAATCGAAGGCGGGGTAGGCCGATGGAATACGATGTAGTTCAAACTCCAGCCCTTGCCAAAAGGCATCATCAACGTAAGCGTCGTGTTGTTGGACACCGTCGTATGGCTGGTAGCGCCGTTTTTCGTGGTAAGCGTTTTCAATCCGAGTCCGAGATTGTAGTTCAATTTTCCAAAACTTCCGGTCAATTCGCCGTAAGCATAGCCATGGTTAGTGGAAAGCACTTCGCGTCCGGAAAGCTCGGTTTCCACATAATCGGTTATGCTCTTATTGTATTGGTATTGTCCGCCCACGCGGAGATTCACCTTTTCAAACTCTTTTCCATACACCAGTTCGCCACCGATGCCCCATCCGTACACACGTTGTCGCGATCGTAGCGCCAATCGGGGATGACAGGATCTGTATAATCATACAATGTCGATTCGCGCGGGTTGCTCCTCGAATATTTCCCGACGGCATTCACTTCGATGGTTTGCTTGTTTTTTAAACGATTTTTTGAAAAACAAGTCAAGGACAGGAATATTCAATAAATTTTGCTGATGCAGGCTGTTTTTAAATTCCACATCCGAGCCATCCCATGCCGTTTCACGCACAATCGACGTGGGCGAACTCTCCTGATCGGAAAGCATATGCGACAGCCGTGCGCTGAACAGCGTTTGCAAGTCGGGCTGGTAGTTGTACTCCAATTGGAAACTGTGCGTTTGGTAGTACATGTCGGAAAACAAGCCTGTCGACACACGTTCCATCTCGCGATCGGGCGCGATATAACGTTCCCAGCTGTCGTTGCGCCATTTGTTGAAATCACGCAAACTGAAATAATATGCAAATAGTATTTCCGATTTGTCGGTATTGTACGAGCCTTGCACGCCCGCATCGGCTGTTCCTGTGGTCAATGCGCTCTGCGCATTGCCATAAACGCTTCCGCCGCGCGTTTTGGCGCGAAGTACCACGTTGATTACGCCCGTGTAGCCCTGCTCGATGTAGCGCGGGCCGGGATTGTTGGAATATTCTATGCGCAAAATGTCCTGCGGATTCAGATTCAATATGCGATTGAGGTCCTGCTGCCGGCCATTCACCAAATAGACCGGCGAACCGCCTTCGACCCTGATTGTCCGCGTAACGGGATCGGAACGCAATCCGGGCAAATCAAGTTGTGAAAACAAGTCGATCGAAGCCGGGGCGCGGTCAAGCTGCGCCTTGCTCGGAAGCACCAAGTATTTATCCACTTTTTCAATGATGCCGCTGCCATAGACAGTCACTTCGCTCAAATTAACGGCCGATTCCGTCAGATAGACATAGCCGGCATCGATTTCCGGAGCATCGGCAAACAAGCCTATCACCTCAGGCTTGCAACCTAGCAGCGACACTTTCAGCAACATTTTTGTCCGCGCTTTTTCAGACGCCACAGTAAACAATCCGTCGGCATCGGTCTGCGTTTGCGCTACCGGAATGCTGTCGTTGAGATACAGCGTGACAATCGCGCCCCAGCGTCTTCCGATGTCGACGACATCACGACATGCCCTTTCACTGAAACTTGCGCATAAACGCCCAACGCAGGCAACAACGCCGCAGACAGCAGAAGTTTTTTTCAATAAAGAATTTTTCATATTCAAGAAGATAATGGTTTTAGTAGGTATTCACACATACTAGACGGCTTCCGCTTTGCATTGTGACACAAAAATAACAAGAAAATCGCAAAAAAAAATCTTAACTTTTATTCACATTTGAAGATCCAGCATTTTTTGCCCTCTCAAAGGCACGACAATCGTCCCGACAGCCCATTTCCCACACCACGGCGCATCAAAAACACGCGATAACGCCCCTGAGGCACGCCGTCGATACAGAAATGGACATCGGCAAGCGCCTCCGGCGACACTCCCGCGCCGCCAACTCGCTTTTCCACAATCTTGATGTTGCGCCCTTCCCGCGCAATGGAATAATTTACTTCGCAATTTTCCGCCACACGAACGCTCTTATGCACAAAGCGCAAACAACCATCGCCCTCTCCCGCTATTGCCACAACATCGTCGATTCCCGACGCCGGGACAATTTCGCCACACGCGAAAACAATGCGGCCCTCCTTTTTAGCGGAAGGCCGCATCAATATCCCTACAACGACTATTGTCGTTACAAACGCAATCACATAAAATTCAACCGACCCGACAAACATGCCCCGTCTGTCAACTGTGTGCCACCGACTGCAAAATCTCTCCTACGGTCGGATGCGCATGAACGACATGTTTCAAATCGTCGAGCGTCGCTCCGGAAGCAATCAAGGCACACGCTTCTTGCACGACATCGGCCGCATGAGGCCCGCACACATGGCAACCCAACAACGTGTTTCCGCTCGTTATCAGCTTGCAAAATCCGTCGGTTTCGCCCAACGCCACAGCCTTTCCGTTGGCTCGGAAAAATGCCTTTTTGCATTCATGTGCGATTCCGCGTTCGCGGCATTCGTCCTCTGTCATTCCGACAGATGCCGTTTCCGGCATCGTAAACACCGCCGCCGGCACGATATCCAAACGAAGCCCGTCGCCCTCAGCCCGACCCATGATATGGTTCAAAGCCCGCATTCCTTGGAAAATGGCAGCATGGGCCAACATCAATTGCCCGTTCACGTCGCCCACGGCATAAACATGCGGCACGTTGGTTTGCATCATTTCGTCCACTTTGATGCCTTTTGGCGTAAACTCAATGCCTGCATCGGCAAGATTCAACGCCGTCACATTGGCTTTGCGTCCCACGGCCATCAAAACCATATCGGTGCCGGCAACGCATTCTTTCCCTTTTCGCCGGTAAGCCACATGCACGCCGTCGCCGTCTTTGGCTATTCCCGTCACTTCGGCTTGCGTCTCGATGGCAATGCCGCGACGTCCCAACAATTGGCGAAGCCGCTTGGCCAACTCCGTATCGAAGTGGGGGAGAACTTCTTTTGCATATTCAAGCACCGTCACTTCGCAGCCAAAAGCGTCGAACACCGAGGCAAATTCAATCCAATCACGCCGCCGCCAACGACGCACAGCCGCTTGGGAAGCACATCGAGCGACAATATTTCGCGCGATGTCAGCACTTCCGGCAAATCGCATCCCTCAATGGGAAGCATGGCCGGCACCGAACCGACAGCGATAATGACATCGTCGGCCTCATAGCGTTCGCCGTCCACTTCCACCGTGCGCGCTTCGACAAAACGCGCTTCGCCGCGCACGAGGCGTATTTTCGGATTGGCAAGCAACGACTCCCACACCGCCGCGCAACTGCTCCACGACAGCATCTTTCCGCGCCATGGCGGCAGGAAAATCGAATGCATACGAAACATTTTTCACGCCGAACTTTTCCGCATCGGAAAGCATGAAAGTATTTCCGCCGTTCGGCAAAAGCGCCTTTGTCGGGGATACATCCCTCATTGAGGCAAGTGCCGCCGACTGCGCCTTTTTCCACAATCGTCACGTCCAAGCCGCGACGGGCAGCCAGCAGGGCGGTTTCGTAACCGCCCGGGCCGGCGCCTATGATCAGCAATTGGGTGTGCATGCTTGCAATTCTTTGAAAGTCAATATCGGATGTTTCGCTGCCGTCGTTTCGTCGAGACGACGCACCGGCGTGGTATGAGGCGCCGTGTGAAGCGACTCGGGATCGTCGATGGCTTCTTGCGCGATTTTACGCATCACGGTGATAAACGCATCGAGCGTGTCTTTTCGACTCCGTTTCCGTCGGCTCTATCATAATCGATTGGTGGAACAGCAACGGAAATAGACCGTCGGCGCATGAAATCCGTAGTCGAGCAACCGTTTTGCCACGTCGAGCGTCGTGATTCCGGTCGATTTGTCGAGCAATCCGTCGAACACGAATTCATGTTTGCACACCGTGTCGATTGGCAATTTGTAGCAATCTTTCAAACTTTCCTTGACGTAATTCGCGTTGAGCGTTGCCAACGGGCCGGCCATGCGGATGTGGGTGCGCCCGAGCGTCAAAATATAAGCATACGCGCGAGCCAACACCGCAAAGTTGCCCATGAATCCCGACACGCGTCCGGCCGACTCGGCAGTGCGCGTCACGCTAAAAGTGCCGTCGTCGTTGCGGCGCACCTTCGGATCTGGCAGGCAGTCGATCAAACGAGCCGACACACCGACAGGACCCGCGCCCGGACCTCCGCCGCCGTGAGGCGTGGAAAACGTTTTATGCAAATTCAAGTGAAGAACGTCAAAACCCATGTCGCCCGGACGCGCTTTCCCCAACAAAGGATTGAAGTTGGCGCCGTCGTAGTAGAGCAAACCGCCGCATTCATGCACAAGCCGAGCAATTTCCATGATTTCCGTTTCAAAAAGTCCGAGCGTATTCGGATTGGTCATCATGATTCCGGCAATCGTGTCGTCGAGCAACGGCCGCAACGACTCGATGTCGATAGTGCCTTGCGGAGTCGATTTCACTTCCACCACCTGCAAGCCGCACACCGCCGCGCTCGCCGGATTCGTGCCATGCGCGCTGTCGGGCACAATCACTTTCGTGCGCCGCATGTCGCCGCGCAATTCATGGTAGCGGCGCATCACCATCAAGCCTGTCAATTCGCCATGCGCACCGGCAAACGGATTCAGCGTAAATTCCGCCATTCCCGTTATGGCCGCCAATGCCCGCTGCAATTCATAGCAAAGCTCCAATGAGCCTTGCACGGTCGACTCCGGCTGCAATGGATGCACGTCGCGGAAGCCCGGCAATGCCGCCATTTCTTCATTGATTTTCGGATTGTACTTCATCGTGCAGCTGCCCAACGGATAAAAACCGGTGTCCACGCCGAAATTCATCGACGAAAGGTTCGTGTAGTGGCGCACCACATCGGGCTCGCTTGCCTCCGGCAATTCCGCCTTTTTGCCCTCCGCAAATTGTCAGGCAATTCGCCGGACGCTTGATGCGCCCATTTGTTTTCAGGCAACGAACAGCCGCGGCGTCCGGATTTCGACAATTCAAATATCAGTTTATCGTAGTATTTCATAGTTCCAAGCTGTTTATCAAGTCAACCATTCTGTCGATTTTCCTCTTTCGTTCGTTGTTCCGTCACGCAAAACGACACATATCCTTCTTCCGTCGGGAGAGCGGCAAAAAAAGCCGCCGTCGAGCAACGCCTTTGCAACTTGTCGACGGGCAACGACGTTTTCATCACAAACTCTTTCAAGAACGGGCGGTCGAACACCGGCGAGAATTTGCCGGTTGCTTTCAATTGCTCGTAAAGATAATGCGCGCCGCCATACGACAGTTCGTTCACTTCGCGCAAACCCTCTTTGCCGACCAGCGACAAATAGATCGTGACATAGAGAGCCATCAACGACTGATTCGAACAAATGTTGCTGTTTGCCTTTTCGCGGCGTATGTGTTGCTCGCGCGCTTGAAGCGTCAGCACAAAAGCACGTTTTCCGTCGACATCGGTCGTCGCGCCGACAATTCGTCCCGGCAATTTGCGCACATAATCTTTCCGGCAAGCGAGAAATCCCACATACGGCCCGCCGAAACTCAACGGGATGCCCAAACTTTGTCCGTCGCCACATGCAATATCGGCACCCCATTCCCGGGCGTGCGCACAACAGCAAGGGCCGACGGATCGGCATAAACGGCAAGCAACGCCTTCCGCGCATGGACGGCATCGGCAAAGCCTGTCAAATCCTCAATGATTCCAAACCTGTTCAAGCTCGGGACAAGCACTCCCGCCACGCCGTCGGTTTCCAACAAGCGCGACAAATCGTCCAAGTCGGTAACCCCGTCGCGACTGCCTATTTCTTCCACTGCCAGTCCGTGGTATTTCCCATAAGTTTTCACCACTTCCCTTACTTGCGGAAACAACGTCGATGAAATCAACACGCGCGTGCGCTTGCGCACCGACGCCACAGCCATCATCATCGCTTCGGCGGCAGCTGTTGCCCGTCGTACATCGAAGCGTTGGAGCAATCCATCCCCGTCAATTCGGCAATCATGCTCTGAAACTCGAATATGTAGCGCAACGTGCCTTGCGAAATTTCTGCCTGATAAGGCGTGTAGGCTGTCAGGAATTCCGAACGGCTCAACAACGCGCCAACGGCAGCAGGAGCATAATGGTCGTAAGCACCGCCACCGGCCATGACAACCAATCGACGGTTTTTCTTTTCCATTTCAGAAAAACGACGGCGCACTTCCGGCTCCGACTTTGCTTCGGGCAAATCGTAATTGCCATCGAACACCACATCTTTCGGAACGTCGGCATACAAATCGTCGAGCGTCCCGACTCCTATTTTTTCCAACATCGCGCGAATCTCGTCGGCGGTGTGCGGAAAATAAGCGAAACTCATATCCGTGCGCGTTTTATTCCTGCGTTTCGCAGTATTTCTCATATTCCGCCGCGCTCATCAACGAATTCACCTCGTCGGCATTCGCGAGCTTCACTTTGATAATCCAATTGGCATAAGCATCCTTGTTGAGCAATTCAGGCTCGTCGGCAAGGGCGTCGTTTGCCTCTTCCACCGTTCCGGTAACCGGCGAAATCAAATCGCTGGCTGCCTTGACGCTTTCCACTGCGCCGAAATCTTCGCCTTGTTCCACTTCGTCGCCGGCTTCCGGCATATCGACATAGACGATATTGCCCATTGCCTGTTGCGCATGGTCGGTAATGCCCACGTAACCATATTCGCCTTCCACTTTGAGCCACTCATGCGACTCGCTGTAATACAATCCTTCGATAGTTTTTGCCATAATCGTAAATTCTTTATTGTTTATTTCTTGTATTTTTATCGTAAAAACGTTTTTTGCAAACCGTCCCTTTGAACAGTTTTTTGCGGATGCGCACCTCCACTTCCGTGCCAAGTGCGGAATAGCGCCGCTCGACAAGCGCCATGCAAACGCTTCTGTCGGTCGACACCGTATGGTATCCCGTCGTGACGACGCCCACCGTTTCGCCGTCGGCCACCACTTCGTAGCCTGCACGCGGAATGGCTTTGTCGTGCAACTCGATGCCAACGAGTTTTCGCTCCGTCCCTTCTTCTTTTTTGCTTCACGACGGCTTCTTTTCCGACAAATTCCGGCTTGTCCATTTTGACAAACATGCTCAATCCCGCCATGACAGGCGAAATATCGGCGCTCAACTCGTGTCCGTACAATGGCAATCCGGCTTCAAAACGCAACGTGTCGCGACAACCGAGTCCGCATGGACGCACATGCGCATCGGTCAGCAGCGTGTCCCACATTCGCGCCGTAACCTCCGGAGCCGCATAAAATTCGAATCCGTCTTCTCCCGTATATCCAGTGCGGCTGACAATGACGGGAGCGTCGTACCACTTTATTTCCTTGAACGTATAAAACGTCAAATCGGCAACATCCATGTCGAGCACACGCTCGGCAATACATTCCGATTTCGGGCCTTGCAACGCGATTTGCCCCCAACGCTCGGAAGCATTGTCGATTGCCACATCGTAGCCTTCGCTCTGCCGGCGTATCCATTCTTCGTCTTTGTCGACATTGGATGCGTTCACGACAAGCAGCCACGTATCGGGCGACGACATGCGATAGACCAACAAATCGTCGACAACGCCGCCATCGGGATAAAGCATCATCCCGTAGAGTATTTTTTCCGGCTGGCAAACCGGTCACGTCGTTTGTGAAAATGTGGTTGACAAATTTTTCCGCATCGTTGCCGGTGATGAAAATTTCTCCCATGTGCGACACGTCGAACATTCCCGCATCGTTGCGCACCGCATTGTGTTCCTCAATGATGGAGGAATATTCTATCGGCATCATAAATCCGCCGAACGGGCTCATTTTTGCCCCCAATGCCACGTGTTTGTCGTAAAGACAAGTTTTTTTCAGGTTTTCCATAAAAGGTCTTTTTCAAGCGTTACAATTCTTTATGATGTCTGCCAACTGCATGGCAGTCAAATTAGCAATATATTCCGGCACGTCCATGCCTTGAAGCGCGGCTGCGGCTTCTTCCGGCTTTTTGCCGCGAAGCCGTCGGCTCAACTCCGCATCCGGCGATTTCAGCATGAAAAAGTCGCCCGCGAGATGCACCTCCCGAACCAACCCATGCCTCATCTTCAAGCAAACGCGCACCGACCCGACACCCTCCACCGCTTGCTCTTGCTCCACGGCATACGCGGGATTGCTCCCTTCCACGAAGCGCACGTCGGCATACGTTTGCGCTATTTCTTCGATGCGGCCCAACTCGGCCGCCGTCAAAACGCGCGTCCCGCCGCCATCGTTCAATCCTTCCGCCAATCGCGTTTTGAAAACTTCAATGCCCGACGGAAAAAATTCCTTCAAATTGGCCACGCGCTGCCTCACCGACGCTACGCCGTGGCTTCGCAACTTGGCTTCCGAAGGCGTAATAGCTTGCCTGAGCATGTCGAAATCGCTATCGAAAAGCAACGTCCCGTGCATGACGCATTTTCCATTCGGAATTTTATAAAACGCATTTCCGGACACTTTCTTTCCTTCGACCAAAATGTCGTTGCGTCCCGACGTTTGCGCATCTATGCCCATGCGCCGCAGTTCAAGCGCAAGCCGCCGCAAATAGCGATCGAACATGAACCCGACATTCTCTCCTTTTTCCACACACGAAAGCATAATGTTCCCTCGATCGGAATAGACGCAACCGCCGCCGCTCTTGCGCCTCACGATGCGAATGCCGCGCTCGTGGCAATAGTCCACATTTGCTTCCGATTGAATCAATTGGTTGCGCCCGCAAACGACCGTCGGAGCCGTCTGCCAAAAGGAAAAAACGCGCTGTCTTCGTCGATTTCGCGCGCTACAAACTCCTCCATCGCCAAATAGAATTCAAGCGGGCGGTCGATATTGTCGGGCAACGCAATGTGCTTCATCCGGATTTGCTGATTTTTATCAAATCCCAAAATTACGCTTTCCCCGCCACCGAGACAAAAAAACCGCTGTGTTTTTCAACATAGAAAAATCTGCATCCCCTCATGCGAACGAGAAAATGCAGATTACTAAGAATATACCGCCGATGTTATCGGCGAACAACTGTTTCGCCACGAATTATTTCGCCGGAGCGCGTCACGCCTTCCACACGCACCGTGTAGGCGGTATCGTCTGTGTCCGACGTATAAAACGAAAACTCCGAGCGTCCGTCGCGGTCGACCGTCACGCATGGATTCCAATAAAGCGTAGGCCGCAAATCCGGAATCGTCGACGCGAAAGCTTCCGACGTATCGTATTTAGGCGAATAGAACTCGGCTTTGCGCTGGTAGCCGAGCGGTGCCACCGTGGCAAATTCCGGATATTCTGTTCCTTCCACTTCCGTGCCAATCTTTGTCGTAATCATGATGGCACCGCCACTCGTCGCGCTCGGACCCAGCATGACGGCTTCCGTCGGGCGAATGAAATCCACGCGCCGAACAAAATCGAAAGGAATCCGTTCAATCAAATCAAGCGTGGATTCCGTCGCACTTTCAAAAGCCGGAAGCGTGTGTGGATTCGGGCGGCCGAGAATCAAATGGTCGGTATACTTTTGCGATCCCAAAGGAGGTCTTTTTTCCAACCCGAAACCATCGTTCGCTCCTTCTGTCGGAGTCGGGTTTTGCAAAACATTGTCGACATAGAGAGCCACCGTGTAGCCCCTGAATATATAATCGCGTTGCGCGTCGAGCCACAGCCCCGGCACCTTGCGAAGCATTTCTTCAACGCTCGTCACTTTAGCCTGCTCCATGGCTTTGTAGTCGTACGAACGATAGGCCACAGCCTCGTATGCGTCTTCCGGAGCGCGAATCAAACGGCCTCTCACGATAATCTCGTTGAGCATCACTTCCATCCGTTGTAGAGCGAACGCTCGCGGCTGTTTTCCACAAAGCTCGCCCATTTTGCATCTTCCGACTCTTGTTCCGGCAAAAATTTCGCCTTCAAAGGCGACAACTGTGGAAACCGCTCATGGTCTATCTCGAAGTTCGGATACATGCGTTCGCCTTTGCTGTTGTAGGCTTGCAGCATGATGGTCGTGTTTTCCGGAAAATCGAATCCCTCGCACACAAACCGCCCGAGGCTGTCAGATTCGAAAACGCCCGCATAGCCGTATTTCGGAACAATCGCATTGACCAGCACGCCCGCTTCCGGCTTGTTGCGCCACTTGCTTTTGATTGTCCCGCTGACGGTTTGCCCAATTTCAATCGCGCTTTGCGGATATGCCATTTCGCCACGCACCACAGCCGGAATGTCGTAACGCCGCCATCCCTGCGTCATCAGCAATGCGTCCAAAGCGTCGCCGGCATCTGCCGCTTCGGAAAAATAATATTCCGGATTTTCGACGCCACCTCTTATTTCAGAACTCAACAGCAACGACGATTCCACGGAAACATGTTCTTCCGAATCGACAATGCCATTGTCGGTGACAGACACGGAATAATTGCCTTCCGGCATGGAGAAGTCGTTCAACGCCACCGACATGCGCACCTTTCGCGCTCGCCATAAACCGCTTTGTCGGATTTTATTTCAACTTTTTCCTTTTTCATTGCACACAAAAAACAGCCGTTCGCTCAAAGGATTCCAAGTGTCGTCGAACAGCACGGCATTGACCACCGTCGGGGAAATCCGAAAGCGGAAACGACACGCTGCGATTCGCATCGGTCAACAAGCCGGAATAAAGCAAATTGCCTCGCTCATGCACAACCAAACGGCAATCTCCCCGCATCGCTCCGACAACTTCCACACCGACGTGCGAAGTGCCGGCATCGACATGAAGCACGGCTGCGTCCTCGCTTGCCAACGGAAGCTCAAATTCCTTCTTCGCTCCTTTGTCGTTGACACACACGGCACGATACGTTTCGCCCACCTCAGGCTTCATTTTGAAAAATCCCATGCCGGCATGAATCGCTGCAAAATTGGCCACTGTGTCACCCCTTGCTGTCCACCACGCTGCCTTTCACCATTTCGCCCGAACCGGAAACCGACACAGCCTTGAATGCCACACGGCATTCCGCACCGGCTATCAAATAGCCGCCTTCCGGATGAAACGTCACGTCGTAGTCTTTGGAACAATCGGGCAACACGACGAAGTTCACATAATCGCCGAATGCCACGCGAATCAATTGTCTTGCATTTGCTTCCCATCTATTTCCACCGCTATTTCATCGCCGATTTTTTCACCCGTTCGCTCTGTCCCGTCCGGCAATTCGCACCGGAATTCGCCAACGTCAGCTGGCCGCTTGGTCGCCTTGTCGATCAATGAAAACGCCACCTTGAGTTTTTCCGATTCGTCATCGTAATCGTAACGAATCTTCATGTCGCTGAGGGTCGAAAACGCGCTTCCCACGCGAAGCATTTTTTTAAAGAAATACGGCTCGCCCAAACTTTGCATGAAAGAGGTGTATGCAGTCAGCGTATAGTCGGCTTCGGCTGCCGTCTCCGGCAAAACGACATAACCGGCATAAACGCCATTGCTTTCCCTTATCTTTACCCGTTGCGCCGTCTCGCCGTCGGGCAATTGCATTTCCACATACAAATATTCGCTGACAGACACCGGCTGGTGGCTGACGGCATCCACCACATAGCCGCGCATCCAAATCGTGTCGCCGCCAAGATAGACATTGCGATCGGTATGCACGTACACTTTCTCCTGTGGATATTCATACGTCTGCTCCTCGAACCGCGCCCCGATATCCACCTCCGCCGCTGCGCCACACAACGATGACGCAATAGCTGCCAACAAGTAAATGTTTTTCATCTCCATGCTTTTTATTATTACAAATTTACCAATTATGGCGCAATATAATTATAAAAATTATATTAAACGGGGGGTAGAAAAAAGTTATAATTGTATTGTTTTTAACAATTTCTGAGTACATTCTACAATGTGCCCTGTTCGATTCGCGTGGTAATGCGGTTGATCATGGCATCGGTAGCATCCGTTTCCGGTTTCCAATCGGCTTTCAAGTTGACGCTGAACAGTCGCCCGAAAGCCTGATAGAAAGTGGCACGAAATCCGCCAAGAAAAGCTTTGATAATGGAATATGATCGTTGGTTAGTCTCTCGATTGACAAGTTTTACAAGCACTCGCGCCTGTTGCCGCGAAAAGCGTTTGAGTTCCGGCTTATATTGGTTGAACACCTCTTTTTCCATTTCTTTCAGATAGTCCTCCCGCTCTTTTTTGGTGGGGAGGGTAGAGATGTATTCATAGGTTTCGATGACTGTGGCGCTGATCAATTTGGCATAGGGCAGTCCTTTTCTCACATCGCGCACCATGCGCCAATAAAACTGCTCCGCTTCCTTGTCTTTAAATTTTTCAGGAGGAAAGACAGTCACGTCGTTCAACACCAACATCAACGTGCTGTCGCCCTCTTCCGACAAAAAATAATAAAACCCCCGATAGGTTTTGTTTCTCGGAGAAGGCAGTTCGTCGAATGCAATGCTCCAAAAGCGACGAAAAGCAACAAGACAAATACGATTCGTTTCATCTTTCAAATTGCAATTCATGCAAAAATACATTTTTGAAATGATAAAAGCATAGCATTCTTGCTTTTTTTCGTACATTTGTAAAATCTGCGCCAAGTGCTCAAAAAGCAGAGTCAGTGAAAAAATGGAAAACTACATTGTATCAGCAAGAAAATATCGTCCCGCCACGTTTAAAACCGTCGTTGGCCAACATGCACTGGTCAATACGCTGAAAAATGCCGTCATATCAGGAAAGCTTGCCCATTCTTATTTGTTTTGCGGGCAGCGAGGCGTGGGGAAAACCACAATGGCGCGCATTTTTGCAAAAAGCCATCAACTGCGAGCACCTCACAGCCGACGGCGAGCCGTGCAACGAATGCGAATCGTGTCGCGCTTTCAACGAACAGCGTTCGCTCAACATCATAGAACTCGACGCAGCGTCAAACAACAGCGTGGACGACATCCGCCAACTCATCGACCAAGTGCTCATTCCTCCCGTGACAGGCAAATACCGCGTGTTTATCGTCGATGAGGTCCACATGCTGTCGCCGGCCGCTTTCAACGCCTTCCTTAAAACGCTGGAAGAGCCGCCGGCATACGTCATCTTCATCCTTGCCACCACCGAACGGCAAAAAATACTTCCCACCATTTTGTCGCGATGCCAGAAATACGATTTCCAGCGAATCACACCGGCCGACATCGCCGAACAATTGAAATATGTGGCCGACTGCGAAGGTTACACGGCAGAACCGGAAGCCCTAAACGTCATCGCGCAAAAAGCCGACGGCGCCATGCGCGACGCGCTTCCGTGTTCGACCAAGTGGCAGCTTCCACAATGGGAAACATCACCTACGAAGCTACCATCGACAACCTGAATATTCTCGACTACGACTATTATTTCCGATTGACCGATGCTTTTCTCGACGGAAACATCGAACAATCGTTGCTCATCTACAAAGAAGTGCGCGACCATGGCTTCGATTCCAAAATTTTCATCAACGGCGTGGCTTCCCATTTGCGCGAATTGGCTGTCAGCCATTCTCCAGAATTAATTCCGCTGCTGGAAACAACAGGAGAAACCGCGCGACGCTATCAAGAGCAATCGGCTCGATGCCGCATGGGTAAAATCTATGCAGCAATGGACCTCTGCAACACATGCGACCTCAATTACGCCATGGCAACCAACAAGCGTTTCCTCGTGGAATTGACTTTAATCAAAATTTGCCAACTTTTCAACAATGGGAATCCGTCTCCCCAACCCACAGGCGAACCAATCAAAAAAATAGAAAAGACGGCTTCCGCTTCTGCCTCTTCAACAGTCGCGAAAACAGAATCTAAGCCTCAACCTGTAAAAACTGCCGAAAAAAAATCGTCACAAATGCCAACGCCGCCGGCCAAACACCAAACGGCCGCGACTGTTTCGCCGACATTCAAACCGGTTGGGGTGCCGTCTATTTCCTTGAAAGAAAAACTTTCAGAAATAACGGTGAACGAAAAAAGTATCGATTACGAAACCAAAAGGAAGAACAACCAAATCAAATTTCCGCCGCCACTGCGAGAAACGAACATTATTCGGACGAAGATTTGAAGGAAGCGTGGAGGCAATTTGTCAGGACTCACCCCGACGACATCATACTCATCAACTCGATGAAAACCGGTTTTCCGTTCGCAACGGAGCAGAAAACTCTTTCCTTTACGAAGTGGAAAACAAAGCGCAAAAAGAGGCTTTCGACCGCAAAATAGGGATTTGACCCGTTTTCTCCGCGACAGCGTCAAAAACGACAATATCCAAATAGCTGTAAAAGTCAGAGAAATAGGGGAAAAAGAAAAAAACCTATTACTCAAAAGGAATTGCTCATCGATTTAGTGGAACGCAATCCCAAAGCTAAAAAATTCATAGACAGGTATCATCTCGGCTTTTCAAATTAAAATATGGGAATCATATATTTTGCTTTAACTTTATTGGTAGCCTTTGTTCTGTTTTTGTTTCTTTACAAAGGACTTAACCGCATCATCAAGCCGACAGAATCCATCGTCCGCTTGCTTGTTGTCGTTCTTGCAATAACATTAGACATTGCCATTATGTTGGGAATGTTGTTTTCCATTGCGCTATACGCCAATTTATCTTAGAAATTCATTTCTTTTTTCAGTTTTTCCACCAAGCGAGCCACCGTCACTCGCGTTTCAGCCGCTGTTTCTATTTCCGACGTATCGAAAATCAGATTTGCCTGATTGTAAAAAGATTTCCCTTTCAGATATGTTTTTTTCTATGAAAGCCATCAATTCATCGTCTGTTTTTTTGATGCTATGACGGGTCGTTTCGCTTTCGATCGTGGACGAGAAAGGCGAGAAAACAAAATAGACACGGGCACATTCAAATAAACAACCATCCCTTTGCTTTTCATGATATCCATATTATTTGAATGGCACGGCGTTCCTCCTCCGCATGCAATTACGGTATCTTGAAAATCGCACTTCTTTCAACAATCGCGATTCAATGCGCCGAAATTCTTCTTCGCCATAGGTATCGAATATTTCCTTAATCGACTTGTGCCTGCGATTTTCTATGAATACATCAAGATCCATGAATTCCCAACCTAACTGTTCGGCAAGAACTTTTCCGACAGTAGTTTTACCGGCTCCCATATATCCAACAAGAAAAACAGGCTTCATAATTCTTTCAATATAGAAAAGGATGCATCCTGCGGATACACCCTCTTTATTGTTTTTTGAGCGGAAGACGAGGCTCAAACTCGCGACCCTCAGCTTGGAAGGCTGATGCTCTATCAACTGAGCTACTTCCGCAATATCGTGTGGGCGAAGATGGATTCGAACCACCGAAGGCATAAGCCAGCAGATTTACAGTCTGCCCCATTTGGCCACTCTGGTATTCGCCCTTCGTAAATTGTGGCGACAAAGTTATATCAAAAAAATAATACGCAAATAGAATTTATTCTTAGACAAAAGAAAACAACAATACTTTTTACTAACAATATAATAAATTGAACATCAGTTGATTATATTTTTATAAACATTTTATTTCTATTTGTTAATAATATCATATTCAATTATGAATAAAACATTTATATGATTTTATCATCAAAGTTATCAACAATATTTTGAAAACATTTCCCACATGACAATGCCGGCAGTAACAGCCACATTCAGTGAATGTTTCGTGCCATATTGAGGCAATTCTATACAATAGTCGGACACATCCACCACTTCTTGTTGCACTCCTTTTACCTCATGACCAAAAATAACGGCATATTTTTCATCTTTTTTCCACATTAAAATCAAAAAAGGCTGATGCTATCTTTTTACTTGTTCTATCGAACATATTTTGTAACCTTCTGATTTTAATAATTCTACAATATCAATGTGTTTTCAGCATATTCCCATTCCACAGAATTTTCAGCTCCAAGCGCAGTTTTATGAATTTCAGGGCTTGGAGGCGTTGCCGTTATGCCGCACAAATAAATTTTTTCTATAAGAAATGCATCGGCCGTTCGAAAAACAGAACCTATGTTGTTCAAGCTTCTCACATTGTCGAGCACAACTGCCACAGGTATTTTCCTTATCTTTTTTTATATTCCTCGCAAGACACTCTTGCAAGTTCTTCCATTGTCTTCTTTTTCATCTAATTAAATATTAAATTGCACAAAGATAATTATGTATTTCCTTACTTATTCACAATTTGTTGATAAGTATGACAAAAACACGCAATAATGTTCTAATAATTATTGAAAACCAAATATTGCTTTTCCAATATGCTTTCTTGTATAAGAAAAAGCATGAACAAACCTTGAAAACATATTACAAGATATTGATTCATATTCAAACAAGTTTTCAACACAAAACAAAGTAAACAAGCATATAAATTATTAACTTTGCCAATTATTTACAAGTTGTTGATAATAGCATAAAAATATATGATAATCAACTTTATAAGTTGTAAATAATATGTTGATTCATTCTTATTACTATAAAATAAAATCATATACAACAGATATAAGAAAAAAGTTACTACACTTTTCAACATGCTATAATAAGCAACATAAAATTCCTTTTTAAAAAAATAAAAAATTAATTATATATTAATGACTGTGGATAAGATAAATAAAGAATCTTACATGCGTGATCTGGCAGATGATATTGTTCGTTTGAAAAAAGAAAAAAATGCTGTCATACTCGGTCATTATTATCAACGCGATGAAATACAAGCTGTGTCCGATTATATAGGCGACAGTCTTGCTTTGGCTCAAAAAGCGATGGATACGGATGCCGACATCATTGTGAGTTGCGGTGTTAATTTCATGGGTGAAACAGCAAAGATTCTTTCTCCCGACAAGAAAGTACTTGTTCCGGATATTAATGCCGGTTGTTCGCTTGCCGACAGTTGCAAAGCAGAAGATTTGCAAAAATTCATAGATGAAAATCCCGATTGTTTAATTGTCAGCTATGCTAATACGACGGCAGAAGTGAAGGCTTTGACCGACATAGTGGTGACTTCTTCCAATGCTTGTAAAATAATTGAAAGTTTGCCTGTCGAACAACCTATATTGTTTGGTCCTGATAGAAATTTGGGCAATTACATAAATGTTCAGACAGGACGCAAAATGAAACTTTGGAATGGGGGATGCATCGTGCATGAGAAATTTTCCGTTCATAAATTGGAACAATTAAAGAATGAACATCCGGAAGCAAAAGTATTGGCCCATCCGGAATGTAAAAAGAAATACTTGACTTGGCAGACAAGATAGCATCTACAAAAGGATTGCTTGATTATGCCGTAAATTCAGATTGTCGGAAATTCATAGTAGTGACAGAGCCGGGTATTTTGTATGAAATGAGAAATAGATGCCCGAGCAAAGAATTTCTGACTGTTTCTGCCGAAAAGGATCGTGCAACGAATGTGAATACATGCGTTTGAACACTTTGGAAAAATTATACGCATGTTTGCGCGATGAAACTCCCCGAAATAAAAATAAGCAAAGAGTTGTGTGAAAAAGCGGCACAACCTATTTACAGAATGCTTGAAATATCGAAACAATGCGGATTAATAAAATAATACAGAACTATGGAATACAATCATAAAGAAATAGAGAAAAAGTGGCAGCTTTATTGGAAAGAAAATAAAACTTACAAAGTAGATGTAAACAAAGACAAGCCGAAATATTATGTTCTCGACATGTTTCCTTATCCTTCCGGTGCAGGACTTCATGTGGGGCATCCTCTTGGTTATATAGCATCCGACATTTATTCGCGTTACAAACGTTTGTGCGGTTTTAATGTATTGCATCCGATGGGTTACGACGCATACGGATTGCCGGCCGAACAATATGCCATACAGACGGGACAACATCCTGAGGTTACAACTGTCAACAATATTAACCGCTATCGCGAACAATTGGACAACATAGGTTTTTGTTATGATTGGAGCAGAGAAATAAGAACATGCGATCCCGATTATTACAAATGGACTCAATGGACATTTATGAAAATGTTCAATAGTTACTATGACTTAAAAGAAAATAAGGCTTGTTGCATAGACAAACTGACAGAACATTTTGAAAAATATGGAACAGACGGCGTTCAAGCCGCTTCAAATGAAAATTTGAAATTTACTGCGGAAGAATGGAATAAAATGTCGGAAAAGGAAAAATCCGATGTATTGATGAACTATCGCATCGCTTATCGTGGAAAAACAATGGTGAATTGGTGTCCGAAACTTGGTACGGTGCTTGCCAACGATGAAGTGAGCGAAGGTGTTTCCATAAGAGGAGGATATCCGGTAGAACAAAAATAATGAATCAATGGTGTTTGAGGGTGTCTGCCTACGCTCAGCGTTTGTTGGAAGGATTGGATAAGATAGATTGGACCGACTCGTTGAAAGAGACGCAAAAGAATTGGATAGGACGTTCGGAAGGCGCAGAAATGAAATTCAAAGTGGATGGCAAAGATTTGAATTTGGAAATTTTCACAACGCGCGCCGATACCGTTTTCGGAGTCACTTTCATGGTGCTTGCTCCGGAAAGCGAATATGTGGAAATGGTAGTGAGCGACGACCAAAGGAAAATGTAAACAAGTATTTGGAAGAAGTAAAACATAAGACAGAACGCGAACGATTGATAGACAAAGCAAGTGACAGGCGTGTTTTCCGGTTCTTATGCTGTCAATCCATTGACAGGAAAGAATGTACCCATTTGGATTAGCGATTATGTGCTTGCAGGTTATGGGACGGGTGCCATTATGGCTGTTCCTGCCCACGACAGCCGAGATTATGCTTTTGCTCGAAAATTCGATTTGCCCATCATTCCGTTGATAGAAGGATGCGACGTGTCGAAAAGTTTCGACGCAAAAGAGGAAAAATGATAAATTCTTCCAATGGCGAATTGAATTTGAATGGGTTGGAAGTGAAAGAAGCCATAGCTGCCACCAAAAAAAATACATAGAAGAAAAAGGAATAGGCAAGGTAAAGGTGAATTATCGTTTGCGCGATGCCATTTTTAGCCGTCAACGCTATTGGGGAGAACCTTTCCTGTTTATTACAAGGAAGGTATTCCTTATGTATTGGATGAAAAGGAATTGCCTTTGAAACTGCCGGAAGTCGACAAATTTCTTCCGACAGAATCCGGCGAACCTCCGTTGGGACGTGCAGAAAATTGGAAAACAAAAGAGGGTTATCCTTATGAATTGTGCACAATGCCGGGATTTGCAGGTTCTTCGGCTTATTATCTTCGCTATATGGATCCGCATAACGACAATGCGTTGGTATCGAAAGAAGCCGATGAATATTGGAGAAACGTGGATCTTTACATAGGCGGCACGGAACATGCCACGGGCCATCTTATTTACAGTCGTTTTGGAACAAATTCCTATACGATTACAATCTTGTTTGCGAAGACGAGCCTTTCAAAAAATTGATAAATCAAGGAATGATACAAGGGCGTTCCAATTTTGTATATCGCATAAAGGACACGAACACTTTTGTTTCTTACAATTTGAAAAATCAATACGAGACAACTCCGATTCATGTCGATGTAAACATCGTGTCCAATGACGTGCTCGACATTGAAAAAATTCAAAGCATGGCGGCCTGAATTTGAAAATGCCGAATTCATATTGGAAAACGACAAATACGTATGCGGATGGGCTGTTGAAAAAATGTCGAAGTCGATGTTTAATGTAGTTAATCCGGATGATATCGTAGAATCTACGGAGCAGACACATTGCGTCTTTATGAAATGTTTCTTGGCCCATTGGAACAAAGCAAGCCGTGGGATACGAATGGAATAGACGGTGTGAACAGGTTCATCAAAAAATGTGGAATTTGTTCTATAAAGGCGACGAATTGATTGTCGACGGCGAAAAACCTTCGGCAGATGCTTTGAAGTCCATACATAAGCTCATAAAAAAAAGGTGACTTGGGACATAGAGCATTTTTCATACAACACTTCGATAAGCGCATTTATGATTTGCGTGAATGAATTGACGTCCATGAAATGCCGTTCGAAGGAAGTTTTGAGCGATTTGGTCGTATTAATAGCTCCTTTTGCTCCTCATATAGCAGAAGAATTGTGGCATGCGCTTGGAAACGAAACTACCGTGTGCGACGCGAAATGGCCAATATTCAATGAAGCTTATTTGGTTGAAACGACGGCCACCTATGCAGTGTCGTTCAACGGAAAAACACGGTTCAGCATGCAAGTGCCGGCCGATACCGATAGAAACGAAGTGGAACGATTGGCTCTTTCCAATCCGAATGCGGAAAAATGGATAGAAGGAAAGACGCCCAAAAAGGTAATTGTCGTTCCGAATAAGATTGTAAATATCGTGATATGAAATAAAAGCAGGCATTTTACGTTGTTAATAACAAACAAGGCAGAGACTTATGAAAAAAATGGTATTTGCTACGAATAATGCAAACAAACTTCGGGAAATAAGAGAAATTATAAATGGCAAATACGATATTCTCAGTCTTTCCGATATCAACTGCAAGGACGACATACCGGAAACATCCGACACGATCGAAGGCAATGCGTTGCTTAAAGCAAAATGGGTGAAAAACAAATACGGATATGATTGTTTTGCAGACGATACGGCTTTGGAAGTTGAAGTGCTGGATAATCGTCCGGTGTTTATTCCGCAAGGTATGCGGGAGAAGAATGCAATTCGGAAAAAATATCGACAAATTGCTTTTTGAGATGCAGGATTGCAGCAACAGGAATGCTCAGTTCCGAACAGTGATAGCGTTGATAAAAGGTGAGGATGTTGAATATTTTGAAGGCAAAATAAAAGGCACCATAACGGAAAAAAGACGTGGAGAAAGCGGTTTCGGTTATGACAAAGTTTTTTTTTGCCAAACGGAAACGATAAAACTTTTGCGGAAATGTCGGAGGATGAAAAAAATGCAATAAGCCATAGGGCAAAAAGCAGCCGCTTTGTTGATTGATTACTTGAAAAATCATGATGATGAAAAAATATTATTTGCTTGTATTATTATTGTTTGCGTCGATTGCAGGTTATTCCCAACAGGTTAGAAGTTGGAATATCTATGGTATTTTTTCAGGAAATAATTTGCAGAAATTGATCGATACGGACAACAGCGTGTTTGTTCTTTCCGACGGATGGTTGTATTCTTACGATAAGGAAAACGAAGGATTGGTTTACCACAACGTGATGAACGATCTTTCGGATACCGGCGTGTCCGACATGTATTACAACTATGACGCTAATTTTTTGTTTGTAGTGTACGACAATTCCAACATCGACATTGTGCGGGATAATGGCAGGGTGGACAACATACCGGATTTGAAGAATGTGATCATGACTGCTTCCAAAAAATCAATGCAGTAGATTTTCTTGGAAATTATGCGTACGTCGCCACCGATTTCGGTTATATGGTGGTTGATTGCGAAAAAAGAAGTCATAAAGGAATCTTTCAACTACGGGAAGCAATTCAATTCGATGATTGCCACCGAGCAATATATTTATGCCAATTTCGACAAACGGCTATACGTTTCTGAAACGAATGCCGCTCATTACGAAATAAAATCGTTTTCGACAACGAATGTCACAGGCACTTTTGATTTGATAAAAGCCGGAAATGGCAGTTTCTTCACCAATGGAGGCGGCTTGTATTTTTTTCCACCATTGGAAACGATCCGGCACAAATAACGAGAACACGTTTGGATAGCGGGAATGCCGAATTGGTGACAAAGTGCGGAAATGGATTCATGGCATCCTACGATCGTTATTATTTGAAAATAGGCGATTCCGGCGTTGTGGAAGAAAAAGTGGCATTGCCCGAAGAAATTGACGGCAGCTTTTTGTCGTCGTACGATGGAAATGGCTTGTGGAATATGGATAAGGCAGGAATAAAGGAATTCAGCATTAGCGATAATACGTTTACCTATTTGCATGAAAATTTCCGCCCGAATGCCTCTTCCGCATTCCAACCGTATTTCATGTTTTATAAAAACGGGATACTTTACGAAATGAACACAGGCCCGAATCCAATCAACGCTGAAAAAACGGAATATGGCGACTATCCTTTCGGATTGAGCATTTTGGTGGATGGCACATGGAGAGATTGCACTCGGACAATCCGACTTTCGTCAATGGAAATTCAAGGAACACGTTGAAACGGACATACGGTTTGGCTGCCGATCCGCAAGATCCGCATTGTTTATGGTTTGGTACATGGTTTGAAGGCATCTATTGTGTCAAAGACAACAAGCAGATTCAGAAATTCGACAATTCAATTCGCCGTTCTATTTGGATTACGTTTGCTGTGTTCCGGATTTGGATTTTGATGCGGAAGGAAATCTGTGGGTTGTTTTCCACAACTACAACAATACGTCGTATTCGCAATTGTTTGTATTGCCGGCTGAAAAAGTGTACGATGAAAACGTTACGGCCAACGATTGGATAGATTTTTAATTTTGGCGAATTGACGATGGCTTATTATTGCACGGAACACGTTGTCGGCAATTCCAATTACGTCGTATTCGCCAATAACAATTGGACGACACGATTGTGCGTGCTTGACCACAATGGCACGATCAACGACAAATCGGACGATCGCCAAGTGTCGATTTCTTCTTTTTGTCGACCAAGATGGCAAATCGTTTGAAATAGGATATATATTCTGCTATGCGGAGGATGCCGACGGTAAAAATATGGATAGGGACGAACACCGGCGTTGGTGTCATCAACAACATAGAATCGGCATTTACCAACAATTTCACCGTGAACAGGGTGAAAGTGGCTCGCAACGACGGGACAAATCTTGCCGACTATCTGCTGGATGGAAATTCCGTTACTTCTATCGCAATAGACGGCGCGGGCCGGAAATGGTTTGGCACGTCGTCGTCGGGCGTTTATCTTTAAGCAAAGACGGGTCGGAAATATTGGAACATTTCACGACCGACAACAGTGTCCTTCCCGACAATTGCATCACCGGCGTAGCTTGCTCTTCCGACGACAACCGCGTGTTTATAGGCACGAAAAAAGGCACATTCGTTTATAGGAGCGATGCCGTCCAATCGGCAGCAAATTATGATAATGTCTATGCCTACCCGAATCCGGTGCGTCCTGATTATACAGGCTATATCACAGTGGCCGGCTTGATGGACAATTCGCTTGTGAAGATAACCGATTCTGCCGGCAATGTCGTTTATTCGGGCAAATCCACGGGTGGCATGTTTGTTTGGGACGGATGTGCAGCCGATGGGTCTCCGGTCAACACGGGGGTATATTTCGTATTGGCATCCCAACCGGATTCGAAAAGCGGGAGCGTTACGAAAATTTTGATTGTGAGATAAAGGAATTACGGCAGAATGAAGTCGCTCTACGAGGCAGGGAAGAAAAGCATGGGTCGACTTGGGAAAAGGAATCAGCATTCTTTTGGTGGTGTTGTTCCATTGTGAGGAATATCTTCCGATTGTCGACACGGGGACGGCGGGGCCGTTTTCGTTTTTCAGGATGCCTTTTTCTTTTTCCTTTCAGGATATATTTTTGTTTCCGATTATACGCAATTTTCTTTGCGGAGAAAAATTGAAACAGATATTGCGCGGCATCGTTTGGACGTATTTGATATTCGCGTTGATTCTTGTAGTCCCGAAATCTCTGTCGAATGGCTATCCTGTGGCCGACGGTTTGAAGATGATTTTTTTAGGGTGGGCATCATGGTTTGTGGTGTCGCTTGGCATGGCGCAATTGTTTTTTGCGCTATTCTTGTGGCGATGCAAGAAGCAGAAAGGCATTTTGATGTTCATGGCAGGTTGTCTTTTGGCCGGAATATTAATAAAATGTTGTAGCGAAAGCGTGTTGCCTTTTCAGTTGGACAAGGCATTTTTTTGTCGTGCTGTTTTTTGGAGCAGGCTTTTTCTATCGAATCTATGAGGCGGTGGTTGAGCGGTTTGTAGGTAAAAATATTTTGCATTGAGCATTGTCGTTTTCTTGTGCTTGATGTTGTTTGAATATCGTTATATGCATGGATCGACTTCGAATGTTTTTTTGGGGCAACGGGATTCGAAATTTTCCGCTGTTTGTGTGCTACACGATGGCCGGAATATGGATGATGTTGCAGCTTGTGAAAAATTTGGATGCGACACGGCTTAAAAACGATATGCTACATAGGGGCAAACAGTTTGGTTTTTTACTATCTGAACGGGGGGCGCAGTCAAGTTTTGGCGTTTATTATATTATAAGGTGAACAATGAATTTCTTTTTGCAGCACCGGTGGTTGAGCTTTTTGATTGTTTTCTTTTTGGTGTCTGCCACATTGTTTGCTGTCGTGGTGGCGATAAAGAAATATTGCCCGATTTTGGTGGGCGACAAGAAAGCGTTCAACCGTTGTTTCCCGAAATACAATTGGTGACGAAAGAACTTGTTTGAAGTCGCTTTTTGCGAGGCGGCTTGTCGAAATCGATTAAAAATGTGTACGTTTGCACAACCATTCTTTTTTTAGAATGCAAAATAGACGTTGAGTTATGGAAGAAGACAAAAATAAAAGAAAGCCGGCAACATTGGCAGAACGGCTGAAAGCAGTGAAAAAGACACGATGGATACGTTTTGGCATCGTGTCTGTGATTTTCTTTTTGTTTGTGGTGTGGTTGAATAATTATTGGGTTTTGCTGATCTATCCTTTATTGTTCGACATATACCTCACGCTTTATATTCCGTGGAATTGGTGGAAATCTTCCGAAAACAAAGTTGTGCGGACCGTGATGAGCTGGGTAGATGCCATTCTTTATGCTTTGGTATTGGTCTATTTGATATTCACGTTCATCGGTCAGAACTATAAGATACCTTCGTCGTCGCTTGAAAAAACGTTGCTTGTCGGCGACTATTTGTGGGTCAACAAAATGTGCTACGGGCCGCGTGTGCCGATGACACCGATTCATTTTCCCTTTGCCAAAACACGTTTCCGTGGATTAATGTGAAAAGTTATACCGACAAGCCCCAATTGAAGTATCGTCGTCTTCCCGGAATCAGAGACATAGAACGGAACGACATTGTGGTGTTCAATTATCCGACCGGCGACACGGTTGCTTTCAAAGTGCAAAATCCGGACTATTATACGCTTAGCTACGTGGAAGGCCGGAAGGCTTTGGCCGGATATGTGCGCGATAGCTATTCACGTGGCGACTACATTGATATTGGAAGTTACGAGTTTGGACAGCGTTGTTTGGCTGCCGGAGGTGAAATAATAAAAAGAAAAATCCGGAAGTTTTCGGCGATGTGTTGTATCGGCCTGTCGATCGGCGGGGAAAATTATGTGAAACGCGCCATCGGGTTGCCGGGAGAATATTTGAAAATAAAAAATGATGTGGTTTACATAAACGGACGTCCCCTGCAAGAGCCGGAAAATGTGCAATATGCTTATAGCATTTATACGGACGGGACCGCTATTTCCGACGAAAATTGGGAAGAAGCGGAGGTGAGCCTTGCAGATCGCTGTGTTCCGGTGGAAACGGCCGGCGGAGTCGTATATGCGCAGAAATACGGGGCAGACGGGCAGCTTTATGAGGCCGGCGTTCCATTGACGAAAGCATCTGCGGCCTATTTTCGTTCGCTTCCGTTTGTGACGAAAGTCGAGAAAATGC